>Ga0137403_10001903_pt1 | contig 26019 bp, 26 predicted proteins | sample CZOMad2_1_16fung_FD_122057 | JGI IMG/M metagenome (GOLD analysis project Ga0137403, IMG submission 122057) | Vadose zone soil fungal communities from Angelo Coast Range Reserve, California, USA - CZOMad2_1_16fungal (Hybrid Assembly) | ecosystem: Environmental > Terrestrial > Soil > Vadose zone... | reverse complement strand
GATCTTAGAAGCCGCCCGGCCGAACGTGGTCTCGAGGTCGAGCGCCGCCGGTGAGAACGCGATCCCGAATGCTGGAAGAAGCTCGGCGTGGGCGCGGCGTTGCGCGTTCGTGATGCGCCCCTGGCGCAACACGTAACTGCGGATCGGGCGCCCTTCCTGCAAGAAGGAGGTCTTACGCGGCCTTCGGCGAGATGAGGCCTGCGGCCGGCGAGCTGGGAGCTATAACGCCCTCGCTCGGGGAGCTCGGGGTGGCGGAGTAGAGCTTCTTCGGCATGCGGCCGGCGAGAAAGGCTTCGCGGCCGGCCTCGACCGCCTTTCTCATCGCCTGTGCCATGAGGATCGGATTCTGCGCCTTGGCGACCGCGGTGTTCATGAGGACGGCGTCGCAGCCGAGCTCCATGGCGACGGCGGCGTCCGAGGCCGTGCCGACACCCGCGTCGACGACCACCGGGACCTTGGCGTTCTCGATGATGAGCTGCAGGTTCCAGGGGTTGAGAATCCCCATGCCCGAGCCGATGAGGGAGGCGAGCGGCATGACAGCGACGCAGCCGATGTCCTCGAGCTGTTTGGCGACGATCGGATCATCGCTGGTGTAGACCATGACCTTGAAGCCGTCGCGCACCAGAATTTCGGCGGCCTTGAGGGTCTCGATCACGTTCGGATAGAGCGTGTTCGGATCGCCGAGCACTTCGAGCTTGACCAGGTCGTGGCCATCGAGGAGCTCGCGCGCGAGCAGCAGGGTGCGTACCGCGTCCTCGGTGTTGTAGCAGCCGGCGGTATTCGGCAGGAGGGTGTAGCGATCGGGGGGCAGGGCGTCGAGCAGCGAGGGCTCGTTCGCGTTCTGGCCGATATTGGTGCGGCGGATGGCGACGGTGACGATCTCGGCGCCGCTCGCCTCCACGGCGCGTCGCGTCTCGTCGAAATCCTTGTACTTGCCGGTGCCGATCAGGAGGCGAGAGCGATAGGCCCGTCCGCCGATGAAGAGCGGGTCGGCGATCTGCTCGGCGAGGCGCGTAGGGGCGTTCATCGCTAACCCCCGCCGACCGCGACCACGATCTCGAGCGCATCGCCATCGGCAAGCCGGGTGCTCAAGTATTGGCTCCGCGGGACGATTTCGCCGTTCTTCTCCACGGCGACGCGCTTGCCGGACAGTTCGAGCGCTTCGAGGAGACGCGCGACATTCGCGCCCGGCTCCAGGCGCCGGGCCTGACCGTTAACGGAAAGTTGAATCACATTGAAACCTGGGAGCAGACCGGTAGAATTATCTTACCACGCCATGCTCTCCCGCGATTTTTCCGAAGTCAAGAAACTGCGCTCTGCCGGGAACTTCGCTTCCGCCTTGCCGCTCGTCAACTCGAGCAAGATCATTTCGGACGAGGACGCGTTCGAAGCGATGATTTGCCTGTTCGTCTCGGGAAATCTCGAGGCGGTCCTCGGGCAGGTCGGCAGGCACGAATGGAAGAGCACATGGTCGCGCAACGCAAGCCAGGCCCTGGTCGGCCTGATCGCCCATAAGGACCCCCGGGAGGCGCTGTCGCTGGCGAGAAGCGCAGTAGGGGAGCCCGGCATCCCCTACGACGCCGTCGCGCTGTACCTGATTCTGCTGCACGCCAACCGTCTGATAGACGAGGCTCAGGCCTACATCCGGGCAAGGTTGCAGGACCCGCCTCCCAACGAGGTCCTTCTGTACACCGTGATGGCCGAAATCGCCGCCGCGACGGGCAACTCGGCCGGCGCTTACTCGCTGGCCTTGTCGGTTCTGTCGCGGGATATGAACAATTTCCGGGCGCTCCTGATTTCCAGCTTAGCCACCTATGAGCTGGGCAATTTCCACGGATCCCTGGGATACGCAATCAGGGCCCACGGGATTGCGCCAGGGATGCCGGCCGTAACGCTGCAGCTGATGCGCTGTCAGAACAAGATCGGGGACTACTATGCGGCGATCGCGGCGTTCAACGGACTCGGAGGCGCGCAGAACCTCCCTGCCGAGTTTCATGCGGAACTCGGCGTCGCCTATTCCGCCTTGGGCGATCGGGAGAAGGCCGTCGATGCCTACAGGAACGCCCTCTCCACGGATCGCAGGCCGATCGTCGCCTTGCGCAGTTTGCTGGAGCTCTACGTAAATTCAGGAGCGGACGAAGACCTCCGCAGGCTCGTGAAGGAGCACGAAGCGGAGATCCACGGCAACGGCGATTGCGTGCAACTGCTCGGGCTGGATTGTCTCAAGCGGGGAGACCTGGACGGGAGCTTCGACATGTTCAGGGAGTGCCTTTCACTGGCGAGGAAGGTCGAGTACTTTCTCGGATGGCCGGTCCCCGAGTCGCGGATCCGCCACGACTACGAGCAGCTCGAGCTGCTGCAGCAGCGCGGCAGGCTCACTGAAAGTGCGGCGCTCGCACTTCCCGTACTGAAGCGCTACTACGTCCGGACCGGAGGTGCCCAGAAGGCCTTCTATCCGGAGAACGGCGACGCCGAGGCCCTGAGAGGGGCATTGGCAAAGTATCACTATTGGCCGGACGCTCCTTTCTCGGGCAAGGCGTTGGGTGACGCCGACTACGATACGGTGGAGGCCTCGTATTTCAAGAACGTGCCCTCACTGGTCGTCATCGATGATTTCCTCGCGAGCTCGGCCTTGTCGGAGCTGCGGCGGTTTTGCGAGGAGGCGACCGTCTGGAAGGCCCATTACGGCAACGGCTACGTCGGCGCCTTCCTGTCGGACGGATTGTGTCCGAGGGTGCTGCTGGCTGTGGCGGACGAATTGAGGCGGGCGATGCCGAATGTCATCGGGGATCACGCTCTGATCCAGGCGTGGGCGTTCAAGTACGATCAAAGAATGCAGGGAATCAAGCTTCATGCCGATCTCGCGAAGGTCAATGTGAACTTCTGGATCACTCCCGATGCGGCCTGTGAAGATCGGGAAACCGGCGGCATGATTGTCTACGACGTGCCTGCCCCAAGGAGCTGGAGCTTTCAGGACTACAACAACAACCAGGCCAAGATCGACGCTTACATGAAGGAGCGAGGGGCAAAGCCGCGCCGCGTTTCGTATAAGGAGAATCGCTGTGTCCTGTTCGATTCAACCCTGTTCCACGCGACCGACGAGCTGCATTTCAAGCCCGGATATTCCAACCGAAGAGTCAACGTCACTCTCCTCTACGGCAAGGCCCTGCATTTCTGACCCGCCGTGACGCAGGCAGCCCCTGCTGCGGTTCCGAGGTGGACGGAAACGTCGTAAAATCGACCGCATGCGGGTGTAGTTCAATGGTAGAACGAAAGCTTCCCAAGCTTAAGACGAGGGTTCGATTCCCTTCACCCGCTCCACCATAGATACCCCGACTCCATGCCTGCCTCGTTCGACGGAAAACTCGTGGTGGCGATTTCTTCGCGGGCCTTGTTCGATCTCGAGGAATCGAATCGTGTATTCGAGGAGCAAGGCGTCAACGCGTACCACAAGTATCAGCTCGAGCACGAAAACGAAATTCTCGCGCCTGGCATCGCGTTTTCCCTCGTCAGAAAGCTGCTCCATCTCAACACGCTCACTCCCGCGCGTCCCCGCGTGGAGGTGATCCTCCTTTCGCGCAACACCGCCGACACGGGAATGCGCATCATGAACGCGATCGAGCACTACAAGCTCGACATCACGCGCGCCGCTTTCACCGGCGGGGAGAACACGTATCCTTATGTGCCGGCATTCGACGCCCACCTTTTCCTCTCGGCGAACCCTCTCGACGTGAGAAAGGCGCTCGACGCGGGGCACGCGGCGGCGACCATCCTGCCGTCCAATGTCGAGCAGAAGGCCGAGGCGACCGAGGGCCTGCGCATCGCCTTCGACGGCGACGCCGTGCTTTTTTCCGACGAAGCCGAACGTGTCTATAAGCGCGATGGGCTGGCGGCTTTCACGGCGAGCGAGGTCAGCGCCGCGAAGGAACCGCTGTCAGGCGGCCCTTTCAAGAACTTTCTCGCGGCGCTGCATCGCATCCAGTCGGAACACCCGCCCGAGCGCGCGGCGATCCGAACGGCGCTGGTGACCGCCCGCAGTGCGCCCGCCCATGAGCGCGTGGTGCGCACTCTGCGTGCGTGGAATATCCGCATCGATGAAGCGTTGTTCCTCGGCGGGCTGGACAAAGGCCCTTTCCTGAAAGCCTTCGGCGCCGACATCTTCTTCGACGACCAGCGCGGCCACGCCGAATCGGCGAGCCGGCACGTCGCGACCGGGCACGTCCCGTTCGGCATTGCCAACGAATGATTTGCTTGCGGCGAGGTCCCGTGCCATGAAAATCGTCAAATACGCGCTCTACACCCTGGGCAGCCTTCTAGCGCTTGGCATCCTGGCGATCGCCGTCCTGATCGCGACGTTCGACCCCAACAAGTACAAGTCCGAGCTCGCGCGCGTGGTGAAGGAAAAAACCGCCCGAAACCTGGCGATCGACGGCAAGATTTCCCTGTCCTTCTACCCGAGTATCGGCGTCGACATCGGCAGGACTTCCCTCTCGGAGCGCAACAGCGACAAGGCCTTCGCCCGGATCGACGAGATCAAGGTGTCGCTCGCGTTGCTGCCCTTGCTGTCCAGGCAAGTGGTGGTCGATCGCGTCACGGTCTCCGGGCTCAACGTGGATCTGGTGCAGGGCAGGGACGGGAAGACCAATTTCGCGGACTTGGCAGGGGGTGGCGGCTCGTCCCCGGCCGCGAAGGCGCCGGCGGCCAAACCGGCCCCGCAGGGCGGGGCCGTGCAGCTCGACGTGGCGGGCATAGAAATACGCAAGAGCTCCGCGAGCTGGCACGACGAGTCGACAGGGGGTCGCTACAAGGCGACGATCGATGAGCTCAAGACCGGGCGGATCGCGAGCGGCGTGCCCGGAAAGCTGTCGCTCGCCGTCCGGCTGGAAGCGAACCAGCCGAAAGCCGACTACCAGGTCGGCCTGTCCGGAACCTACCGTCTCAATTTCGAAAAGCAGGCGTTTGCGCTCTCCGGGATGGACCTGAAGGTGTCGGACGGAACGCCGGGCTCCAAGAAACCCCCGCTGTCTCTCAAGGGGGACGTGGAGTTCGATGCCTCGCCTCAGGCCATCCGTTTCACCCTCGCCGCCGACCAGGTCAACCTCGACCGCTACCTGCCGCCGCCTCCCCCGAAACCCGCCGGCGGCGCGGCTCCGCCTCCGGCGAAGCCGGAAGAGCCGATCGATCTCTCCGGGTTGAAGGGGCTCAATTTGAAGGGCGACCTGAAGATCGACCAGCTGATCGCGTCGAACGTGAAGCTCGAGAAAGTGCATCTCGGCGTCAAGGCCGCGGGTGGCAAGATCGACGCCGAGCCCCTGACGGCGGATCTCTACCAAGGCAAGCTCTCTGGCGCGGCGAGCGTAAACGCCAACACCGCTCGCTTCGCGCTCAAGGCGGACTTCGGGGGGGTCGCGCTGGGGCCGCTCCTCAAGGACGCTCTGAACAACGACATGCTCGAGGGCAAGGGCGATATTGCGATCGATGTCCAGACCGGCGGGAACACCGTCGGCGCGATGAAGAAAGCGCTCGCCGGCAACGCCAGGCTGAGCCTGAAGGACGGCGGGCTCAAGGGCATCAATGTCGACGAAGTGATCCGCAAGCTGAAGAAGCAGCCGGCGCAGTCCTCCTCGCAGCGCACCGATCTCTCGGAGCTCACCGCGAGCTTCGTCATCAAGAACGGCGTCGCGCACAACGACGACCTCTCGGCGAAGGCGCCGGCCCTGCGCCTCGGCGGCGCCGGCGACGTCAACATCGGAGCGAATGCGATCGACTATCTGGCAAAAGTTTCGTTCGTCGCGTCCTCGACCGGGCAGGGCGGAAAGGATTTAGGCGACTTGAGCGGCAAGACGCTTCCGGTGAAGATCGACGGTCCGTTGGACGCGCCGCAGTTCCACCCCGACTTTAGCGCCCTGCTCAGAGACGTGGTGAAGGAGCAGGCCGGGAAGGCGGAGGACAAGCTCAAGGAGCGGGCAAGGGAAAGAATCAAGGACCTTTTCAAAAGGTGAGCGCACTTTCCCACAGGCTGGTGCGCTGGCAGGCCCGTCACGGGCGCCACGACCTGCCATGGCAGCGGACGCGCGATCCGTACCGGATCTGGCTCTCGGAGGTGATGCTGCAGCAGACCCAGGTGGCGACGGTAGTTCCGTATTACCGGCGCTTCCTCGCGCGCTTTCCCGACGTGCACTCGCTCGCGCAGGCCTCACTCGATGACGTGCTCACGTTGTGGAGCGGCTTGGGGTATTACACGCGTGCTCGCAATCTGTACGCCGCAGCGCAGGCGGTTGTCGAGGCGCACGCCGGCCGGTTTCCCCGGACGCGGGAAGCGCTCGAGTCACTGCCCGGTCTGGGACGCTCCACGGCGGCGGCGATCGCGGTGTTCGCGTTTGGCAAGCGCGAGGCGATCCTCGACGGCAACGTCAAGCGCGTGCTCGCGCGCCACTTCGCGCTGCGCGGAGTCCCGAGCGAGAAACGCTTGTGGGCGCTCGCCGAGTCCGAGCTTCCGGAGAAGAACATCGAAGTCTATACGCAGGCCTTGATGGACTTGGGCGCGGGAGTCTGCACCCGCAAGCGTCCCGCCTGCTCGGCCTGTCCCCTGAGCAAGACCTGCGAGGCCCACGCGCGCGGAAAGGCGGAAGCCTATCCGGGGGTGCGGCCGCGAAAGAAGAGGCCAGTGAGAAAAACTTCGATGCTGCTGCTCCTGCGCGAGGGAGACGTGCTGCTGGAGAAACGCCCTCCGACGGGTGTGTGGGGCGGACTATGGTGTTTTCCCGAGACCGAGCCCGGTTCGGAGAAGTTCGCCGGGAGGAAGACGCTTCCCGTGCTGCGACATGAATTCACCCACTTCACGCTGGACATCACGCCGATCGTCTGTTTCCTGGAAACTGCCTTGCCTCACGCTGCAGAGCCGGGGCAGATCTGGTTGCCGGTCGGAGAAGCGATCGGCGCAGCAGTTCCCGCGCCGGTGAGAAAACTTCTCGCCAGGCTCGATTCAGGAAGTCTTCTCGGCGAGCCCGCGGCTCTCTAGGAAGCGCTGCAGGATCGACAGCCGCCCCAGGCTGTCGGTCAGCTCCAGCAGTTTCTGCTTGGCGATCAGGGGCACCGGCAGGATCTCGGCCAGACGATAGCCCACCCAGCTCGCGTCATTGAAGGCGTGAGGCTCGGCGAAAATGGGCCTGCCCTTGTCGGCGACCACCATTTCGAGCAGACGGGCGCAGGACGCAAACTCGTCGGGGACGTCGGCCCTCGCTTCTGGGGGGATCAGCTCGACATCGGCCGAGGTCAGGCCCTGAGTGCTGGTGCGCTGGTCGAGAATTCGAAAGCGTTGTCCCCCGTGAGTCTTGAGGTTCAAGATTCCCTGCTGCTGCATGTCCCATTCGAGGATCTTCGCCAGGCACCCGATTCCTTCGGGTACGGCGGGCGCGCCGACCTCGGCTCCCTCGCGGATGAGGCAAACCCCGAACGGCTCGTCGCGCTTCAGACAGTCGCGCGTCATGTCCATGTAACGCGCCTCGAAGACGCGCAACGGGAGCAGGCCCCCGGGAAAGAGCACGGTGTTGAGCGGGAAGATCGGAAGGTTCAGCGAGCGCAAGATCGCGGGCCGTTCAATGCTCTTCACCCCAGCGGTGCATCAGCTCGTGCTTGACCCCGAGGTGATCGAGGATGCGCGCCACGATGAAATCGACCAGGTCCTCCACCTTCTTGGGCTTGTGATAGAAGCCGGGATTGGCGGGAAGGATCACCGCGCCCGCGCGCGCCAGCTTCAGCATGTTTTCCAGGTGCAGCGAGGAGAACGGCGTTTCGCGCGGCACCAGAATCAGCTTGCGTCCCTCCTTCAGGGTGACGTCGGCCGCCCGCTCGATGAGATTATCCGAGAGGCCTGCGGCGACCGCGGCCAAGGTGCCCATCGTGCAGGGGCAGATGACCATGGCCTCGGGCGGATTGGACCCCGATGCAACCGGGGCGAACCAGTCTTCGCGACCGAACACACGCAATTGACCGCGCTTGGCCGAGTAGCGCTCGCTGAACATGCGCTCCGCGTCGCTCGCGCGCGGCGGCAGCACGAGCCCGAGCTCCTGCTTCGCGACCACGTGGGCAGCCTGTGAATAGAGGAGATAGACGCGGGCCTTGGCGCGGATCAGAGACTCGACGAGCCGCAAGCCGTAGGGCATGCCGGAAGCCCCGGTCAACGCGACGGTGACGGTCGGGCTCATGTTGCGGCGGCCAGATGTCGATGGCGGACCAGCACGGGCGAGCGGCCGCGGAAGTAGGCGCCGAGGCGCTCGACGATGTACACCGAGCGGTGGCGGCCTCCCGTGCACCCGACGGCCACCGCGAGAGAGCTCCGATTGTCCTGTCCATACGACGGGAGCCAGGTCTCGACGAAGCGGCGAATGTCCTCCAACATCGTTCCGACTTTCGGTTCCTTCTCGAGAAAGGCGATCACGGGGGCATCGAGACCGCTCAAGGGGCGAAGCCTCGGATCATAGTGGGGATTGGGCAGGCAGCGCACGTCGAAGATGAGATCCGCGTCCAGGGGAACGCCCTGTTTGTAGCTGAACGACTCGAACAGCAGCATCAGCGATTCGGTACGAATGTCGAGCAGGTCCTTGATCCAGTTGCGCAGCGTGTTCGGCAGCAGGTCGGAGGTGTCGAGGCGCTGGCCGATTTCGCCTATCGGGGCGAGGATCTCGCGCTCGCGCGCGAGGCATTCCTCGAGGGTGCGCGTGCCGGTCGCTAGCGGGTGACGCCTTCGGGTTTCGGAAAAGCGCCTGATCAACGTGTCGTCCTTCGTGTCCAGAAAGAGCAGGCGCAGATCTACGCCCTGATTCTTGAGAGCGGTGACGTAACCGGGAACCTGCTCGAGGGAGTCTCCGGTGCGGGCGTCGATGCTCATCGCGACGCGCTTGTGGCCGGCGCGGCGCAGCAGCTCCGCCGATTCCTGGAGCAGCTGACTCGGAAGGTTGTCGACGCAGTAATAGCCGCTGTCCTCGAGCGCGTTGAGGGCGATGCTCTTGCCGGAACCCGACAAGCCGCTGATCAGCACGAGCTGCATTTCGATACCTTATCGGAACCGTGATGCCAGCGCAAAATCCGGCACGCTCCCGGAGAAGACGCGTGCTTCAATTGCTCTTCTTGATCTCGGTCCGCTGCCGTTCCATGAACTCGGCGGTCGAATGGATGCCGCGGAGTTGGAGGATGTAGTTGCGCACCGCGGCTTCGAGAAGCACCGCCAGGTTGCGGCCGGCGGCGACGGGGATCACGACCTTGCGAACGGGAACCCCGAGGATGTCTTCCGACTGCTCGTGCAGCGGCAGGCGCTCCGACTCGCTCGCCCCAAGGCGGTCTAGCTGCACGACCAGGCGCAGATTCATTTTCGGGCGCACTGCGGTCTCGCCGAATATGGTGCGGATGTCGAGTACGCCCAGGCCGCGGACTTCGAGGAAGTCCTTCAACATCGGCGGGCAGCGACACTCCAGAGTGGACGTGGCTATCCGGGAGACCTCGACGACGTCGTCGGCCACGAGTCCGTGGCCGCGGCTGATCAGCTCCAGCGCGAGCTCGCTCTTGCCCACGCCCGAGTCGCCGGTGATCAAGACGCCCAGCCCGAGAACGTCCATGCACACGCCATGGCGCTCGGTGGTTTCGGCCAGCGCCTTGCTGAGATAGCGTCGCAGGCGATCGATGAGCTGCGCACCCGGAACCTCGGTGATCAGGACCGCGACGTTGGAGGCCTCCGCAGCCTTGAGCAGGCGCACGTCCGCCGGGGCGCCGTCGGCAATGACGATAGCGGCCGGGTGGACCGCAAACAGGCCGCCCAGCATGCGGAAAAGGTCTGCTTCCTCGAAGGTCGCGAGGTGCGCGATCTCGTGGTTACCGAGAACCTGGATTCGGTTGGGGTGAATCAGGTTGAGATGGCCCACCAGGGACGCCACCTCGGTGCTGTCGCGCCGCAGGGGGGTCGCACCTCCCGCCTTACCGCCGATCCAGGCGAGCCCTAGCTTTTCGCGATTGTCCTCATACAGCTGCGCGACGTTGATCTGCAACATGCGGCTGCCAGGCGGTGATGTACTGATGGACCGTGCTCGCGTCGGGATCGTTCGAGAGCCTTGCCCGCAGCTCACGGTCGCTCAACATCTGCGCAAGCTCGGAGAGCACGCGCAGATGCTGCTCCGTCGCCTGCTCGGGCACGAGGAGCAGGAACACCAGACTCACCGGCTTTCCGTCGGGCGCGTCGAACGGCACCGGCTGGGCTAGGCGCACAAAAGCGCCCACCGCTTCCTTCAGCCCCTTGATCCTGCCGTGAGGGATGGCGACTCCCTGGCCCAGACCGGTGGAGCCGAGACGTTCCCGGGCAAACAAGCTGTCGAATACGAGGCTTCTCGCGACGCCCTGGTTGTTCTCGAACAGCAGCCCGGCCTGCTCGAACATGCGCTTCTTGCTGGTGACATCCAGGTTGAGAAGGATGTTCGACGGAGGCAGAAGCTTCGCTATTAGGTTCATTGAAGACCTTGAGGTCGCCCGCGCGCGTGCTTGGACATCGTGCCGGCGCCTGCAAAGGCGTGGAATTCTACACCATCGCCGCCCGGTTGTTGCGCGAGGCGCGCTACATCAAAGGGATTTCCTCATGCTGACCGATGGAATCTGCAGGGCCTCCCGGTACTTGGCGATGGTGCGGCGGGCGACCACGATGCCCTGCTGCCCCAGGATCTCCGAGATCTTGCTGTCCGACAAGGGCCGTTTGCCGTCCTCCGCGGCGACCAGTTGCTTGATCAGCGCGCGGATCGCCGTGGCGGAGCAAGCTCCGCCCGTCTCCGTGGCGACGTGACTTCCAAAAAAATATTTGAGCTCGAAAATCCCGCGAGGCGTAAACATGAACTTCTGCGTGGTCACGCGTGAAACCGTGGATTCGTGCAGGCCCAGAGTATTGGCGATTTCGCGCAGCACCAGCGGCCGCATTCCGACCTCCCCGTGCTCGAAGAAGTGCCGTTGCCGGTCGACGATCGCCTGCGACACGCGCAGGATGGTCTCGAACCGTTGCTGGACGTTCTTGATCAACCAGCGCGCCTCCTGCAGCTGATGCGAGAGCTGGCCGCCCGTCTGTCCCCGCTTGTTCTGCAGAATGTCCGCGTACATCCTGTTGATGCGCAGTTTCGGAAGCGCGTCCGGGTTGAGGCTCGCGACCCAGACGCCTTTGATTTTCTTCACCACGACGTCCGACACGACGTAGCGGGTCTCCAGCGGCGCGAATGCTGCCCCGGGGCGTGGGTTGAGGCTCTGTATGAGCTTCTGCGCCTGGCGCAGCTCCTCGTCTCCGCACTGCAGCGCCTTCCTTAATCTCGCGAAGTCGCGCGAGGCAAGAAGCTCGAGGTGCGAGCGCGTCAGGGTGAGGGCGGTCGCGCGGCTGGGAGTGGACTCGGGCATGGCGAGGAGCTGCAATTCGAGGCACTCCGAGCAGCTGCGGGCACCTACACCCGTGGGATCGAGGTTCTGCACGTGCTTGAGGGCGATCTGCAATTCCTCGGGTTCGATCTGCAGCTCTTCGGATACGATCTGCACGAGCTCTTCCAGTGGCTGCGTCAGATACCCGTCCTCGTCGAGCGACTCGATCAGAAACGCCGCCAAGTTGCGATCATGCGCTTCCAGCTTCGTGAGAGTGAGCTGCTTGTGCAAATGCTCTCTGAGGCTGGGGGAATCTGCTGCGACTTGGGAATAGTCGTTTTCGTCGGAATCGTCGCGAGCGCCCGTGTTCGAACCGCTCTGCCCGACCCAATCGAGCTCGGCGGAGTAGGTATCTGTATCAGCCTGCGCCGGGCTCTCCGTCTCGGACCGCTCCGCAGAGGGTTCGAGAGTCGTAGCCGATTCGCCGTTCATTTGGGTCGGGGCGCTTGGGGCAGTCGAGTCGGCGTCTTCACGCTCGAGCAGGGGATTCTCGGCCAGAAACTTCTCCAGCTCCTGGTTCAACTCCAGGGTCGAGAGCTGAAGCAGACGTATAGACTGCTGAAGCTGCGGCGTCAGCGTGAGGTGCTGCGAGAGCTTCAGCTGTAGGGTTTGCTTCATCGGGAGAAAGCGAGGATCTCGCCGGGATTACAACCTGAAATTTTCACCGAGGTAGACGCGTCTTACGTTTTCATTATAGACGATCTCGTCGGGTTTGCCGAAGGCGAGCACCAGACCTTCGTTAATTATGTACGCGTGGTCGCAGATTCCGAGCGTTTCGCGCACGTTGTGGTCCGTAATAAGGATACCGATGCCACGTTCCTTGAGAAAACGGATGATTTTCTGTATGTCGAGCACCGCGATCGGATCGACGCCGGCGAATGGCTCGTCGAGCAGTATGAAGGTGGGGCGTGTCGCGAGCGCGCGCGCGATCTCGACGCGGCGGCGCTCGCCGCCGGAGAGGGAAAGCGCGGTGGACTGTCTCAGGTGTGCGATGTTGAGATCGCGAAGGAGCCCCGACAAACGCGACTCGATTTCCTCCTCGGGAAGCTGCTGCAGCTCGAGCACCGCCCGTATGTTTTCCTCCACGGTCAGCTTGCGAAACACCGAAGCTTCCTGGGGCAGATACGACAGCCCCATACGCGCTCGGCTATGCATCGCCAAATGACTGATCTCCTTGCCGTCCAGTTGAATCGCACCGTCGTCCACCGCAATCAAACCCACGATCATGTAGAAGCAAGTCGTCTTGCCCGCGCCGTTCGGCCCGAGCAGGCCTACGACTTCTCCGCTCGACACTTCGAGCGATACATCCTTGACGACAACTCGCGAGCTGTAGCGCTTCTTGAGGCCGTCGACACGTAGCTGGCTCATCGGGTCTCGCCCCGGGACAAGGGCTAGTTTCTCTGTTCCGCGTCGGGCGCGGCCGGCCCTGACGGCGCCGATTTCTTGGGCATGATGGTGGCGCGCACGCGACCTTCACGATTCGTTCCAGGTTCACCGACCGATCTCACCGTGAACCGTTCCGCTCTCGCGTCATAGGATATGAAATCCCCGCGAATATCATCCCCGCTGTCGCGGCGCAACCGCGCCTCGTCGAAGAATTCGACGCGGTCGGCCTTGTTGTCGTATTCGATTCTCATCGCCTGTCCGTCGATGTATCCTCCGTTGCCTTCCTGCTTGTGCCGAAACGTCGCGGGACTGCCGGTCGCGGTGCCGTGCTGAAAACCCTCGTTGTCCTGTCGAACGACGATTCGCTCGGCCCGGATGACGAGCGAGCCTTGAGTGAACACCACCTTGCCCTCGAAGGTGGCGGTTTTCTTGGCCTCGTCGGCGGTCATGCTGTTCGCTTCTATGCTCACCGGTTTGTCGCGATCGACCCGCTCTGCGAACGTCGGCGCGGCCGCGAGCGTCCACATCGCCGCGAGCGCGAAAGCGGCCGCGGCCCGCCTACTTTCTGGCAGGCGCATCGAACGTGCCTTTGACCTGGGACTGCAGGGTGAATTGCTGCTTGGGCTTGTTGATCACCATGCCGACCCCGGTCAGCGTCGATCTTCCGTCGGAAATGGTGACGGTCTGGTTCGTCCGGAGGATGCCCTGTCCGGCAAGCACGTGCAAAAACTCCGTGCGCGCGCGAAGTTCGGGCTCTTCGCGCGTCGCCTCGCGCAGCACGAGTACGTCGCCGTACAGGAAGGCTTCTTCGTTCTGGCGGCTGATGGTGCCTCGATTCGCGGTCACAACGTAGTTGCCGCCGTCGGCCGAAATCTGGACGACGCGCGGATAGAGAACTTCTCCGGAGCCGTCGTCGGGGAAATGCTGCATCTTCGGCGCCGAGAACGTGTACTGGAGCTTCCCGGACACGTCCAAATTCTGGATAGTGAAGTTTTCGATGGTCGCGTCGGGGTCGTGGCTTGGGGGACGGGAGTCCCCGCCGGCGCCTTCGCGCACGGCATATTGCAACCAGAGCGTCAGTAACCCCAGGAACGCCATCAAGGCGAGCGGGAGAAGAGGGGTGACGCGGGTTTTCATGCGAGCTGATGGGCGATGGCTTGATCCAGCGTGTTCTGGGCGCGCATGATGAGCTCGCAGATCTCGCGCGCGGCGCCGCGGCCGCCCGGGGCGAGGGTGACATGATGCACGCGCGCCCGGACGATCTCCGGGGCCTCCGGCACGCTGGCCGCGAAACCGCAGCGCGCGAGGACCGGCAAATCCACCAGATCATCGCCCATGTATCCTGTCGCCTCGGCCGAAGCGTGCGCCCGGGCGATCAGGCCTTCGAACGCCTCGCGCTTGTTTCTCGCCCCCTGCACGACGAGCGTGATCCCCAGCTCTGCCGCGCGCGCATCGACGGTGCGCGACCGACGTGCCGAAAGTATCGCGATCTCGACGCCGCTTTCCTTCAGCATCTTGATCCCGTGGCCGTCCCTTGCGTTGAATGCCTTCAGTTCGGCGCCGGTCTCGCTGAAGTACAGGGTTCCATCGGTGAGCACGCCGTCGACATCGAAGATCATCAACTTCAGGCGCCGCATCCGGTTGAGCAGGTCCTCGTTCATCAAATGACTTTGGCCTGGAGCAGGTCGTGCGTATTGAGAGCCCCGACCAGCTCTCCGGCGTCCGAGACCACGAGGAGCTGCGTAATCTTGTGACGCTCCATCAGCTCGACCGCTTCGGCGGCGAGCTTGTGCGGTGCAATCGTGCGCGGATCGCGCTTCATGATTTCCGTGACCTTGAGCGAGCGGACATCGGGCTTGCGCTCCAAGGTCCGCCGAAGATCGCCGTCGGTGAATATTCCCACGACCCTCCGGTTCGAGTCCACGACCGCAGCCATACCCATTCCTTTTCTCGACATCTCCAGAAGAACGTCGAAGAAGGAAGCCGATTCGGCGACGCTTGGCACACGCTCTCCCGCGCGCATGATGTCGGAAACGTGGGTAAGAAGTCTTCGGCCGAGCGCGCCGCCCGGGTGCGCGCGCGCGAAATCCCGCTCGTCGAATCCGCGGGCGTCGAGCAAGGCCACGGCGAGCGCGTCCCCGAGAGCGAGCGCCGCCGTGGTACTCGCCGTCGGCGCGAGGTTGAGGGGACACGCTTCCTGGGCAACGCGCGCGTCCAGGTGCACGTCTGCTTCCTTCGCCAGCACGGATTCGTCATTGCCGGTTACCGCGATGAGCTTCGCGCCCTGTCGCTTTATCAAGGGGATGATGGTCAGAAGCTCATCCGACTGGCCGGAATTCGAGATCGCGAGCACGACGTCCTCGCGCGTGATCATCCCGAGGTCGCCGTGGCTCGCCTCGGCGGCGTGCAGGAAGAAGGCCGGCGTTCCGGTGCTCGCCAGGGTGGAAGCGATCTTGCGCGCGATGTGTCCGGACTTGCCGACACCGCTCACTACGACGCGGCCGGTGCACGCGAGGATCAGGCCGATCGCATCGAGAAAACGCGCGTCGAGCCGGGAGGCGAGCGCGCTCACCGCGTCGGCCTCGATCGCGAGCACCTTGCGCGCGAGCTCGAGCGCTTGCGTCGACACCGCTTTTTTCGACCGATCGTTCATCGCATGAGATCGCTCTGGTCGGCTTGCGTGGCACGCTTTATGATAGGGCGGAGAGTATACCAGACAGACCATCAGATCCCGCTATCTCAACCAAGTAAAACAAGGACTTCCGGATGGGCGGGACACTCGAATCGGTCCTGATATTGCTGGCGAGCGCTGTGCTCGTTGTGGTGCTTTTCCGCTCGTTGCAGCTCCCGCCGCTGCTCGGGTACCTCCTGGTGGGCGTGGCCGTCGGGCCGTTCGCCCTCGCGTGGATTCCCGATACGGTGGAGGGGCGGCACCTCGGCGAATTCGGCGTCGTTTTCCTGATGTTCTCGATCGGCCTCGAATTCAGCCTTTCCAAGCTGTTTCAGCTGCGCCGGGCGGTGTTCGGACTCGGCCTGGCTCAGGTCCTGTTCACTCTCGCGGCGGTGCTCGCGGTCGCTGCGATGTTCGGGGCGCCCTGGCAGGCCGCGCTCGCCTTGGGGGGCGCGATCGCCATGTCTTCCACCGCGATCGTGCTGCGCATTCTCACCGAGCGCATGCAGCTGGAGACTCCGCACGGCCGCGACATCTTCGGCGTCCTGCTCTTCCAGGATCTGGCGGTTGTGCCGCTGCTGATACTGATCCCCGCCATTGCGGAGGGCAGCGGCGAGCTTGCGCAACGCCTCGCGGGTGCGCTCGCCAAGGCCACCTTGGTGCTGGGGGTGGTGTTGTTTTTCGGACAAAAGCTCATGCGCGGCTGGTTCCACGTCGTGGCGCGCCGCCGCTCGCACGAGCTGTTCATCCTGAACGTTCTGCTGATCACGCTGGGGCTCGCTTGGCTCACGGAACGGGCCGGGCTGTCTCTCGCTCTTGGAGCGGTTCTCGCCGGCATGTTGATCGCGGAAACCGAGTACCGGCACCAGGTCGAAGAGGATATCCGGCCGTTCCGGGAGGTGCTGCTGGGTCTGTTTTTCGTGACCATGGGTATGAGGCTCGATCTGAGCACGGTCGGCGCGAACCTCGTGCTGACCCTGGCTTTGACGGCTCTGCTGGTCTCCTTCAAGTTCGTCCTCGTCACCGGACTCGCGCGCGCGTTCGGATCTCAGCCCGGCTCGGCCCTGCGCACGGGGCTCGCACTCGCTCAGGGTGGAGAATTCAGTCTCGTGCTGATAGTGCAGGCGCAATCCCTTGCCCTTCTTGATCGGGACCTTTCGCAGCTCGTCGTCGCGGCGATGCTGCTCTCGATGCTCGCTGCGCCCTTCCTGATCCAGGCGAGCGACAAGGTCGCGCTGCGGTGGTCGAGCACGGAGTGGATGACGCGAGCGCTCGCGCTGCATCGCGTCGCGACGCAAAGCCTCGCGACGGAGCGCCACGTGATCGTGTGCGGCTACGGCCGGACGGGGCAACGACTGGCGCACCTGCTCGAGCACGAGCAGATTGAAGTCATCGCGCTCGACGTGGATCCGGAGCGCGTTCGCGGAGCGGCGGCTGCGGGCGAGAGGGTGGTTTACGGCGATGCCTCGAGGCACGAGACTCTGGTCGCGGCCGGTGCGGCCCGCGCGAGCGCCCTCGTGATCACTTTCGCCGATACGCAGCTCGCGCTTCGCATCCTGAATCACGTACGAACGATCAATCCGGCGCTCCCGGTGATCGTACGCACCATAGACGACGCGGACCTGGACCGGCTCATCGCCGCGGGCGCCTCGGAAGTGGTCCCCGAGACCTTCGAGTCGAGCCTGATGCTCGCCTCGCACGCCCTCGTGCTGCTGGGCGTGCCCTTGAGGCGCGTGGTGCGCCGAATTCGCGACGTGCGGGAGGACCGTTACGGCCTGATGCGCGGCTTTTTCCATGGAGGGACCGACGAAGCCGAAGATTTCGACGAGGCGCAGGAGCCCCGCCTGCATTCGGTGACGTTGACCCCAGGCGCCGTCGCGGCCGGCCGCAGCCTCGGGGAGCTCGCGCTGGAAGAAATCGGCGTCGGCGTGACGGCGCTGCGCCGGCAGGAGACACGCATGGTCTCTCCGGGGCCGCAGACCGCCCTGCAGGTAGGGGATGTGATCGTGCTGCGCGGAACCGCCGAGAAGCTCGCCGCGGCGGAAATGCGGCTGCTGCAGGGGTAGTTGCAGTGAGGGAGCCGATCCTTGTTGGAACAATTAACGCGAGACCTGCGGCTCGTTACTTTTCACTTCGGAAGCGGCCGGCCCGGGCCATGGCGAGCAAAGGCTCTATCGCGTCCGGGTCCGCGGTGTGCGCCTGCTTGAGGATCAGAATCGTCGCATCGAGTCGGTGCGGAAATGTCTTCAGAGCGTGCGCAAGCAGACCGCGCGCTTCTTCGACCCTGTCGTCCAGCGCCAGAAAGACGGCAAGCCGCACCACGAGGGCGTTGGCCGGCCAGAAGCGCGCTGCGCGCTCGCTCATCGCCAGCTTGTCGGTGAGATTGTCCCGATCGAGCGGTGCTCCGATCACTATCCATTGCTCCGCCACGGGCCCCAAGAGGCCGTGGGTCAACTCGCGCATGGTCGCCGCGTCCCTCTGCGCCTGAGGGGCAGAGGTGAGCGTGAGTCCGGTTCCGCTGATGCGCGTGATGTCCAAGCGCACATAGTCCCTGAGGGTGATACCCAGGGTGAGGGCGAGCGCTGCACACGCCGCCCCCGGAGCGATCCAGCCGGCGCGCGAGGTGGAGCGCGGCCCCGGTTGGGCGCCCGCGCCCATCAAGAGCGCGGTCACGCCCAGAAAATGCGCGCTCCACAAGGGAAACTCGACCATGGAGTGAATCAACTCTATCCCTACCGCGGCGATGATCCACCACGACGCGACCTCCGGGGCCATCCAATAGCGCCGGGCGGCCTGCCACCCCCAGGCGAGCAATCCGCCAAGCGCGAGGACTGCGCCCAGCAAGCCGGTTTCGGCAAGCAGGTGCAGGGGGAGGTTGTGCGGCGAAGTCCAGACTTCGCCTGAGCGCGTGAGCGAAGGGTCGAGGCCCGACTCGAACGCGGCGCCCGCGAATTCGCCGATACCGACCCCGGCCAAGGGAGCGCCCGCAAACACACGCAACGCAATCACGGATGCCTGGAGGCGCGGCTCGGCATGCTCGGCAGGGGAGGCAAGCATGCGATCGAGGAGGCCCGCGCCGCGAGGGCTGTGGCGCAGCTCATCGATCAGCCAAGGTATTGCGAGCTGCGTAGCAAGGGCCGCGACCGCGAGGCCGCAAGCGGCAAACATCAAGCGCCGTGAGACCCTGGCATCGTGAAAACGCGCAGCGACCAAACCGAGCGCGGCATACCAGAGCGCGTAAAGCAACGCACTGCGTGAGCCGGAAAGGGCACTGCCGAGGAGCAGCAACGCCAAGGCCGGCAGCGCATACACGGTTCGCACGCGGGCGCGCATCCACAGGAACAGGAGCGCGCCCTCCCCCAGAGCGAGGTAGTTGGCGTAGAGATTGGCTTGCGCGATGTTCCCGTAGGCGCGGTTGCCGTGGAGCTCGGCGACGACATCCTCGAACAACGCGGTTTGGCCCAGGAACTGAATGACCCCCGCCATCGAATTCGCGAGAGCCCCGGCGACCAGGAACGCCGCGAGCACCGTGGCCACGCGCTCGATGCCGAGCGCAGCCACGAGGTTCGCCCCGAGCCAGATCATCAGCGCGGCGTAGAGGACGTACAGTGCGGCGAGCAGCGGCGGCTGAGAGTAGGCTTGCCTGCCTGTCGCGGCCTCGAGCGCGAGGACCATCGCAAAGGCGATCAGCCACCACGCGGGCGTGGGGAAAGACGCTGCGGGAACACCTCGCGCGAAGAGAAGGGCCGCTGCCGCGGCTACGCCGAGTGCGGCAGCCAGCCATTCGGGGAAGAAACTCAATACGGGCTGCTGGTGATACGGAACCAGGAACGGCAGGAGGCATAGGCCGCCCGCGAGCAGGAGACTGATCGCCTGGGCCGGGGTCGTTTTCACTCAGAGCCGGTTGGAAACGAAAAAGCCCGCGCGAGCGGGCTTTTTGCGGTCTGCCGAGGCGAGACTAGAGAGGTTTGCAGACGAGGTACTGGCTTGTCCCGGTTTCCACGTAGGCCGAAGCCGCCGTTGCGCCCAGGTTCTCATTCGAGGCGGTCTGCGCCTGCGCACGAACCTGGCCGGTCTGCGAGTTGCTGTCGTCCATCTGCGTGTCCACCGCGATCGCGACCTTGTCCGGTATGTTCGAGCTGCATATGATCGGGCCGATGAAGCCCAGGCCGACCCCGGCGTTCACGGCGTTCTGCACGCCGACGATGCCCGAGGCCGCGTTCATCGGCTGCGAGCCGCTTCCGTTTCCCGTCGTGATGCCCGGGACGAATCCCGCGATGCGCAGATGCTGCCAGAACAGATTGGATTCCTGCAAGGTCGTTGGGGCCGCAGTCACGGTGAAGTTGTAGTTACCCTTCATGACCCCGTCACCGTCGCCTTTTGCGGGAGCCTGGACGGTCCAGCGTGTGTCGGCGTTCGGATCATCGCCGGGCAGAAAGCGATAGCGGTCCTGGTAGGACGTCACGGCCACGGTGATCCCGTTGAAATCGTTGATCACGTTCTTGATCCGCGCCTGGTTGATCATCTCCTGGCCTTTCAGGATGCCGCCCAGCAGCAGCCCGATGATCACGAGCACGATAGCGATTTCCACCAGGGTGAAACCCGCCTGGGATGGGTTCCTGTTGCTGAAAACGGATTCGCTCATGGGAAAGGCTCCTGCGGAAATCGTCGTCCGGCTACTGGGCATTGAATGCAAGGGACTCTAGAGGTTCTTGCACATGAGGTACTGATTCACGCCGGTTTCCACGTAGCCGGTGGCCGCCGCGCTGGCGTCCTTGCCGGTGGGGGGATTCGCTCCTCCGGTCTGGAGCTGAGCCCGGACCTGCCCGGTGTTGGGCACGCTATCGTCCATCTGCCCGTCGATCGCGCTCGCGACCTTCTCCGGCAGGTTCGAGAAACAGACGATCAGGCTGGTGAAACCTATGCCGTTGGTGCCGGGCGTGCCCGACTCCACACCGATCATGCCCCCGGCCGCGTTGAGCGGTTGCTGCAGGGCCCCGGGCACTACGGTCTGACCCGGGACGAAACCGGCGATGCGCAGATGCTGCCAGAACAGACGGGATTCCCCGTTCGGAGTGTTCGGAGCAGTGGTCGTATCGTTGTATACCCCCCCGACGGTCCCGTTGCCGTCGCCTTTTGCGGGCGCCTGGACGGTCCAGCGCGTGTCGGCGCTCCCGTCGTCCCCGGGCAGCGCGCGATAGCGGTCCTGGTAGGACGTCACCGCCACGGTGATGCCGTTGAAATCGTTGATCAGGTTCTTGATCTTGGCCTGGGTGATCATCTCCTGGCCCTTGAGGATGCCGCCCAGAAGCAGCCCGATAATGACGAGCACAATGGCGATTTCCACCAAGGTGAAACCGGACTCGGTCGGGCTTTTCTTGTAAGGTTGCACAACAACCCCCTGCTGGACTTCGAAAATCTCTTATCTGCGGATATCTAGGATCTCTTCAGGGGCGCAAGATACGTGCCCGGAATAGCCCCATAAATCAGGCAAAAAATGCACAAAATCCGGCGGTTTTGTCGAACAATGGACACTTTCGACGATTTATTGACACCCAGGGCTCACTTTTTGGGAGTCTGTTGGGCCCGCCGTTCCAACTCCTTGAGGCGCTCGTCCAGGAACTTGAGCTCGCCGGGATCCTTCACCTGTCCGCTCTGGATATACCCTCCGATGACCAGGCGGGCGGCTTCCAGTTCGTTCATGTCCTCGAGAATGAAGGCTTGCATCTGCTTCGCCCAAAGCGGCACGTCGGCAGCCGTCGCCGAGCCTTGGATGGCCCGCGCATAGCGCAGGGCCAGCGGCAGATCGTGCAGCCGGTGCTTGGCAATGACCGTGGCATGCGCGAGCCACGGCCAGCGCCGATTGGGATCGAGCAGGAACTGCCGGTAGACGAACTCGAGCATGCTCCGCTGCTTTGCCTCGACGGGCACTTCCGCGTACAGGCGGCTCGCAGCGAGCAAGGGATATTGCCCCTGCGGATCCAGCTCGAGGATCCTGGCGAGCCAAGCCTCGAGGCGGTCGTAGTCGAGGTCGCGATAGGGGATCTTGGTGCCCGATTGATAGTCGAACGCCTGCAGATAGAGCATCAGCCCTTTGGCGAGCGCCACCGGCTCGCCGAAGCTCGCGAGCCTGAGTGTTCTTATGCTGGGCGCGGGGGGCAAGTCCTCCGCGCGCGCGCTGGGTCGAGGGGCGATGATTTTCAGGGCGATCTGTGCGGCAAGCGCGAGGGCGAGAAATGCCACGGCGGCGCGCGGTATTCCTGAGATCGGGCGCTGCGTCATCTCCGCTCAGAAATTCTTGCGGTACAGATCGAAAAGAGCGGCCGAGCAGATCAGCACTAGGTAGATCACAGTCTGCCCGAATACCGCGGCGAGGACGTTGCCGGGTGCGCCTCCCAGCAGCCACGTCGTCTGGGTCATGCTGTCGAGCGAAGGGAGCAGCAGAGCGATCAGTGCAACCACGGCGCCCACTACCTGATCGGTGAAGGTTTGCTCGTGCAGCGGGGCGCCCGCGATGATCTGCATCGCCGCCATGGAGCGCGACAGCAAATAAAAGCCCGTGACCGCGGCTGAAGCGGTGACGACCTGCGCCAGGGAGAGGACGCAGAACAGGCTCACCGCGGTCACGATCAGCAACTCGCACACGAGAGAAGCGGTCCACAGCGCGAGCCCGAGGGTCTTGGCGAATGGAAGCAGGGGGAGTGCGCACACCAGCGCGAGAATCGCGGCGACCGAGGCGTAGCCCGTGAATTTCCCGAAGAAATAGGCGGCGCGAGGCGTGGGCAATGAGAGCAGCAGCTCGGTGATCTTGTCGGTCGACTCGCGCACCATGCTCGTGATCACGAACACCGCGACGATAAACGCGGCGGCAACTCTGAGCAGAGCAGCGACGAGCGCGATCTGAATTTCCCTGGTCTCGGTGATGCCCACCTGACTCAAGAATTGAGCCAGACCGAACGCGACGACGATGACCGCCACCGCCAGCCACAAGACGCGATTCCGGACGGCTTCGAGGAGGGTAAGTTTGGCGAGCGAAGCGACGATGGGCATTGCGGCGATAGGGCTCGGGTTGCGAGCGTTCAAAGCTGGCACAATACGCCTGAGAGGGTAAGTCCATGGACGGAGATGTGCAAGTCCGCACCCGCCTCTTACCCAAGAGCAAGCTCGGGAGAACATGCATGCATCGCAGGCCCGCGAACGCGCTGCCGCACCGCGTTACCGATCAGCAATAGCTCCCTTTATGGCGACCTCGAGCGCAATCCAGGCATCCCAGCTTCTTGTAACGAGATCTTGGCGAGGCCTTTTCCTCGTCATGCTGATCTCCCTGCACTTCGCGGCCATATGGGGTACTGAGGACTTCTGGGCGCGCGGCCTGATGCTCGCGCACTTTGGCTTGTTCATTCTCTGGCAGCCTTTCATGAGGGGAGAGCAACGCCTCACTTCATCGCAGGTGGCAGCCGTCGCCGCGATCGCGCTGGGAACGCTCTATTTCCTCAACTGGTGGCTGCTCGCGCTGTGGGTCGCTGTTCTGGCGGGAATCGTGGGCGGCAAGGTGTTTCTCTTTCAAACGCGCTGGCTACGGCGTTTCTATCTGGTGGTGCTGCTGTACCTGGTTTCGCTCCTGCTCGTCTGGATCGTTCCGAATACCTTTATCCGGCAGGCCCTGCCCCGCGAGGTCGAGCTGCTCGCCAATTACGGGTTACCCGTGCTGTTCGTCGTGATGATGGCGATTCCGGCGGAAACCGACTCCGCCGAAACCCCGCAGGTCGTCGATTTCTTCTACGCCGCGATGATCGTCATGCTCCTGATCGCGCTCGCGCTGGGCAGTTTCGCGTTCATGACCGTGGGCAAGGTCGACTACATCACGGCGCTTTCCTTCAGCATGCTGATCATCGCGGGAGTGCTGCTGATACTCTCCTTCGTGTGGAACCCCCGCTCGGGATTCGGCGGCCTTTCGGTGTATTTTTCGCGCTACCTGCTGTCGATCGGTCTGCCGTTCGAACGCTGGCTGTATTTCCTGGCGGAGCTGTCGCAACTGGAGACCAAGCCCGAGCGCTTCATGAAGGAGGCGGCAGCCGGCCTCGCCCGTTTGCCCTGGGTATCGGGTGGGTTTTGGCACACCGCCGCCGAGTCGGGAGATTTCGGCAAGGTCTCGAAGAACTCCGTCGAGTTCACCAATCAGGAAATCCACTTGCGGGTGTTCACCAAGCTGCCTTTGAGCCCCTCTCTGGCATGGCATTTCCAGTTGCTCGGACAGTTGCTGGGCGAGTTCTACGTGGCCAAGCAGCGCGAGCAGAAGCTGCAGCAGCAGACCTACGTGCAGGCCGTTCACGAAACCGGCGCGCGCATGACGCACGACGTGAAGAACCTGCTCCAGTCGCTGAATGTCCTGTGCGCGGCCGCCGAGCGCGACGCCGCGCCCGAGGCGGGCGGCGAATTATCGGCGTTGATGCGGCGCCAGCTGCCGGCGATTACCCAGCGCCTGCAACAGACGCTCGACAAGCTGCAAAAACCCGACGAGAACAACGCCCGCTTCATCAAGGCGGACACCTGGTGGGACGGGTTGCAGCGGAGCTACGCCGGCCGCGGCGTCGAATTCGTGCGCCAGGGAACGGGTGACGCGGTCATGCTTCCCAAAGAGCTCTTCGACTCCGCGGGCGACAACCTGCTGCAGAACGCGTTGCGGAAGCGCAGGCTGGACGAGTCGGTGAGCATCCACGCGAGCTTCCGCTGCGACGACGGCATCGAGTTTTCCGTTTGCGACAGCGGCGCGCCGGTTGCTTCAGAGGTGTTGAGGGGCCTGATGCGAGGCCCGGTGCCGTCGGATTCCGGCTTCGGAATCGGCCTTTATCAGACCAGCCGGCTCGCCGAGATTTCCGGCTTCTCGCTGCAACTGCGCGAAAACGACCCGGGCAGGGTCTGCTTCAGCCTGCGCGGCGAAGTGCGCCGCGGCGCGCGCGGATGAAGGTGCTGCGACGCTCCGCTGCGGGCGGAGTGTCAGGGGAGGCGGCCTGCCGCGACCATGCGGGCGATCAGCCCGCTGGACGAAATCATCACGACGATATCGTCGAACTCGCACGCCGGCTTTCCGTTTGACGTTCCGGGTACCGGGTCTGCGCAATCTACCGCAGGCGTTGGAGTGCGGCTGTAGTAGGCCCAGCTCTGATATCCCGGAGGCGCAGGCTGAGGCGTCGCGGTGGTATTGCCGAGCGCGTTGGCGGCCTCGTCGTTGCCTGATGGCACCGGAGTAACCCGGACTCCCGATGGTTGCCAACCACCCAAGCCGTTCCTGCCGTGCGAAATGACAACCGCGGGCAAAGCGGCGCTCAGCAGCACCGCCGTCGTACTCGAACCGGCCCGGGTGAAGACCGCGATGTTTCCGAGCGAACAGAGCGCAAACGTCGTTGGAGACGTCGGAGTCGGTGTCGGGGTGCAGACCGGGCTTTGTGAAGCTGGGGCGGTCGTGGACCATGTGGATGCGGCGAAGCCGTCGGCAAATATCGGGGAAACGCGGTAAGTGAAGCGCCGTCCCCAAGCGTCCGTCTCCGGGATTCCCAGCGCGGTCCAAGGCACCACGCCGACAAACGTATAGCAGGTATTCGCACCGTCCCATTGCTCGGCCCCGGCGGCAATCGGGGTGGGCCAAGTCGCCGTATCGACGCTCCCCGCGGGCGTCGCACCGTTCGCCGGACAGGGCAGCCGTCCATTCGCCTGGGCGAATCCGACGAGCGCGTCCCTGATCGACTCCATGCTGCGCCGTGTTTCGGCTATGTTGCGCACGTCGATCTGACTCGAAAGCGGAATCAGGGCGCCTCCGAGCAATAGCGCGATGATGAACAGCGCCACCGCCAGCTCGACCAGCGAAAAGCCTCTGCTCTGGTTCATCGCACCGCGTTCAGGGCGCAACGACCACGACCCGGTCGTTGATCGTCGGGGACGGGCCCGACCGGTGTTCGAAGATCAGGTCTGCTGGCGTGGAATTCTCGCCTTCGAGATAGTCCGCGGGATTTCCAGTCGGGTGGGTGTGGCCGTCCAAGGCTCGGCCGGCGAACACGAGTATGGCCCGCTTGTTGTTTATTGGAGCAGAAAGGTTGTTGACCGTCAGGCACAGGGGCGCCGCGCCAGGCGGAGGATTGCAGGCGCCGACACCACTGGGCACCCAGCCGTCTGAGACCGCGTAGTAGGTCTGCCGGTACCACTGGTTCGCAATGAACCACGCGCCATTCGGATTAGTACCAGGATCGCTGCTAATGATGGGCAAGTAATTTGTCGCAGGAGAAGGGAGCAGCACCGTTATGGTGACCTGTCTCCCGTTACTCGCGGCCGGTTGCAATCGCCCGATGTATGTGAGTGTGCCTCCATTCGGCCGCGCCACAAAAGTCCGCGTGGGCGGGAAGGGGGGAGAGACAAAACTCCACTGACCGTATACCCCCGTGGCGAGGGGATTCCCGTTGTTGTCGACCATCGTTATCTTTGTCATGTCGTCCGGAGCGGGCGTTCCGGACGGCGTATCGGCAAATACCACG
>Ga0137403_10001902_pt1 | contig 26023 bp, 24 predicted proteins | sample CZOMad2_1_16fung_FD_122057 | JGI IMG/M metagenome (GOLD analysis project Ga0137403, IMG submission 122057) | Vadose zone soil fungal communities from Angelo Coast Range Reserve, California, USA - CZOMad2_1_16fungal (Hybrid Assembly) | ecosystem: Environmental > Terrestrial > Soil > Vadose zone... | reverse complement strand
TTGCCGCTTGGCCCGCTTTTGATGAAGTACGGTGCGCTCACCTTGCGACCGAGGTGAACCACCACGCGAAGCGCATCCCGCGTTACCGTTAGGTCCGCAAAGATGCGTGTTGTTCGGAACAGCGCGTACCGGTCACGTGTGACTACTTCCACTTCGCCAAAGCCCTTAACGGTGCTCTCGAGTTTCCGGTAGAGATCGGTGAGTGCCGGTGGCCTGCTTTTGAGTGAGGTCGCGGTGCTGCCGACCCCGCACGCGTGACGTTGATTCACCTGACGAAAGTTCCGATCACATCGCGGACATGCCCAACTCATAGAGTTTTAATATACGGCGAACGCGCTCGTGCCAAGAATCTACCTTTACATCTCTGCTGTCATGGACTATTTCCCAGCCGAGCAACCTGGGCCCAGCGCTTATCTCATTTTCGTCCACACCACGTCTTCATTATTCCTGCGGTCGATGAGCGTAATCACCTTGCCGTCATCGTTGTGACCAAACAACGTGCGGCCTTCTACGCCTTTGCGAAAGAAAATATCGCTGGCTTCGGGAATAAGTTCTTCGCGCGGACGGCCATTGCGCATGGCGTAAAGATGGCCATCCTCCGCGGTGATCGTCATTGTCCGTTCCGGCCCCAGCCAGTACGTACCAACGTAATTTTGCAACTTGCTAGGATCAGCTTTCCCCGTTGCGGGATCTTCGTAGTAACGCAGCACTTGTCCTGCGACGATCTGCCACTTACCGTCTCTCCGCATCCAGGTATCGGTTTCGTGGTAACGCGCTGTCATATTCTGGCCGAAAATCGTCTCTGTCTCGTCCAGGTCGTAACTCAGGATGGCCACATTGCCCTCAATATGGCTTTTTGGCCGGACTAGTTTAATTGTTCCGGAATATCCTTTCGGCAACGGCTGCACGTCCTTCACCACTGCGGCTTTATCCATGCTGCGGCCCTTTTCATCAAAGAACATCGCGTCTTCGGCGAAATACTTCTTGAAAGGCTCCGCATTTCCCGGAACGACGGAATCAAAGAGTTCCTGCGTTCTGCGCACAAGTTCGTCCTGAGTGATGGTTGGCTCATCGGCTGAACCATGCAGTGTCAAAATAGTGCCAGCCACCAGCAACAAAATGGCAACGAAAGTTCTTTTCACGAGCTTGTCCTCCTTCCACCTGAGCAATCCAAGCCCTGGTTGTTGGACCTTTAACTGTTCAGCGAAGATGAATGTAACATTCCGCGCGACGGGTCGGCGTGAGTGGGACGAAATACATTTTGGGTTGGAATGCAGCCATTCGAGGATTCGCGTGGTGGGAAGCGTTTGTCGTTCTGTTATGTTGTGGGCGCCCGTGCAATCGTCGCGTGAAAGTATTAGACCGGACACTGCGCGACATCCTGCCCTAACTCTAACGTTGCACCGACGCCCTCAACCCTGTAAAACCGCGCGGCCCGAATCCCCGCGTTATGCAATCAACCGAAGGCATCGCTCATTGGCTGGTTGAACGCTTTGCGCAATGCCTTGTGGCGAATCGTCCGGCAGCCGTGCCCGGACGTTCCGTTATGAATGTGAAATCCCGGCCCCAACAAATATCAATGTGAGTCTTCTTTCCTAAGTCTGATAGTGGCGAACCGCACCGCGCGTTTACGCCAGGTAAAGCAATACATATCCCGCGCCGGACCATGCCGCGAACACCGCCGCCGTGAGCGCCAGCCGGAATGAAAAACTATCAAGAATCTGATTATTTTTGCCGTCAAACATATGAACTCCTTGACCATCCATTTTCAAATTGGGAATCCCACCGCTTGTACTGCTGATTCCTGCCATAAGTAATCGCACCTGCCATGCCAAACTCGCACAAGCACGTAAATGACTGAATCTAAGGAATGATGGGATGGCTCGATGGCCGAGCCCGATCCAGCGGGTGTTCGCTTTCGGCATCCTACTGTTCGCGAATGAACACTAACCGCACCCGCATGTTTGCTGGTGATTTCTTGCTGACCTTTTGCGAGCACAACCGTCTAAACAAACGGGCTTTCCCATCTTGCGTCATCATTCTTGCGCGACATTCTTGCGCGACCCGGCCCTCGGGTAGAATCAAGAGTATTGACTCGTTCCAGCCAGTTGAATAACGCGCCTGGTCCTCCCACGTTTCAGTTTTTTCTGGACTTGCCGCAATTTCGCAAAGACCCGCTTGGCGGCTTCTTTCGCGCTGCTCTTACCTATGGCGATGTGATTCGCTATCGCGGCGTCTGGGTGTCGCACCAGTTGAGCCATCCTGACCACATTCAACAAGTCCTGCAAAGCAACGTCGCCAACTACCGCAAAGGCCGCGGCTATAAAATTCTTAAACTTTCACTGGGCGAAGGCCTGCTGACGAGCGAAGGCGCGCTGTGGCAGCGCCAACGGAAGATGACACAGCCGTCATTTCAGGGGCAGCAGGTGGCATCGTTCGTTGGCACCATGGCTGAGAACACGCTGGCCATGTTGCGACGGTGGGAGAGCAACGCGGCTCAGAATCAGGTCTTCGATGTAGTGCCGGACTTCATGCGCCTCACGCTGAACATCGCCGCGCAGGTGCTTTTCACCACCAATCTTGAAGCCGATGCGGAATCGATTCGTAGGACACTCGATATCGGCCGCGACTATTCAGTGGACCGAGCGTGGTCGATTTTTCCGCCACCGCTCAGCATTCCCACGCGGCGTAACCGCGAATATCGCGCCGCCCTGGCCAACATCCATGGAATCATTGACCGTATCATTGCTTTGCGTCGTCGCGCGCCCGAGCGGATCTCGGATCTACTCACCATGCTGATGGAAGCGCGCGATGAGAGCGGCATTGCCATGTCTGACAAGCAGCTTCGCGATGAAGTGATTACGCTGCTCACCGCCGGCCACGAAACAACCACGCTGGCCCTCGCCTGGACGTGCTATTTGATCGGCACGCGGCCTGATGTCGTTGAGCGCATGACCGCTGAAGCGGCGTTCCTCAATGGACGCACTCCGACGTATGAAGATCTGATGAAGCTGCGCTATTCCCGCATGGTGGTGGAAGAAAGCATGCGCCTTTATCCGCCTGTGTGGACTCTGTCGCGCACTGCCGTGAATGAAGACGAGATCGGGGGCTACCACATTGCCGCAGGATCAGAAATCCTGATCTTCCCTTACATCACACAGCGGCATCCCAAGTGGTGGCAGGACCCGGATGTCTTTCGCCCCGAAAGGTTCGCTTCGGAAAATTCCGCGGCCCGCCCGCGCTATGCCTATCTCCCGTTCGGCGCGGGCCAACGCACCTGCATCGGCTTGAACTTTGCCATGACCGAACTCCTGGTTGCGCTCACATTGATGTTGCAACGCTTCCGCATCACCATGGCGATAGATCCTGCGGCGGTGCGACCAGATCCGTCGGTTACGTTACAGCCGAAGCCGGGAATTCCCTTGCGCCTGAAAAAAATCTAGATCGCTTCCGCCTTGTTCCACTGCCAGTCCGCGAACCGTTTGCGCAGCTCCAGCTTGGACAACTTTCCCGTTGAGGTGTGCGGTAGTTCGTCCACAAAAACAAACGCATCAGGCAGTTGCCATTTGGCAAAGCGCGACGCAAGAAACTCGCGCAACTCATCGGGCGTTGCCGTCGCGCCTGCTCGCAAAACTACCGCAGCTACCGGACGTTCATCCCATTTAGGGTGCGGCACGGCGATCACCCCCGCTTCGCGCACAGCCGGATGCGCCACCAGAGCATTCTCCAGATCGACCGAGCTGATCCATTCCCCACCGGACTTAATCAAGTCCTTGGCGCGGTCCGCTATCTGCACGTAACCCTCTCCATCAATCGTGGCGATATCACCGGTGCGCAGCCAGCCGTCGGCAGTCCAGCGATCTTCCGTGCCGGGTGCATTGAAATAACTGGCCGCGGCCCACGGTCCCTTCACGTGCAACTCACCCAGAGTCGTGCCGTTCCACGGAGCTTCGCCGTTGTCGTTCACCACGCGCACTTCCATAAATGGCAGAGCGCGTCCCTGGCGGACACGCACGCGATAACGCTCGTCTTCCGACCATTCGCGCATGTGCGATTTCAGGGTGGAGCACACCGCCACGGGAGTTGTTTCCGTCATGCCCCAGACCTGGATGAGCGGCAGACCGCGTGCGTCCAGTTTACGTACCAACGCTTCCGGTACCGCCGTACCGCCCACAAAGCCGCGAAACTTCGGAGCCAGCTTCCACCGCGCGGGATCTTTTTCCATGGCTTCCAGAATTCCCGCCCAAACCGTCGGCACGGCCGTGGCCAGCGTGACTTGTTCTGAGCTGAACAGGTCAAGGATGGATTGTGGATCAAGCTGTCGGCCGGGCATTACCAGCTTGCAACCCAGCATAATGGCGACGTGCGGAAGTCCATGGGCGTTCGCGTGGAACATTGGCGCCAGGGCCATGGCGACGTCATGCTGCGAAACGCAGAAGGCGTCAGGCAGGGAAAAAGCTAGCGCATGCAGAATGAGTGCCCGGTGCGAGTAGAGGACGCCTTTCGAGTTGCCCGTTGTGCCGGAGGTAAAGCACATGGCGGCGGCATCGTTTTCATCGGCACGGGGAAATTCATAGTCGCCACTTGCTGACGACAACAGCTCTTCGTAACTTTCCGTGCCGGGCGGCAAGGGTTGATTCTGGTGTCGAATAACAAACACGCGTTCCGGCTTCACTTTGCCTTTGAACTGTTCGAATAGCGGCAGCAGCACGTCGTCCACGATCAGAAAACGGTCCTGCGCATGATTCACGATGAAAGCCAATTCCTGCGGGTGGAGACGCAGGTTGAGCGTGTGCACCACGCCTCCGGCGGATGGAACCCCAAAATAAGCTTCCAGATGAACAGAATGGTTCCAGCAAAGGGTGCCCACGCGATCGCCCGGTTGCATTCCGGCTCGGTGCAACGCTTCCGCCAGCGCCTTTGCCCGCCGATAAAAATCCAGGTAGCTATAGCGGTGCAGTCCGCCATCAGGCTGGCGGGAAACGATCTCAACCGCAGGATAAACTTTTGGAATGCGTTCCAGAATTGCCTGCAAGGTGAGCGGGTAATCCATCATGGAACCCTTCATCACCATGCCTCCCCGCAGGTCTAAATAGAATGAAAGCGCGCCTATCCTAGCACGATTCCCGGCATCTTCGGGCCGGGTGGCTTATACTGCTCCCGCCATGAAACTCATCCGCATCGTCTGCTTGTTATCTTTGTTCGTCTTCTGCTCCGCCAGCGTGCTGGCGCAAAACAGCTTTACCGTAGGCACCGCCACGGCCGGCCCCGGACAAAAAGCCACCGGTACTCTGGAAATTGCCGCTGGCGTAGACGCCGCAACATCCATTCCCGTTGTCGTGGTCCGCGGCGTCCGGCCCGGGCCGGTATTGGCGCTCGTTTCCGGGGCGCATGGAACGGAGTATGCGTCCATCATCGCGCTGGAAAAACTGATTCAAACGCTCGATCCCGCGCAAATTTCCGGCACGGTTGTCATTCTGCCGCTGGTCAACATCGCGTCCTTCGAGCAGAAGGTCCCGCACGTGAATCCTGTGGATGGCAAAAGCATGAACCGCTTTTATCCCGGCAAGCAGGATGGCACCCAAACCGAGCGCGTTTCTTATGCGATTACAAAACAGGTAGTCGAGCGTTGCGACTATCTGGTGGATTACCACGGCGGCGATATCGACGAAAATCTGCGCCCATACGCTTACTGGCCAAAATCCGGCGACGCCAAGCATGACGCTATCACACGAGACATGGTGCTTGCCTTCGGCCTGGACCACATCATCATCTGGAGCGATCGCCCCAAAGATCCCGCCGCCTCGCGCTATCTCGATAACACTGCCAATACGCGCGGCAAACCGGCCATTGCCGTGGAAGCCGGATATTCAGGGACTATGCAGACAGATGATGTCGCGTTGCTGGCCAACGGTACTCTGAGCCTCATGCGCTATCTGAAGATGCTGCCCGGAGCGCCGACCATGGTGGAACATCCTGTATGGTTTGGCAAAGTTGATACTGTTGCCAGCGACCTGCCCGGCATTTTCTATCCCCTGGTGCAGCGTGGAACTTATGTTGAGCCAGGAATGAAGATCGGATACGTGACCGACTACTTCGGCAAAACGATTTACGAAGCCCACGCTCCGGCTGCAGGAGTCGTTCTGTACATCTGCGCCGTGCCCTCGATGAAGAAAGGCGACACCATCGCGAATGTCGGCGAAATTATAAGCAATCCATAAGCAGGCTTTAAATGTTCGTGCGCTTGAACTGCCAGCGCTGGATGAAGTAGATGCACCAAAGAGCGAGAGCAAACGCCAGAAGGAAAATCCCGCCGCTCGGATCACCGCGAAAGAGCAGCCAGACGATTTTGTGGTTCTCGATCTTGAACAGGCCAGCCAGAAGACTATAAAACGTGGCCATCCACAGAAACTTTGTATGCGCCGGCAGTGGGGTAGTACGGCTGCGGGCATAGAAATAGAAGAGCCAGAAGAACACCGCCATCGCGATGAATACCGGCCCCCGAACGCCGGAACCGGAATCCGAAGCGCTCCAGACGATCCAAATGACCTTGCCATTTTGAATACGGAAGAGAAACAGCATCAGGGTGCTGATCACGGCCAGCCAGAAGAACGAGCTCCTGGTCTCGGTCACCAGGCGGGCCCGCTCCAGCGCGAGTTTTTCCTTTTCCGGATCAAGTCTGGGCGGAGGTACCTTCAGGCTCTCCAGCGCGCCTCCGGCGGAACGGGCAAACTTCTCAAAATCCGGGTTCTCACGGAAATAATCCTCCACCAGCGCGCGGGTGGCAGCGCTGGACTCACCGGAAAAGTAAGCCGGCAACAGATCGACAATGACTTCGCGCTCAATTTTCATGGGCGCACCTCCTGGAATGTGTCTCTGGCGCGCATAAGCTTCAATCGCGCGCGATGAACTTTGACTTTCACTGTGGTCACGGGCAGATTCAGGGTCTGGGCGATTTCTTCATACGGCATTTCTTCCTGCACGCGCAACAGCAGCGCGGCGCGGTCCACCTCGGAGAGCTGGCGCAGCGCCGCCAGTACCGCGGAAAGCTCGGCTTTGTGTTCGGTCCGCGTAGCCAGCCCCACGGCGGGATCAGGCATGGACTCTTCCAACTCCGTCAGCCGGTTATTGCGGCGCAGATGGTCGCGGTACAGGTTGCGCGCGATGGTAAACAGGTAGGCTTTGACCGTGGCTTCTCTGATCTTGCCGCGCGAAGTCCAGGCCCGCACGAATGTCTCTGACGTGATGTCATCTGCCAGCGATGCGTCCCCGCAAAGGAACAGCACAAAGCGATGCACCTGGGGTGCATAGCTTTGGTAGAGGCTATGGAAATTCATCATCGGCGGCCTGGACGGTTATGATACGCAGAAAGGGTGCAGAAGTTACGCAAGTGGAACTTGGCGACCTCGAGGCCGGTCAACGCGGCAGCAGTTCATCCGATGGGAATAGTCGCCGCGATAGGGATAGTTGCATCGTGGCCCAGAATCAGAACTCGCGCGTTGGTGCTGCCTGATCATGTCCCACTCGACCGGAAACAATCTCCGCCTGGTAGTAATTCTCTCCACGAATTGGGCACCCGGCCAGTCGGCGCAGAATTGCGATCTGTCCCGTGTGCGTGAGCGCGTCTGCAACCGGGCCCTGGAATAATTTTTCGGGCGACGCAGCCAGAGGAGTGTCTGACGCAAGATAGCCGTCAAAAGCTTCCAGAGTCTTGAAAAAGCGGTTTACTTCCTGCGCCCATGGCAGCGGCCCTGAATCATGCCACGCCTGCTTGCCCTGCGCGATGGAAAGCGCCCAATCAAAAAGATCGCCCATGTGGGCCAGGATCTGCACCGGCTTTCTGCAGTTTTCAATCGCGGCGAAGGTGGCGAAACTTTCGGGCAAATCGCGCAGTGTTTTTCCCGCGCGATACGCCAGGGTGGAAACCGTGTGCCGTAGAAGTTGGCGGCCGGAATCGTTTGCAGGATGAGATGCTGCTGGCATAATTTCTCCTGTTTTGCTTGCGTGATCAGCAGGTGATTTTTGATGAATAGATGCCAGAGGTCAAGCGGCGTTGCAATTCTTTTTTGAGCGAGATTACAGTGCGACGGTGAAGTCTTCTTCTTCGTCATTCGCGGGCAGGGCGTAAAGTGCAACCTTGAACGGCCCCAACGTGATATCGGGCGCGCTGCGTACCAGTTCAAAGTAAACTGAGTCCTCGCACTTGATGCACTTCGGAAAGAGCTGGTCGCGCAGCAACGTTACTTCGTGTGCCAGACGGTGGTTCCGATGGATCACGCGGTAAATGCCGCTTTCCACAATCTTGTCACCGCAGCGAAATTGCTTCGTTTCCGTAGACATATTCTCGCGCGCTGTGACCAGGCGCAATTTCCGCTTACCGGTGCTCATGAACGGAACCCAACCCAACCGCAAGTTGGATGCTGCTGCACCCTTGTTAAGTTGTGTAAGCGGGTGCAGCTTTTTGCACCATAAGGGATGATTCATCAACGTGTTTATTTTCAATGATTTACCTTCGAAGCAACTCAAGCACCACTTGGCCTCATCGAAAATTTCGAAACATTGGTATTTAAGGAGCTGGAAATTCTTTTGATGAACGAACCAAAGAACGAATCACCGAACGTCTCCGCTCAGCCTGGTCAGGGCCCTGCAACCAAAGCGCAAAAAGTCCGCAGTTCGCGCTATGAATGGGAAGGGAAGAGCAGTAATGAAAATGAAAAGGTCGCCGGCGCGTCCAGTTCGTCGCGGAGATCGCTGCTGGCCTCAGCCAGAGCGCTGCTGAAGAGATTCTTTTCAGGAGACCGCGGCCCGGAAAATCGCGGCTTTTTTGACAATGATGATGACGCTAGTCCAAGCGCGGCCTGAGCGCCTACTGTAAAAATCTGTTCAACATGACCGTGCGATCGGTATCCAGCCATGCTTTCCAACTCTGCTCCGTTACACTGGGATACTTTTGCCGGCCGAAGGCGATCCACGCGCTGCCATAACGCCGCCATTCCTCCTCGCTCTTCTGGACGCTCTGGCGCGTTACCGTCCCCCATTGGGCAACGCTGCCGGTCTGCGTGCGCTGATAGGCAGCGTTCTCGGCGGTTTCCGCCCGTTGAATTTCTTCCGCTGAATATTTGGGCAGCTCGTCCCGCTCAAATGCCTCAAGAGTGGACAGCAGATTTCTTTTGAAGAATATTTCTTCCTGAATCTCAAACGTTCCTTCCAGATTCACACCGTTTTTCGCCTGAATCTCGTAGAATCTGTTCGCCTCCTGCATAAACGTCCGGAAGGCCTTCTTCTCCGATGGTTTCCATGCCGAAATAAGCTGATTGAACTTCTGGTCGCGTTCAACTTTATCGAAACGTTCCGTAAGGATGGCGCATTGCTCGTACATTTCCCGGCCGCTGCTGTGATCGCAGACGCTGAAGTTGTTGCCGGCCCAGTTTGATTTCTTCAGGCGGTCGAGCTGATACACGCGGCCCGCGTCGTCTCCTGGCGCGCCGCCCATAGAGCATGCAAGCTGAAGAGCGGCGTCGAAATTGCGCGTGGCCCCGTTGCCATTGGCATAGACCATCATCAGGATGGCTTTGCCGCCCAGCGGCGCTTTATCGCCTCGATCCATCTCCGCATACGCGCACTTGCGAGCCTTCACGGGATCAGCGGGCTGTCCGAAACCAAAGTAGGCATCGACCGAGACGCAACTGGCCAGAGCCTTTTCCTCGGCGGGCGTGGGTCGGTCCCCTGCGGGAAGTTCAACGTCCTTCACTGACGCACACATCTGCTTCGCGCCGGGATCGCTGATGGTGCTCTGGGAGAAAGCGGCATGAATGCCTGCCAGCAGGAAAATACCAACAAGAGACGTGGAAGAGCGCATCGCTCACATTTTGCTTTATTGGCTGCGACAGCGCAAATCATTTGCGGCCACCAGCCTGCAGCGCAGATTACCGTTGGAGTATGCCGGGAGGCACTGCTCCAGAAATAGGGCATGTGCTAATCTTCTCGCGGAGTCTGCTTGCGCGCCGCCTTTGAAAAAGCACCGCCGGAAGTCCAGGAAATTCTGGGCAAGCCCATACGTGATCTCGGGCTGAAGCTGGAAGGATCGCCGCTGGAGCGCTTTGTGCAGCAGCTCTATCGCGAACTTGACCGCAAAGGGCTGAAGAAATTCCGTCCCGCATGCTACCTCACTGACGAATGGGGATGCCCTTCCGGCGAGCCCATCATCGGTATTCCTTTTTATCTGGCTGACCCCAAACTCGCGCGCCTGGAAAAAGAAATGAATGACCTGGAAGACTCGCGCCAGATCATGATGTACCTGCGGCATGAGGCCGGACACGCCATCAATTACGCCTACGCCCTGCACAAGACTCTCGAATGGAAGCAGTTGTTCGGGCCGTATCGCAAGCCATATCGCGACGCCTACCGTCCAATTCCCTTCTCCCGCAGTTTTGTTCGTCATATGGAAGGCTGGTACGCGCAGAAGCATCCCGATGAAGATTTTGCCGAGACCTTTGCCGTGTGGCTCACGCCCGGCTCGCGCTGGCGCCAGAAATATAAAGGCTGGCCTGCGCTGGAAAAGCTGCGCTACGTGGACCGCACATTCAGAAAGCTTGGCAATACTGACCCCGTGCGTCCGCGCGGCCGCACCGACATTACCGTGGAAGAGATGGATACTACGGTGGGAGACTTCTATGAAGCGGTGCTGAGTGAGCAGCCTTCGCCGGGAGAATTGCCGCTCGATACCGATCTCCAAGACATTTTTAACGCCAGTCGCAGGCGGAAGAAAGGTGTGCGTCCCGCCGCGGAACTATTGCGGGAGAACCATAAATCGCTGGTGGACAAGCTTACTTACTGGAGCGGCGTGCCTCGGTCGCTGATTAAGAAGCTGGTGGAATCGATTGAATCGCGCGTGGGCGAAATGGACCTGCGCGTCAATGTGAAACAGGAAAGAGAGTGCCTGACGGAATTGACGGTTTACGCCACTGCGTTGGCCATGAATTACGTCACGCGGGGAAAATTTGTTCAGACATAAAATGCCGGGCATCCAACATGGGTTGAAATGCCGGAGAGATCATCTGTATCGGAAACAATATGGACAGTAAATTGAAAATCACAGTGCTTTACGAAAGCTGGGGAGACGAGGAAGAGGAAGCTGCTCCCGAACCGGAAAAGAAGAAGCGCGGCGTCAAGAAGCGGCGCAAGAAGAGAGAGAAGCACGACCGCGAAGAGATCTTTGAAGCCCTGGAAAAACTGGGCCATGAGCCCACCTACATGATGCTGGATGGGGAAGATAAATCCCTGCTGGCGCTGGCCCGCCAGGAAACCGACCTCTTCTTTAACCTGGTTGAATCGTATGCCGGCGATGACACCATGGAAATGCACGTGGCGGCATTCCTGGATTTGCTGGGCCGTCCCTACACTGGCGCCGGGCCGCAAGGACTTTACCTGGCGCAGGACAAGGGCCTGGCTAAAAAGCTGTTTCAGTTTTACAACATCCGTACTCCGTACTTTGCCACTTGCTATCAGGGCAAGCTGGACCACTCCCAGGAAATTTCTTTTCCCTTGATCGTAAAGCCGGAAGCGGAAGATGGATCCCTTGGCATCGACCAGGGCTCGGTAGTGGGAAGCGTCAAGGAACTGATGGAGCGTATCCACTACGTGCAGGAAGAATTCAATTCTCCAGCGTTGATCGAAGAATATATTGAAGGCCGCGAAATCTACGCCGGCATTCTTGGTAACCAGAATCCGGAAATTCTTCCGCTGGTGGAGATGGATTTGTCGCGTCTGCCCGAAGGCATGCCCAAAGTCGCCGGCATGGAAGTGAAGTGGGAGAAAGACAGCGAAGCCTACAAACTCACCAAGTCAGCGCCGGTGGAAGGCATGGACGAAGAAACGCAGGAATTGCTTTCATCGACGGCGCTCACCACCTATCGCATTCTCAAGCTGCGCGACTACGGTCGGATTGACATGCGGCTCACGGACAAAGGGCAGGTCTATGTGATTGAGGCCAATCCCAATCCGTGGCTCTCCAGCAATTCAGAATTCTTTATGGCGGCAAAAAAGTCCGGACGCTCCTACGCGGACATGATCGCCGAAATTATCGAGTTCGCGCGCACCGACCGGCGCAAGCGCGACAAGTTGCACATGGCCTAGCTAGAACCCTATTTGAGTTCATCATTGATCAAATTGGCCAGGCGTTCACCCGCAAGCTCCACTCTTTCTGCCGCGATTGTCTGAGCTTTGGTTTTGTATGCCGGTGTGATCGTAAACGGCCCATCATTCGTGCCGATCGGAGTCGAATAAACAGTCGTCTGGGCGATATCAAAGCTTTCTTTGATCCAATCGGAAGCGTCGGCTTTCTTTGCCAGCAGCGGATCGGCGGCCGTCAGGGTTTTTCCATAAGTAATTACGTCCGCGATATTTGAACTATCGCCGGGCAAGCCATCCCAGAAGGCATGTAACTCGCTGCTCGGGGCAGCCAGTTTTACATTATTTCCGCCGTTATCGCCCTCAAGATCAGCGGCGCCCACGCGCGTTGACGAATGAAGCGGCTGGTGAACATCGCCCACCAGGTGCAGCAGCCAGACCAGATCGTATGACTTGAGCTTGTCTGAGCTGTTGGATGTCAACGTCTGGCGGAAAATGGCAATCTCGGTTTCCGCGTTCGGCGACGGGATCGCCGATAAAGGAGAAGTCCCGTCCTGTGTAAAAGGGGTGTCAATAAAATGCCAGTACTTATGCCGATTTAGATCACCATACCCTGAGTTTTGCCAAGCGGTCGGCCCGCTGGGAGGGCGATTCCCTCCGGACGTGCCATCATTGACGTACTTCGAATCACTCTTGATCTCATCCGGCCATGTAGCAGCGATCATGAACAACATCAGGTCACGCTGGTCGCTGGGTGTGCCCGCGGGAATCAGGGCTTTCCACTTGGTGTTGTAATACGGATTCTTCTTCAGAAGCGTGGCGACACGTGTTTTCTTCTCCGGAGTAAGCTTCTGGTACGCCACATACGCGACTGCCATGTGTCCAAATCCAAACCACGCCTGAGAAGTTGAGCTGAAAACAACAAGGCACAGCGTAACAGCGATGAGTGGACGCAACTTTGACATAACACTCCTTGCAAGTCGCCCGGTTGGGCGCACAATTTTGTCGGAGTAGGCTCCTGTCTAACTAGTGATAGGAGTCCCGACAGCGTTTCAAGGAATCGGCGAGAATAAAAAGATCACCGAACGGGAAGGGTTCGCAGCTTAATGATGTGTCAGGCAAGAATATTGGTAATACCGATGGCATCAGGGAAAAGGTCGCCACATCAACGCCATCCAGGCAAAGACACCGTGTGTCACTGAAAGTTCCCACGGAATGGCGAAAAATAATCCTGTGCCGGCCCAAACTAATTCAAGTAGAATCACGGTGTAAGGCGTGCTATACGAGAATACTACATAGGGTTGCACAGGAAACATGGAAACTGCGGCTAGAATTTCCCATACGTCGGCGCTGATCCTGCAAACCATCCGCTCAGGCTACATCTACGGTTTTGACATCATGGACGTTACCGGTTTGCCGAGCGGCACCATTTATCCCGCGTTACGCCGCCTGGAGAACGAATCCCTGCTACGCGGCGATTGGGAAGACAGCAAGATCGCTCTGCGCCAGGACCGCCCGCCGCGTCGTTATTACAAGCTCACGCGTCAGGGCAAAGATGCGCTGATCAGCGCAGTGGAGCGTTATCCTCTTCTGGCCCGGCTGGCTCCGGAAGAGAAGGTGGCGCGCCGATAGCGAGAATATGTTGTGCAGGCCAATCCTCAAATCCGGCTCCTGATCTGGCAATGTAAGTTCCTGCTGCGCAGCGCCAGTTTGCTGGTCCCCAAACCGCAACGGGCTGCGTGGTATCAGGAATGGTTTGGAGAGGTATGGCACTGGCTGCACTTTCTGGCAGAGTCTGGACGGCTGAATTCGCATACTTCCATGGAACTTGCCCGGCACTGCTGGGGCGCGTTTCCTGACGCAGCATGGCATCGTTTCGACCACAAGAAAGCCTCTCGCGCTTTTGACGAAACGCCGCGCACAGCTCGCTTCTGCCTGAGCGCAATCCTTTTTGCCGTTCTCTCGCTTATTCTGGTTACCGGCCTTGCGCCCACCATCCGGTCGGGATTTAAGCCGTTGCCATTCTCGCAGCCGGACCGTCTCGCCTACCTCTCGATGCACGGAAGTTTCACGAAATACGACGAAGAGAACCTGTTCCTCGAAGCGGCGAAGTGGGCAGAAGGCAGCAAGACAGCAGAAATGGTAGCTGCGTACTCATGGCATCCTGTCTCTCTCCAGTTCCCGCATAATCGGGTGAACGACATCAGCGCCCGTGTCTCGTCGAACTTTTTTGACCTGCTTGGCAATAAGGCTGCCATTGGCCGGCTTTTTACGCCAGCGGACGAAACGAATTGTCCGGGATGCGTTGTGATCACGCATCGTTTGTGGGAAGCGCAATTCCACTCGGACCACAACGTCGTGGGTAAGACTATCTCCGTGGATGACCACCCGGGAAGGGTGATCGGCGTGCTTCCGGAAAGCTTTGTTTTCATATTTCCTGAGGTATCCGTCTGGATGTTGCCCGGCTGGGGCACAACCACAAACAATTTTGCCGACCGCACCGGCGCTGTGCTGCGCATGGCCCCGCACGTATCGCTGGCGCAAGCGCAACAGGAGTTTCGTCGCTTTGCCCAGGCCGGCGGCTATTCACAGCCGCAGATGGAGTCATTCGTCTCTCGCGCGCACCAGGGCGTAAAGCTTTACTTGTTTTTCACCGTGCTGTCATTGTTTGGTGGAATCGCGCTGGGCAGCAGCCGGCTGGGCGGCGCCAAGACTCGCAAACTCAAATTGAGCTTCCGTCATACCCTTCGCTGGTGGGGGTTCTTCTCCTTGAAGACCCTGTTGCTGCTGGCGCTGTGCTTCGTTGGCTCCCTGGAATTCACAGGACGGGCGTCGATTATACTCACCGGATCCGTTCATCCGCTGGTCGGGCCATTCGCCACGTGGCTTTTCCTGGTTACGGCGATGGTCGCGCTTTCCTGGTCGCTACATGATCAGGGTCGCCGCTGCCGCTTCTGTCTGAGGCGGCTCGGCAATGAGGCGTCCGTGGGAACGCCCGGTTACCTGCTGTTGGACTGGTGGGGGACGGAGCTGGTTTGCTCCGATGGCCATGGTCTGCTTCACGTTCCGGAGATGAAATCCAGCTGGCAGGAATTTGACCAGTGGGTTTCACTCGACGAATCATGGAAGCCGCTGTTCGAGCACGAAGAACCCGTGCATACCCCCTAAACGCGCTCTAGACGTTGCCGCAAGTGCTGCAATAACAATACGATGACAAAATCGTTGCATGGTCTTTCCTCCCGGCCCATACTAACCCGCAGGGCTGCGGGAAGTTCTTTTTTGCGACCCGAAAGTAACTTTTGCGTTTGTTTCGGGTTTGCTACGTTTGTTGCATAGCGGAGCATGTTGGCGATGAAGAAATATTTGATTTCGGCGATGCTTTGTCTCACGGCGTTTTTCCTTGTTGCGCAGGAGCATGATCACAATCAAGCGCAGCAGACGCCTGCCGGCCCAGGCGAATTGAACGCCACCACGGAAGCCATGGGGCGCAGCCATAATCATGAAGAGCACCAGCACATGGCCGCACACATGCACATGACCGAGCTGCGGCAAACCCACGCCGGCGACTCCGTCAAGGCGCAGCAGGTTGTGGATCAGGCACGCCCCGCGCTGGAGAAATATCGCGACTACAAGGTCGCGCTCGATGAAGGTTTCAGAATCTTCCTGCCCAACGTGCCGCAGAAGATGTACCACTTCACCAATTATCAAAATGCCATTGGCGAAGCTTTTCGTTTTGACCCGGCCAAGCCCACATCGCTGCTGTATGAAAAGAACGGAGACGACTACAAGCTGATCGGCGCCATGTACACCGCGCCGGTTCGCTTCAGCGAGCAGCAGCTCAATGAGCGAATTCCGCTCAGTATGACGCAATGGCACCAGCACGTGAACATGTGCGAGCCGCCAAAAGGCCGTGAGATTGAAGCTCTTCGCAAAGACGCCAGATTCGGCCTGAACGGTTCCATTGCAACAGAGGAAGCTTGCGAAGCCGCCGGCGGCACGTTTATGCCCCACGTCTTTGGCTGGATGGTACATATGTATCCCTGGGAGAAAACGCCGGATGAGATCTGGTCCGTCGAGCGCCAGCTTAAGGACAAACCGGGATCAGAGCATGAGCATCATGGTCACGGAGACATGAAATAGCATCCCGAACGCGGTGAGGGATCCCTGTGGCAAATTCATCGACGTGGCTCGAGCCCTTCTGCCTGCGTGACAATAAGGCACCTTCTTTACCCAGGTCAACTTGAAAGCATTGGAGCTAATAGGGCTTCCTCGCTTCGCTCGGAACTTCAGCAAGCTACCCAATCCTGATCTCAATTTCCTGCCCCGAGGCTTCCTTCGTCGCAGGATGGCGCAGGGCTGCCACCACAAGTTCCGTTCCCGGCTCAATCAGGATCGGATCCAGCCTGTAACTCTCAGCTTCCACTGTAAGGCGGGCTTTTATTCCAAAGTATTCAGGGAACTCTACATTTTGCCTGGCGCCACAGCACACATAGAGAGATAGAAGATCGCAGAACTGCAGGACGTCAGCAAGCGCTTCCAACTCCTTTGGCGTGTGTTCTTGTCTGGCGGCCAGCTGCGCTTGCCTGGCAGCTTCCTTTTGAAGAAAGCTTTCCGCGGTCTGACGGTCGCCTTCTGGAATCTTGGAGGCGTTCACTCTGGCGATCCGCTCAAAGTGGCGGCTTACAATGTACCCGCCGGCTGCGCTAGCAGAGGCCGCTATGTCAATCGATTTTTCCCAGGCATTCACAAACTCGCCCACACCGCAGGCAATAAATGACTTTGGCGCCCCTTGGCCGATCGAACGGCTCTGCATGATTGCCTGAGCGTCAGGCATGCCCCAGCCGGCGTCGTGCAGCGCGATTGCGCGTATTACCGGAGCATCAAGGTTCGGCAGGTCAACGCCGGTAATCCGGGCGGCGAACTCGCCAGCCAACGCGGCGTGAGAAGGTTGCGTGATCATCCAGCAACCATCGGCGATCTGGCGCTGGGATTGCTCCACTACGCTCCACGCAGGCAGAAATTCAGTGCTGGTGGCAGGGAGGGGATCCAGCGGGCGCAGAATCATCAGCTTGGGCGTCTCTTGGCCATGCGTCGCGGCACCGCCATGGCCTTTGCCGGACCACTGCTAGAGGGCGGTTTCTTCATTCCCCCCAGCAGTTCTTTGAGCGCGACCGCATTATTGCGTTCAGAATCTTTCGACGCATAGACCAGCGTCACCTGCTGATGTTCTGACAAGATTCCATATAGCATTTCCAGATCAGCCGAAGCTTCCGGAGTACTCAGCTCCTTGAAATAGCGCTTTTTGAAAATGATCCAGTTGGCGCTGGAATGGAACCACTTGCGCAGGTTTTCCGAAGGGGCAAGCTCCTTGAGCCAGTGGTCAATGCGGATCTTCTCTTTCTTGATTCCACGCGGCCACAGGCGGTCCACCAGCACACGCTGGCCGTCAGCGAGAGAAGGCTTTTCATAGGCGCGCTTGATTTCAACCGGCATGGACTTGGCGGCAGTACTGTCTCCAGGGGTTTGCAAAACGCTACGCTACAGACATAATAGTCACTTGAGTCGAATAGCGTCCATTCTTCTGATGATGGCAGTGGCCGGACTGCTGTCCGGCTGCGCCAAAGATCCAGCCAAGATGACCGATGCTGAATTGGGACTGAACGCCGAGCAATCGCGCGGACGCAAGGTCTTCAATATTTATTGCCTCAACTGCCATCCTGCATATTCTTCCAGCGGGAACAAAGGACCGGGGTTGAAGAGGCTGTATCAGAAGCCTTACCTGCCCAGCGGCCTCACCGCCAATGATGAACACGTGATGCAAAGCATCGTTCGCGGCCGAGGCATGATGCCCCCATTCGGAAACCAACTGGACCAGCAGGAGTTAGAGGAAGTAATCGCGTATCTGCATACGCTGTGAGCGGTTTACCGTTCTTTCCACGCTCAGTCCAGATTCAATCCTCAGTGAGCACGTGGCTCATAAATGTTGGGCGGGACGACATTGCGTTCATGTTGCGCTTCCACCAAAGCTTTTTCAAAGTCTTCACCTTGTTCATACCAGAGGCTTACATTTCGCCATGCGACTAAGCAGCACACCAGGAAGAGAACTGGGAGGAAGATGAATGGCATCCAAAGTCCAATACCAACAACAACCAGAACGCTATAGAGGCAGCCCAGCGCCACTGAGAGCACTACGCGCACACTTATCATGGGAAGAGAAACATTATTTGGATGCGTGCTGCGATCCGGGAATGAATGTGTGTCGATGAAGGAGCGGGTAATGTCAGAGGCTATCAGGATCGCAAGAACTATCGAAGCGGAGTACGCAACAATGCGCACAAAGCCGGAATGAAAGAAGTGTGCTCCAGCAAGCAGGCCTGAGCCTGCCAAGGGCGCCCACCGCCCCAGAGGCGCATGGAGCGTAGAGAGCCATCGAATCAACCTGCGTAAGTTTTCGCCCACAGAATCTGGAGTTTAGCGCCATTTTTCGGCGGTTCAAAGTTACCTCAGTGCGGCATGCAGCAGGGTAGCGGCCAAGCATCGTACAATAGATATTCACATCTAATATCTGATGGCCAGCTCCGTAGAACTCGTCCAGATTGATCTTGCGCCCCGGCGTCCGCAACGGAAACCTGAGTGGCTGAAGGCCCGCGCTCCCATGGGCGACAATTATCACGAACTTAAGAAACTGGCTCGGACGCTGGATCTGCACACGGTTTGCGAGTCGGCGCAATGCCCCAACATTGGCGAGTGCTGGAACCACAAGACTGCTACGTTCATGCTGCTGGGCAATCTATGCACACGCCGCTGCGGTTTTTGCGCCGTGCCCAAGGGCAAGCCTGAGCCGCTGGACTGGGACGAGCCACGCCGAGTTGCCGAAGCCGTGGCTACCCTGGGCTTGAAGCACGCCGTAGTGACCAGCGTAAATCGCGATGACGACAACATGGGCGGTGCAAAGATTTTTGCCGATACCATCCGCCAGATTCGCGAGCAGGCGCCCGGATGCCAGATTGAAGTGCTCATCCCGGATTTTCAGGGCCGTGAAGACTGCCTGAAGGTCGTGATCGACGCCAAGCCTGAAGTGCTGAACCACAATACTGAAACGGTTCCCCGGTTGTATCGCGCCGTGCGCTCCGGCGCGCGCTATGAACGCACCCTGGACCTGCTCAGCAACGTGAAGCACTTTGCTCCAACGATGGTTTCAAAGACCGGCGTCATGGTCGGCATCGGTGAGACCACGGACGAACTGCTGGAAGTCTTCCGCGACCTGGCTGCCCGCAAAGTCGATATCCTTACCGTCGGCCAATACCTGCGACCGTCAAAAGATCACCTGCCCATGACGCGCTACTACACACCTGAAGAATTTGCTTTCCTGAAGACCGAAGCGCTCAAGATGGGCTTTCGCCACGTCGAATCAGGTCCGCTAGTGCGGTCTTCTTATCACGCGCATGAACAGGCTGAGAGCACCGGGCTCATTTCTGTCAGAGCACCACAGACTATCTAGCGCTTTTCGCAACACTCGGAGAGTGCTTCTCGACGAAAAAAGCCCGGCTTGCGCCGGGCGTCGTGAATCATCTCAGATCACCATACGTGGCAGGCATTTGCCCGAACCATCGGCTGTCCGGCTTTGCATCCCCAGGCTTTCTGGAATTCCGGCATGTTCTGTACCACGCCGTTGGCGCGATACTTGCCGGGTGAGTGCTCGTTGTTCAAGGCCAGCAGCCGTGCCATCTGATCTGTCTCGTTCTGGCACCAGATTTGTCCCCAGCCAATAAAAAGACGCTGCTCCGGCGTGAAGCCGTCAATCTTCTCTGGCTGCCTTGCGGCATCGGCCAGAGATTTCATGAGCGCCATGTGGGCGATGCGCAGTCCGCCATTGTCCGCTGTGTTCTCGCCCAGGGTGAGTTTGCCGCGCACGTGAACGTCGTCTACGGCAACAAACTGGTCATACTCATCGACAATGCATTGTGTCCGTTCCTTGAAGGCTTTTTCATCTTCCGATGTCCACCAATTCTTCAGGTTACCTTCGGGATCAAAAAGCGCTCCCTGATCGTCAAAGCCGTGCGTTAATTCGTGTCCAATCACGGCGCCCATGCCGCCAAAGTTGAGCGCGTCATCGGCCTTGAAGTCATAAAACGGCGGCTGCAGGATCCCGGCGGGAAAGTTGATATCGTTTTCCGTAGGATCGTAATAAGCGTTCACGGTTGGCGGCGTCATCTGCCATTCCTGCTTGTCCAGCAGCTTGCCGATCTTGGCCAGTTGGCGATGGATTTCAAACGCATTCGCGCGGAGTGAGTTGCTCAGCGCGTCACCGCGCTCGATCTTCAGCGCGCTGTAGTCGCGCCACTTGGCCGGGTAGCCAATCTTGTTCTGGATGGCGGCTAGCTTCACCAGAGCTTGTTTCTTGGTGGTGTCAGACATCCATGGCAGCTCGCTGATGTCCTGATGCAATGCGGCTTCCAACTGGTTCACCATCTTCAGCGTACGCGCCTTGGCTTCCGGCGGATAATATTTCTCCACAAAGACCTGGCCCAGCGCTTCGCCCAGGTCGCCATCAGCTGCTGCTACGCAACGCTTCCAACGGGGTTGCAACTCCTTGGTCCCCTGCAGGGTCTTTCCGTAAAAATTGAAGTCTTCATCAACAAACGCCTTCGGCAGTGCCTGCACTTGCGAATGGGCCAGGTGCCAGCGCAGATACGTTTTAAGATCATCCAGGCTGACAGTCTTTAGCTCTGCGTCAAGCGCCTTGAAAAAGTCCGGCGGAGCCACGTTGAGGGCTGTGAATGTCGGCGCTCCCAGGCCAGACAGATATTTCGCAAAAGAAAAAGACGGGGCCAGCGCCTGCCAGTTCTGCTGGGAAAGTTTGTGATAAATCTTTTCCGGCTCCCGCCGTTCCACGCGGTCCATCGATCCTCTTGCCAGCGCGGTTTCAATATCCATGACGGCCTTGGCTTCCGTCGCGGCTTTGTCCGGGGCGTCTCCCAGCAGTTTGAAGGTGTTGGCAACGTGTTCTGAAAAAGCTTTGCGCAGCTCCACTGACTTCGGATCGTCTTTCAGGTAATAGTCGCGGTCAGGCAGGGAAATACCGCCTTGATCAGCCTGCGCGATAACTTCCTTTGCGTTCTTGAAGTCCGCGCCCGAGGAAAAGCCAAACAATCCATCGATTGCCTCGCCGTGCAAGTGTGCCAGCAGCGCGGGAAGGCCGGCTTTGTCTTTCAACCCGGTAATGCGATCGAATTCGGGCTTAAGGACGGCGATGCCTTTCTTGTTGATGCTGTCTTCATCCACGCAAGTGGCGTAATAGTCGCCGATCTTCTGCTCGTTAGCGCTGCGGTTTGTGGCTTTGGCGGCATTCTCCAGAATCCCACGCAGCACTGTGCGGTTGCGCTCCGCCAATTCTCCAAATCGGCTCCAGATCGACTGGTCCGCGGGAATGGGATTGTTCTTGATCCACCCACCGCACGCGAACTGGTAAAAGTCCACACAAGGGTCAGCGCTCTTGTCCAGCGAGGTGACAATTGAGTTGGAAGTAGCTTTGCTTTCCTGGGCGGCCAGCGGCATCGCCATGCAGGTCAAAAATAATATTGCGATTAACGGTCGAGAAAAACGCATTGTTTAGCCCTCAAGAAAACATTGGTGAAGAGTTCCAGGCACACGAAAAAGGCGACTTGCGAAAACATCAATTCAGTGACAGTTTTGGTGCCGGAGTTAGAACACCCGGAAGCGGATCGTGAGATATTTCTTGGGATTCTCACGAATTGACTTGATCAGGTTGCGGGTTTCAACCAGCATTTGGTCGGTATTGTTATACACCGACGGGTCCCTCAGCAATTTGCCGGCGCTACCCTCGCCTGCTTCCAGCCGATCGGAGATGGCAGACAATTTTTCAACGATATTTTGCAGTTTGCGGGAAAGTTCCTCGTCCTTCAGCAATTTTCCGGCGGCGCCACGACCCGCGTTGAGATCGGTGATTATCTTGTTGGCCGTGGCAATCGTCTGGTTGGCATTGTTGTAGAGAGCATCGTCTTTAACCAGTTTACCCAGGCTGCCGTGGCCTTTGTTGATTTCATCGACCAACAGATCGGTCTTAGTTACCAGGGCATCGGCCTTGCGATAAAGGCTGTCATCGGCAAAGAACTTGCCGATGGTGCCTTTGCCGTTACTCACGTCATTCAACAAAGCCTGCACCTGGTTCAGGATGACGTTGATTTTGTTGATCATGGTGGGGTCGTAAATTACTTTGCCCAGCGAGCCATTGCCGTTCTGGATTTCCGCCAGGATGGCATCGGCCCTTTTCACCAGGACGTCAATGTTTTGCAGCGAAGTTTGACTGGTGCGCACCACGTCCTGAATTCCGGGAGCATTGCCGGGCGGCAATTCCGTGCCATCCTTCACGATCGGTCCCTTGGCAGTTTTGCTGTCGATGTCAACAAACGATTCGCCCAGAACGCCCGCTGTCTCGATGGTCGCTTTAGAATCTTCGTGAATGAACTTCTGAAAATCCTGGTTCACCCGCATCACTACCTGCACAGGACTAAGCGGACGTCCCTGGACAACGCGGACCGTCTTTACATTGCCGATGGCCACACCTTGCAAGTCCACCGGCTGCCCCGGGCGTATACCCTCTGCATTATCAAAGTATGTGATGAGAGTGATTTTCTTGGTGAAAAGGCCACCGGTCCCGCTGATCAGGAAGACGAGAATGGCCAGGGTCAATGAACCGACAATTACGGTTATCCCGACCTTTAGTTCAGACCACCTGAGCTGCTTTTGACTTGGCAATGGAGTGAAGTAAGTACGCAAAAATAATAGCAGATGCGCCCGTAAGTCCCTAGAACTAGACAGTTTTCAGTAAAGTTCCGAGATTGAGCGGATACCAGTCCTCGCCGAAGCAGCTAAGGCTTCTACGAAACGACGGCGTCGCCTCTCCATGTCCGGGAACAGAAACCCGCCAGCAGGTAGGCCGCGGCGGCGCAAAGCAAAGTGACAGTCAACCCAAAGTGAATAGCAATGATCATAGCCATCACCGACCCCAGGACGCTGGCTGCCGCGTTGAGCGCCCAGGCCCATTCCACGGTCTTTACCAGACGCAGGCCGGTGGGGAACGGCATTCCCATCAGAAAACCCAGAGGCGCCAGCACGACCCCGCTGAGGAGCAACTTGACCGCGAACGGCAGGCCCACGGCGGCCGAGAGCAGCCACGGCAGCAGGACCACGTGGACCACAATGAGAGCTGAAATCAAACCGAGCAGTGGAAGGATTTTGCTGCCGTTGTTAATCCGGCGTCGCGCCGCTACGCTGCCGGCCCCGCTGGAAAGCAGCAGCAGGAACACAACTACTGTAAGGGCGTATGTGGGATGTCCCAGAAAAAGAACGAAGCGCTGGATCAGGGAAATTTCAACCAGGATAAACCCGAATCCCACAGTAATGAAATAAAGCAAAGCAATGATCCCGGTCTTGTGTGTGTCGCTCGCGCGATCCCGATGCAGCGCCAATGGCAGAATCAGGAACGCAAGCACGGCCACAATCGAAATAATCAGGAGCATTCCAAGCACGACAACGCCCAGGTTGATGCGCCAGTCCATACCGTGGCCTGTTCCGGCCATAATATTTTCAAGCACGTGACGGGTCTTAAGCGTGAAGAAGAAGAACGGTGCGCTGTCACTCACCGGTGAGACGTTATAGGCATAATTCTGGGCAAAACGCGCGGGATCGTTCGACTCAATCAGATTGCGGAAGGCCGCGGCTGCGGGTGGCAGAGGTTGCAATCCGGCGAATTCGGCAGTCGGATTCAGCCAGAACAAATTGGGATTATCGCGCACATGGACCGCGACGGCGGCATACTCAGATGCGGTGAACGGAGTTTTTTTGGCCAGCACCAACACCGGCCTGCCATCTTCATTCAGTCCGCCATCAGCGATCAGAACAAAGTGCTGGCGCGGGTCTGCTACTCCCACCTGGTGCAGCGCTTCAATCCCCTGTGACACCACGCGCAGTGCCTCACGCGGCTGCTTGAATTCCCAGCGCGTGATGGCAATCATACCGTCGGGCTTAAGGTGGTCGAAGTACTCACGGAACGCTTCAATGGTGTACAGATTGTTTTCGCTCAACGCAAAAGCGCCTGCAGCAGTAGAAGCCCACGTGTCGACCAACGTCATCTGCACCACGTCATACTTTTCGTGCGAGCTGCGGATGTAAGAACGTCCATCCTGAACGTGCATATGAACTTGCGGAAGATCATAAAGATGGAAAGAGTAGTCGGCGTAGCGGCCGCGCATCACGTTGTTTGCAATGGTGGGATTGATCTCGATTCCGGTAACGTTGGGGCTGCCATTGGCTACGGCACGCATCACGTCCACGCCGCCGCCCGGGCCGATGATGGCGAAGTCACCGCGGTGACGCAGCACATTGGCGACCGAGGGTGCAGCAGACATCAGGCTTTTCTTCCAATTGAATCCCGACGTATCGGGAAGGCCAGTGCCCATGGGCGTGGGAGCGCCATTCTGCTCCCAGCGCGCCGGGTCTACGTTCATGATCGCTGTGGTGGCGTCTGCGTCAATCACAACGTACCGCCCGCCAAGCTGAGTGCTGACCTCGATACGAGAGATGGCATTCCAGCGCGCATACTCAATCCACCTGGGATCGCGATAGACGCCCTTGGCGTAAATCACGTCAATGATCTTGCCGGAATAGTTGGCAGCGAGTAGCAGAACGAAAACCGCGGCCAAAGCATACGCCGCACGGCGGAGCTTGATCTGGTCTGCCCACAACGCTGCGGCCACCGCCATGCACGCTGAAGCCAGCAGCAGCGCATTGGGCGCCCCGATAACGTTCAGAAGCGGCACAACCGCCAGACAGGCAGTAGCTCCCCCGGCGAGATCAGCGCCGTAAAGTTGCGAGATGTGGCCGGAGGACCGCGCAAACAGCACAGAGAAAAGCAATCCGGTTAAAAAGAAGGGGACTGCTGCCGCAAGATAGATAATCGTCAGCTTGCCAAAGTTTCTGCCCGTGACCTCCAACGAAACCGGGGTGTGCAGCACCACTTCAACCGAACACAGAATAAAGATTGAGTTCAGCAGGCACAGCCAAGCCCCCAGGGTCCGCATATCAAAGCGCGCCAGCCATTCCTGGCGAATGTGAGCAAACACTCCGCCTGATCCCAGGCCCAGAAGCGCCACCGAGATGGCAAAAAAGGCAAAGTGATAGAAGAGCACCACGCTGAACAGCCGTGTAAGCGCCAGTTCCAGCAGCAGGCTGGAAAGGCTGACCAGAGCCACGGCCAGCATTACGCCCTGGAGTGGCATTTGATTCAGAGATGTTTGGGGCTTAGCAACGACGGCGGATTGGCTCATTTGGGTTTTAAGGGTCTCACAGGCTCGATTATTTGCAAAGACTGGCTAGTCGCTTTCCAGGATCACGTGCGCGATAGCCTGCTCTGCGGTATGGGAAAGCGAGAGATGGGTGCGCTTGCAGCCGAGTCGCGCGGCAAACTCTGCCGCCTTGCCACTAAACTTCAAAACCGGACGCTGGCCGGGCAGCCGGAGCACCTCCACGTCCTGCCAGGTAACGCCATGGCGCAGTCCGGTTCCGATGGCTTTCATTCCGGCTTCCTTGGCGGCGAACCGGGCCGCCAGACGTTCGGCGGCGTTGGGCTTGCCCATGCAGTAACGCACCTCCGCCGGAGTAAAAACACGCTTCAAAAAACGGTCTCCAAACCGCTTTACGGCGGCCTCGATCCGGTCCACTTCGCTGATGTCAACTCCAGTCCCTACAATCATTTACGCCCCCTGCCAAGGTATCATATCGTTGGTTACCTGATTCTAAGCCTGGCCTTATTTAGTAGAGACAACTCCGGATTTTCGAGGGTATAATACCGCTGCGTTGTTTCAGAAGCGTT
>Ga0137403_10001901_pt1 | contig 26029 bp, 27 predicted proteins | sample CZOMad2_1_16fung_FD_122057 | JGI IMG/M metagenome (GOLD analysis project Ga0137403, IMG submission 122057) | Vadose zone soil fungal communities from Angelo Coast Range Reserve, California, USA - CZOMad2_1_16fungal (Hybrid Assembly) | ecosystem: Environmental > Terrestrial > Soil > Vadose zone... | reverse complement strand
GCAGGCGGCATCTCAGCGACGAGTTGCACCGTCGCGCGGTGGCGCACTTCCGGCGCAGGTGCTTCAGGAGGGGCGCTAATAACGTTAGCCGCCGTCACGGCCACCGCAGGCTCTACGGCCCCGCCGTCAATCCTTCGCCGGAGTTCCAGCAACCCGCGCCGCAGCGCGTCGTTCTGCGCCACATGGCGCTTGTCGAGTTCGGCGAACTCCCGCCGAATCTTCCGTTGTCGCCAGAGGAGGATGAAGCCAAAGAGTACGAGTACGAGCTCCACTATGGGCACTCTCCCGTAGGTGCGTGGCCGTGCGATCCCAATAGTAGAACGGGGAGGGCGTGCGAGTCTTGCACATTATTTTTGCCCGGGACCGACAGCGCGTGAGGCGCTCCTGTGGTGCCACGTCCTTGTCGCGGGTTCTGCTCTTCCGCGACAGGGCGGGCTTTGGGGTCAAGCAGTCTACTTCTTCCCCACTACCAGCACCTCAAACTGCCCCGCCTCCGCCGCGGACAAGAAAAGCTGGTGGGTCTTGGGATCCAGAGCCATGGTCTTGGCTCGCGGCAAAGTCTTGACCGTCTCCACCGCGGAGTACTTATCCGGGCTGTCCTGATGAATCACCGAAATCGTCCCTTCGCCATTCGAGCAAAAGATCAGCCGTGAATCCTCGTCAAACGCCGTAGCGTCCACATGATCGCCAATGGGCAGCGTGGTCAAGACCTTTCCAGACTCAGAATCGATCACAGCCATCACCCGGCTGCGGCAACCAACAAACAACCGATGATTCGCTCGATCCATGGCCATGCTGGAGGGCGCTTCACAAGGTGCTACGGGCCAGCGTTCCACCACAGTCCGCTTGCGAGCATCGATCTTCACGATCTCGCTCTTGTCCTCAAGATTGTCGTAGACGTAGCCCTTGCCGTCAGCCACTGCGAATTCCGGACCCCCGCCGAGCGGCACCGTTCCAGCCACCTTGCCGTCCGCCGCAGAGATGACGGTCGCACTCTCACTGTCGCCATCGAACGCAAAGACCTGCGACGTAGCCGGATCGAAAATGATTGCGTCCGGCTTCTTCCCCGTAGGCACGTCCCCAATTTTCTTCAGCGTCTGCAAATCAAAAATCGTGACCGTAGAAGCCCCGCCGTTGCTGATAAACCCGCGCCCCAACTCCGGCGCCAAAGCAATACCATGCACGCCAGGAGTGTCCGGAATCGTCCCAACCAGCGTCTTCGCGTCAATATCTACAACCTCCACCTGCGTGCCGTGCGACACATAAAGCCGCCGCGCCCCTTCATCCACGCTGAGGTAGTCCCACCCACCTGTGCCGGGTATAGCAATTTTGTGCGCAATGGCATAGCCGCCCTGAGCCAGCGTCTGCGTGGGGAGCAATACAACGCATGCCGCGGCCAGGCAAGTCATAACTACGGCTGCCGATTTACGTCCTGCGAGAACTCCGAAACAAACCAACATGTGGAAGGTTTCCTTTCAAGATAAAGCGAGATTGAGCTGGAGGCATCTCCTAAGCATGCCACTCCAACAACGGAATAGACTTGCCATCCCAACCAAAAACGACCTGCCACCCCAACCAAAATAGACTTGCCATCCCTAAAAAAGACTGTCATCCCGACCAACGAGAGAGCCTGCCCTGAGGTCGCCGAAGGGGATCTGCAATTCAGCTTTTGGGCGGCGCAGGGCTTCAGCCCTGCGATAACCCTCCTTTTGATCGGCGGCTTTAGCCGCTGAGGTAAGGGTTAAGCTCCGTTCAGTGGCAGACTGCCGTTCCCGTATCGCCGAACGTCTTACCCGCCTCCGGAACAAACTCCCAGTCATAACTCTTGGCGTGCAGCGTCAGCTTGAGCACGCCATAGGAGTCGTCGTTCCGAGCCTCACTGTTAGGCTTAACAGGACCAAACACCCTGTGAGAGTTCTTCCCTCCGCTGCCAACAACAAACTCCCGAATGCCTCGGTCCTTGTCAGCCTTGCCATCCGGATCCTGCGGCGCAAACCGCTCATAGTCGTGATCGTGTCCGTTAATCACCACTTCCGCCCCAGCCTTATAAAGTGTGTCCCAAAGCGGCTTCATCAGGGGATCGTTCCCATGCTTCCCGCCAGAACTGAACAGCGGCTTGTGCCAATAGGCCAGCGTGCATTTCGCAGACGACGACGCCAAATCCTCATTCAGCCACTTCCCCTGCGGAGATCCGGTATCACATCCGCCCACCTCCTCGCACTCGCTGTTGATTACAATGATGTGCCACGCCCCAAGCTCGTAGCTGTAATACCCCTTCTTCGGATCCCCCGCCGCCGCGCCAAAATAGCGCGAGTACGCGGAAGCCCCATCACTGTGATACTCATGATTCCCAACCGCAGGCCGCGTCCGATCCTTGAACCGTCCCCAAGTCGGCCCATAACAATTGGCAAACTGCTCGGCCGAGCCATCCGGATACGCCAAATCCCCCACAGCAAATACCGTTCCCGGAATCTTGTCGATCAGCTTCGCCGTAGCCTCTGCCCCTTCCAGTTGCCCGCAGGTCGCAATGTCGCCCGCACCCACCAGTACGGGATCGGCAGACGTCGCTTCAGCTTTATCCGATTTCTTCTGCGCCCATCCGGATGCCGGAAGCCAGGCGATAATCCCAGCGAGACCCAAAAATAGAACTAAAGCTCTCAAACTCATCAACGACCTCGCACTCACACTACAATCCACTCCTGAAAATTGCATGAAGCCTCGCCAAAGCCACCGCGCACAAAACGCGCACAAAAACCACGCCGTCCATGCCGCGCCGCTTCCGCTCAGTTGGACGGAATCAATCAGCCGCAAGCCTGTCATCCCGACCGCAGTAGTTGCTTCGTGAAGCGAAGCAACTACGGAGTGGAGGGACCTGCTTTACGTCTTCCCCCGTAAGGTCTCCCAACTCGGGGAACCTCGGCCCAACACCTACTTCGGCTCGTTCGACAAGTTGAACCGGAGTCCGAAAGAATAAGTCGGTTTGTAGTACTCACGCTGCAGCACATTCGTCGTGCTCCCGTTGTAAAAGCCAAACACCTCATTCGTGAGGTTCAGACCCGAGACAATGAGTTCCAGCCCTCGGTACATTCTGAAGCTCCCCTGTGCGTCAACTTGCGTATGAGCGTAAAGATACGTGTCGCCGTTAGGACCTTTCTTGCCGAGAGCCGCACCGTCCTGATAGTTGTAGCCAAAGATGTTGGCGTCATTGTGCGAAACGCCTAGCCGCGCCGAGAACCTTCCACGGTCATAGGTCGGACTAACGTTCCAGGTATTCGGAGCCTGACGTTGGAGCGCTGGCTTATCGCTACGTAGCGGCACACCATCTGTGCTGGAAGCCGTGTAGCTATAGTTCGCCGAAATTCCGAAACCTCTCAAAGGCCCCGGCAAAAAGGTGAGATGTTGCTGGTAGGCAATTTCAAAGCCGTAAACTCGTGCACTTTTTCCATTGATCGGCTGCGACAACGTCCAGCCATCGTATTGTGCGGCAAATTGACCGGGCATGATCGTACTCTTCACCGACTCGTAAATCGGATCCGACAATTGTTTGTAAAAGAAACCCGCCTGAATCAATCCGAGCGGCCTCAGGTATTGTTCGTACAACACATCATAATTATTGGCGTGCGTAGGCTTGAGGTTGGGATTGCCGATGTCGACTTCGGTGTTATTCCCCTGCGCGTTAAACGTCGGTGGAAGGTCGCCGAAATTCGGTCTGGCAATTCCTCTGCCGTAGGCCAGACGGATGGCCGCGTCATGGGGCAACCCATATCGCAGTTGCACGCTCGGCAGCGCATCGAGGTAGGACGAGTTTCGCCGAACGGGCACGATCGGAGTCGTAGTACTGTTGCACGTCGGATCGGTCGCGTTGTTCGGATTGTCAGGCCCGCACAAATTGCCGGCGGCGTCAAACAGCACCAGGTTTCCCTGAACGTTCTCGTGGGTCGCCTCGAAGCGTAAGCCAGTCTGCAATCGAAACTTTCCGAAATTGATCGTATTCATCGCGTAGCCGGCGGTTACACGCTCGGTTAAGTCGAAATTGCTCGGAAACGTATTCTGATCTGTTGTTGCGATATCTGGCACTAGGATCGCCTCTTGTGCCTGGTTTCCCATGCTGTTGATATAGCTCGTCTGCGGAATATTATTGAGAAAAGATCTGACCTTGTCGTAGTTGACCGTCGGCCCGAAGGGGTAACTCTTCTCATAGTAATCGGCGTTTGTGAAGGAGCCGAGGAAATTGGACATTTGCAGTTTTAGGAGAGTCGGATCATTCGGATCAACCAAAGCATCGGGGTTTGCCATAAAATTTGGGTCGACCGCGTCCTCAAACTTGTGGGCGTTGCGCAACTTGGCTCCGAACTCAAATGTTCCGAAATGGCCGCCCGCCGTGTAGCTTCTGGCCGCAGAAAACCCTCCCTGAACGTTGAGCTGCGGACTGTAAGTCCTGCTGGAGTCGCCATTATCGATCGAATATTGAGTGGGATCGAAAATAGAACTGAACCCGCCTGCCGGAATCAGCTTGGGGCGGAGCGGATCCTTGGTGTCGATGGCAATCGGCAGATTGCCCGGACCGTTAAACGTCGTGGTTGAGTAACCGTGATCCTCCTCGCTGGAGCGGGAGAGAGAAGCGTCGTAAGCGAGCAGCCATTTCGTCCACACGTGCTTGCCCCCGGCTTCCACGCTTCCAATCACATCCACCGGGCGGCGGATCGAAGCGTTGAAGGATGCGGCACCGTCACCGTTGTTGGAGATAGCGTTCGGCGGCGCGAACGAGCCCGGATCCAAACTGTATACCCAGCGGTCCCCGAAATTGTCGAAATGGGACCAAATCCCTCGAATGTAGAGACCCGAGATCTCTCCCAATTTGTAATCAATGCTTCCGGACAAGCCGTAACGAGTGCGGTAGTACCGATACTCACGAGTGTCTAGGCCGTTGTAGGTCGGGAAGAACGGAGCATTGGCAGCGGCTTGAGGGCTCCCATCACAACCGCTTGCATCGCACTGAGAAGTCGTAGGCGACGGTTCCACATCATCAATGCCCCGCCCGTTCCAGTCGTAGCTGCTCCCAATCAAAATCCCCAGCTTATGGTTGGTTCCAAACCGCTTGCCAATCGTGCCATCGAGTTCCGTCAGCGAACGACCCCCAACAATCGGCGTATAGCCACCAATGCCATTCAAATACAGCGTCGGCTTCTCCCCCGCCGTCTTCGTGACCAGATTCACCGACCCGCCAATCGCATCGCCATCCTGATTCGCCGACAGCGTCTTATTAATCTCCACGGAATCCACTAGATTCGCCGGAATTGCATCCAGTTTGATCTGCCGAACCCCAGATTCCGGAGAAGGCACATTCACTCCGTTCACGGTCACGTTGCTCAGCCGCGGCTCCAACCCGCGAATCTGCACGTACTTGCCTTCACCCTCGTCGCGCTCCAGCGTCACGCTCGGCAGCCTCCCCAAGGCATCCGCAATGTTCGTATTGGGCAAACTGGTGATCACCTCCACCGGCAACACCTGAAGAATATTGTCCGAGGCCCGAGTGCGATTGATCGCCTCCGCCTCCCCATGCTCGCGCTCGGCGTAAACCTCCACCTGCTCCGTCTTCGACGCCGCCCCCAGCACCGCATCGAAGCGAGCCGTTTGCCCAGCGCTCACCGTCACATCCTGGCTGGCCGCCCCAAACCCAACGTACGAGACCGTAACCTTATAATTCCCCGGCGCCAGATTCAGGATCGTGAACTCTCCTTGTTGATTGCTCACCGCCGGCGCTGCCTTCGGCTCCAACCCCACCTGTGCACCCTGCAGCACCGCACCCGATGCATCCGTCACCCGTCCGCTGATCGAACCGGCTCCCTGTCCCCAAGCCTGCCCGGTCACCAGCAGCGCCGCACAGAAAAATGCCGCCCACAAAGAAGCCTTCGCCATCGCACCCTCCGGTTCAAGTTCCGTCCGCAGACACGACCACCCCGGCGCGCACAGAAACGCACAGTAGTCTGTCGGAACCGAGGATTCTATGAAGCGAATGTGAACCGAGAGTGAACGATCCGTGAATGTTTTTTCAGATTCACGCGTCCAGATTCGGCAATGAAAGTCGCGGGGAGCGACCGTCGAACATCCCGAAAGCACTCGAAAACAAAAGCGTCGGAGGCGGAGATGCCTCTCCAAAAGCTAAGTACTTCTGCTGACTCATCTACTCCCCCAAATCCCCCCACCCCAACCGCCGATGAAATAGCCCCAACACCAACGCCCAACAGAGCAACGCCAGCTCCGGATCATACCGAGGCCCTTCATCGCGCATGAACGCATGCGCCCCGTTGAACTCGTGCCACGTAAACCGCGTCCCAGCCGCCTCCAGACGCGCCTTGATCAGGTTCCGCCCCTCGAGCGGAACATGCGGGTCTTGCCGCCCCCAAATATGCAGCAACTCGCCACGAATCTCCCCAATCCGCTCCAGAGAGTCATCATTCTTCCCCTGCCCCAGGCTGTGCGAATGAATATCTGTCGCATAAAAACAAGCCGCAGCCAAAACCTCCGGATTCATTGCGGCCCGAAACGCCAAATGCCCGCCAATGCAAATCCCCACCACGCCCAGCCGCCCCGTGCAGTTCACGTGTCCCTGCAAAAACTCAAGCGCCGCGCGCGCATCAGCATCGTAAGCAGAGATCGGTTTGCCAATCTTGTGCGCGTTCCCGCGATCCGCACCAGCCTGGTCGTAAGCCAGCACCGTTCCCGCCGGCTCCATCTCGTGATAAATCTCGGGCACAGCCACCATGAACCCATGCCCAGCCAGCAGCGCCGCCACCCGCCGTATCGGCCCAGTGATCTGAAAGATTTCAGAAAACAAAACCAACCCCGGATACTTGCCCGCCGCCGCAGGTCGCACGATCTGCGTCCGCATTGGCCCCGTGGTCGTCGGCAGGTCGATAAACTCGTTGTCCCGAATGATCATGTCGCGTCCTCACAAATTCCGTTCAGAAATGTCAGAGGATTCTGTCACGAAACGCGCGCGGAACGTAAGCCCAAAACGTAAACAGGCCGCCTGCCAAGGAGCGGTGACTCTTCCTTGGCAAACGGCCCATTCGATCCGGTCTGGATCGGAGGTGATACCTCAATGGTAGTCCTGCCGGGACTGAAGTCAAGAGTTTCTTCGACTTTTTCCACAGCCCATTCCCGGTCCAAATACAGGGAAAAACGGCCCTTTTTGGCCCATTTTCGTTTGACACCACCCCCTCCCGGTGGTAACCTAGCTAGTTTCCTACTGCCTTTCTTCGGTAAAACTCCGTCACATAGCTCCGCAACATGGACCAGACGCTCAAACAACTAGGCCAATTACTGCTCGGGTCCATCCCGACCATCGTCTTTCTGGTTTTGCTCTACATCTTCTATCGCTTCCTGGTCCACGCCCCGCTCGCCAAAGTCCTAGCCGAACGCCACAACTTGACCGATGGCGCTGTCCAAAAAGCCCGCGCCGATATGGCCGCCGCCGAAGCCAAGACAGCCGAATACGAACACAAATTCCGCGAAGCCACCCTGGCCGTCTTCAAAGCGCAAGAAGAGCGCCGCCAGGCGGTAGTCAAGGCCCGCGAGGCCGCCGTCGCCGCAGCACGCGCCCAAGCTCAGCAGCAGGTCAACGCCGCCAAAGCAGCTCTGGAACAAGACAAAGCCGTCGCCCAATCGCAGTTGCAAACCGAAGGCGAACGCCTCGCCAACGACGTGATCCGCCGCGTGTTGCAGCCCATGAGTTTCGGGCCTTCCGCTTCCGCCGGGGGTGGCCGGTGAGCAGGATCATGATGTGGCCGACGAAGATCTTCCTCCGCGCAGCGCTTCTCGCGGCTTTGCTGTTTGCAATCACGCCGTTCACAACCGCTGCACAAGCCTCCAGCGGCCAAGCCAATGCCAACGCAGCCGATGCGGCCGCCGGTGTCCACTCTTCGGATCCAGCCGATCAGCCGAAAGCCGAACAAGGCGACAAGAGAGAAGCCGCCGAAGATGACGGCACCGCCCAATTCAAGCAATCCCCCAGTGTGCAGTGGCTCGGCAAGCACCTCGGTCTCAGCGCCGGAGCCATGTACTGGCTCGCCGTGGTCGTCAATTTCGCCATCATCGCCCTCGGGATAGTCTATTTCTGTCGTCTGCACCTGCCCACTATGTTCCGCAATCGCACTGAGTCCATTCGCAAAGCCATGGACGAAGCAAGGGCAGCCAGCGACGATGCCAAGTCCCGCCTAGCCGCGATCGAATCCCGCCTGAGCCGCCTCGATTCCGACATCGCGACTATGCGTACGAAAGCAGAACAGGACGGAGCCGCCGAAGAAGCCCGGATCCGCGCCGCCGCCGAGGACGACAAACAAAAGATCATCGAAGCCGCCGCACAGGAAATCGACGTAGCCGCCAAGTCCGCCCGGCGAGAACTAGCCGCCTACGCCGCCGACCTAGCCGTCAACATGGCCCGCCAGCGTATTCAAGTCGACGTCCCCGCCGACCAGGCTCTGGTCAAGGGATTCGCTACCTCTTTAGGAAAGGCGACCCAGTAAATGGCCGCCGTCGCCAGTCGCTACGCTCGCGCCTTCGCCGATGTTGTGTTCGAGCGTAGACTCGATGCCGCAAAGTCTCTGGCGGACCTGAATTCTCTAGCTGGACTCGTCGCGAGTAGCTCTGACCTCCGTAAAACTTGGGACAACCCTTCCATCAGCGCCCCGCAAAAGCACGGTGTCCTCGATGCGATCATCGCCCGCCTGGGTTCGTCCAAAGAAGTCCGCAACTTCCTGGCAGTCGTCATCGATCACCGCCGCACCAATGACCTTGCCGCCATCGTCCGCCAGACAGAACAGGAAATCAACGACCGATTGGGCTTCGCCGAAGCCGAAATCACCAGCGCCCGGACTCTCGGCGACGCAGAAAAGAAGAATCTGGAACAACAGGTCCAGCGAATGACTGGCAAAAGCCTGCGCGCCCGCTACGCGCAAGACGCAGCCCTATTAGGCGGCGCAGTGGTCCGCGTAGGCAGCACAATTTACGATGGCTCCATCCAAGGCCAGCTAAAACGCCTCCGCGAACAAATTGCAGCAGGATAAAAATCTGAAAATCAAGTAGCCCCTGACAACTGGCTACTGGCAACTGAGAACTGGTTCCTATGGCACAGATCAAAGCAGACGAAATTACCAAACTGATTCGCGACCAAATTGAAGGCTACGAATCCAAAATCGCTGTCGACGAAGTCGGCACCGTTATCTCCCTTGGCGACGGTATCGCCCGCGTTCATGGCCTCGACAAAGTCATGTCCGGAGAACTCCTCAGCTTCCCGCACGGCCTCGCCGGCATCGCCATGAACCTCGAAGAAGATCAGGTCGGCGTCGTGCTCCTCGGCGAATACACCGAGATCAAGGAAGGCGACGAAGTCAAGCGCACCGGCCGCATCATGAGCGTCCCCGTCGGCGACGCCATGATCGGACGCGTGGTCAACTCGCTAGGCCAGCCCATCGACGGCAAAGGCCCCATCGCCACCACGGCCTTCAATCCGCTCGAGCGCATCGCTCCCGGCGTCATTGACCGCCAGCCCGTCCGCGAGCCTATGGCCACCGGGCTCAAGGCCATCGACAGCATGATCCCCATCGGCCGCGGCCAGCGCGAACTCATCATCGGCGACCGCCAAACCGGAAAATCCGCCGTTGCCATCGACACGATCATCAACGCCAAGGGCAATGACCTCATCTGCATCTACAACGCGGTCGGCCAGAAGCGCTCCTCGATTGCCCAGGTCGTCAAAATTCTTGAAGACAACGGCGCCATGGAATACACCATCGTCGTCGCCGCATCGGCCTCCGAGCCGGCGCCCATGCTCTACATTTCGCCCTACACGGCCTGCGCCATCGGCGAACACTTCCGCGACACCAAGCGTCACGCGCTCGTCATCTACGACGATCTCTCCAAGCACGCCGCCGCCTACCGCGAAATCTCCCTGCTTCTCCGCCGTCCCCCGGGCCGCGAAGCGTATCCCGGCGACGTCTTCTACCTCCACTCCCGCCTGCTGGAGCGCTCCGCCAAGCTGAGCGACAAAATGGGCGCAGGATCGCTAACTGCGCTGCCAATCATTGAAACGCAAGCCGGCGACGTTTCCGCCTACATTCCGACGAACGTCATCTCCATCACCGACGGTCAGATCTACCTCGAAACCGACCTGTTTAACTCCGGCGTTCGCCCAGCCGTCAACGTCGGTCTCTCTGTAAGCCGCGTCGGCGGCGCGGCCCAGATCAAGGCTATGCGCCAAGTGGCCGGAACGCTGAAGCTGGAACTAGCCCAGTATCGCGAACTAGCCGCCTTCGCCCAATTCGGCAGCGACCTTGACAAAGCCACGCAAGCCCAACTAACCCGCGGCCAACGCCTGGTCGAAGTCCTGAAGCAGGGCCAATACTCCCCGCTTCCATTTGCGAAACAAATCCTGGTAATCATGGCCGGCACGAATGGCTTCCTCGACGACCTTCCAGTCAACAAAGTCCGCGAATTCGAGGCCGCTTTGTACAAATACGTAGACACCGCCAACCCAGCCCTCCTCCGCACCATCATGGAGAAGAAAACCATCGACGACGTCCTGAAAGCCGAAATGCTGACAGTCATCAAAGAAGCCAAGCAACAATTCGTAGCAAAGTAGTTGCTTGTTTGGTGTAGTTGCACTCTGCATTGGAGTCGTTGCACTTGCTTTTTGGGCGGCGCAGGGCTTCAGCCTTGCGATTAGAGATGTTGCAAGAACGGATTTAGCCGCCGAGGTAAGGTTTAGGCTCCGTATCAGGGCATGCCTTCAGGCATGCCGAAAGGGTGAGAAACAAAGCGCCTTTAGGCGGTGCTGAAAGCTGATAGCCGGCAACTGGTTACAGAAACATGCCCAACGTTCTCGACATCAAACGGCGCATCCGCAGCGTAATCAATACGCGGCAAATCACCAAGGCCATGAAAATGGTCTCGGCCGCCAAACTGCGCCGAGCCCAGGAACGAGCTATGTCTGCCCGTCCCTACGCGCAAATGATGACGAACGTCCTCAAAAGCCTGGTCTCCCGCGCCGAAATCTATGACCCAGTCACCGGCCAGCCGCACCACCCGCTTCTGATTAAGCGGGAAGAAAAAAACGTCCTGGTCATAGTTGTAACCGGCGACAAGGGCCTCGCGGGCGCTTTCAACACCAACATCAATAAAGCCGCTACCCGCTTCCTCGAAACCAAAACCGGCAAAAACGTAGATATCGAATGCGTAGGCCGCAAAGGCCGCGATTTCCTGCGCCGCCGTTTTCCCGCGGCCACCGTCCAGACGGCACAACTCGAACAGCTTTTGGAACACGCGTTGGACGAGCCGGATGGGACAACGCTGCCGGCTGAACCCAAGAACCGCATCGCTCCGGTCGAAGTCATCGGTGAGCACGTCGGTGTTTTGGCTAAGGTGGAATATGCGCGAGTTCATGCCCTCGCCAATAGCATCATGGACCGCTACATCCACTTGGAAATCGATTCCGTCTACGTAGTCTTCAACGAATTCAAGTCCGTAATCGCGCAGCGCCTGGTAGTCGACCAAATTCTTCCCATAGAGCAAATCGGCGAAGACGTAGTCCGCATGGCCGAAGAAGCCAGCGCCGAAGAGCGCCTCCGCCGCGCCGAAGCTGCGAAAACGGCCGGTATTCCACTGCAAGAACCAGCTGACGCCTCCGAGTCCACTTTTGGTACAAAAAAGGTCGATTACATCTATGAGCAGCCGCCAGACCAGCTCTTCCGCGCTCTGCTCCCCAAATACGTCACCAACCAGATTTACCGTGCCATGCTGGAGTCCGTAGCCGCCGAACACGCGGCCCGCATGACCGCCATGGATTCGGCTACCAACAACGCATCCGACATGATCGAACGCCTGACGCTGGTCATGAACCGCGCCCGCCAGGCCAAAATCACAAAAGAAATAATCGAAATCGTAAGCGGCGCAGCCGCGCAGTAGTGAAAAGAACGAAACAAAGCTGAAAGCCGAAAGCCGACAGCCGAAAGCTAAGAATTTATGACTGAAAACATTGGCAAGGTAATTCAAATCTCCGGTCCCGCTGTCGACGTGCAATTCGCCGAAGGTTCGCTGCCGCCCATCTATCAGGCGGTCCGCGTCGTTAGCGACGGCTTCAAGACTCCGGAACCCATCAGCATCATCCTCGAAGTCCAACAGCACCTTGGTGAGGGCCGCGTCCGCTGCGTCTCGATGCAGGCCACCGACGGCCTGGTCCGCGGCATGAAGGCCATCGACCTCGGCGCGCAGATCACCGTTCCCGTGGGCCGCGGCACTCTGGGACGAGTCATGAACGTCGTCGGCGAGCCCGTCGATGAACTCGGTCCCGTCGAATTCAAGGAACGCCACCCAATTCACCGCCTGGCCCCCGCCTTCGACGAACAATCGACCCGTGCCGAAATGTTCGAGACCGGCGTCAAAGTGGTCGACCTGGTCCAGCCCTTCTTAAAAGGCGGCAAAATCGGTCTCTTCGGCGGTGCCGGCGTCGGCAAGACTGTTTTCATTCAGGAACTCATCAATAACGTCGCCAAGCAGCACGGCGGTTTCTCCGTCTTCGTCGGCGTCGGCGAACGTACGCGTGAAGGCAACGATCTCTGGCTGGAAATGTCCGAGTCCGGCGTAATCAAGCCCGGCGACCCATCTAAGTCCAAAGCATCTCTGATTTACGGCCAGATGACCGAGCCGCCAGGCGCCCGCCTCCGTGTCGCCCTCAGCGGCCTCACGGTTGCCGAATACTTCCGCGACGTTGAAGGAGCCGACACGCTCCTCTTCATCGACAACATCTTCCGCTTCACGCAAGCGGGCTCCGAAGTCTCCGCGCTCTTAGGTCGTATGCCCAGCGCCGTCGGCTACCAACCCAACCTCGCCACCGAAATGGGCGAGTTGCAGGAGCGAATTACGTCCACCAAGAAAGGTTCGATCACCTCGGTACAAGCCATTTACGTGCCCGCCGACGATCTCACCGATCCCGCGCCCGCCACGGCCTTCGCGCACTTGGACGCCACCACGGTTCTCTCTCGCGCGCTGACGGAAATCGGAATTTATCCCGCCGTCGATCCGCTGGCTTCCACATCCAGAATTCTCGATCCGCTCATCGTCGGTCAGGAACACTACGACGTCGCGCAAATGGTCAAGCGCACCTTGCAGACCTACAAAGACCTGCAAGACATCATCGCCATCCTCGGCATCGACGAACTCAGCGAAGACCAGAAGCTCGTCGTCGCTCGCGCCCGCAAAGTCCAGAAGTTCCTTTCCCAACCGTTCCACGTGGCCGAGCAGTTCACAGGTCGCCCGGGCCGTTACGTCAAGATAGAAGACACGGTCAAGAGCTTCCGCGGCATCGTAGAAGGCAAGTACGACGAAATCCCCGAACAGGCTTTCTACCTCAAGGGTGGCATCGACGAAGTTCTCGAAGAGGCCGAGAAGATGAAGACCGCGGCATAGTTTTTGCGAGTAGATCGGGTGCCCCGTCCTTGTCGCGTCAGCGACAGGGCGGGGAAGTAGAAAACACAATGGCAGATACGTTCCAATTCGAGATCGTAACTCCCGACCGCCAGGTCGTCAAAGACGTGGCCGAGGAAATGGAAATCCCCGGCCGCGATGGCTACCTGGGGATCCTGCCCGGGCACGCTCCGCTCATCACCGAACTCGGCGTCGGCGAAATCACCTACCGCAACGCCAGCGTCACGCACCGTTTCGCAGTGGCCTGGGGCTTCGCCGAAGTCCTTCCCGACAAAGTCACCATCCTCGCCGAAACCGCCGAGCGCCCCACCGAAATCGACGTTGCCCGCGCCCAAAAGGCCAAAGCGCAGGCCGAGCAGATCCTCAAAACGCCTGACGCGAATACCGACTATCCGCGCACGCTCGACGCGTTGGCCCGCGCAGAAAACAGAATCACCGTCGCCTCCAAGCCCGAATAAAATGCGCGTTCCTTTTTTGCCCGCGAGAAATCGACCGGTTGCGTCAAAGTAACCCCCAACGACTGAACTTTAACATTGCGAAGACAGCACTCTTGGTACGTACGGTCAGGAAGCGTCTGCAACCACAGACTCGAAAAGGGGGAATCCCGTTTGAGAAGCTCCCACATCCGTCTGATTTCGTCCTCCGCTCCTCTGCTTTATTGTCTTGCTGCCGCCGCCGCCCAACCACAAGCAACGCTGGCCTCTGTTTCCTGCGTTCAACCCGTTGCGGCGCTGCCCGATGCACCTTATGTCGTCAGAACAGAGCCGCCGCCGGCAAAAACCACGCCCGACAACGATCGTATCCTGGCCATCACTTTCCTAGTTCTGCGGATTTGCAGAGCCTGCCTTGGAGACACCGTCTAATATTGGAGCTGATTTGTCCTGCTCCTCGATATCCTCACGGAGTCTTTTTACAAGGTTTGCGATGCCCGTGTGGGTGCTCCAACTTGTGCCCACATTCTTGGAGGCAGACCAAATGACTTTCTTGGACGAAGGTTGCCATACATCCAGGATGAAGAAGGATTGCCCGACGTTGACGCCCCCAGTGACGCCCGGACTCATCACGGGAACGTAGTGGCTCTCGCCCTTCTCGTAGGCGCGAATCACGAGGTCTGCGCCCTTTGCATCGGGCACCAGCGTGAACCGTCCCCATTTTTCGAGTTCCTTGCGGCAAGGTTCTTCAAAGGGTGTTTCGTCAACGAGTTCCTTCTTGAAGAGGCCTTTGGTTTTGTAGTAGCGGACGTGGCCGGAGAGGATATAGACGGTTTTCGCCAGCAACAAAGCTCGCGTTACTTCAGGCTGCTGCGGCGCATCCTCTCCTAAGGTTGCGCCGCTGACCACGGTGAGCATCATCCAAACCAGCCACAACAATCGCGACGCTTTCATGTTCCCCTCGAGAGTGACAAACCGCGCGGATGGAGTCACACTGAGGAATATCAGGCTTCGCAGAAGCGGGAAAGATTACAGAGGTCATTCAGACCAACAAATCAGGTAGTGGTATGTTTCGATTGGTCGGCTGCTCGGGGGGATCAGCACCCACAGCCGTGCTCAATAGATCAATTTGATTTCCATCGATTGCTGCGATGTGCTCAGTCGAAATCTTGCCTCCTCAAAGCTCGGCGGACCCATCTTCTTCTTTGGATTATTGGAAGCGCCATACCCTTCTTTGGGTATTCCTACAAAATCCTTGTCCAGCTTCTGGTTCTCATTCTCGTCGTGGAACACTGACACTGCGTAGACCCCGTCGTGAAGATCTGTGAATGCAACCTGTGCACTCAAAATGTGAGGGTCAATATCGGCTGCTTGGGTCTGGACAGCCCGTGATGGGTCGTTTGGGAAACCCTTGCTATCCTGGAACAGAGCGGCTCGAATTTTTCCTTTGGCGTTTCGCGCGCCAGTAACATGAATCGTCAGGGATGTGCCGGCTGTGGCTTGCGCTTCGAGCGGCGGCGAGATTCGCGGCGCCAACATTAAGAGCAAGCCAGCAGATAGACCTGCAAAACGCAGCAAAGGTCTGGCTGGGAACTCTCGTTGAGTCATTTCCATTCTCTTCTCCTTTTAGTGTTCGTGTTGGGCTCAGCTGGTCTCAGCGGGCAATCAGGATAAAGAACGTACGCAAGGGCCTCGGCATCTGGGGTGCGAACTCGCGGAACAGATTACCAGCCGCGAAGAATCCGAACCGAAGCGTGGCTCGCTGGCCCGCATGAGTGACGTCGTTAAAGCCGGCGGGAAGATAGGTGTTGCCCACGAATCCACCCGCGGCGGCTCCCACGAAATTCGACAGGGCAGGCATGGGATGTCCAGAATCGGAGCGATCTACAAAGGTGAAGCTGAGGGCGTAGAGGCTCCTGCCGAGAATGTTCTTGTGGCCGGACGGGAGGTAGCGGGGATCTTCCCGCGTCATTGCTCCAGTTACAAACCGTGCGGTTTGAAAACTGGCACGTTCCGCCAATGCATCCCCGTAGTTTCTTCCAAAGGCCTCGGCTCCTTGTCTCCACTCTGGCGGATATTGGGTCGCACCTTTGCCCGGAGGATTCGCCATGCGGAGGCCCGCGCGGAAGGCGGGGGCAGTTATGGTACTGGGATTGAAGTAGGTCTCGGTCAAGTAGTAATGAAACTTATCGCGGAGGCCGAACTCGGCCGCAGTCGCTGGCGCCGGCTGCACGGTACTGGGATCAATTGCCACTGTGGAAGTCGGCGGATCCGTTGTCGGCTGGCCCATTTTGGAAGCGTCGTCAGACGTCCCAAGCGTGGTCTGGGCAGAAGGAGCATTGGGAAGGGCGGTGTTGTTTTGCCCCAAAGCGACAACCGGCAATAACAGCAAAGCGAAAAATGAAATGGAAATCGTGCGTCTCATATATCCTCCTGTTGTGACAAGATTTGGATCGCTGTCGCGAACTCGCGTTTTGTTCTCGTCCTGTTGAAGGAACAGGCGGCGGTGATCGATATTGACGTTGCGGCACCCGCCGCCAGCGTGCAGACGGTGGCAATCGTCTTAGCGTCAGGATGGATTACCGACTGGCCCCGCAGAGCTTGCCAAACGAGCAGCAAGACGAAGCCTAGGTAGGCCAAGCCACCGGTCCACACCAGAGCCAACCGATCATCCGCCGCCAAGCGGGCAGAAATACTTTTCCGCCGGGTTAAGAGCCAACCGAAGAATGGCAGGACTTGCAGCGCGTGCAGCCCGAAGAAATGCGCGACTCGCAAGTCGCCTCCCGTCGTGCTCCAACCGAGAACGGGCAAGCCGGGGCCGCCGTCCGCGACTCCAACGCTATGCGCCCCAACGATGTGCGCACTGCGACCGCTGGCAATCGCGGCGGCTTGCTCGGGCGTGGGCGTGGTCATGAAAAACGCTGCCGCCATGCCGACCGACGATATGAGCACGCCGAGCCGAAGTGACCATGCGAACGCCGTGTCCGGCATCCGTTGCTGAAGCAACGCGATGGCGAGCAGTAGATTCATCGTCCATACCAGGACGATGAATGTCCCCATCGTGAACCAAAGAAAAGAATTGAACGGCGTTGTCAGATTAAAGTGACTGGTTGCACCGCGGGCTGCTTGTGTGATGATGACAATCATCTCCACGACAATGCCTACGACTGTGACATTGCCCAGGAAGCGAACCAGGCGAGGGCGATTCTCGACAAACCCGAGCAGCCAGACAAAGGTGAAGCAATAAACGCTGACCGAGATGGCGAACTTGGCGGGTTTGAGCCATGCGGGTGCACCCGTGATAACGCGATGGTCCACGAATATGCCCACGAGCGTGGCAAAAAAAGTGATGAGCATTACGCCACCCAGGATGGTCAACGCCTGGTTGGCAGCAAATGCGCGACGGAATAGATCCCGCAATGCTTCTCCCATGCGACCCCTGGTTTGCGTTGTGCCAGCAGATGATTTCATCGTTCTCTCCTTGTTACCGAGCACTTGAAGAGGCGCGCTCGTCTGAGCCGCGGAGAACGCTACAAGCGAGCGCAGAAGGAGGTAGGACAGTAACCCTGCTGGTCCCAGCATCAGCGTAAGGAACAGCACGGGCGCCATGAGCCAAGGACTGATTCGCCGTTCCTGGCTATCCAGGTAGGTCCAACGCCCGACAAAGAGGTCGAAGGCAAGGAAGTGTGCCCACGCGATGGTTGCGCCTACGGGCGAACCCAAGAGCGCCGCTATTCCGCTGAGCGTCGGGCTTGAAACGGCCGGCCAAATCTGCCCCAAACGCGGGAGCACGAGCGCGGCATATAAGCCTGCTGGCACGGCGCTGACCATGGGTGATCGCATGATGCGCGCGGTCCACCGCCAGCGTGGCAGCAGTATGACCAGAGCCCAGAGAGGCAGCACGAGAACGTTACTCAATTTGAAGATCGAATCCATCGGCCCTCCTTGGTTCGTATGTTGCGCATGTCAACATTCTACGAATCAGATGTTGTCGCTGTCAACATAGTTGCGCAAAATATTGAGGGGTCGGAACTAGGGAATTTCCGGCACCACGGGATGTTGTTCGTTGTCAACACCAGGTGCGTATAATCGCGTCATCGATGCGGCCACGAAAACCCTACCATCATGGACACTTGCGCGAGGTCCTGTTACAGGCAGCCATTCAGTTGATCGCCGAGGTCGGGCCGGCTGGCTTTACTTTGAGAGAGGTAGCACGACGCGCCGGCGTCTCCCACAACGCTCCGTATCGGCACTTTCCGGATCGGGAAGGTCTGCTCGCTGCGGTCGCTGCCCAGGGATTCCGGGAACTGACGCAAGCTATGCTGGACGCGGCCAAACAGGAATCGAACGCAATCACTCAGCTGAAATGCGCTGGGTTGACGTATGTGGACTTTGCTCTGCGCAGGCCCGAACACTTCATGGTCATGTTCGACTCACCCATTGCCAGGCGCAAGACTCCGGATTCTGCCGAAGCAGCAGAACAGGCGTTCGCGACCCTGGTTGGACTGGTCAAGAATTGCCAGGATGAAGACCTGTTGCCCGCCGGAGACCTTGGTCAGTTCACACTTCTCGCGTGGTCGATGGTGCACGGAATTGCCAAGCTGGCGACTGCCAAGCGCCTCCCGTACAAATCCAAAGCCGATGTTCTGAAGTTCGCCAAATTCGTGATTAACCAATCGTTGCCAGTCCGTGACCAGAAAAGCTAGATCAGTCTTGGCGTATGCAAATCCTGTTGTTGACAGGACAATGGCCTCATGTTGGCCGAGTGACGGGCTAACCTCCGACTTTTGCGATCGAAACAAGTTTCCCTTGCCGCGGAGCGGCCACCCGCCGTAACTAGGGGTGCCGCCATGGCAAGCTTGTGATCTTTGTTCCCGGGTGGCGCGTTCCCGGGTGGCCCGATGGCGTTCCGCATCTGAAGCCGGATGGATCGAGGGAAGTCATCATAGGACTGGGTCCTGCGCCGCCCAAAAGAAAGAGCGGGTCCCTCCACTCCGCATTTGGCTCGCTTTGCGAGCAAATGCTCCCATCGGAATGACAACCCTTGGGATGAACAGATCCCGGCGGTAACAGGATCAATTTTCTCCTTGACAGGCATTAGAGTACGATCGTACTCTTATGTCATGCGGTACTCATTGGAACACAAAGCGCGGAACCACGAGAACATTCTTTCGGTGGCCGCGCGCTCTTTCCGCGAGCACGGCGGGGAAAGCGGCATCGGGACGGTGATGAAGAAGGTAGGCCTGACGAAAGGGGGCTTCTACCGGCATTTTAAGAGCAAGGACGATCTGTTCGTCGAAGCGGTGGCACGGGCACTCGACGAGACGGGGAGAGGCATGCTGGAAGTGGCAAAGTCCGCGCCCGAAGGTCAGGGTCTGCGGGCCGTCATCGAACGCTATCTCAGCGCGGACCACGCGAGTTCGCTCGGAACCGGTTGCGTGCTCTCCGCCCTTGCGCCCGAACTGGCGCGGAAACCGGTAGGCGTGCGGAGGCGGATCGAGGCGTCGCTGGAAGCGTATCGTGAGCGGCTGCTGCCATTCGCGCTCGGTCGCACGCGAGAAGAAAAAATGGCGAAGCTTAAGTTGTTGTTTCCCAGCATGGTGGGAGTGCTGACCATGGCCCGGGTGATTTCGGACCCGCAAAGGCGGGAGCAGGTTTTGACGGAGGCGAGGAACTTTTTTATAAAGTGCTTCGCTGAAAAATAATTTTTTTGTCCCACAAGAGTACGATCGTACTCTTTTGGGGAAACTCAACAACACCAAACTGAACATTACCAGCCGAACATTACCAGCCGAACACTACCAGACCGAACATTACCAAACCAAAATCGAGAGGCGAACCAATGAAAACGATGATCCCTTTTCTCATGGCAATGCTACCGCTGGCGTCGGTAGCGCAATCACAGTCCGGCGCTGCCACGGGCGTGCCCAGCGTGGCTATACCTAAAACCACTGCGGTACTGGTCATTCTGACTCCCAAACAGGGTGTAACCGTTGGACAAATCATGGACGTGATACCGGCAGAGATTCGGGCCACGGTGAAGCTCTACCTCGACGGGAAGATCCGCCAGTGGTATTCGCGCGGCGATGGCAAAGGCGTGATCTTCCTGGTCGAGGCGAAGACCGAGGACGAGGCACGAGCCCTTATGGAAACGCTGCCGCTCGCGAAGGAACAGTTGATGGATCACCAGTACATTCCCGTGGGACCGTTGATGCCGCTGAGGGCGTTGATCGGTCCAGGAGCGAACGGCCCAGGAGCGCAGCAGTAACTACGAAAAGGAGCGAAGTCATCATGGAAAACACTGTTGTATCGCATGTCAATCAGCCCAAAGTTCTATCAGCCTCCGGCACAGGCGCTTTTGTCGCCGTCTTCTTTTTAGCGTGGTTGGCGCTCATCTTTGTCCTTGGCGCGCGCGGTGGGTTCGTCGCACCGCCGGGGGCGCCGCCCTCGCACTACTGATCGGCCTCTTGGTCCCCCTCAGCCTGTTTCTCCTTGGATATCGAACCATCCCGGCACTGCGCGAGTTTATTCTTACAGCTGACCTTCGGATCATTGTGGGGATACAGGCGTGGAGATGGGCCGGCTTCGCGTTTCTGACTCTGTACACCTACGGAGTCTTGCCTGGAGCCTTCGCTTGGCCTGCCGGGCTCGGCGATATGGCGATCGGTGTGACTGCTCCCTTGGTGTTGGCTAGTCTCCTGCGCCGGCCCAATTTTGCGGAGAGCAAGAGCTTTGTGGCCTGGAACCTCTCGGGCATTTTGGACCTTACCGTGGCGGTGAGTATCGGGGCGCTGGTCCCGCTGCTCGCTCCCAATTTTTATGGAGCTGTTACAACGGCTCCTATGACAAAGCTGCCGCTGGTGCTGGTTCCGACGTACTTGGTGCCGACATTCCTGATGCTGCATTTGACTGCGCTGTTTCAGGCGCGACGTCTCGGCAGACAAACAACGGGTTATGGGAATTCCGCTGCCGGCGGAGAGATCCGAATCTCGCAAACCGCTTGACGCATATAAGATGGCTCTATCAGTTCCGCTTCATGCGCTTGCGTCTACGGAAGCGCTAGGCCGGGAGGTTTCAAGGGTGGCTATTTCGGAAACGGTTCTTGTCCTCGCAGCTGGCACTGCCGTCCTGTCGATCCTCTTCGGCATGCGCGTCGCCATGCGGGCCGTGGCAGGCGGGGCTGCCGCGCCGCGGTCGAATGGCGGGCAGGCGGTTGGCGGATCGGGTACGCCGGATGTGGCCGGCGTCATTGCGCTGCCGCCTTTGATCGTTCTCGGTTTCCTGGCAGCGGCAGCGGTGCTTGAGGCGATCGTGCCAGTTCTGGTCCCCGTTACGCATCCGCTCGCCCGTTATGTGGCGGGCGCGACGCTCGCGGCGGGTGGCTTCTTCATGATCGCCATTGGCACGCGGCTGTTTGCGGCCGCTGGCACCAACGTTCCGCCGACGTTGCCGACGACGGCGCTGGTGGTGGACGGCATCGGCGAACCCGGAACCCGCTTTACCTGGGAATGACCCTCGTCTACCTGGGCCTGGGCGTCGCGGCGGGAAGCCTGTGGGCGATCGGGTTGGTGGTGCCGCTGCTGTGGGTGATCAACGTCGGCGTCATTCAGCGGGAGGAGCGTTATCTGGAACGCAAGTTCGGCGATGCCTACCGCGCCTATAAGGCGCGAGTGCGGCGGTGGATCTGACCGTGTGGGAAGTTCGGAAATATCGTTGTGACTGTGGCACATAGATCACAACCAGTCGAAATGGTGGCCACATCGTCTTCGAAGTTGTAAACGATGAGGGCCTCCACATGCTGCCCATCCTCCGCCAGACACTTCTGCGCTAAAGCGGCCGCTTCGGCGTTGCGTTCACCGTATTCGTACATTCGCGACTCCCGAGCTGTCCATCTTCTGCATCAGGCGGTGGGCTGTCGAACACCCACGGCGCCTGGCCCACCCACGCGCCTGAGTTCGCTGTATAGTGATTCAACAACTGGAGGGGCGATGCGTCACCGAATTCTGCACCTGATGTGTGTCGTAGTCCCTATGGCCGCCTATGCACAGCAAAGCCATTGGGCCACGCCTGACGACAAGACCGCAAAGTTCATGATCGACATGGAGCGCAAGTGGGCCGAAGGCGTCTGCACGAATAATGGAGTTGTCTCGGACCTGTTGGCCGACGATTTTCAGGGTACCAGCACTGGCGGCGAGCGCTTCAACAAGGCGGATGAGCTGCGCGATGAAAAAGGCCCGCGCTCGGCGCACGGCTGCGCACTCGACGAGGCCAAGGTGCGCTTCTTCGGCGAAAGTGTGGCCATCATTTACGGCAGCGAGCACGCCATCGGCAAGGACAAAGCGCATCCGGACGCGAAGCAGTGCCAGGTCTGGACCGACACGTGGTTGAAGCGCGACGGGAAGTGGCAGATCGTTGCCTCGCAGGACAACAAGGTTGAGTGCAAGTAGCTGGCGTCTAAGTGGCAACACGTTCGAGAGCCTAAGGCCGCCCACGTGTAAGACATGAGACTGTTCCCGCTAGACCCTTAGCGAGCCGCGGAACGCCCTAGCGGCGTAGTAAGATTCCGCGCCGTTGTGATACACGAAAACAGTGTCGTAGCGGCGGTCACAAAAGAGGGCGCCTCCGAGTTTTCTGATATCAGAAGGTGTTTTCACCCAGCTCGACGTTTTTGCATCGAACTCTCCAAGCTGCTGCAACTCCCGATATTGTCCTTCGGTTAAGAGTTCGATGCCCATGGCAGCCGCCGACTCCATGGCGTTACTTTTTGGTTTATTTTCTTTCCTGGACTCCAGGGCTTCACGGTCGTAGCAAAGACTTCTGCGTCCTTTCGGACTTTCCGGTGAACAGTCACAGAAAATGTACTCACCCGTCTTTTTGTCGTGACCGACAACGTCCGGTTCGCCGCCAGTTCTTTCCATTTCATGGATTGACCACAGTCTTTCAGAATTAGCTTCCAGCTTTGCTTGTACCTTGGCCCACTCAAGACCTTGATGGCGGTTCATGTTTTTCTCAAAGCGGGCCTTCAACACTCTGAGGAGTTCCTCACGCTGTGCTGGTGACAACTCCTTTTTATTGCTCTTCAATGGTTTGGGCATAGTGTGATTCCTCGATTCACGATTTTTGCGTCCCTTAGGGGCCAGTTCGGCAGTTCCGCTAGTGAGTGTGTGTCACCTGGTACCAGATGGGAGCGAAACCCACGAGAACCAGCGCACCGATGACAACGAGACCTGCAAGCATGCGGAGGGCGCTGATCGACGACGGCGCGATAGGCCTGGCCATCAATCGGCCATACGCGATGAACGCGGCGACCCCTGCCAGCGCCACATTCATGGGCACGAAAAAGCTGCACTCGCCGCGCACGATGTGAAATATGGCTGCGAGGATCATGATCAGCGTCAGGCCGATGGCAGCAAACGGCGTGAGCTTCGGTTTGACTCCAGTCATCGCCGGCAGGATCAGGCCGACGCCTCCGAGAAACTCACAGACCCCGATGAAGACGAACAGGCCCTGCGGTACGGCGGAGAACCATGCCACGGGTTGATGGAGCGTGTGGTTCCAGACGTCAGGCCTGTAGCACATGATTTTGCCGAAGCCAGTGAAGCAAAAGAAGACCCCCCACAGCGCTTGCAAGGTCCAAAGCGCAATATTCATGGTCTTCGCTTTGAGGTTGCTTTTGGCGGTGATCCTGGGGGAGACGTGCGCCACCTGCTGCAGGGGCGTCGTCACTGAGTTGAGGTAAGACATTTTTCTTCTCCTTCTGTTGGCCCATTGTTCTAGGCCAGGAATCCTGCTCGTCTTCTTTTCATACTTCAACGTTTCGGCGCCTCGGGCGGCCAGTTGAGTGTTTCAATTCCGAACTGCTGGGCGTACTCCGCGTGCAGCCGTTGCCAGCCGCCGAACTTCATGGCGTCCGGGCCGACCATGCGGCCTAGGGGAGTTCCGCCGAGAAGGTGATCCAGCACATCGAAGCAAATGTGCCACCCGGCGGCACCCATGGCGATGAAGCGATGACCGATGTTGGTCCACAGGGTCAGGCGCGTGCCGTCACCCAAATCTTCGAGTTCCCACCGCATATCGAAGCCACCCCACTTGTACTCCAGAACTTCGGGAGCGTCGGCTCGCGTCACTGTTGTTTCGGTAACGCGCGGCACTGGCGCTCCCACCGTGGTGAGCTTCACATTGTTACCAACCGTCCCCAGGCTCCCATCGGCGTCAAAGGGAGCCCACTCGCGCAGCTGAGCCGGGTCGGTTATCGCCTCCCAGACTTTCTCCGGCGAGTGGCGCAGTTCCCGGACGAGAATGAGCGTCCACTTTTCTTCGCCGTTTTGTCCCCGATCTTTTCGTATCTGCGCCCCGTTAGCCGGGCCCGGTGTGTAGTGCTGGGGATCGATCATCTTCTTCTTCTCGTCTTCCTGGTGCTGAACAGCGTCCTGAATAGTGTCCTCAGCGGCAGCTCTTAATAGCGTGCCAACTGGGTGAGCTGAATGAGGTTGCCGCAGGTGTCGTTCAGCATGGCAATGGTCGAGGCGGTCACGTCGGTGGGCGGCATGGTGAACTCGGCGCCGCGGGCCTTGATGCGCTCGTAGTCGCCCTTGACGTCGTCGCTGTAGAACATGACCGCGGGCTGGTGCTGTTGAAATATTGCCTCCTGATACGCTTTGGCTGCTGGGTTGTTATTCGGCGCCAGTTGCAGCTCAGTGCCGTCCGGCTCCTCGGGCGAGGCCACGGTCAGCCAGCGAAATGGGCCCTGACTGAAATCGGTCTTCTTGGTGAAGCCCAGTACGTCGGTATAGAAGCGCAGGGCTTTGTTCTGATCGTCCACGTATACGCTAGTCACTTTGATCTTCATTCCTTTTCTCCTTTGTTAGGTTCGCGGTTTGGGCCGCGTCGTCTTGTACTTGTCTTCCTTTTCGTTGCTGTTGATTTCGTTAGCGTTGATTGTTCCATGCGGTCAAGATGGCGTTCGAGAGCGTCCACGTGAGCGGACCAGAACCGGCGGAATTGGGCCAGCCACACAGCGACCTCCTCAAGTGGTTCAGGGTTCAGCCGGTAGAGACGGCGCTGTGCGTCCACCGTGGATTCCACGAAACCGGCATCGCGGAGCACGCGCAGGTGCTTGGACACCGTGGGTTGCGACATACGAAGTTGACGCTCGATCTCTCCCACGGACTGTTCTGACGACACCAGAAGGCTCAAGATCGCGCGGCGGTTCGGCTCGGCAATGATGTCGAAAGCGGATTCCATGCTCTTGATATACTCCACGGAGCATATACGTGTCAAGGTATATTCGACAGAGAATTTCAAGCCCTCTTTTACCGCCACATTCCCGCTAGCCATCGGCCGGCGGGGCTGCGCAATAACATCAGGGCACCAACCCATCCGTGCTAGACTCATCCCGCCGTCGGTTCAGGCAAGAATGACCTCGCTCGTCCCCCCAAAGAGAGCGAGTCGAGGTTCCAACTGTGGCCACTCTGACTCAAGGCGCCGTCGCGCGTCCTCTCAACCCCATCTTTGGCCGAAACGGCCTAGTTGACAAGTATTTCTATTTCTCCATGTCGCTGCTCATCGTAGCGATTGTCGCGTGGGGGTTCAGCTACACCGTCAACGCCAACCTGTTCCATCCCGCCATTCCGCGGCCGACGATTCTCTATTTCCATGCCGCCGCATTTTCCAGCTGGCTCGTGTTCTTTATCCTTCAGTCCACTCTGGTGCGCACGCACAACGTGCGCTGGCATCGCACTCTCGGCTGGTTTGGCGCCGCGCTGGGATCGGCCATGATCCTGATCGGCTGTTCCACCAGCGTGATCATGGCCCGATTCGATACCTACAAACTCCACATGCCGGGTCAGGATGCTTTTCTGATCGTCCCGTTCACGGACATGCTCTTCTTCGGCACGTGTTTCGGCCTCGCCGTCTTATGGCGCAGGAAACCCGAGTTCCATCGCCGGCTCATCTTTGTCGGCACCTGCGTGCTGCTCGACGCAGCCTTTGGCCGCGTCGGGTCGCTTTTTGACCGCAACCTCTTCTATGCGTGTCTGGACGGGGTTATTCTTCTCGGCGTCGTGCGCGATCTTCTTGTGAACCGGAGCATCCACAAAGTCTATCTGGTTGCGCTG
>Ga0137403_10001900_pt1 | contig 26030 bp, 25 predicted proteins | sample CZOMad2_1_16fung_FD_122057 | JGI IMG/M metagenome (GOLD analysis project Ga0137403, IMG submission 122057) | Vadose zone soil fungal communities from Angelo Coast Range Reserve, California, USA - CZOMad2_1_16fungal (Hybrid Assembly) | ecosystem: Environmental > Terrestrial > Soil > Vadose zone... | reverse complement strand
CGGGGCTGGTCCGGGGGTGTACTTCGACTTGGCAGGGTTCATCTTCCAGGTCCCAGAGTGCTGATCGGCAGCCCTGGTTGCAACGCTCAGAGCAAGTGCCACGAAGAACACTGTCGTCGCAAAAGCGGCAAACCTCTTGATTCGCATGATCGATCCTCCTAGGTGGGATGTCTGGGATGGGCTTAGTGCAATTGTTATCGGCCGAAATTTGTCATAAGTCCAGAAGTTTCTTACAGATTTCCACAGGGGGCCGCGTGCACGCGAGAGAAGTTCCTCGATTGTTCCCCCGGGCAACTGCCCATCCGCGTTCAACCATTTCTTCTTCTTTCGCACAGGACGGTACTGATTCAATTTGGGACGATAGGGTTGGGTTCGATTTCTGCAAACAATCGGCTCAATTTGCGAAGGAGCAGCCGCCCGCGCTCGGGGATATTGAGTTTGTGGGGAAAGAAATCACCGGGCAAGCCAAAATCTCCCAGGACCGCCCCTGGTCAGCCTCGGAAGAATCGGTCAACTTGGAAGTCTACACAGAGTGGGATGGGTTTTCTTTAGCAGCTGCTGATTCTAGCAGCTGGATCACCAGGACAGTTTCGGGTAGCGCACTAGCGATAGATTTCTTTGCGATCTCCGATGCGGAGGACCAGAACCACCAGACGGTCGTCTTCGATCTTGCAGATGAGCCGGTAATCGCCCACGCGATATTTCCAGAACTCCCCAAGCCGCGAGCCGTGCAGCGCCTCTCCGATGCTGCGTTGATCGTCCAGCTTGGCAACCCGCTCATGAAGGAACTTCAGGATGCGCTTGCTGTGCTGCGGGTCGAGTTTGTCGAGTTCCCGGTGAACCTCGGCTGTCAACTCAACGCTGTAGGCCATGACGTTTCAGGACGTCCTTGAGCGGGATGGTCTGCTCTTCACCGCTACGGACGCGTTCCAGCGCGCCTTCAGCCAGATACATGTCCTCGAGATCCTCCAAGTGTTCGAGGATAGCTTCACGGACATAGTAGGTTTTAGTGCGCCCGGTGCGCCGGGCCAGCTTCTCAAGGCGTTTTTCAATGGACTGAGGCAGTCGAATAGCCAACATAAGCACCTCGCTATACAAGTATAGCATAGCCTGAAGGTGGAACACGAACAGGTACCTCGCTTGGCTTCGCCCATGAGAATATTGGGGCCCTATCCGTAGAATTGGCGTTCGCTTCAACTCTCGATCAAGTCCGAGCAGTGTTCTCCAACAGCATTTAGGAAAGTAATATGGAAAACGCGGGCGGCGTAAGCGCTTGAGAGACTACGAGAAGACAATCTGAATCGAACCAACATCTGAACCCTGGCGAGGTTCAGTAGCGAAGCATACCCACGTTCAGAGGAAACCGTAAGACGATGCAGAAGTGGCAGTTAGCCATTTCCCGTGGTCCTGAATTGGAAAACAACGCCACCAGATCAGGCCCAAACAGCACCATTTCACGCTATTTTGGAAACATGGAAAACGTTGGCAGCGCGTAAGTCTTCTAGAATCTGGAGCGGCCTATCGGAATCGAACCGACACCTGAACCTTGGCAAGGTTCCGTACTACCACTATACTAAGGCCGCTCAACGACCTTCTTTTTATAACATGACCACAGGGCAGCGACAAGCCTTCCCCGTCGCTGTCAGTCTAGAGCCGCACTCCGCAAGCGAAGAATGATCAGGAAACCTGGGTAATCCGCGCGGACTTCACCACCGGCGACCGGCGCTGCCGTTCAGCGAATCGGTCGGCCTTATCCTTGTCGGTGTACACGCGGCCAAACTTCTCCCCGTCGGCGTAGAAGACGCTGACGAGGTAGTGATGATGTTTGCGGCGACGATCTTTCTCGAAAGACGTTTTGCCCCGAGTCGAACTCTTTTTCGTCTCACCTTTTGTCACGTTAGCCACCCTTTGCCAAAAAGATACACAAAGCACTATCTCAGGTGAACCCGCTCCGCACAAGTACCAGAGAAGATAGTAACCTGCACTTCATTAAGACGGAGAGATGAGTGAAGGGAAACTGGAAACTCACGGGAAATGCGCCAAAACAAGACGATTTTACCCAGCCTGGCGAAATATTCGCGCGGTTGTCCTTTTTAAGGGAGTGCTTTGGGAACATGGGATATTGGAACCAGCAGGCCAATTTGTCCGTAAAAATCGTCACGTGTCACGAAACATTTTTCGGTTTTCAACGTCTTTACCTATGAGGAGAGCATAAGCTGAATGTGGCGGAGAAACGTAATGATGATAACCGGCTCAAAACAACCGCCCCTCGTGGAAGATCTGCGAAACCATTCGCAGGAACAGATGGCCGAATTGCGCCAACTTCTAGCCGTGGGCGCACCTTCTCGGCCAGACCCGCGCCGGCCCGGCTTCTATGAAGTCGAAGGCCTTTCTAGTACGTACTACGTGTTCAAATATCCGACGGGCACAAAGGTGCTGCTGCTCGGCGTATGGGAGCGCGGGAGCGATCCTGTGGCCGACATGGTGGCGTGCTCCTGTCCGGCAGCATAAAATCCCCTTCGCGATATTTCTGAAAGCAAGCAACCCAAATGAAGCGGTTTCGACCCGGCCGGAGGACTGTCTCAGTCCTCCTCAAGATCTAGCGCGGCTGAGTTGATGCAATAGCGCATCCCTGTAGGCTGCGGCCCATCATCAAAGACGTGTCCCAGGTGGGCGTCGCACCGACTGCATTTCACCTCCGTTCGCCGCATCCCGTGACTTGTGTCCGTCTCCGCCTCGACTGCCTCTTCGCTGGCCGGAGCATAGAAACTGGGCCATCCGGAACCTGAATGAAACTTTGTTTCGGAACGAAACAAGGGTTGGCCGCAGCAAACGCACTTATAACTTCCTGCGGTCTCCGTGTCCTCGTATTCGCCAGTGAAAGGCGGCTCCGTTCCCTTCTGCCTCGTCACATAGTATTGATTCTGCGTGAGTTGTTTCTTCCAAGCGGCTTCGTCTTTGAGTACTTTTTCTTCCATAGCCCTCTCCGCGCGGCTTACGTTTACCTATTTATGGTCGTGGCATTAGATTCAGCGCACCCAGTTGACGGCTCAACCTGCACCACGAATACAGACGCGCATATCTAAGCGGCCTGCCGGACATGCCATCCGAGAAGTTCTCAACGTTCAGCAAAGCTGGCGTTCCCAATAGCTTACATGATTGTGCGAGAGACATTTGCCAGGCCGGGCCGTCTATGAGGAGACCGGGGATATTCTCATGAAAAGATTTCTCTTGGTTGTCGCTCTAGTCGCACCTTTGCCGATGCTTGCGCAAGAGGCCACGTTTCGCGGCGACTCCCAGCACTCCGGCGTCTACGAGGCCGCGGGCGTCCCGAAGTTTACCGGCGTGAAGTGGCAGTTCCACACCAAAGGGCAAGTCGTGTCGTCCCCGGCGATTGCCGGCGACAGCCTCTATTTTGGTAGCAGCGATCACTGGCTGTATGCATTGTACCTGGCCACCGGTGCGCAGAAGTGGAAATTCAAAACCGAAGGCCGCGTCGCTTCATCGCCTGCGGTTTCGGCAGGCATCGTCTATTTCGGTAGCTACGACGGCAATTTCTACGCTGTGGACGGCGCTTCTGGCCAACTCAAATGGAAATTCCAGACCGGGGGCGAGCGCCGCTTCGCCGCAAAGCATCTGCATGGCGCGGAGCCTGCTTCGGAGACGATGCCTGACCCTTTTGATTTTTACCTTTCCTCACCGGTCGTTTGGAATGGTCGAGTCTATTTTGGCAGTGGTGACACCAACATATACGCGCTGGATGCCGCTACCGGCGACTTGAAATGGAAATTCAAAACTGGCGACGTGGTTCATGCCTCGCCGGCGATTTCAGGCGGCACCTTGTTTGTGGGGAGCTGGGACAGCTATTTCTATGCCTTGGATGTGGGAAGCGGAAGAGAGATTTGGCGCTTCAAGACGGGCGAGGATCCGGTCATCCATAATCAGGTCGGCATCCAGTCTTCCGCTGCCGTCGCGGACGGTGTGGTGTACTTCGGCTGCCGTGATTCGAAGTTTTACGCCGTGGATGCGGTTACGGGTAAGGAGCAGTGGTCCTACTCGAACAAAGGATCCTGGGTCATCTCCTCGCCTGCCGTGTTACATGGCAAGGTCTATTTCGCGACCGCCGACACAGGCTTGCTTCATGCGTTCGAGACCAAATCTGGCGCTCCCCTTTTCTCTCTCGATTTCAAGCATTGGGTTATGTTCTCTTCACCCGCCATTGCCGGCGATACTCTCTACATCGGCTCTCATCAGGGCAGACTCAACGCTGTCGACTTGAAAGCGCAGAAAGTCGCTTGGATCTTTGAAACCGAAAACTCCAAGAAGAACGGCCCGACTTATACAAAACCGGACGGCGTACCAAACTACGAAGCCGCTTTCTTCGATTTTTTCTATGACGACATGGTTACAGGCGTCCAGAAGATGTTGTCTGTCGGGGCTATTCTTTCCTCTCCCGTTGTGGCCGGGAACACCGTGTATGTCGGCAGCACGGACGGCAACGTCTATGCATTAATGTAGTCTTTGCGATGGCCGGTCCCCGCCGATTCCACGGCGACGAATTCTTCTGGCAAACGGAATCCTTATCGGGAATGAATGCTTTTGTTGACATACAGGCGAGTTTCCTTTACTCTCATAGTCTGCGATGAACGGCACACAAACAGCTCGGGCGCACCATCATCATCACGGCCACACGCCGCGCCGGCTGAGGTGTGCATAGCGATTCGCTAAACAAAGCACTCTTCGGCCCGCTGGCGCAATAAGCCCAGCGGGTTTTTTATTTTCAGGAGACGTCATCGTGGAGATCGACTTTCAAAAAAGCGGCGGGCTGGTGCCGGCCATCATCCAGGACGAGCGCAGCGGCGACGTGTTGATGCTCGGCTTCATGAACCCGGAGTCGCTTGCGGAAACGCGACGCACAGGAGAAGTTGTGTTCTTCAGCCGCTCACGAAACAAGCTGTGGAAGAAAGGCGAATCGAGCGGCCACGTCTTGCGCGTGCGGCAATTGCTGGTGGATTGTGACGCCGATGCGCTCCTTGTGCGTGTCGAAGCTGCCGGCCCCGGCGTCTGTCACGAGGGTTACCGAAGCTGTTTCTTCCGCTCGATCGAACCAGATGGAAACGCAAAAATAATCGCCGAGCGTACCTTCGCCCCGGAAAAAGTGTACGGGAAGGAGAAGCCCCGATGAGCCGGCTGAAGCTGGGAATCCCGAAAGGGAGCCTGCAGGAGGCGACACTCGATCTCTTCTCGCGTGCGGGCTGGAAGATCACGCTGGGTTCACGAAGTTACGTTCCCGCGATTGACGACGCCGAAATCGAGTGTTTGCTGGTGCGCGCGCAGGAGATGGCGCGGTACGTCGAGTCCGGCGCCCTGGATGCCGGGATCACCGGCCACGACTGGGTAGTGGAAACCGGCGCGAAAGTCGACGAGGTGTCGGAGTTGGTCTACGCCAAGCAGCGGCTCGCGCGTGTGCGCTGGGTCCTGGCTGTGCCGGAAGACTCGGCGATCCGGGAAGCGCGCCACCTGGAAGGAAAAGTCGTCGCGACAGAGGTCGTGCACATCACGGAAAGCTATCTTGCCAGGCATGGCGTAAAAGCCCGCGTGGAGTTTTCCTGGGGCGCAACAGAGGTCAAAGTGCCGCAACTTGCGGACGCGATCGTGGAGGTGACGGAGACAGGTTCATCACTGCGTGCGAACCGATTGCGCATCGTCGATACCGTGCTGGAGTCCGCGACGGTGTTCATCATGAACCTGGCCGCAGCTGCCGATTCCTGGAAGCGCGAAAAAGCAGAAAACCTGATTCTGATGCTGCAGGGTGCGATTGCCGCAGCGAGTAAGGTTGGGTTGCTGCTCAACGTCCATCGTGATGATCTGCCGGCCGTTCTTGGAGTCTTGCCGGCGCTCAAGAAGCCGACGATATCGGCGCTGAGTGACCCCGATTGGGTGGCCATTAACACCATTGTCGAAGAAGCCGTGGTTCGGCAGATTCTGCCGAAACTCAAAGCTGCCAAGGCGCAGGGGATTGTGGAGTATCCGTTGAATAAAATCGTGCTCTGATGCGCATCGTCAAGCTCACTCCGCGAACCGAAAGGTGGCTCCTCGCGCGCCGCGCTCAGCGCGATGATGAAGCTCACTCGGTGGCCGCTACAATTGTCGCCGATGTGCGCAAACGAGGCGACTCGGCTTTGTTTTCGTGGACCAAAGAATTGGATGAGCTGGATCTCTCGCGCACTGGTGTTTGGATTTCGGAGAAAGAAATTCGCGCCGCCAGAGCGCACGTGAGTTCTGAATTCCTGAAAGCCGTCCAGAGGGCTGCGAAAAATGTCCGGCGCGTCGCCGAAAAGCAGCTTCCCCGGCCCTGGACAATCGAAACCCAACCTGGCGTAAGAATCAGCCAGCGTGTTTCTCCAATTGAGTCCATCGCGTGCTACATTCCCGGCGGCCGATTCTCGCTCGTCTCAACGCTGGTCATGACTGCGGTCCCCGCCAAAGTCGCCGGCGTTTCGCGCATCATCGCCGTTTGCCCCAAACCAAATCCCGAGCTCCTGGCAACGGCGAGACTTCTCGGAGTCGAGAAAATCGCGCGCGTTGGCGGGGCGCAAGCGATTGCCGCTCTCGCTTATGGCACAAAGTCGATTCCCCGCGTGGAGAAAATCTTCGGCCCGGGCAATAAGTACGTTACCGCCGCCAAACAACTGGTAAGTAGCGATTGCGCGATCGATCTGCCGGCCGGCCCTACGGAGGCGATCGTCCTGGCGGCGGACGGCAATGCGCGCTGGATCGCGGCCGATTTGCTCGCTCAAGCCGAACACGCAAAAGACGCCGCAAGTTTCCTCGTCACCACTTCACGCGCTCTCGCTCAAGAAGTGCAACGCGAAATCAAATGGCAACTCGCCGAGTTACCGCCCGGAATGGCCAGCGTCTCGACGGAAACGGCCGGTGCAATTCTCATGGCGGACTCTCTCGACCAGGCTTGCGATTTCGTCAATCGCTTCGCTTCGGAACATTTGAGCCTCCCGGAAAACGTCGAAAGACTTCTGAAAAAAATCCATTCGGCCGGCACCGTCTTTCTCGGGCCCTGGGGCGCGCAACCACTTGGCGACTACGCGACCGGCAGCAATCACGTCCTCCCGACTGGGGGCTGGGCGCGCAAGCGCGGCGGACTTTCGGCGGCGGACTTTGTGAAATGTCTTAGCGTGCAAACCATCAGCCGCAACGGATTCCTGCGCCTCGCCGATACGGTCGAAACTCTGGCAGAATCCGAGGGCTTGATAGCTCACCGCAACGCCGTGAGGATTCGCCGATGAAGGTTCACTTGCCGGTGCGAAAGGCGATTCTGAATCGCCGCACTTATGAAGCGCCTGCCGAAGGCCGCTCGGACAAGATTCGCCTGGACTTCAATGAGAACACGACGGGCTGCTCTCCGGCGGTGCAGCGCGCGCTGGCGAAACTCACAAGCAAACAACTGGCGATGTATCCAGAGTATCAGGCGCCAACGGCGCACCTGGCTCGTTACTTCGGCGTTCGCCCGGAAGAGCTTCTGCTTACAAACGGTGGAGACGACGCGCTGCGGGTCTTCTTCGACACGTTCGTGGAACCCGGTAGCAGCGTCCTGATTTGCGAACCGACGTTTCCCATGTACCGCTACTACGCGGAAATTTACGGTGCTCGGATTTCCGTCCTTCGCTACGGCAGAGAAATGGAATTCCCGCTGCAAAACGTCGTCGCACAACTGCGCAGGAAACCGCGCGTCCTCTTTATCGCCAATCCCAATAATCCAACGGGGACTCTTTTTGGTTTCAAGGAACTGGAGAGAATCCTGCGCGCCGCCACGCACACCGCCGTCGTGATGGACGAAGCCTATGCCGAGTTTTCCGCGTTCACCGCAGTGCCCTGGATTCGCAAGTTTCCCCACCTGTTTGTCGCTAGAACGTTTTCAAAAGTCGCCGGACTTGCCTCCCTGCGGCTCGGAGCGGTCGTCGCCTACAAAGAGTCTCTCGCCCTCGTGCGGCGTGCCATGTCGCCCTTTCCTGTGAACCTTGCGGCGCTCGTTGCCGCTGAAGCCGCCGTGAAGGACCGCGCAAAGATGCGAGCATATGTCAGCGAAGTAAAGCGATTGCGCGCCTGGCTCGCTGCGGAGTTGCAGGAACTCGGCGTGAAAACGTATTCAAGTGCCGGAAACTTTCTGTTGGCCAATTTCGGAGTGAGCGGCCCCGCGCTCTTTCGAAAGCTCGAGAAACAAGGGATTCTCTTGCGTGAGCGCACCAAGGATATGGGCCCGGGATTCGTTCGCATCACGATCGGAACATCAGCAGAAATGAAAAAGTTAGTTAGTGCCATTCGAGAAAAATGGAGAGCGCCAGCCTGAATCTTGGCGTCAAGAAAATGCCACGAACCACAAACATCCATCGGAAAACGAACGAGACGGACATTCGCGTGAAGCTGAATCTGGATGGCCGCGGAAACGCCCGTATCGCCACGGGGATCCGATTCTTCGATCACATGCTCGAATTGGTTGCGCGTCACGGCGCGTTTGATCTGGCCGTGACCGCCCACGGCGATCTCGACGTGGACCAGCATCACACGGTCGAAGACGTCGGCATCACGCTCGGGGAAGCCGTGCAGAAAGCTCTCGGCACGAAGCGCGGCATTCTGCGCGCGGGATATTTTCTGATGCCCATGGACGAAACGCTCGCCGCCGCCGCGGTTGATCTGGGCGGCCGCCCGTATTGCGTGGTGAATGCAAAGATTTCAGCAAATCGTGTGGGCGATTTCCAGGTCGAGCTGATGGAGGATTTTTTCCAGGGCTTCGCGCAATCGGCAAGAGCGAACGTGCATTTGCGCGCTCTCTATGGCCGATCCTCGCATCATCAAGTCGAAGCGATCTTCAAGGCGTTTGCGCGCGCGCTCCGTTTCGCGGTGTCTCGCGACAAACGCCTCCGCAAAGTCTTGCCCACTACCAAAGGGCTGTTATGAAAATAACAATCCTCGATTACGGCGCGGGCAATGTACCCTCCGTCGAGCGCGCCCTCCAGCGTCTCGGCGTTGAATCGCGCCGCACGTCGTCACCCGAATGCATTTCAAAGGCGGAAGCGTTGCTCCTTCCCGGCGTCGGGCATTACGCGGCTCTGGTTCGCGCCCTCGACGAAAGAAACCTTCGTGCGCCCCTGGTCGACGCCATCCACCGCGGTGTGCCTTTTCTTGGGATCTGTCTTGGTTTGCAAGTGTTGTTCAAATCGAGCGAGGAGGCTTCGCAACTCCAGGGGCTTAATCTGTTGCCGGGAATCGTCTCTGCCTTGCCGCCAAACGTGAAACTCCCGCATATGGGTTGGAACCAGCTTGAAAAGAAGCGAGAATCTTCCCTGCTCGCGGGCGTTGACGCGGGAGCATATTTTTATTTTGCACATTCCTACGCCGTGCTTGATTCGAATGACGCAGCCGCCACCTGCTCTCACGGCACGAAGTTCGCCGCCGTCATCGAGCAGCAAAACATCTTCGCCGTACAATTTCATCCGGAGAAAAGCGGCGACTCCGGCGCCCGCGTTCTGCAGAATTTCCTGAGGCTCGCGGCATGAGCCTCGCGCACCGTATCATCCCGTGCCTTGACACTGACGGCGAGCGCGTCGTGAAAGGCGTGAACTTTGTGGGCCTGCGCGATGCCGGCGATCCCGTCGCGCTTGCCGCCCGCTACAACGCCGAAGGCGCCGACGAACTGATCGTACTCGACATCGCTGCTTCCCGCGATCGCCGTCCCACTTTCCTCGAAACAATACGCTGCGTCGCTGCGGAATTAGCGATTCCTCTCACCGCTGGCGGCGGCATTCGAACGCTCGAAGACGGCCGCGCGGTGGTGCGCGCCGGCGCCGACAAAGTCACCGTGAACACAGCCGCGGTCGAAAGGCCCGAACTCATTTCCGAATTGTCGCGGGAATTTGGCGCGCAAGCGGTCGTCTTGGCGATTGATGCAAGGCGCGCCGATGATCACTGGGACGTGATGGTTCGCGGCGGGCGCGAATCCGCATCGCGCGATGCCATCGAGTGGGCACGCATGGGAGTCGCAGCAGGCGCCGGTGAAATTCTGCTGACCTCCGTAGATCGTGATGGCACGCAGAGCGGCTTCGACGTGACGCTCACCGCGGCAATCTCAAAATCCGTAACCGTCCCGGTGATCGCGTCTGGCGGCGCCAAATCGCCCGAACACTTTGCCGAAGTCTTCCGAGATGGCGCGGCAGACGCGGCCTTGGCGGCTTCGATCTTCCACGACAAGGTGCAATCCATTCGAGCACTGAAGGAATTTCTTGCCGCAAGCGGAGTCGAGGTTCGCTTGCCGTGCTGATCCCGTGCATCGATTTGCAGGACGGCCAGGCAGTCCAATTGGTGCATGGGCGGAAGCGCGAGCTTGCCGTCGCCGACGTCTTCGGCTTACTCAAGAAATTCAAGAAGTATCTCTGGCTGCACGTGATTGACCTGGATGCAGCCATTGGAAAAGGCGCGAATGATGATCTCGTCCGAAGCCTTCGCGCGAAAGCCCGGGAGGATTTTGCGATGAAGGTTCGCGTCGGCGGCGGCATTCGAACCGTCTCCCGCGCTCAAGAAGTTGCCGGCTGGGGCGCGAATCAGATTATTGTCGGAAGCGCTGCATTCCAAGGCGGAAGAGTGAACACACGCTTCTTGAGCCAACTCGCGAAAAATGTCTCCTGCGAGAGAATCGTGATCGCACTCGACACAGCGCGTGGGGGAATCACCATTCACGGCTGGAGAAAGCGAATCGCTCTTCGGGCCGAAAGAATAATGACGCAGCTCGAACCTTTCTGCGCCGGATTCCTCTGCACCGACGTGGACCGTGAAGGCACAATGACCGGCGCGAACCTGGAATGGTTTCGAACGCTGCGCGATGCGACGTCGCATCCGATTATCGCCGCCGGCGGCATCAAAACGCGGCGCGAAATCGCCGCACTGGAGAAATTAGGGATGGATGCCGCAGTCGGCATGGCCATGTACAAGAACAAGCTACGCTGACGTCTTCAACGCAGATACGCGTCGGTGATGTACTGCTGCACCATGCGCTGCGTGTTGAAAAACGATCCGTTGATGGCGATGGCATGCTGCATGACTTCCAGAAATTTCCCGCGATCGTTGTAGTACATCGGGAGAATCACATTTTCGAGCTTGTTATAAAGCGACTCGACCTCCGCCGTATTGTCGGCAGGAGCGTTGCCGGCGACAGTGCGCCGTGATTCGCCGATGCACCAGCCGGTGACACCCTCAATGTGTCCTTCGACCCACCAACCGTCGAGAATGCTGAGGCTAGGCACGCCATTCAGCGCGGCCTTCATCCCGCTGGTTCCGGAAGCCTCCAACGGAAATTGTGGCGTGTTGAGCCACAAGTCCACACCCGAAGTAATTTTTCCGCCAAGATCCATGTTGTAGTCGTCCAGGAAAACCACGGGCACCGCTTTTCGCAGCGCCTTCTTCGCGTGAAAAATGCGCCGAATAATGTCCTTCCCACCTCCATCGTTGGGGTGAGCTTTGCCCGCATAGATAATCTGGAAGTGGCCGGCGTCCTTGGCAATCTGCCGGAGACGATCAAGATCGGCCAGGATCAGGTCGGCACGCTTGTATCCCGTCGCGCGGCGCGCAAAACCAATCGTGAATAGTTCCGGATCAAACTTCAGCCCGGTCTTTTTGCGCACCACTTCCAGCAAATCGTGCTTGGCAATGAGGTGAGCAGCCCATACTTCTTCAGCTGGCAGCCCGAGCGCACTGCGCAAGCTGTAGTTGTCCTCGCGCCACGATGGAATGTAGCGGTCGAAGAGCTGCTGGAATGGCTGTGAGGTCCATGTCCCGGCATGCACTCCGTTAGTGATCGCTTCGATGTCTACTTCTGGAAACATCTGGCGTGAAGTTTCTCCGTGCTGCTTCGCCACACCGTTCACGTATGTGCTCAGCCCCAACGCAAGCTGCGTCATATTCAGCGAAGCGCCGTGCCGCGCCGCCTCCTGCAAACCCGGGAAATTTTGCTCCGCCTGCAGCGCACGCTTCATCAAATCAGCTGCCAAGGGGTCCTTTAAGTCCAGAAAATCCGTCTGTCCAGGGAATACCCGCGTGAAAAATTCCATCGGAAAACGGTCATGTCCGGCCGGAACCGGCGTGTGCGTGGTGAACACGCACTTATTGCGAACTCTTTCGATGTCCTCGCCGCGTATGGAAGTGCGCCCAGCCTTCTGCGCTTCTTCCCCAAGCAGCTCCAGCGTCAACAGCGCCGCATGCCCTTCATTCATGTGGTAGCGCGTCAGGTCGGTGTAGCCCAGGGCATTGAGCATGCGCACGCCGCCGATCCCCAGCAGCACTTCCTGCCGCAGCCGGTAGTACGGATCGCCACCATACAGTGTGCCAGTCAAGGCGCGGTCTGCTTCGGCGTTGGACGGTAGATCGGCGTCCAGGAAATAAACGGGAACCTCGAAGCCGTGCACGCCCTTCACTGCGTACCGCCAGCAGCGCAATTCAACGCGACGGTCCTCGAGCGGGACGCTGGCTCGCGCCGGTTCTTCTGTCAGGAAGTCTTCGACGCGCCACTCGACGGGCTCTTCGGTTTGCGAGCCGTCCTCGGCAAGGCGCTGGGTGAAGTACCCCTTGCGGTAAAGAAGGGAGACAGCCACCATGGGCAGCCGCAGGTCTGCAGCCGCGCGAATCGTGTCGCCCGCCAGCACACCCAGTCCGCCGCTGTAGCTCGGCATGGCGTTCTCGAGCGCAATCTCCATCGAAAAGTAAGCAACTAATCGCTTTACGGAATTCACTTGACTTGCCATTTCACTCGCTTTTCATTTAGCGCGGCATCCGCAGCCATGCGGAAAAACACGCAATCTATAAACCTTAGATTGTCAGGGATTCGCAAAGCGCAAGCAAGCGCCGCGAAAGGCGAATGTGTCCATAAGTTTTGGTCAGGTATTCCAGCCTTACCGCGAAAAACAAAAGGGGCGCCGAAGCGCCCCTATTTGGCTGAACTATTGTTGTGACTTGCCGCCACTTCGTCAGAACTGGAGGCGTATGGACAGTTGTGCTTCTCTCGGATCGCCCACGCCTTGCCGGATGAATCCGTCGAAATCAAACAATGGCGTGCCGCTGCCGCTGATTGTGTTTATGTTGTTTTTGTTGTTGAACAAGTTGAAGACCTCCACCTTGGGGATGACCTGGAACCGCTCTCCAAGGTGAAATGGTCTTGCCGCCCCAAAATTAAACGCAAAGTAGCCGTTGTCTTTACGCAGGAAGTTCCTTCCGCAGTCGACGTTCGTTCCGCCTGGGCCAACGCCAATTTGCACCCGATGCCCAGCTTCTGTATTGCTACAGAGCGGCCCGGGGCCAATTCCATTACCATTAGTTCCGAGGACATTGGGATTGGCGCTGTAGGGTTGGGCCGTGTGCGCCTGCATTCGAACGTCAAGGTCCACCTTCCAAGGCAACTCGGCGTGCGTGACGAGGTTGAATTTATGCTTCTCGTCTCGGTCGGAAAACGAATATTCCTTCGCGAGATTGTAGAAGTCATTGTAGTGGAAGCTGAAAGGATCTCTTTCGTTGGAATCGTCGTCCAGATCTTCCGACCAGACGTAATTTGCATCCAATTGGAATCGATGGCTGAAGCGCTTGCGCACCCCAATCGTTGCACCTCTATAAAGTGACTTTGCGGAACTAGCCGTGTCGGTAACCGTCGCCAAATTTGCGAATGGGCCCGCTTTTTTGTAGGACGGCCCGCTGCCGAGATTCACATCGGCGGTTACATTCAAATCCGCTGTCGAGCAACACACGTTCGGATTAAGAAATCGGGTCAGATGAACTCCCTTGGAGACTGTTAGATCAACGTAGCCGGCCCATCCGGACGCGATCTGCTGCTCGTAACCAACGTTTGCCGTGTAAATTCGGGGGTTGGCATAAGCTTTGTCAAATACTTGCACCGAAATAAACGGCGGGAACGGCGATCCTTTCGGTGGAGGATTATTGATAGAACCCGCATTTTGACCGAATACCGGTTCCGGGCAGCACGGCCCGACAAACAAGCCCGCCGCGTACGATTGCTGTTGCGCTCCATTCGTCGTGATGGATCCAACCTGGGTCAGCATATTCTGCCTGGCGTTGTAGATCCCCCAGCTCCCTCGCAATGCGGACTTGCCATTCCCACGGACGTCCCAAGCGAAGCCGACTCGCGGCTGAAACATCTTGTTCTGGTTGTGCAACGTCCCGTCGGAAGGAAACTTCGGGTCGCTCAAGTTCGAGCCATAGGCCGTCTGGGAAGGAGGAATAACTGGGTCAGGAAAGTGCTGTGCTTCCCAACGCAGACCCAGATTTACGGTTAGGTTGCGCGTAACTTTCCAGGTGTCTTGAGCAAACAGCGCGAAATCCTCGTTATTGATGGACGAGGCCCCAGACTGGTCAAAACTCTCTCCTTGGGTTGCAGGTCCGTGCTGCAGAAATAGGAAGAGCGGAGTACCCGTAGATGTCGCCGTTCCTGGGCAAGCGGCCACACTAAATGTTCCGTCCGAGCACCCGTGCACGGCGGGCCCATCGGTCACGTAGTGCATGAAGCCAACGGCGTTATCAAAAAAGTAGAGGCCTTTGAAGAAGCCCCGGAAAATCTGGGTGTTGTTGCTGTGAATCCATTCCCCTCCGGCCTTGATCGTGTGCTTGCCGTGAATGACTGTAAAGTTGTCTCGTACGTCGGTACGCCAAAAGAGTTCGTCAATCGTAGGCTCAAGGAAGAAAGGCTGGCCGAACCGGAAAGCAAATCCCGTTGGACTGTTCGCAGAGCCGATATTTGTGTCTGGCACTGCGGTGGGATTGACAGCGTTGCGCGGCCGTTTTTCGCGCGCGTAGGTAAAATGTGCTTCGTTGAGTTTGCTGCTCGAAATAGTGCTAAACCAGTTTGTATTAACCGCCTGAATTTTTGAAGGGCCTTCGATTCCGTTCGCCGACGTTCCATAAGCAGGGACGTCAAACGTCTGATTTGAGTTCTTTGAATAATCGTAGTTGTACGAACCAAAGATCTGGTTCTTGGCATTCAGGTTATAGTCGACCCTGCCAAAGGCCGCGCCGTTGCGTATCGCGTGATCTATCGGTGCGCCATCCTTCTCATTGAATTTGCTCTGCATGAAGTTCACAAGTGCTACTCGCTGACAGTCCGGGTTAGCTAGAATCCGCGTGTCTGTGGCGAGGGTGCCGTCGAACGCGATATTTGACGCGCACGGAGTGCCGATGGCCGCGCTGAGATTCTGGCGTGTGAGATTCTCGCGAATGCCCTCCGCTGCGCCGAAGAAGAAGAGCTTGTCCTTGTAAATGGGCCCACCGAAGCTTCCGCCAAACTGGTTGCGGCGAAAATCCTGCAGCGGCTTCCCATCTGACGTGTTAGCGGATAAAGATTCCGTGCGAAAGTACTCAAAAGCGCTGCCGTGGAAGTCGTTCGTTCCAGATTTGGTGATGACGTTGATTACCCCTCCCGCCGTGCGCCCGAATTCCGCATTGGCGCCGCTTGCCACTACCTGGAACTCCTTCACCGCATCCAGAGTAATATCGATCGCCGCGCGCTGCCCGCCCTCCTGCTCTCCGAAGAATCCGTTGTTGTAGTCGCCACCGTCCAGGCTCACGTTATTAAAGATTCCACGCTGGCCATTGAAGGTGATCTCGTCGCCGTCGGGGCCTTGCGTGATGCTGACGCCGGGGGTCAGAGTAAGCAGGTCTTCAAACTTGCGGCCGAGCACAGGCGTGGAGCTCACCGTAAGTTCATTCAGCGTCGTAGACGATTCCGTCTTCGTGACTTCCACAACTGGCACGTCGGTAACGATAATCTGCTGCGCGACCGAAGAAACTTTCATCGTCACAGGCAAAGTGATCGTCTGCCCGACAGTGAGGTTCACATTTTCCTGCACGATGGTGGCGAACCCCGTTTTGTTGATGGTGAGGGTATAGCGCCCTGGCGCAAGGCTCAGAAAGGCAAAATGTCCGTCCGTGTTGGTGATATCTGTTTGTACGAAATTGGTGTCTAGATTCTTTGCTTCGACGGTCGCGCCCGCGACGCTTCCGCCCTTCTCATCCACGACATCTCCCTGGACGGTTCCCGCGCTGATTTGCGACTGGCCCCATCCGGAAGAGGCGAAGCACAACGCGAGTGCCAACACGAAAAAAGCACACAACAATTTTCTCATTTTCTCTCCCCCAGACATCACAACCCCTATTCGCACGAGCCATGAAATTCCTCAAAGAGGTTGAGGCGGCTCGGAAAAACAAATTGCTGCGACAGAGTCTATGCCGAGAAGGTCCAAAAGCACAAGAGTGGTGTCTGTGGAAACCATCAGGATTCGAATCAAGTTTTGGATGCAATGCATCAGCCCGCGGAAATGCGCACGCTCTCTAGGTAAGGCAGCGCACTGTTGTGATTCAAGAAAAAGAGAACGTGAAGCGGGAAATGGAGATTCAGAAATTCGGAGCCGCCGCGCGGGACGCAAGCCCATCGTCAGTGGAAGCTATCGACTCGGCGAGCGAGACCCGCGGCGCACGCAACAAGAGAAACAGTTCGCCAGCCCAAAGCAAAATATCCAGCAGGCGCCCGCGCTGCAGATTGCTCAGGTTCTTAGACTGCAGGCTGACGTCCAGTGCCTTTCGCGAGCATTCCTCGACGAAGGCTCGCATGGAGGCCAAGTCGACGGGTTCAGCGCTGAACTTGCGCCCCCGCGGGTCAAGGCCTTCCAACTTTTCATAACAGCACAGCAGAAAATGGTTCAGGCAGAGAGCCTGGCGATCCAGTGTTGTAATCGCGGCGCTGCCACAAGAACCCATCCTGCAGTTTCGCTTCCCAACCATCGTATCCATCCCACCCAGGCCCATTGATTTAACTCTGCAACTGGTCTCATTCTTCTTCAGTTCTTTCTATATATTAAGATGCGTCATGCGACGCACGCGGTTTCATCTTCCGATGGAAGGTTTTGTATCCCAAAACACTCGCTGGCAGCGTTCATTTCCGGACGAATCACCGGCAAATGCGCGACCATGGTTTGCACTCGTATGCGGCGGTCGAGATAGGGCGCCAGCAGCGCGTTCACCCAGCGGACGTTCTCTCTGCAGCATTTCACGCGCTCATTCCCGCTCCAGAGTGTAATGACCGTGACCAGCCGCGCTTCCTGATCCGAAATCATCACCAGGCATCCGGCGAATCCGGTTACATCCTTCAACGCACCGGCAATGGCCGCGGGGATGGCCGCTTGCACGCGGTGCGCTTCCTGAGGCTTGGCCACAAATTCGATGCTAAGAGCAGTGATGGGAGGACTTCCCGATGCGGCGCCCGCAAGCGCGTGCGGTTTCGACGCGGCGCTTTGCGAGAATGAATAAGCGGCATCTTGTATCACACTTGAATATGGTACCGGACTCGCCACTATTCCTCCTGTAAACTGGCCCACCCTTTGATAGAGGGGAGGCGCATCCAAACCCGTTCAGGGCGGGTTAGAATGCGCCCACTGGGGCACATGGGGACCGGGGAGGGTTCCCCACGGATAAGGACTCCCGAGCATACGGGCGTTCCTACAGACGAGTAGTGCAACTGTCCTGCGTTCCGTTTCAACCCTGCGCCAAATGAAACATAAGTCTCGTTTGCTCCCCGGGAAGTGGGACGCTATACTCCTTCGCCAAGATTCCGAGGCTTGCGTGGAGTTTTTCACTTTTAGCAAAGAATACGTAGAGCTGCTCCGGCAGGGGGACCCTGTGACCGAGCAGCATTTTGTCGCTTATTTTGAGCAACTTCTGCGCATTAAGCTCCGCTCGCGGATTCTGGCTTCCGACAAGGTAGAAGACCTGCGACAGGAAACCTTTATTCGGGTTATTGCCGCGGTGCGCAAGGATGGCGGCGTACGCCAGCCGGAGCGCTTTGGAGCCTTCGTTAACTCTATATGTAAGAACGTTTTACTGGAGTATTACCGATCCGCGGCCAAGGACCAGCCGATGGAGGAGGTGCACATGGACATCCCGGACAAAGTATTGGATCTGGAGGGCATGCTGGTCACCAAGCAGTCCGCCGAACAAGTGCGCCGCATTCTGGACGCCATGCCAAAACGGGACCGCGACCTTCTTCGCGCTATCTTCTTGGAGGATAAGGAGAAAGATACCGTCTGCCGGGAATTCGGGGTCGACCGCGAATACCTGAGGGTGCTGGTCTACCGCGCTAAGGATAAGTTCAAGGCCCTCTATGAGAAAGGCCAGATCGGCATGGCCCGTCGGGCGACTGGCTCGGCAACCCAGTGAAACGATTTAGCGCTCTCCCGCACTACCTTTCGGATGGCACAAATGGACCATAACGAAGCAATACAGCTGCAAGCGGCAGTAAAGTATGTGCTCGGCGAACTCTCCCCGGTCCAGCGGGACGATTACGAAGAGCATTATTTCGATTGTGCCGAATGCGCGATCGACATCAAAGCGCTCGCCACTTTTGCCGACACCACCCGTGAAGTTCTCCGGCAAGAGAAGGCCAGCCAGCTCGCCAAAGACCTCGTTCCCGCACGCGGAGGCTGGCTGCGTTGGCTCCAGCCCGTCGTCGCCATTCCAGCGATGGCGCTATTGTTGCTAATGCTGGGATATGAGAGTTTTGTGAGCGTGCCGCACTGGAAAACTCTGGCAACGCAGTCTGCGGCGCCCCGGGTTCTGCCGATGTTCTCGCTGATCACAGCGAATACGCGGAGTTCAGACTCACTGGCTTTCCGCGTGCCGCAATATGAGCCGTTTGGGCTGTATATCGATGTCCCTACGGACGCTGCCTATCAGGCGTATCTTTTGCGGCTGGTAGACCCAAAAGGTCAGACCAGGATTTTGCGCGCGCTGTCCTATGAGGAAGCGCAGAAAACCCAAGTCGTGGAAGTCAACCCAGACCGGAGTCCCGGCGCTTACCAGATCGGAGTGTTGGGGCTGAGCAACAAGGAAAGCGATCCTGGCAAGGCGGCCATTCTTGCCACGATGAAATTTATTGTTGAATTCAGCAAATAAATTCAGCACTATTGGCGGCACCTTTATCTACTTGATGTGAGGATCAGCCCATGTCCCCGAACCCCTACCGTACATTTCACTATCACGCGAATGCGCATGCCTTCAGCGGGCACTTCACTCGGCCCTTCGAGCATCAAATCGATGTCCAAGCGGGCTCCGTGCTGCCCATCATCGGCGGCCATGGCCAGGCACGCGTCGAAAACTTTCAGTTCCGCGAGTTTCTGTCGTTTCGCAGGGGCTACACGCATGTCTCGGGCGCGGAGCAAAAAGAGGATGACGGCACGCTGAGCCACAACACCCTGGTAACATCGACGATCGAGGGGTTGAACCTGCTGGACGTGGTGACGGCGGATCGCATTGTGGCGCGACTCTACTCGAAACACCGTGAAGGCCCGGAAGGATCGTTCAACATGGTGGGCAGCCGATTCGAGGGGCTTCGGATCGCCGATTGCGACGTGAACGTTAAGCTGGACATAAAACTGTTTGGCACGATCCCGACCTACAAATCAGCTTTGGAGGAATTTGACAAGGACGGCGATTTCTACAAAATAGCGAGTAATCCTTTCAAGGAGAAGGAGCCCCTCAAGAAACCGGACGCGAACGGAGCGTTTCTTTGTTCCTGTGTGAAAGAGATAGAAACGACGACTTGCCCTGGCGTCACGCGCGTCGGGCACCATGGCTTCAGTGTGGAAGGCTTTGGCAAGATCTTTCTGGGCGAAGTTGTCGTGCAGCACGGGCAGCGGACGTTGACAATGGTACGCTTCGAAATCGGATCGGCCGTCAGCGGCAACGGCACCGTCGTGCAGGCCACCAGCAACGGCAAACCCTGGCCTCCTACTAGTTGAGTTCTCCGAGCGAAATTGCGAAAGCTGCTCCACTCCTGACCGTCAATCGGCACCTCGCTCCTGGACTGCTCCTGGCTTTGGGAATCGCCCTTGCGATCCTCGGTTGCCGGCGCGCCAGCTCTCCTGATGCCATCTTTCAACAGATTCGTGATGAGATGCGCCGTGGGCAGTTGGATCCCGCCTTGCGGGACGTGGAAACCGCCAGCGGAAAATACCGAACCAATCCGGAATGGGCCGCGCGCTTCCGTGTTCAGAAGGCCCACATCTTCATGTTGCGTGGCTCCTATTCCGAATCACTGGAGCTCTTGAAGGAGCCTTTGCCCGTTTCTCTCGTGCGCACCGACACGGAAGTGCAGAGAAAAATGGTGCAAGGGCTCGCGCACGACTTTTTGCAGCAATTCGAAGCTGCGGACCATGACGTCTCGGATGCGGAAACTCTCGCTGCCGCCATTCGGTCATCGTTGCTTGGCGATGTTGCTCAGGCGCGGGGTACCCTGGAGCTCGACCAAAAGAAATATCTAGAAGCCGCAACTACATTCCGCAGTGTGCTCGCATTCGCGCGCCGCCAAAACCAGCCCTTTTTGGAAATTCTTGCTCTCGGCAGCCTCGGGAACGTCGCTATGTGGCAGGAACATTACGATGAGGCAATCGACTGGTTTAAGGCTGCTTTAGGTAAGGCACGGACCCTCGGATCGTTGTCTTCCGAGTCGAGAGCCCTTGGCAACATGGGTTGGAATTATTCCGTTGTCGGCGACTTCGACAATGCTGAGGCCTCGCTGATAGAGGCGCAGACAAAAGCTGGGCAGGCTGGTCTTGTGGACAACCAAATTTACTGGCTGACTTGGCTTGCAGACGTTCATTCCCACCAACTTCGCTTTCTGAAGGCCGAGCCAATTGCGCGGCAGGCACTAAAGCTTGCGGAGCATCACGAGGACAAATATACACTCACTACTTGCCTCAACACGTTGTCCCAAATCGCGCTGGTGATGAGTCACCTGGACGATGCGGAGAAGTTCAACCGCCAAGCCATGGACATCGAAAACGCTGGCCTCGACCAATTCGGCGTCAATTATTCCAAGCTCATCGCCGGCCGTATCGAAGTGGGCAGACGGCATTACCAGGCTTCGCGAATCCTATTCCGACAGGTTCTCGCCGATTCCAATACCGAAACGCGTCTGAAATGGGAGGCGCACGCCCGCTTGGCGGAGGTCTACGCTGCGGAGCATCAGGCCGCAAAGGCCGAGCGCGAATTCGATGTCGCCATCGGCACGTTTCAGGGTGCTAGCGGGTCCGTTCAGCGTGACGAATTTCGCCTCTCCTTTCTTTCCAGCGCCATCGAGTTTTACGATGCGTATGTCAATTTCTTGATTGCGCAGAAGAGGCCGCTGGACGCGCTGAAGATTGCGGACCGCAGCCGGGCGCAGACGCTGGAGCACGGTCTGTCTTCCGCTGCGAATGGAAAGAGCGCACAATCAACAGCTTCTCGTCCTCAAGAGATCGCGCAGCGGTTGAACGCCACGCTGTTGTTCTACTGGCTTGGCGAACACCGCTCGTTTCTCTGGGCCATCACTCCGGCAAAAGTCTCGCTGTTCTCTTTGCCCCCGAAGGCGGAAATCGACACGGCTGTGAAATCCTATCTTGCGTCTTTCACGGATCCGCGCGATCCCCTGGAAGCCGGAAACGTAGACGGCAAGAAACTCTACACGACGCTGATCCAGCCCGCGGAAAAACTCATTCGCAAGAATTCACGCGTCATCGTTCTTCCAGACGGCAATCTCAATTCGCTAAACTTAGAAACGTTGATCGTGCCCGGTCCGAAGCCTCACTATTGGATCGAAGACGCCACGCTGCTCACCGCTGGCTCGCTGTCACTACTCTCTAAGGCTTCGGTGTCCACTCCGCCCAAAAACGCGAACCTCCTGCTAATGGGCGATGCAGTGTCCGCTAGTCCTGACTTTCCGGCCCTCCCGCAGGCGGGCAAAGAAGTTGGGCTCGTCGAAACCTATTTCCCTGAAGGGCGGCGCTTCGTGCTTACGGGCGCCCAAGCCACGGCGTCTCGCTTTCTGTCCAGCAAACCAGAAGAATTTTCGTACTTGCACTTCGCTACCCATGGCACCGCCAGCACGGCCCGTCCGCTCGAATCGGCGGTGATCCTTTCGCCCGAAGGCGATTCCTACAAGCTTTATGCGCGCGACATTGTCCAGCACCCGCTTCGCGCGTACCTGGTGACCATTTCGGCCTGCAACGGCGCGGGGATGCGCACATATGCAGGTGAAGGGCTGGTGGGCTTGGCGTGGGCTTTTCTGCGTGCTGGCGCGCACAACGTGATCGCCGGCCTATGGGAAGTGAGCAACGCCTCCACGCCGCAGCTCATGGATGAGCTTTACAAGGGGCTGAATGCCGGTAAGGATCCCGCGAGCGCCTTGCGCACCGCCAAACTGACGCTCGTGCACTCCAGCGGGAACTATCGCAAGCCCTTCTATTGGGCAGCCTTCCAGCTCTACGCCGGCTCGTAGTCGACGACTTGCACGTGCGCGTCGAACCGTCCGAGTTCGAGCGCCTTGGCGCATTCCCGCGTCTCTCTCGTAAAATGCCGGCTGCTCCTCCTTTCGTGGACACGGCACCAAACAGAGTGATACGATTTGCCTTCCCTGCCCACTACTCCTACAGTACTAACCCGTCTCCGCCACAACATTGGGGGTGTATATGCCGCCTGCCGGACTCGATAACCTGAAGCACATCGTCGTCCTCATGATGGAGAACCGCTCTTTCGACCACATGCTCGGCGCCCTGATGGCCCAGGATAAGCGGATTGATGGCTTGGACGACACACAAACCAATCCCGACACCACCAATACCCAGATTCCAGTCAAGCCACTGGCCGAGTTTCAAGGTCAGCTCGATCCCGATCCCGACCATCACTTCCCGGGCGTGGACCTCCAGATTTTTGGCGGCGTACCCCCGAGATCAGGACGAGTGGCCAACATGCAAGGCTTTATCAAAAGCTATTTCCAGCAGCAACAGAACGTCCAACAGTCCCAGAAGATCATGTATTACTTCACTCCGGAGAAGTTGCCGGTCCTCACCGGGCTCGCCACTCAATTCGCATTATTCAATGGCTGGTTTTCCTCCATTCCCGGGCCGACCATCTGCAATCGCGCCTTCGCTCACTACGGAACATCGTTCGGCCAGGTCGGCATGAACATTTTTGAATGGAAGGGGCCGTATCTGAGTATCTATGAGCGCGTCCTTCTGGCCGGACGCACGGCCAAGATTTATTACTACGATGGACCCAGCTCAACGATGGAAATTGTCAATCTTCTTCGCAATCAATCGAAAATATTCGGCACCTTCGATCAGTTTTTGGGGGACTGCAAGTCCGGAAATCTGCCGGACTACAGCTTCGTCGAGCCCAATTACAACGATCACGACAGCGACAGTGGCGCGGAAATCGCTTCTGACCAGCACCCCGATCACCACGTGCAACACGGCGAGATTTTCATCAATAACGTGTACAACGCCATCTTTAACAACGAGGAGCTTTGGAAGACCACCGCGCTCCTGATTGTTTATGACGAGCACGGTGGAATCTACGATCACGTGTCGCCGCCGGACTGCACGCCCGACGACGCCGCGTTTGTCGCCTCCGCGGACAAGACCGGGACGGGCGCGCCTTTCGCCTTTGACCGCCTCGGTGTGCGCGTCCCGGCCATTTTAGTTTCTCCTTGGGTTCCCAAGAATGTCGTCATACCCGGTCCCAATCAAAGAAATGGGCGCAAGTTTGACCACGCCTCCATCCCCGCCACGGTGATGAAGTTCATTCTCAGAGACTTCGATCCCAACACCCTGTCCCCGGCCAATAAGCAGAAGTTTCTTGCAAGTTCCAAGCGAGAGCAGGCTGCGGACACATTTCTCGACCTTCTCGGAGACAAGATGCAACCCGACGATGACATTCCGACCTTTGTAGTTCGGTAGGAGACGCCACATGGCCAGAAAAGGAAGAGTGGTCCACATTCCGAAGCCGCCCAAGAGTGCTTTTGACAAGAACCGTCCCGCCGGAGCGCTCTTGCGGGCTCAGGCCGTTCACCTTCGCCATGCTCTCGCGAGACACGTTCAGAAAGTGGCGAGGCACTTAAACAAGGTTGGAGAGCTGCTGGCAACGGATCTCGACGCAATCAAAACGGAGGGCCACGTCAGCGACTACGCCAAGCGCGTCACGGCCGTCCTTCATCCACGCGGCGGCAAGCACGCGCATAAATAAAGGAGTCCCCATGCGAAGGCTTTTTGTTTCATTATTCTTGCTGGCGTTGGCATCGCCTTTATGGGCTCAGAACGAATCCAGGCTCGGTGCTGATTTCCACAAGGAACGTGCCAGCCTCTCGGGTAGCTGTTCGAGCTTCAAATCTATCCTCGACTGTGCTCAAGTTCTCTTTACTGACCATCCGTTGCACATCGCAGTCGGCAACATCGCGCCGCAAAACGGATTTGGCGCCGGCCTTGCATTTGTCGCTAACTACACGCCAAACGAGACCTGGCGTCTCAGTTGGAACGCTGACGCCGTTGGCTCGATAAATGGCTCCTGGCGAGCCGGCGCCTATATGAAGGCCATTTACATACCGCGAAAGCAAATCATCATGCAAAGAGGAAGACATCCGGGGAATACTCAGCCAGTCGGAATGGAGAACCCCGTTTTTCACCTCTACGCCCAGGCTATTTCCCTGAACAAGATCGATTACTTCGGCCTCGGACCTTCAACGCTGCCGGCGGCCCGCTCGTTCTTCGGGATGCGCGAGACCATCCCCGGCATCAACGTTTGGTGGCCCATCTATCAGCCTTCTATGGCAGAGATATCGCTATTCGGCGAATTGAACGGCCGGTTCGTGGCGATTCGGGGAAGCCAGGGCCAACCCAGCCCATCGATTGAAGCGCTCTATACGGAAGCCACCGCTCCCGGTCTGACCAGCCAGCCTGGTTTCGTCCAACATGGAGAAGGGCTCCGCTTCAAGACCAAGTCCCTGTTTCTCGGCGACCATCTGCGGCTGAATTACTTCGTCTCTTTTCAACAATTTATCGCACCGGGTAGCTCTCAGTTTTCCTTCCGGCGATTCACCACGGATCTTTCGCATGAGATTCCCATCTATTCAACCACGAAGACCTATCTGCCCAGCACTCACAATGGTCCCGATGATTGCTCCAAGAGCCTGGACGATCACACATGTCCGTCGATCTCGAGAAATCTCGAAGGAAGCTTCGGCATCCGGCTTTTCATCTCGGAGTCGATGGCGCCCTCGGGACACGTCGTGCCTTTTTACTTCCAGCCGACCCTCGGCGGCTCGGACCTGAACTTTAATTCTGCGCTGGCCAGCTATCAGGATTATCGGTTTCGCGCCCCCAACGTTCTCCTGCTCCGCGGCAGGTTTGAACATTCCATTTGGAACTTGCCGCTCGGCTTCGCGTTCATGTTTGACGAAGGAAAAGTGGCGCTCACACGCGGCGATATCGGCTTCAATCATCTCGTGCACAGCTTCTCTACGGGCCTTACACTTCGCGCGGGGGGCTTCCCGCAGGTGTACTTGCTCTTCTCCTGGGGCGGCAAGGAAGGTACTCACACCATCGCCAACGTGAACACCTTGTTGCTCGGTGGTGGTGGCCGCCCATCCCTGTTCTAACGCGTATTGCGCGCGAAACACTTGAAGAAATTCGCGTTGGGAAGCTAATTTTCCGATTGATTTTCGGTTAACCTGTGCTATACTTATTGTCAGGAGAAAGTGCGCAAACCTCGAATCTAGCCCTGTGAAGCGTCCAACCGCTCTCCTGACGCTCATTTTTGACACAACTTTTTTCTTTTGTTCGGTTTGCGCATTCCTTGGTGTCAACACGTTGCCCAGCGAAATATAGACCCTTTAAAATCAATCAATTACGAAATGCAAATTCTGTAAGTCCTGTGTTTTGACATTCATGCAAATTGGTGGGAGGTACCCCCGTCTGACTACGGCCATGTCGGAATCTTCCCTCTTTTGAGGGGCCGTGTCGCATCACGATGCTTGGCAAGACTCGATCAAGCTCAACTAATTTTGGTTGATCCAGGTAGGACAGAATCTGGTGAACCGGGGAGGACTCGAACCTCCAACCCGCTGATTAAGAGTCAGCTGCTCTACCATTGAGCTACCGGTCCAC
>Ga0137403_10001898_pt1 | contig 26034 bp, 22 predicted proteins | sample CZOMad2_1_16fung_FD_122057 | JGI IMG/M metagenome (GOLD analysis project Ga0137403, IMG submission 122057) | Vadose zone soil fungal communities from Angelo Coast Range Reserve, California, USA - CZOMad2_1_16fungal (Hybrid Assembly) | ecosystem: Environmental > Terrestrial > Soil > Vadose zone... | reverse complement strand
TGGTGGCAATCTTCGGCTGGAGCTTTGGCTTCTATGGCCAGACCGTCTATGTCGCCGAGCTGCACCGAATGCACGGCTGGCCGGCTTCCCTGATCTCGTCGGGCACGACCTTCTTCTATTTGCTCGGCGCGCTGCTGATCGTCTTCGTCAGCGAAGCGGTCCGCAACTTCGGTCCGCGCACCTGCCTGCTGGCAGGGGTATTGGCGATGGCCGTTGCTGCCGTCCTGATGGGCCGGGTCACGGAGCCCTGGCAGCTTTACGCGGCGGACGCCGTGCTTGCGTTCGGCTGGGCGGGAACCAGCCTTGGCGTCATCACCACCACGCTTGGTCTATGGTTCGACAACAAGCGTGGCATGGCGATCAGCCTGGCGCTGAATGGCGCAAGCTTCGGCGGCATCATCGGCGTGCCGTTGCTGGTGGTCGCAATCGGCCGCTTCGGATTCTCCGGCGCCATGCTGTCGGCCGCAACCGTGATGCTCGCGTTGACGATTCCCGTCATCCTGATTTTTGTTGGTCAGCCGCCCGCCCGTCGCGTCGAAGCGGAATTGGCGGGGCTGGAAGCGCCGTCGGCGCCGCGGATACGCGCATTGGCGTTGCGCGATACCGCATTCCTGACCGTGTCGATCGCGTTCGCGCTGGTGCTGTGCGCGCAAGTCGGGTTCGTCGTCCATTTGATAAATTTTCTCGATCCCTTGACCGGACGGGAACACGCGGCGATCGCGGTCGCGGTGTTGACGGCGATGGCGGTGGTCGGGCGGGTGCTGTTCTCAACCGTGATCGACCGGCTCAACCAGCGGCTGGCGTCTGCGCTATCGTTTGCAAGCCAGGCGGTGGCGCTGGCGATCATCATCAACTCGCGCGATGAATTTCTGCTGATCGCTGCCTGCGGGTTGTTCGGATTTTCGGTCGGCAATCTGATCACGCTGCCGTCCCTGATCGTGCAGCGCGAATTTGATCCGCGCTCGTTCGGCGTGTTGGTGAGCCTGATCACGGCGATCAACCAGGTCACCTACGCGTTCGGCCCGGGAATAGTTGGCCTGTTGCGCGACGCGTCCGGAAGCTATGCCTTGCCGTTTTACGGCTGCATCGGGCTTGAGCTGATCGCGGCGGTTTTGATCATGATTCGAGGAAAAGCCACAACGACGACCTCATCCTGAGGAGCGGCCTTTTGGCCGCGTCTCGAAGGATGGGCCAAATTGAGCGTATTCTCGGCCTCATGGTTCGAGACGGCGCAAGAGCGCCTCCTCACCATGAGGGTCATCCTTCTCGTTGCCGCAATAGATCATCCAGATCGAGCCGGCGCGTGAACATCGCGAGCGAGCCGTCGGGTTTGCGCGGCCATTGCGCCTCGGGCCGGTCCCAATACAGTTCGACGCCGTTCTCGTCGGGGTCGCGCAGGTATAGCGCTTCGCTGACGCCATGGTCGCTGGCGCCGTCGAGCTGAATTCCCGCACTCATCACGCGGTGCAATGCGTCGGCGAGCGCCGGTCGGGTCGGGTAGAGGATCGCTGTATGAAACAGCCCCGTCGTTCCCGGCGGGGGCGGGTGGCCGCCTTTGCTTTCCCAGGTGTTCAAACCGATATGGTGGTGGTAGCCGCCGGCTGAAATGAACGCCGCGCCAGAACTCAGCCGTTGCATCAGCTCAAAACCGAGTATGTCGCAATAAAATCCCAGCGCGCGATCGAGATCGGCCACCTTGAGATGAACATGTCCGATCCGCGTTCCCGCGACGATGGGTGGATTTTGGGGCATCGTCTATCTCCGTTCCGATGACTTTCGTGCCCGGATGCAGCGCACCGCCAAGGCGTTGCACCGCGTCCGGGACACGTAGGAGGTTATCTTTCTTATGCAAGTTCGGACACCTCTCCCTCCGGCAGGTCAAATTCAAAGGTGTTCAGCGTCATCGAGACCATGGTGTAATAGCCGCAGAGTCCGATGATTTCGACCAGCCCGCGCAGGGTAAGCACCTTGACGGCTTCTTCATAGAGCGCCTTGCTCAATCCGCGAGCCTCGTGCAGCGATCTCGCGACGTCGTAGATCATCTGGCCCTTGGGATCATCGAAATTCGGCGTGCGACGATCCCTGATATCCTCGATGATCTTCGGGTCCATGCCGCCTTTGAGGCCGAGCCGCTTGTGGGCATACCATTCGTAATGCGAGGTCCAGTGCCGCGCGGTGACCAGGATCGCGATCTCCGACAATTTCGCCGGAAATATCGTATCGAACCGCAAAACGCCGCCGAGGCGCGTGGCGTGACGCGCCATCTCCGGGCTATTGAGCCAGGCCATCATTGGCGCTGGCGGGGCGCCGCGCTTGCCGGCGATCGATTCATCGTAGGTTTCTTTTTGGTCAGGGCTCATTTCGCCAGGCGAAAGCAACTTTAGCCGCATCTCGGTTTCCTCTTATTTTTCAATCGCTGCGGCTTTGCGCATACACGGGATCGCCGACCAAGGCCACCTCCGGCCTTCCATGGCCAGCGCTATAGATGTGTTGAATTCCGTCATCCGAGGGCTAAGGTCGCAAAAACAACGATGGAAACGGATATGTCCGATCTCGAACATTTTCGCCGCGAAACCCGCGCCTGGCTCGAGGCCAATTGCCCGCCGGAAATGCGACGGCCGATGACCTCAGATGAAGATACCTTCTGGGGCGGCCGCAACACGACATTCTCATCCGAGCCGCAGCGCATCTGGTTTGAGCGGATGCGCGACAAGGGCTGGACCGTCCCGGACTGGCCGAAGGAATATGGCGGCGGAGGGCTGGATGCCGGCGAGGCCAAGGTGCTGCGGGAGGAGATGGCGGCTATGGGTGCCCGTTCGCCGCTGTCGAGCTTCGGCATCTGGATGCTCGGGCCGGCGCTGCTGAAATACGGCACCGACGCGCAGAAGAAGGAACATCTGCCCAAGATCGCGGCTGGCCTGATCCGCTGGTGCCAGGGTTATTCCGAGCCCAACGCCGGATCGGACCTCGCCTCGCTGCAAACCCGCGCCGAAAGCGATGGCGATGATTTCATCATCAATGGCCAGAAGATCTGGACCTCCTATGCCAATTACGCCGACTGGATCTTCTGCCTGGTACGGACGGATCCGGCGGCCCGGAAGCACGACGGCATCAGTTTCATTCTGTTCGACATGGCTTCAAAGGGCGTCTCCACCAAACCCATTTTGCTGATCTCGGGCCGCTCGCCGTTCTGCGAGACGTTCTTCGACAATGTCCGCGTGCCGAAGGCCAATGTAGTCGGCACGATCAACCGCGGCTGGGATGTCGCCAAGTATCTGCTGCAGCACGAGCGCGCGATGATTTCAGGCATGGGCGAGCGCGGCGTCGGCCGGCCGCTCGGGCAGATCGCCGCCGACTCGGTCGGCACCGACGAGGTGGGTCGTCTGGAAGATCCGATCTTGCGCGGACAAATCGCCACCTTCGAGATCGACGAGGCCGCGCTGGCCTGCGCCGCCGAGCGGGCGGTCGATCTGGCAAAGGCTGGCCAGGGGCATCCGGCATTTTCCTCGGCGATGAAATATTATGGCACCGAGCTCAACAAGCGCCGCCACGAGCTTCTGATGTCCGCGGGCGGCATCGATGCCCTGGAATGGGAGAGCAAGCGCTCAAGGGAAGGCGCCCGGCCGCGCGCCTGGCTGCGCACCAAGGCCAACTCGATCGAGGGCGGCACCTCGGAGGTGATGCTGGGTATCGTGGCCAAACGGATTCTCGATTTGCCGGGGGCTTGAGGATCCCGGTCACCGCAACCCCGTCATTCCGGGTCTGGTCCTTCGGACCATCCCGGAATGACGATTCGAACACTGACTCTCTAAACGGAACCCCTCATGGCACTCGTCCTCAGCGAAGAACAGTCGATGCTGCGCGATAGCGCGCGGGGCCTTATCAGCGACAAGGCGCCGGTCTCGCATCTACGGCAATTGCGAGACAGCAACGATCCGACCGGCTTTTCCTGCGACCTCTGGAAGACCTTCGCCGAGATGGGATTTTCCGGCCTGCTGGTGCCGGAGGATTTCGGCGGCAGCGGTTTGGGCTGCGTCGAGGCCGGCGTGGTGATGGAGGAGATCGGCCGCAACCTGATGCCGTCGCCGTTTCTTGCCACCTCCGTGCTCGCGGCTTCCGCCGTGTCGCGCGGCGGCAGCGCCGCGCAAAAATCCGAGCATTTGCCTGGGATCGCCGATGGTTCTTTGCTCGCTTCCCTCGCCATCGACGAAGGGGCCAAGCATCGCCCGCTGATGACAAAAATGCAGGCGGTGCGTTCGGGTAACGGCTTCAGGCTTGTGGGCGACAAGGCCTTTGTGGTCGACGGCCACACCGCGGGCCTTCTAATCGTGGCGGCGCGCAGCGCGGGCGCCGCCGGCGAGCGCGAGGGGTTGACGCTGTTCCTGGTCGATCCCAAAACCCGGGGCATCGAGATCGAGCGCACCGCGATGGTCGATTCGCACAACGCCGCGCGGATCAGGTTCGATAACGTCGAAGTCAACGCCGATGGCGTGCTCGGCGAGGTCGATCAGGGCGGCGCTCTCCTGGAGGGCGTGCTCAATATCGGCCGCGGCGCGGTCGCCTCCGAAATGGTCGGGGTAGCCGAGGGGGTGTTCGGGCGAACCGTCGATTACCTCAAGGAGCGCAAGCAATTCGGCAAAGGCCATCGGCGAATTCCAGGCGCTGCAGCACCGCGCCGCGCAGCTTTACATCGAGATCGAGATCACCCGTGCCACCGTGCTCAAGGCCTTGCAGACGCTGGATTCAGATTTCGAGAAGGCGAGTGCGGCGGTAGCGGTGGCGAAAGCGCGCGCGGGTTCAACGGCGACGCTGGCGGTCCAGGAAGGCGTGCAGATGCATGGCGGCATGGGCATGACCGACCAGTTCGACATCGGCTTCTTCATGAAGCGGGCGCGGGTCTGCCAGGAACTGTTCGGCGACAGCAATTTCCACGCCGACCAATTGGCGCGGATGAAGGGGTATTGATCCAAACCGTCATGGCCGGGCTCGTCCCGGCCATCCACGTCCTTTTCTCCCCATGTCAAGAAAGACGTGGATGCCCGGCACAAGGGCCGGGCATGACGGAAGGGAGTAGGCGTAAAAGTGAAGGCCGTCACCTGATCGGCGGCGCGTATTGAATCCCGCCGGCGCTCCAGAGCTGGTTGAGGCCGCGCGGAATCTTCAGCTTGGATTGCGCGCCGACATTGCGCTCATAGACTTCGCCGTAATTGCCGACGTGCCGGATGATGCGGACGGCCCAATCCTTGGTCAGTCCGAGCTCTTCGCCGTAGGCGCCTTCGGTGCCGACCAGCCGCATCACGTCCGGCTTCTTCGATTTCAGCGCCTCGTCGATGTTCTTTGAGGTCACGCCGAGTTCCTCGGCATTGATCATCGCATACAGTGTCCATTTCACGATCAGCATCCAGTCATCGTCACGCATCCGAACCACAGGCGCGAGCGGCTCCTTTGAGATGACGTCCGGCAGGATGACGTGGTCGCCGGGCTTGCCGAGGTTCAAGCGCAGCGCATAAAGCTCGGAGACGTCGGCGGTCAACGTGTCGCATTGCCCGGAATCATAGGCTTTGACGACCTCGTCGAGTTTGCCGAACTTCATCTCCTGGTATTTGATGTTGTTGGCGCGGAAATAGTCGGCGAGATTGAGTTGGGTCGTGGTTTCCGACTGCACGCAGACCTTGCTGCCATTCAGATCGAGCGCGGAATCGATATTTCGCGCTCTCGGCACCATGAAACCTTCGCCGTCATAATAAGCCACGGCCGGAAAATACAGGTCATAGGACGTCTCGCGCGACAAGCTCCAGGTCGAGTTGCGCGAGAGAATATCCACCTTGCGGTTCTGCAACTCCTTGAAGCGCTCGTTGGCGTCGAGCGCAACGAACTTGGTTTTCTTCGGATCGTCGAAGATGGCGGCAGCGACCGCGCGGCAGAAGTCGACGTCGAAGCCGGTCCAGTTGCCCTGATCGTCAGGTATCGAGAAGCCGGGCAGGCCCTTGTTGACGCCGCAAGATACTTCGCCGCGACGGATCGTCCGTTTCAGAGTCCGCGTGTCATAGAGCTCATAGAAGGCGGCGACAGCCGCGACCGCGACTGCGACCGCCAGCCCAATCAGGAGGCCGCCTCGGAATGTCCGCATGATTTATCTCTCAACCTTTATCGGGAAAATAGAGCGGCTGCGAATGCAACCGTCGGTCACAATTCCGGCTTCTGCCGCACAATAACCTTGGTGCCCACCGGGACACGGTCATAGAGGTCGGCGACGTCGGCATTGACCAACCGGAAACAGCCGGATGAGACGGCGGTGCCGATCGTATCCGGACGGTTGGTGCCGTGGATGCGATAAACGGTGGTCCCGAGATACATCGCGCGCGCCCCGAGCGGATTGCCCGGCCCGCCCGCCATGAAACGCGGCAGATATGGCTGGCGCGCGATCATCTCCGGCGGCGGCGTCCAGTCGGGCCATTCCGCCTTGCGCGAAATGTTCAGCAGTCCCTGCCACTGGAAGCCGTCGCGGCCGACGCCGATGCCATAGCGCAGCGCGCGGCCACCGGGCTGGACCAGATAAAGATGGCGCTCGGCGGTGGAGATGATGATGGTGCCCGGTGCCTCGGTCGTACGGTAGTAGACCATCTGCTTTCGGTATTCAGGGTCCAATTCCAGGGAATCGTCGGGTAGAAGTCCCGGCTGGTCGCCGACATCGGGCTGCTGCGCAAGGCCGTGCGAGACAGAAAGCATCAGCCCGGCTGCCGCGATCACGATCCAGACCAGGTGCCGAAATCTTGTCATTCAATCTCTCCATGTAGCGCGGTGTTTGAGCGCGGACGGTCGCGAATTACCGTCTGCCCAATCGCCATTGCCATCAAATCTCAGGGACGGCACGATGGCAAGCAAACTGAATATCTCGCTGGAATACTTGCGCTTTTCACATTTTACGGCGCGCGCGCCGATGCCGAAGATCTCATTTCGGCGCGATCCATAGTTTCAAGCCGAACGATACGATCGCCACTGTGCCAACGCCGCCGAGCCAAAACACCGCGAACCACAACAGGCGCCGTACCAGCGTCCGTGCTTTTTGCACCTCGGGCGTCAATGATATCCGCTCTCGGGTCTGACCTTGCCGCGAAATACCCAATAGGCCCACGCGCTATAACCAAGGATAAGCGGCACCAACACGGCGACGCCGAACAGCATGAAGATCAGGCTATTCTCGGGCGAAGCCGCCTGCCAGATGGTGATGCTCTGCGGGACGATGTAGGGATACATGCTGATGCCGAGCCCACCGTAGGACAGCGCAAACAGCGCCAGCGACAGAAAGAACGGCCGGTAATCCTGCCTGTTGGCGAGGCTGCGCAGCAACATCACAGTCACGGCGGCGACGGCGATCGGCACCGGCGCGGTCAGGATGACGTTCGGCCAGGTAAACCAGCGTTGCGCATATTGGAAGTGCAGGAACGGCGTGGCGATGCTGACCGCGCCGATCGCGCCCAACATTGCGAACAGGAGAAACCAGCTCAAGCGATAGGCCTTGTCGCGAAGCTCGCCTTCCGTCTTCATCACCAGCCAGGTGGCGCCTAACAGGGCATAGCCGACGATCAGGGCAAGGCCGGTCAGGATGCTGAAAGGCGTCAGCCAGTCCCACCAGCCGCCGGCATAATGCCGCCCTTCGACATGGACGCCCTGCAGGATCGCGCCAAGGGCTATTCCCTGCGCCAGCGACGCCAGCAGCGATCCGCCGGCGAAGGCGATGTCCCAGCGATTGCGCGTCCTCTGCGTGGTCCGCCAGCGGAATTCGAAGGCAACGCCGCGAAAGATCAGCCCGATCAGCATCGCGATCATTGGCGTATACAGCGCCGGCATCAGCACCGCGTAAGCAAGTGGAAACGCCGCCATCAATCCGCCACCGCCGAGCACCAGCCAGGTTTCGTTGCCGTCCCAGACCGGGGCGACGCTGTTCATGATCACGTCGCGATCGGCTTTTTCGGGAAACAGCGGAAACAGGATGCCGAGGCCGAGATCGAACCCGTCCATCACCACATAGATGAAGACAGCGAACGCGATGATGAACGCCCAGATCGTTGCGAAGTCGATGAGGCTGGTCATCAGGCGGATCCTTCCGCAGCCGCGCCGGACGCGGGCGTGATGCCCGCGGCACGGGCGGGCATATCGCCGCTCGGTCCCTCTTCGCCGGGATGCGGCGGCTGTGCCATCAGCCGGAACAGGTAGGTCAGGCCTGCCGCATACACGATGAAATAGACCATGACGAAAGCGGTTAGCGAAGAACCGACTGCAGGTGCGGCCAGCGGCGAAGCGGAATCGGTGGTGCGGAGCAATCCATAGACTGTGAACGGCTGACGTCCGGTCTCGCTGGTGATCCAGCCCGCGAGCACGGCAAGGAAGCCCGCCGGGCCCATCGCCATTGCGAAAATATGCAGCAACCGACTCTCGTAGAGTGCGCCGCGCCAGCGCATCCACAGGCTGAACAGGCCGAGCCCCATGATCAAAAACCCCAACCCAACCATGATCCGGAACGACCAGAATGTGATCGGCACCGGCGGCCAGTTTTCACGTGGCACGGTGTCGAGGCCGGCGAGCGGCGCGTCGAGCGCGTGCTTTAAAATCAGAGAGGACAGTTTTGGGACTTCGATCGCGTATTTGACCTTGCCCGCGGCTTGGTCGGGCAGGCCGAACAGAATAAGCGGCGCACCGTCCTTGTGGCTCTGGTAATGGCCCTCCATCGCCATCACCTTGGCAGGCTGATGCTCAAGGGTGTTGAGACCATGCTGATCGCCCGCGAGAATCTGGATCGGCGCCACCAGGGTCGCCATCCACATCGCCATCGAAAACATCACCCGCGGACCGGCGAGATGGGAATCCCGCCAAAGATGAAACGCGCCGACGGCACCGACCACAAGCGCCGTGGTGAGGTAAGCCGCCAGCACCATATGCACGAGGCGATAGGGAAATGAGGGGTTGAAAATCACCTTGAGCCAGCTTGCCGCGATGAATTGCCCATCGGCATTGACGGCATAGCCGGTCGGCGTCTGCATCCAGGAATTGGCGGAGAGGATCCAGAATGTCGAAATGAGTGTGCCGATCGCGACCATCAGGGTAGCGAAGAAATGCAGCCGGTGGCCGACCCGCTTGATGCCGAACAGCATGACGCCGAGGAAGCCCGCCTCGAGGAAAAACGCGGTCAATACCTCATAGGCCATCAGTGGGCCGATCACGGGGCCGGTCTTGTCGGAGAAGGCCGACCAATTGGTGCCGAACTGGTAGGACATCACAATGCCGGACACCACGCCCATGCCGAAGGCGACGGCAAAGATCTTCAGCCAGTAGTTGAACAGGTTGATGAAGACCTCGCGCCCGGTCCACAGCCAAAGCGCCTCGAGGACCGCGAGATAGCTGGCAAGACCGATCGAGAAGGCGGGGAACACGATGTGGAACGACATCGTGAAGGCGAACTGCGCACGGGCCAATACCACCGCATCCCAGCCCTCGAACATGGCAGCCATCCGTCGTCACCGCTGTGAGACGGTTCTATCATGCGGAACGTGACGAGGGTACCGTCCAGTTCCGCCGGCCGCGCAGCTCAGCTATCGGCGTTCAGCAGGCGCGCGATGGTGCGGTCAATCTGGTCATACTGGCCTTCGCCGTCATGATGGAAAACGATCTTTCCACTTTGATCGACGATGTACTGTGAGGGCCAATACTGGTTGCCATAGGCGTTCCAGGTCTGCGAGTCGTTGTCTTGCGCGACCGGATAGGTGATGCCGTGCCGTTTCATTGCGGCCTGTACGTTTGATGCCGATCGCTCGAACGGGAACTCCGGCGTGTGCACGCCGACGACGACAAGGCCGCGATCCCGATATTTCGCATAGAGCTGGGTGACGTGAGGCAGCGTATTGACGCAATTGACGCAGCCATAGGTCCAGAAATCCACCAGCACCACCTTGCCGCGCAGGCCGGCCATGCTGAGCGGCGCGGAATTGAACCAGTTGCTGATGCCGATGAAATTTGGCGCGGTGCTCTGCGCTGCGGCGACCGTGAAGGAGGCCGTCGGCTCGCGCGCGACAACGCTGCTGAGGTTGGCACCTATCGCGCCGACCAGACAAAGGGCAATCACCGAAGCAGATGTAGCGAGCGATCGTATCGTCATGGATGTCTCCTTTGGTCGCAAATGATTACAGGCCGATCTGGCCGGTCGGGTAGAAAGCCGTCAGCCACGCCAAGATCAGCGTGTCATATTGAAAGTAGGAGAGAACCGCGAACGCGATCACGGCGACGCCAAATCCCTGCTGCAGCCTTGGGGATATCCGTGCGACGCGGCGCACGCGGGTGGTGACGGCCTGGCCGCCATAGGCAATCGCCAGCATCGGAATCGCGGCACCCACGGCGTAGACGACAAGAAGCAGGCTCGCCCATGCCGTTTCTTTGGATGTCGCAACGATAGTCAGGATCGAGCCGAGCACCGGACCCGCGCAAGGCGTCCAGACCAGGCCCAGGGTTGTTCCGAGCACGAAGCCGCCGATATTGCCTGGATGGGACCCGGCGTTGCCGGCCGAAGCGACGTTGAGACGTCCACCGAGCTGGACCGATAGCCACTCGAACGGCGCCGGCCAGACCATCAGCAACCCAAATCCAAGCAGCAGGATGGCCGCGGCGCTTCGCAGCACATTGGGATCGAAATCGAAAATGCCGGTGATGGCGCTCAGCAACAATGCGGTCGCCGAAAACGACAGGACAAATCCGAACGCAATCATTGCCGGCCGTGCCTTGGCGGTTTGACCTACCGATGCGCCGAGCAATATGGGCAGCACCGGAAGCGTGCAGGGCGCCGCGATGGTGACCACGCCGGCCAGCAGGGCAAGAACCAAGTTGAGCATCGGAAGGAATCCTTCGAACGGTCGCGGCTTGGCCCTGCGGCCGCACCTGCTCTCAATCATCCTTCGGGAATCCAAGGCGAAGCGTTACGCCGTCCGCGTCACGTGTTCGTGAGATTTTCGCAAACGCGAAACGACCCGGGGGACCATCCCTCCGGGTCGTCGCTGGTATTCGTGGCCGGAGACTAGGTATTGAAGTTTCACGCGGCCAGGCGGTCGACGCCGGCTACCTTGAGCAGACCGGCGAGCTGTTTGCGGGCATAGAACATCCGGGTCTTCACCGTGCTCTGGGGAATTCCGATGATCTCGCCCGCCTCTTCCACCGACTTCTCGTGATAGTAGACAAGGTTGATGATCTCGCGATGGGCCGGCGACAGTTTCGCAACGCAGGCGCGCAGGATGGTGCTGGTGTTGCTGCGATCGAGCGAAGCTTCGGGCGTGTCAGCGTCGTCGGCGATCTCAAGCATGTCTTCCTGGTCGATATCCTCGTGCCGGCGTTGGCGCAGGCCGGACAGCGCCTTGAAGCGAGCGATGGAAAGCAGCCAGGTGGAGACCTGGGAGCGCCGTTCGAACCGGCTGGCGGTGCGCCAGACGTCAAGGAAGACCTGGCTGGTGAGATCCTCCGCGAGGGTGGCATCCCGCACCATGCGCAGGATGAAACGGTAAACCCGCACATTGTGGCGGGAGTAAAGAATATGCATCGCGCTCCGGCCGCCATCGGCGATACTTTCCAGCAGCATTTCGTCCGAAGTCGCCGCGGCGATGATGCCCCGGCAAGCTGCGGCATTGATGGCAATGACGTTCGGCATGACAGTCTCCCCAAGTGTCGCCGCTTTAACGGCGTTTCGTTGGGTAAATTGATAGTCAGCGAACGTTTCGGGACGTCTGCGCGAAAAGCGGAAAATGGTTTCGTGCGCAGGAGAATTGTTTCATCGCAGCATGCGCGATGAAACATTCGGGCCGGAAAAACCAGCAATTTGAACGAGGTAAATCTTGGGTTGTGGATCGCCCCGCGAAGGCGGTCTCAGGGCTCAGAATAGGACTTTTCGGCCTGTTTCAGCGGCATCCGGAATTTGCGGCGAGAATATCCCGCAGGACCTGCCTTTGAACGGAAGGCGCGGTCGTTAGCGAGATGTGGCCGAATTCGGTGCGCCCCATATCAACGTTCTGCAACACGCCGTGGAATTTTCCGCCGCGCTCTACCGTCGTTCCGACTCCGCTGGAGAGATAAAAATTCTTCAGGAGATGGACGTTATCGGGAACGACGGTCTTTACGACGGGGTCAAACGTGACGATCAAAGCGACGCGGAGGCCGGCCTGTTGCAATTGCTCGGCCATGCTCACCGCGGCGCTGGCGCCAAGCGAATGACCGACCAGGACGATGGAGCTCACGCGCCCGCTCTTGCACTCCTGTATGGCTTCGGCGGCAAGGAAATCCGAAAATGCATGGTTGGCCACCGTTGCATCGATATTCCTCTTGTGGAGTTCATCCGCGAGTTGATCGATCCCCGGCGACAGCACGTTGGTCAGGCCGCGCAGCAGATAAACTTTGAGATGCGAATTGGGTGCCGTCGCAGCGGCGGGAGCCGACGCTGCGCCAAGGAGCAACGGCATGATGGCAAGGCATTTGATCGCGAGATGTGACATTGTACCAAAACGACTGAACATGAGATCAATATCCATATTCAACAAGATACCTGTCATGGCCGTGGCCGGGTAATGACTACTGCATTGCGTCGTTGAAAGCCAGACGACGCAAATCAGGCTTTGTCCCCAGGGGGCGAGAACAGATATCCGCCACCGCGGATGGTCCGGATCACCGCCGGCTTGGTCGGATCAAGCTCGATTTTGCGCCGGATCCGCATAATTCGTAAGTCCACCGCACGATCGAAGGCTTCGCTGTCCCGCGCATTGGCCAATTCCAGCAGGCGCTCGCGCGACAATACCCGCTTTGGATTCGCCGCGAAAACCTTGAGCAAGCCGAATTCGGAAGCCGTCAGCGGATGCTCGTTGCCCTCTTCGTCGCGCAGCGCCTGCGCCTCGAGGTCGAGCCACTTGGTGCCAAACCGCACCAGCGCGTCTTTCGCCGCCTTTGCTGCGCTGGCCTCAGTCGCTGTGGCCTGCGGCCGGGCCGGTGCGCTGCGACGCAATACCGAACGGATTCGCGCCATCAGTTCGCGCAATTCGCAGGGTTTGGCGATGTAATCGTCGGCGCCGAGTTCCAGTCCAACCACGCGATCGATCGGGCTTGCCGTGGCGGTGAGCATGATGACCGGGACATTGGTGCGGCTTTTCAGGTCGCGGATGATGGAAAGCCCGTCTTCCTCCGGCATATTGAGATCAAGAACCACAAGATCCGGCATCGCGGCTTCGATCGCCCCGCGCAGGCTCTTGCCACCGTCGCAAAGCGTCACGGTAAAGCCGTGCATTTTGAGGTAGTCGCCGACCATCTCGCGGGCGGGCGCCTCGTCATCGACAATGATGATGTGCGGACTTTGAGTCATGTCTTTATGCGTCCGTCGTCGGCAATATGATGGTGAAGGTGGACCCCTGTCCGGGCCCGGCACTGTTGGCGGTCACCTCGCCGCCATGCATGTCGATGATGCGCTTGACGATCGACAGGCCCAGGCCCGTTGAGCTTTCGCCGGCCGTGGGTTTGGCCGAAAGCCGCTGGAAGCGGCCGAACAATCGGCCGAGATCCTCCGGCGAAAGGCCAGCGCCTTCGTCGGCGATGCGGACGACGGTGTTTTTCTTTTGGTGGTCCACCAGCACCGCGATCTTGCCGCCGATCGGCGAGTATTTGATGGCATTGCTGATCAGATTGTCGATCGCTTCCCGTATCCGGTCGGCGTCGCACATCGTGACGGAATTTGCCGGCGCCGAAACCGCAATCGTCTGCTGCTTGTTGACGGCCAGCGGCTGATTGGCGTCGGCGACTTCGCTGACCAGCGCTGCGATGTCGACTGCTTCGCGGCGAATGGTGATGTCGAAGGCATCGGCCATGGCGTCCGAAATCAGATGGTCGACCATCGAGGTCAGACGTTTGGTGGCGTCGCGGATGTGTTCGACCTGAGACGTTACGCTCTCCTTGGAAGAGCTGGCAGCGATCAGTTCGGTGAGCATTTCGGTGCGGCCGAGGATCACGCCGAGCGGGTTTTTCAGGTCATGGGCGACGGTGCCGAGGATCTCGTTCTTGAAGCCGTTGGCGCGCTGAAGCCGCAGCCATTGCGCCGACAGCCTGCGGTTGGCCTGCATCAGCGCGCGGGTGCGCTGGGCGACCCGGTCCTCGAGCTGGGTATTGGCCTCGTTCAGCTGCTGGTAGAGAATGACATTGTCGAATGCGATCGAAAGCCGGCTGCCGAAAATCTCGACCAGCGAGCGGTCGGTTTCGGATAGCTGGCGCTCGGCTTGCAGCAGCACCACGACTTCGCGTCCACTGCCGGTGCGGATGTAGAGGACGGTGCGCTGATCGACAAATTCATGCTTGCGCCGCCTGAAGGCGGCTTCGACCATCGAGCGCAGGTCGGGGTCGAGCGATTTGGATCCGGCGGTGCCGATAAAGCGGCTGTAGCAGCCGGAGCCGGCAAGCACGGAAAAATCATCAGCGACCGCGCCGCCGTCGCGCAGCACCAGGATGCCGGCGCAATCGACATTGAGCAGCGAGGCGATTTGCGTCAGCACGCCTTCGGCCAGGCGCTGCATCGATTTGAAATCGTACAAGGTGGAGGCGGCATCGATGATGATTTCGAGCCCGCGCCGGGTTTGCATCATGCGCTCGAGCTGCTGGTAGCTGCGCAGTGCCGCGGTCAGCGAGGTAAACAGCTTGTCGGCGGTCAGCTCCGTCTTCGCCTTGTAGTCGTTGATGTCGTATTGGACGATCACGCGGCGTTCGGGCGCCTGTCCGGGCTGTCCGGTGCGCAGGATGATGCGGACGGTTTCGTTCTTGATCTCGTTGCGGATGTACTCGACGAGATCGAGGCCGGCGGCGTCGGTTTCCATGATGACGTCGAGCAGCACGGCGGCGACGTCGGGATGCGCATGCATCAACGCTCGTCCCTCGGCGGCCGAATAGGCCGAAAGGATTTCGAGCGCCTGCCCATTGAGACAATAGTCGCTCAGCGCAAAGCGGGTGCCTTCGTGGACGGCCTGATCGTCGTCGATAACCGCGATCTTCCACCGGCGCGCGGTCGATTCCACCGGCACGGCGCCGGAATCCTCGATCAGGTGGAGGACATCGTCCTGGTCGGCCATAAAGCGGTCCCGTCGCGGTCTTGGTCTTCGGTTGCAAGACCGCCCCTGGCGGCCCGCGGCATAATAATGCGAAATGTAGTGCCTTGTCCCGGCCTTGAGTCCAGCATCATCCGGCCGCCGAGCTGCTGGGTGACAAGGTTATAAACGATGTGCAGGCCTAACCCGGTACCTCCCTCGTTGCGGCGCGTCGTAAAAAACGGGTCGAACGCCTGCCGCTGCACATCCGGCGTCATTCCGGCCCCATTGTCGGCAAAAATGATCTCGACGTCATCATTGCCGCGGGGCTTTGCGGAAATCGTGATCGCACCGGACCGCCCGTCGGCAAAGCCATGATTGGCGGCGTTGAGGAATAGATTGGTCAATATCTGGCCGTAGGAGCCCGGATAGCCGTCGATGACCAGGCTTTCCGGGACCTCGACCGACAGGGTGATCGACGCCTTCTTCAGGGCCGGCCGCAGGCTGGCGATGATCTGGTCGGTCGCCTCGCTCAGGTTGAACTGCCGGCGTTCCGCATGCGAGCGGTCCACCGCGACTTGCTTGAAGGACTGAATAAGCTCGCCGGCGCGATGCAGATTCCCGACCAATTGCTGGGCCGCATCGCGCGAGGTTCGGACGAATTCCTCAAGCTGGGATCTCCGCAGGCCGGTCTCCGATCTCAGCTCGGCTTCGAACATTTCGGCGCGGCGCGCGAAGCTTGAGGCCACCGTCAGGCTGATTCCGATTGGGTTGTTGACCTCATGGGCGACGCCCGCGACCAGGCCGCCAAGCGCTGCCAGGCGTTCGGCGTCGATCAGGTTTTGTTGCGCGGCGTTCAGTTCGAGCAGCGCGTTCTCGGCCTTCTCCTTGGAAGCACGCAACTCGTCTTCGGTCTTGCGCTTGGCGATGGCGTTTTCGCGGAATACTTCCACCGCGCGCGCCATCTCGCCGACCTCGTCCTTGGCGCTGGTTCCCTGGACGCGCCGGTTGTAATCGCCTGACGTGATCGCCTGCATCGCCGCCATGATCTGCTGCAGGGGAAGGCGGATCGAGAGCGCGATCAGGACTCCTGCGGTGATGATGATGCCGAGAAAGATCACCGCGATCGACAACACCTTGCGGGATATGTCGGCGAGCGTCTGGTCGAACATCTCTTGCGCCTTTTGCCCGCGCTGCCGCATCTTGACCGACAATTCGTCGATGGCGCTTGAGGCCTCGGCCTGGCTGGCGTCGATCGCGTTGCGCAACAATGCGGTCCGGTTGGCGAGCTGTTCCGACAGTTTCACAAGCCCGTCGCGCATCGCCATCGTCCGCGCATTCAATCGCTGCAGCGCCATCCGCTGCAGATCGTTGTCGGCAAGGTCGATCATGACCGGAATGGTCTGTTCGATGGTCTCGGTGTTGCGGCGGGCTTCCTCGGCCGAAGCGCTCGCTAGTGAGAGGTAATAGGCATTGGCGGCGACCAGCATCGCTGTAAACGCCTCGCGGGATTTTCCAAGCGACGGCCAAATCAAGGCATCGCGATGGCCCGTCGCGCCCTCGATGATCGAGTAGAGCCCGGCCATGTCCCGGGCCGGGGTCAGGATCTCGTCTTCGTAGGTTTTCGCGATTGTCCCCTGGACCCGGCGCAATTCGCCGAAGCCGTTGAGGAAGCCCTCGGTGACGTGCTCAAGCTGCGCCACCGAGCCTGACAGCATCGGGTCGGTCGCGGCGCGGGTGGTGAGGGTTTCACGAACGGCCTCGCGCAGATGCGATATCTCGGCGAACAATTCCGGGCTTGGCTGATTGATGTAACGATGGATCAGGTTCTGCAGGTGGCCGGTCTCGCTCTCGAGCCGTGCCAGCACCTTGTCGGACTCTCGCACCTGCCGCACGTCGTCCGACGCCGAGCCGAGCACCTGGACGCCGTTCCATATCAGCGCGACCAGCACCACCACGACCGCCGAGTTCAGCGCCGCGATCGACAGGATACGCCAGCGGATCGGCACCGCGCGGACGAGGCCGACGAGGCGCAAATGACCCCGCGCGGCCAGGCTCGCCGGCCCTTCAGCATCGTCGCGCTGGCGAGCTCCAAAGGCCAATTCAATCCACCTTGCGAATTTGTTCGATCAGCCGCGCGGCTGCAGGATCTCGTTGCATTTTTGTGTAGATCGGCGCCATCGCCGCTTCGAAAGGCTTGCGGTCGATTTCGGTTACGATCGTCACGCCCGCGCCTTCCGCGTGCCGGCGCGATTGCGCCTCAAGATCTTTCCACCGCTCGCGCATGAAGCGGCTCGATTGCAGCGCGGCCTCGCGAAATAACGTTCGGTCTTCGGCCGACAAGCTCTCCCAGGCCTTCCGCGACATGATGAGCACTTCCGGGCTCATGGTGTGCTCTGTGAGGGTATAATAACCGGCATATTTGTAATGGTCGGTGGTGACAAAGGACGGCCAGTTGTTCTCCGCGCCGTCGATCAGCTTTGTGGCAAGGCCGGTGCGAACCTGCCCATAGGGCAGCTCGATCGGCTCCGCGCCGAGCGCCCTGATCATGTCGGACATCAATTCAGATTGCTGCACGCGAAGCCGCAGGCCTTTCATGTCGGCGATCGAGCGGACCGGCCTGACACTGTTGTAGACCGACCGGGCGCCGGAATCGTAGAACGCGAGACCGACAAATCCAAGGGGCTCGAAACTACCCAGGATTTCGTTGCCGATCGGGCCATCCAGTACCTTCTGCAAATGCTCGATGGAGCGAAACAGAAACGGCATCGCCAGTACATTCATCGCCGGCACGAAGCTCCCGATCAGCGCCACGTTGATGCGATTGAGATCGATGGCGCCGACACGGGTCTGCTCGATGGTTTCTTTTTCCTCGCCGAGCTGGCGCGAATGAAAGACGCGGATCTGCAGCCGGCCGCCGCTCTTTTCCTCGATCAGGCGGCCCATGTAGCGCAGCGCCTGTACGGTCGGGTAATCCTCGCTCTGGGTATCGGCGGCGCGAAATTCCCGCGCCAAGGCATTCGTCGTGACTGCCGTCAGAGACAGCGCAACGACGATGGCGACGGTCCGCGAAATGTCGGCGCGGCTATACACAGGCACCTTGAGCCCCCCTGTGAAGATGTCGATGACTGGAAAAAAAGGTTCAATGAAAATTTAGCAGAATCTGCCGAGATATGGCTATCTTGCCGGCGCGGCGATTGCTGGCAATTGTGCGTTGCGAGCGACCTTTCGATTGAAACCGGCCGTGCGGGGTCTTAAGAGGGCACCTAACATTCTACGACCACCACCCCGGCGACGCTATCTGGATCGAGCGAGTCGCATTGAAGCCAATCGCCAATCATGCATTCGCTTCCGAGCCTGTCGAATTTTGAAACCTACCAAGCGTGGCGCGCCGACGCTTCGCAATACCTGCCGGTCGTACTCGATATCGCGCGCAGTCACGGAATGCCATATGCGGATCCGCACCTGTTCTCAACGGGCACCAATCTCGTCGTCGCTCTTGATCAAGGGTTGGTGCTGAAGATTTTCCCGCCGATATTACGCGATCAATTTATATCGGAGCGGACTTCGCTGTCGCAGCTTCGCGGGCGCATCAGCGTGCCAATCCCGGAAATCGTCATCGAGGGCGAGCGTGATCAGTGGCCGTATCTCGTGATCACACGCCTGCACGGAATCCTGGGTACGGAGGCGTGGCCCGCGTTGCCGGAGGATCAGAAAGAGCGCGTTCTCGGCGAAATCGGTGAGACCATTGCGGAAGTCCAGCGCGTCCCGCTTGGAGAGCTGTCCCGCATCGAACCGCGCTGGGACCAATTCATGCTCACGCAAATCGAGGGATGTCGCGCGCGGCACGCGCGTCTCGGATTGCCGCAAAGATATCTTGACGGGTTCGATGATATCTTGCGCGAAGTGGCAACCCTCATTCCAATGAACACACCGCCCGTGATCCTGACCGGTGAATACATTCCGGAAAACTTTCTGCTGAGCCGCGAAACCGGAGATTGGCACCTATCGGGACTCATCGACTTCGGCGACGTCTTGACCGGATGGGGCGAATACGACCTGCTTGGTCCGAGCGCCTTCATGACAGCGGGAATGCCGCGCCGCGTTCGGAGCCTGTTCCGTGGGTTCGGCTATTCGAACGCGGATATAAATTTCACATTGAAGCGCCGGCTAATGGCGCTGCTTCTACTGCATCGCGCCAGCGACCCGGTTCGGCACATTTGTATCGAGGGTTGGCAGCAAAAAGCCGGCGACTTGCTCGAATTGCAGGAATTGCTCTGGCCGATCTGACGGAATGTTTCGCCCAAGGAACGGGCGGCTAGAATATCTGCCTTTTCTATAGGCAAGACCATTCCTTTGTATGCAATGAGATTTCGGATTTACGGGCCGCCCATTGCGGGCTGAGGGTTGATTTCCGAAGCTAAGCCAGAGGCTTATCGTCCCGTTAGGCTTTCGTTAAGCTTTGGCACGAACCTTGCGATATTGCTCCAGGAGCCGATTTCCTCGTGCGTTGGAGCATCCGATGAAGCGCCGCGATTTTCTTAAATCCGTCTCTGGCATCGCCGCCGGCGCCGTGGTGCCGGCTCCCGCGATCTGGTCCTCCGCCAAGGCCGACGCCCGCTCCGAGACCCTGCTGGTCGTCACCGAAGGCGGTCCCAACAATCTCGATATCCATGGCGTCGGTACCAATCGTTCGGGCTACGAGGCGTCGTGGAATTGCTACGACCGCCTCATCACCCATGAAACCAGAACGCTGTCCGACGGCACGCTGTCTTACGATCGCGACAAGTTCAAACCCGAACTCGCCGAGGACATGAATGTCGGCGACATGTCGGTCACGTTCAAACTGAAGAAGAACGCGAAGTTTCACGACGGCACGCCGGTCACCGCCAAGGATGTCAAATGGTCGCTTGATCGCGCCGTGACGGTCGGCGGCTTCCCCACCGTGCAGATGAAGGCCGGCTCCCTGGTCGACAAGGAGCAGTTCGTCCTCGTTGACGACAACACCGTCCGTATCGATTTCGCCAAGAAAGACCGGCTGACGATCCCCGATCTCGCAGTGATCGTGCCGAGCATCTACAATTCCGAGCTTTTGAAAAAGAAGGCCACGGAAAAAGACCCGTGGGCTCTCGATTACACCAAGAGCAACACCGCCGGCAGCGGCGCCTACAAGGTGACGAGCTGGAAGCCTGGCGTCGAAGTAGTCTATGAGCGCCACGAGGACTGGGTGGGCGGCAAGTTACCCCAGCTCAAGAAAGTCATCTGGCGCACCGTTCCCTCGCAAGGCAATCGCCGCGCCTTGATGGAGCGCGGCGATGCCGACATCTCCTTCGACCTGTCGAGCAAGGACACCTCGGAGATGAAGCGGAGCGGCAAGCTTGTCATCATCTCCCATCCGATCGGCAACGGCATGTACTCGGTCGAAATGAACGTGAAGAATCCACCGTTCGATAATCCCAAGGTTCGCCAGGCGGTGGCTTATGCGCTGCCCTATCAGAAGATCATGGACGCGGCGATGTTCGGCCTCGCCAATCCACTGTTCGGCGGTCCGTCGAACAACGTCACCGATATCGCCTGGCCGGCCAGGACCGGCTACGTCACTGACATGGCCAAGGCCAAGGCGTTGATGGCCGAAAGCGGGGTGTCGGACATTGAAACCACCGTGTCCTTCGATCTCGGCGCAGGCGACGTCAGCGAACCGGTTGCCGTGCTGGTGCAGGAAAGCCTTGCGCAGATCGGCATCAAGACCGCGATCAACAAGGTGCCGGGCGCCAACTGGCGCAGCGAGATGGCCAAGAAGTCGATGCCGCTGATGCTCAACTTTTTCTCCGGCTGGCTGGACTATCCCGAATACTTCTTCTTCTGGTGCTATTCCGGCCAGAACGCCATCTTCAACACGCCAAGCTATGTGAACCCCGACATGGACGTGCTGATCGACGGCGCGCGCGCCGCCGCGGCGATCGGCGACAAGGAGAAATACGCGAGGGATGTCGAAGGCTTCATTTCCAAGGCCTACAACGAAGTACCGCGGATTCCGCTGTTTCAGCCTTTACTGAACGTGGCCATGCAGAAGAACATTTCTGGCTACGTCTACTGGTTCCACCGGCAACTCGACTACCGCTCCATCGTCAAGGCCTGAGGCGGACCGCAAGCTGCAGGCGCGCCCGCCGCGCATGGACCAACTAACAACGCCGCGAAATTGTGGGGCTAGACAACCATGGTGACGATCCTGAAGCGGTTGGTGACCGTCATCCCGACCTTGATCGGTGTCGTGATCGTCACTTTTCTGCTCACCCGCGTATTGCCGGGCGACCCCGCGGTCTATTTCGCGGGGCCTGCCGCTACGGCGCAATCGATTGCCGAAATCCGCAAATCGCTTGGGCTCGACCGGCCGCTGCCTGACCAGTTCGCCCGCTATGTCAATGATCTCGCCCACGGCAATTTCGGCAATTCGCTCTCGACGGGCCGTCCGGTGGCGACCGAAATCTCCAGCCGCCTGCCGGCGTCGGCGGAGCTCACGCTGACCGGATTGTTTCTTGCGATCGTCATCGCGGTGCCACTCGGCATTTTCGCTGCGGTAAAGCAAGGCTCGCTGATTGATCATCTATGTCGTATCGTCGCCACCGCCGGGGTTTCGCTGCCGGTATTCTTCACCGGACTTTTGTTGGTCTACATCTTCTATTTCAAGCTCGGCTGGTCGCCGGCGCCAATCGGCCGGCTCGATGCCTTCGCCACCGCGCCGCCTGACATCACCGGCTTCTATCTGATTGACAGCCTGATATCAGGCAATTTCGAGACCTTCCGCGCCGCGCTTAGCCAATTGATCCTGCCGGCGGTGACACTTGCGGTATTCTCGCTTGCGCCGATCACGCGCATGACTCGCGCCTCGATGCTGGCCGTTCTCTCGTCCGAGTTCATACGAACCGCGCGCGCCAGCGGGCTCGATGGCCGCACCGTGATCCTCACCTACGCATTTCGCAATGCGATGCTGCCGGTGGTGACGACCTTGGGCATGGTGTTCTCGTTCCTGCTCGGCGCCAATGTGCTGGTGGAAAAAGTGTTCGCCTGGCCGGGCATCGGCTCCTATGCGGTGGAAGCGCTGCTGCAATCGGATTTCGCGCCGGTGCAAGGTTTCGTGCTGACCATGGCGGTCCTCTATGTGGCGCTCAATCTCATGATCGACATGCTCTACGGCGTGATCGATCCCCGCGTGAGGCTTGAGGCATGACCGAAGCCAGTATGATGGTGGCGCCAGTCGTCGAGGTCCAGCCGAAGCCCCCCACCAACTCCATTTTCCGCCATGCCGTTTATGTGATCGCGGACAATCCGGTGACCGGATTGTCGTTCGCCCTGTTCGTCCTGATCGCGCTGTGCGCGCTGCTCGGTCCCACCATCGTGCCCTATGATCCGCTCGCCAGCGATACGTCGGCGACGTTGCAGTCGCCATCGCTGCGCCACTGGTTCGGCACGGATTTGTTGGGCCGCGATATTTTCAGCCGCGTGCTGGCCGCAACCCGCCTCGACTTCACGATCGCGATTGCCTCGGTGGCGCTGGTGCTCGTCATGGGTGGGCTTGCCGGAATATCCGCTGGCTTCTTCGGCGGATGGACCGACCGCATCGTCGGGCGCATCTCCGACACCATCATGGCGTTCCCGCTGTTCGTGCTGGCGATGGGTATCGTCGCAGCGCTCGGCAATACCGTGACCAATATCGTGATCGCGACTGCGATCATCAATTTTCCGCTCTACGTCCGTGTCGCGCGCGCCGAAGCCAATGTGCGGCGCGAGGCCGGCTTCGTGCAGGCGGCGCGATTGTCGGGAAACAGCGACGTGCGGATTTTGCTGGTGCATATCCTGCCGAACATCATGCCGATCATGATGGTGCAGATCTCGCTCACCATGGGGTACGCCATCCTCAACGCCGCCGGCCTGTCGTTCATCGGCCTCGGCGTCAAGCCGCCGACGCCGGAGTGGGGCATCATGGTCGCGGAAGGCGCGACCAACATCATCTCTGGCGAGTGGTGGGTGGCCTTCTTCCCGGGCGGCGCACTGATGATCGCGGTGTTCTGCTTCAACCTTTTGGGCGACGGCTTGCGCGATCTGGTCGATCCGCAGCGAAGGACGTAAGGCATGACCGCATCGCCGCTGCTCGATGTCAGCGATCTCACGGTGGAATTTGCCACCCGGCGCGGCATCGTCAAGGCGGTGCAGCATGTCAATATCGCCGTGGCAAAGGGCGAGACGCTCGGCATCGTCGGAGAATCCGGCTCGGGCAAATCGGTGACGTCCTATGCGGTGATGCGCATCCTCGATCGCGCCGGCAAAATCGCCGAAGGCTCGGTGATGTTCTCCGGCGTCGATGTCAAGGCGGCGAGCGAGGACCAGATGCGCGATCTGCGCGGTCGCGAAATGTCGATGATTTTCCAAAGCCCGCGCCTGGCGCTCAACCCGATCCGCAAGATCGGCCGTCAGATCGAGGACGTGCTGCTACAGCACGTCCAGGTCGACCGGGCGCAGGTCACCGATCGGGCGATCGCGGCGTTGGAGCAGGTCAAGATCGCCCGTCCCCGCGAGCGCTATCATGCTTATCCTTTCGAGCTGTCGGGCGGCATGTGCCAGCGGGTGGTGATCGCACTGGCGTTGGCCTGCAATCCGCAGCTTCTGATCGCCGACGAGCCGACCACCGGTCTCGACGTCACAACGCAGAAGGCGGTGATGGATCTGGTCGTCGAACTGACCAAGCGGCGGAGCATGTCGACGATTCTGATCACACATGATCTCGGATTGGCCGCGGCCTATTGCGATCGCGTCGTGGTGATGGAGAAGGGCCGCGTGGTCGAAACCGCGCTGTCGGCCAACATCTTTGCAAGGCCGGAGCACGCCTATACGAGGAAACTGATGCGCGCGACGCCCAGACTTGGCGTCTCCTTGCGTGACTTGCTGCCGGAGGAGGAGGTTTCTCTCACCTCTCCCCGCGCGCGGGGAGAGGTCGGATTGCGAAGCAATCCGGGTGAGGGGGACTCTCCGCGTACTCACTTCTTTCGAATTTGCGGAAGCAGCCCCTCACCCCAACCCTCTCCCCGCAAGAGCGGGGCGAGGGAGTCAAGGCGTCGTCGCCCCAATCACTTCCTTCACCAGCCGCGCCAGCCCCCTTATATCCCCGGTCGGATCGACGCTGTCGCCGAGACGCACCACGACCAGGTGCTGCGACGGCATGATCACGATGCGCTGGCCGAGATCGCCGGATGCAAAGAACGCGTCGCGGGGGATGCCGAGCCGCACGCGCGCCCTCGCGCCGGGATATTCGCTGCGATTGGTCCAGAACCCGGCGGCATAATCCGTATCGAGCGTCGCGGCGGCACAAAAATCGACCCAGTCCTCATGCAGGATGCGTTTGCCGCCGACCACGCCGTCATTGAGATAGAGCAGGCCGAACTTGGCCCAGTCCCGCGCGCTCGCCAGCATGTAAGTCGAGCCCTGCAGCGTGCCCGCGCCGTCGAATTCCAGCGTGACATTGCGTATGCCGAGCGGGTTGAACAATTCGCGCCACGCCAATGCCAACGTCTGCTCCGGTCCTCCGACGGCATCGCGAACGATGCGCGCCAGGATTTGCGTGGTCGGGCTCGAGTAGTGCCATCGCGTGCCTGGTGGAGCGATCATCCTTGCGCTGACGGAGTAGGCTGCGGTGTCGTCCTGCAGGAACATCCGGCTTGAGGGATCGAAGCTGGAATTGGTTTCGTCCAGGTCGAGGCCCGACGTCATGCGCATGAGATGCTCGACTTCGATCTCGCGGCGCGGATCGTCGGCACCATGCCATTCCGGAATCGGCGCGGGCATCGACGGCGTTACCAGGCCCTGCTGCGTCAGAATGCCGATCAGCGCATTGACCACCGATTTGGTCATCGAAAAGCCGGGCAGCGGCGTATCAACGCCGATGCCGGCGGCGTAACGCTCGGCGATCACCTGACCATTACGCACCACGACGACCGCCTTGGTTCGCCGGAACGGCGGATCGGGCGGTTCCTCGAAGGCATGATCGAGCGCTGTCTTCAAGGCCGGATCGGTCGGCTCGACCACATCAGGCCCGGCGATCTCGGGCAACAGCGGCGGCGTCTTCGGGCTCTTGAGCGCTTCGATGTCGCTCCTCAAAAGATAAGGCGGCTTCGATCCGTGCTGCTCAACGCAGCCGAGCCCATCGTGAAACGCTGCGCGGCTGCGGAACAGGCCGAGCGTCGAAGCATCGACGGTTCGCCCGGTACGATCGAGCTGGAAGCCGAGCACATGGCGCAGCAGGCGAATCCTGGCGCGGTCGGAGGTCTCCGCGAAGATCGTCTGCGGATCGACTGGCGAGTTGGCGTAGATGCTCCCGGTGACGACCCGCCGGATGGGGAACGGCCCCTCCTCCAGTCGGTGTTCCTTCAAGTAGCGGGGATCGATGAACTTCCGAAGTTCGCCGGCCGTTTCGTCGCTGAATTGCCGCAAACTGTCGCCGATATGAGTGACCGGCGCTGTAGCTTGCAACTGCTTGAAGTCGGGTACCACGGACAATCCGCGATCGAGCCGGTACAGCCGGACCTGAAACTTTTTGCGTAGTTCGGTCAAGACGCCGTTATCGAGCGCTTCCACGGCTCGCACCTGGCGAGGCGCACCCTCGTCGGCGATGGACATGCTTCGGGAATCGTCCATCATCACGGCGATGATATTCTGCTGAGGCTTGAGTTCGGCGATGGTAATGGCCGGCTGCCACAGAATTAGGAGCAACACCGCAACCAGCGCACTCTGCAAAAGCCAGATGACGACGGAGCGCCAAGTGCGCATGTTCGCGGCCGCTTCGGGCCGGCGCGAATATATCCTCCAAGCCAAGGCCGCCGATGCCGCAAAAAAGAGCGCGACCAATATCCAGCGGGGCCATGCACCTAGCAGGGCCAGCTCCCCCTTGGCAAATATCGCG
>Ga0137403_10001897_pt1 | contig 26039 bp, 20 predicted proteins | sample CZOMad2_1_16fung_FD_122057 | JGI IMG/M metagenome (GOLD analysis project Ga0137403, IMG submission 122057) | Vadose zone soil fungal communities from Angelo Coast Range Reserve, California, USA - CZOMad2_1_16fungal (Hybrid Assembly) | ecosystem: Environmental > Terrestrial > Soil > Vadose zone... | reverse complement strand
AACCTTCCCCTCCCCACGCAGGCGAAGCTCCTGCGTGCGTTGCAGGAGCGACAAGTCCAGCCGCTCGGCAGCAAGCGGCCGATCCGCGTGGCGGCGCGGATCATCGCCGCCTCCAACGTGCCCCTCGAGCGAGAGGTGCGGGCTGGCCGGTTCCGCCAGGATGTCTACTACCGTCTGAACGAATTCGGGATCACCCTGCCGCCCCTGAGGGAGCGAGATGACATCCTCCACCTGGCGAACGAGTTTCTCCCCGAAGCCAGCATGGAGCTCGGCCGCCCCTGCCGCAAAATCTCGGAAGCGGCAGCTCAGGTCCTACGGGGCTACCCCTGGCCGGGGAACGTGCGGGAGCTCCGGAACGTCATTCGCCGGGCCATCCTCCTCGCTTCGGACGTGATCGAGCCGGAGCACCTCTCGGTCCTGCCCGTCGACCCATCTCCGGCGACCGCGCTCCGCGGAGAGCCGCTGCCGGTCGACTCCGCTCTAGGAGACTCCTCTCTCAAGGAGATCGCCGAGGCGGCCATGGCGGACGCCGAGCGCCGGGCGATCCACCGGGTTCTCCAGGCCACCCGGGGGAACAAGAGCGAGGCGGCCCGACAGCTACGAACCGACTATAAGACCCTGCACCTCAAGATGAAGCAGTACGGCATTGACGCTGGGCCGTTCCGGGCGTGATGAACTCGGCCTCGGAAATGTCGGCAAAAGTACTGCGCGTCCTCCTCGGCTGACCCACGCTCCCGTTCTGGCCGTAGGCTCTCTGGTGGCCACACCATGGTCTTCGCGCCACGGCTCTTGCCCCTGCACCAGACTTCCTGGCGCCAGATCTCCGCCTAGTCCTCGCCGCTGGAGAATTCCGGGGCTTCGTGAGGCAGGCCCGAAGACCTCGGCACAGAACTACGGTCACGCCCGACTTTTCGGCGCCGGATCCCTAACCTCGTCCAGGCGGCCCGTCGTGCATCCTGATGTGCCGCTGGCCCCGATTTCACTCGCGAGCATCGCCACTTGCTCAGCCTGCCGAAGACTCCGCCGGTTACTCGTGCAAGACCACGGGCCCACCTTGCGTTGCAGTCCTGGCCGTCCCGAGCGAGGCGTGCAGAGCGTTGTCGCTCCGGTGCTCTTCCCCGCGGAGGAGGGATTCACAACCAAGACTCGGCTCTGCCTCCGCGTTCCAGGCTCGATCTGTAAAAGCGCGAGGGCATGGCAGGGAGTTTGCCTGGCTCAGTGCCGTCTCTCGCGAGGGGGCGTGGCAGCGACTTTCCGCGGTCACGACTCTGGACCGGCAACGGCCTCGAAGAGAACGCCAGTGGCCGACAAGAGGAGAAGACCATGAGACGACGGGCGTGGACAGTGGCACTGGTGATGGCGGTTGGCCTAGCCGGCGCCGTCGAGGCTACCCAGACCCTTTTCACGGATTTCGAAGGCTTCAAAACCGGCGCGAGTATCAATGGCCAGAACGGTTGGGCGCGCACGGGGCCCTACGACGAGCAGGTCGTGAACGCCGGCGGGAACACGGTGTGGCGTGTCTCCAACGCCACGGCATCCGGCTCCTTCGGCGACATGCCCTTTGCACCCCGTTTCGGCGGCATCCCAGCCAACACTGTCAGTAACCCGACCAACGGTAGTCCCGGCGCATTCGCCGGCGAGAGCTCAACAGGAACCTCTCTGACGGTGTTTCAGGCAACGTTCAGCTTCCGCTCTGCGACTGGCGCCCCTTAGCCGGGGGCGCGGATCACAGTGAGCGCCGACAACGGATCGGGCGGCCGGCAAAGCTTCATCTCGCTGACGGACACCGGCGCGGGCATCAATGTCTACACCTACGACGTCAACAGTGACGGGACCTTCACTCCCGACACCGCGACGAGTCCGGGTATCCTCATCGCTTCGGGCCTGTCCTACACGAAGTGGCACACGACGAGCGTTGAGATTCGCTTCAAGGATGGGCCAAACAACGACGTCGTGAGGTACTTCGTCAACGGTAAGCGGGTCCACACCGGGCCGAGCTGGGAGCAGTACTACCGAAACTTCCAGCCCGGTATTCATCCGATGGGGGTTCCCGTTCAGACGCTTCTGTTCCGGCTGAGTGCGCCTCCTTTCAACCCCCCCTGCCTTGCGTGCCTGGGTGGCGGATTTTACATCGACAAGCTCAGCCTGTCGGTGTCGAGATCCGGTGAAAAAGGGGGAGACGGCGAGGACGATAATGACCATGAGGAGCACAACTCTTACTCGGTCGCCCTCGGCGCCGGGGAAGAGAACCAGTACGCGCTCGCAGCCGGTCCCGACACGATCTCACTGACCGCCGTGCTCGCCGACGGTCAGGGCTTGGTGATGGACATCCTCAACCCGCTGGGGACTGTGGTTGCCAGTTCGCTGCCGTCGGTCGGAGGCGCGACCCTGGTGGTGCCCACCGTGCTGCCCGGTGACTACACCATGCGGGTGCGGAACATCGGGTTGACCGACGTCACCACCAAGTTGACGTTGATCCGGAGCATCACGCCCTGACCTGGAGGCCGCGCGCGAAGACACGCGCAAGGCCAGAACCGACGAGGCCGGGCACCGCAAAGTGCCCGGCCTTCGCTTCTCCCCCTGGCGTACTCTGGTCCCCTCACCAGGGTGCTCTCGCCCCCCTCTGGCATCGTCGCTAGAGCCGGCCCCTACCGGAGCCGCAATGCGAATCTCGAGTCGGTCGCCGAACTGCTCCAGATTCGGGGGCGTGACGCCTCGCCTGTTCTATGGCGACGAGAGCACGCGCGGGCTCGTCGACCTCGTCACCGTCAAGACCCCGGGTCGAATCAACATCAATACCGCGAGCCCGGCGGTGCTTCGGGCGCTCGGCCTGGCCGACGCGGAGATCTCCGAGATACTTCAGGGTCGCCGGGCGGGCCCTTACATGGATGCCCGTCGCTTTGCCGGCCGCGACTTGGCGGCGACGACGCAGACCCTCCGCGTTCAAGCCGAGGGCCTCATCGGCGAAGAGCCTCGCGCGCGGCTGACCGCGGTCGTCCGGAAGCGAGCAGAGGGGACCGGAGACGTCCTCGTTGTCCTCGAGTGGTCAGAAACACACTGAGGCGTTGACCCGCTCATCAGGTCATACGCGGCGACGGGTCCCGTAAAGCTTCGCGCGGCACGAGTCACGAGTCCTCTTGAACGGGACTCGCGATGCGCGTCCGCATCTTCCATGCATAACTCTGGTCTCGTCACCAGGGTGTTCTCGCCATACTTCCAGGGTTCCAGCCAGAGCCGGCGCGCTTCCTCTCGGCCCTAAGTGGCCGCGCCTTCGGCGTTCAGGCGGGACGGTGCTCACTGGCCCGAGAATTGCGGGGTTTCTACGGTGCGACGAGAAGGGACAGCGGCAACCTGGTGTGAGGCGTTCGAATGGAGACGCGCCCCTCCTTGAAGGATATCGCCGACCGGGCCACCGCCGAGGCGGAGCGGCAGGCGATCCGCGTGGCTCTTCAAGCCACGCGGGGGAACAAGAGTGAGGCGGCGCGCCTCCTGAGGGTCGACTACAAGACTCTGTACCTCAAGATGAAGCGCTACGCCATCGAGGCCGAGGAGTTCCGGGCGTCGTGACCTGGGCCGTGAAAATGGGTGACCGCGAGCCCATCCCATAAGCGCTATCTCGTCGTCAGTTCCGCTTATGCCCCGGGGACTCTGGTTCCCTGGCGATGCACCGAGTCCTCCAGGCCTTCGCACCGACTACAAGACCCTGCTCCTCAAGATGAAGCAGTACGGCATTGACGCTGGGCCGTTCAGGAGTTGGCGTCGTGACTCGCTCGTAACTCTGGTCTGCTCGCCGGTGTACCTTCGCCGCACCTCTATCACTCTTGCCGGAGCGCGCCCACTTCCTTTAGGCCATAGCTGACTGCGCGTTCGGGCCTTGGCGGGAACGCGCTCCCTGGTCCGCGAATTGCGAGGTAGATCTGCGCCACCATGAGATCGCGCGGCAGACGACGAAAAGAGGTGCGCCTCTCCCTGAAGGAGATCGCCGACCGCGCCTCCGCCGAGGCGGAGCGACAGGCGATCTGCTTGGCACTTCACGCCCCTCGGGGGAACAAGAGCGAGGCAGCCCGGCTCCTCTGGGTGGACTAGAAGACCCTGCACCTCAAGGCGAAGCGCTACAGTATCGAGGCCGCGGAATTTCGGGCGTCGTGACCCGAGTGGGGATCTCGGCAAAGGACTGAGCCTGATCTGAAGGACTGCCCGCCGGCCGGATCTATGGCAGCCGCGCCATGGTGTCGGCGCCATACCTCATGCAGCTGCACCCGACTTTCTCGGCGCCGCGGCTGTCCTGTTCCTCGCGGACCGTCGTTGATCTTGCGCGCCGCGGGCGCCGGTTTCACTCGCTCGCACCGCCACTTGCTCAGCTTGCCAAAGGCTCCGCCGTTCGCTCGGGTTAGATCACAGCCGCGACCGCCAGAAGAACGCTCCTACGCGGGCACGCGCTTTGCTGAGGGCGTGGGTTCGGATGAACGGAGAACTGGAGGGCTCGTGACGCGACGTCAGTAAAAAGCGAGTACTCCTCGCGCCAGCCGCGACGCGACGCTCGCGTAGGTCATGGTGATTCGCGTGAGCGAGGCGGGGCAACATCTCTTTCCTCGGGAAGCAGGGCCAAAGAGGGGGAGTAACTATGCGATTCAGGGTAAGTCGTCTCGCCTCAGTGCTCGTGTTCGGCTTCCTCCTGTTGAGCAGCACTGCAGCGTCGGCAGTGACCCATTGGGTGAATGACGACGATCCCAACGGGGGTGGTTATGTTCCCCCGGGGACGAGTTGCAATGATCCCGGCTATTCGACTGTCGGGGCCGCGGTTACGGCGGCCGTGTCGGGTGAGACGATCATGGTCTGCGCCGGGACGTACACCGAGAACGTCGTCCTCACCAAGAGCCTAGCGCTGCTCGGCGCCCAGGCGACCGTGGCCGCCTGTGGGCGCATCGCCAGCGAGTCAATCCTTATGCCGCTAATCCCAACGAATGGGACACTGGAGTTCCAGACGGGCTCAGCAGGCTCGATCATCAACGGCTTCACCTTCGTCGGTGGAACCGGACTAGGGTCCATCAGGTCAACCAGCGGTCCCATCAACGACATCCAGCTGCTCAACAACCGCATCCGAGGATTCACCGGGAACGGAGTGTTTCTCAATGACAATGGGATCAACATCACCGTCAATCAGAACGAGATCGATGGGACGAACAAGGTCGGCGGGGGCGGTCTCTTCCACTTGGACACGGACAACTTCGACGGGTTCCGGTTCACTAACAACTGCGTTGTGAACGGGACCACGGGAACGGGTTTCTTCGTCGACGGCAACCGCAACGTGGACGCGAGCACGGCGGGCGCGCGGACACCACTCTTCAGCGGGAATTTCATCGCAAACAACGGCACGGGGGTCAACCTCGGCAGCAGGGCATGGGGAGACGGGCCGATCACCGGCAACACCTTCAGCAACAACCTCCTCGATGGGTTGCAGGGCGGCCCGAAAGGCTCGCCCACGACCCCGCTGCCCATCAGCCAGAACACTTTCGACAGCAATGGTCGTAGCGGACTGGCGCTAACCAGCTTCGGTAACGCAACGGATCCCGCGCGGGGCGCGCAGTACACCACGATTACCCAGAACTGCTTCACTGCGAACGGTTTCCTCGTCGCAACCGGAGCGGGCATTTCTTTTAGCGCAACTCAAGCCCCAGGCACCATCTCCACCAACGTAGCTCATCAGAACAACATCTTCGGCAACGCCATCGGCGCCCGCTATCTCGGGATCGAAACCATTAACGCCGAGTCCAACTGGTGGGGCAGCCCGACGGGCCCGACCCATCCCAGCAACCCGCCCGGCACGGGGGACTCCGTCGTCGACAACTTTCCCCTCCCAGGAGGCATCGACTTCGACCCCTGGCTGACCTCTCCGGCAGGCAGTACTCCGTGCTCACCGCCCCCGTCGGGGAAGGTGACTGGCGGCGGCCAAGTCAACGTGCCCGGTGGGATTGGTAGCTTCGGCTTCAACGCGAAGCAGAGCGGTGGGGTAGGGAGTGGCCATCTCAATTACCTGAACCATTTCACGGGCGCGCACCTCGATTGCACCGTCACCTCGGTGACGACACTCACCGGCACGACGGCGGAGTTCTCTGGCACCTGCAGCCCGAACAGCTCCTCGGGAAGCTTCCAGGCGCACGTCGAGGACCATGCGGAGCCCGGCAAGGGCGCGGACAAGTTCATCATCACGTACGGCACGCCGACTGTCACTGAGGGTGGCACGCTCACGAGCGGGAACATCCAGATCCACAAATAGTGGCCCGGAGGGACTAACAATGACGCGACTGGGATTCGTATTGGCGGTGGTCCTAGGGTTGGCTAGCGCCAGCGTGTCAGCGCCGGCTATGGCGCAAGACGACGCTGCCAGGGTGACGGGCGCTGGCGAGGCGATCTTCCCCGACGGCGCTACCCTCAACGGCCTTACGCTGAGCGGCTTGACCCTCGGCCAGGGACTCTTCATCGCTCGAGATGGCTCGGCGGCGGGCCAGTTTCAGGCGGTGCTCCTGGGCATCTCACTCCTTGGGGCGCCGCAAAACGTCACCCTCGAGGGGGAGGTCCGCGATGGGTTCATCGGGGGAGACGGAAGCGCCACCTTCAACGGCACCGCCACAGTGGACATGGGCGACGGGACCCTGCCCTTGCCGGGCGTGCCCTTCACGGTCACGGTGTCAACGGGGGGCCTCGCGCTGATCCTCGACGCGGCGGCTCTGCCGACCGCGAGCGTCAGTGCGGGGAGCATCACCATTGAGTAGTGCGGTCGGCACGTCGGGAGGGCGGCTCGGCCGCCCTCCTCGTTCGGCCACCGATTCCATACCTGGGTAACGCGGGCCGCGGTTTCTCTGGGTCAGCGCCGTCACTTCGAAGACTGTGTCCTTCGCTCGCGTCGGCCCCCCCAGCGTTCCCCTCTTGGTTACTCTGGTCTGCTCGCCAGGGTGCCTTCGCCGCACCTCTACCACTCTTGCCGGAGCGCGCCCACTTCCTTTGAGCCATAGCTGAGTGCGCGTTCGGGGTTTGGCGGGAAACGCGCTCCCTGGTCCGCGAATTGCGAGGGGTAGATCTGCGCCACCATGAGATCTGGCGGCAGACGACGAAAAGAGGTGCGCCCCTCCCTGAAGGAGATCGCCGACCGCGCGCGGCCGAGGCGGAGCGACAGGCAATCTGCTTGGCACTTCACGCCACGCGGGGGAACAAGAGCGAGCCAGCCTGGCTCCTCCGAGTGGACTACAAGCCCCTGCACCTCAAGGCGAAGCGCTACAGTATCGAGGCCGCAGAATTTCGGGCGTCGTGACCTGAGCGGAAATCCCGGCAAAGGACTGCGCCTGATCTGAAGGACTGCCCGCCGGCCGGCTCTATGGCAGCCGCGCCATGGTGTCGGCGCCATACCTCTCCCAGCTGCACCCGACTTTCTCGGCGCCGCGGCTGTCCCTGTTCTTCGCGTACCGTCGTTGATCTTGCGCGCGGCGGACGGCGGTTTCACTCGCTCGCACCGCCACTTGTTCAGCTTGCCGAAGGCTCCGCGGTTCGCTCGGGTTAGATCACGGCCGCGACCACCCGAAGAATGCTCCCACGCGGGCACGCGCTTTGCTGAGGGCGTGGGTTCGGATGAACGGAGAGGTGGAAAGCTCGTGACGCGACACGGTGACTCGTGTGAGCGGGGCGTGGCGGGGAGGAGTTTGCCCGGTCAGTAGCGACGCCAAAACGATGCCGGTTTGAGCCGGCACACAAGGGGTCCCTATGATGAACAAGAGACTGCTTTTTATGCAGCTCACGCTAGCCGCCGGCCTCGTCTTCGAGGACGGGCAGGCATGGGCCTGGCAGAAGGATCCTGACTCTTTAGTCGATCCGGCGAAGGTGGTGACGTCCACGCTGCTGCCGCCGCCGGATGTGATGCTCGGCGACGAAGACACGACGGTCGCCGGTATCGCCGACGCTGTCGTCGGAGTCAATGAAATGACGCCCGACCCGCTGGACCCTCCGTCGTCGGGGACCACATTCTGGGTCGACAACACGCCTTTCAACGGCGACTGTCCACAAGCTACCTTCACATCGATCCAAGCCGCGGTGAACGCCTCGGGTCCGAACGATACGATCAAGGTCTGCCCGGGCACGTACACCGAGCAGGTGCAGATCACCGGACACACGCACGACCGGCTCCGTCTCGAGTCGCTGACGCCGCTCGCGGCGACCATCAAGTGGCCCTCAGTCCCTTCATCGAACCACCAACTCGTTAACGTTAGCGGCGCCGACCGCGTGATCATCCGCGGGTTCACAATCAGCGGCCCGTTCAACTCGGGTGGCTGCTCGGTCGATCGCCACGAGGGCGTGCGATTCGAAAACGCGTTCGACGGGAGGGTCGACCACAACTACATCACGCTGATCCGCGACAGCAATCCCGCTCTGTGGGGCTGCCAACAAGGTGACGCCGTGGCGATCGGCGAGCGGCTTCCGAACCCGGGGCCTCCTTTCGGAGCGCCCGCCAGCGCGCGCGTCGACCACAACGTCATCGACAGGTACCAAAAGAACGGCGTTCAGGCGGTGAACACAGGGACGTTCGTGGACGTGCGGAGCAACACGATCACGTACTACCAGTCTGAGACCGCGTTCATTGCGTTCAGAGCCGCGCCGAACGGCGTCGTCGTCTTCCGCGAAGCGGCAGGGACGGTCGAGCAGAACGTCATCAGCGGGAACCATTGGACGGCGCCGCTCAGCACGGGGGTGATCCTCGACGAAGCGCCGGCGGGCTCGAGCAAGGTCAATCACAATCGTATCTTCGACAACGATTACGGGGTCGAGACCGATACGCAGACTGGCCTCGAGATCTCGCACAACGACGTGTCCAACAACCTCGCCGACGGAATCACGCTCTGCGGTGATGTGTTCCAGGGTTGCGGGCCGGCAGAGCAGATCGTCGTGCGGTCGAACGATATCCAGAACAACGGGGGCAGCGGGATCCTTCTGTTGGGTGCCGACTCGAACCTGCTCAAGTCGAACCATATCGCCGGCAACGGCACAGCCGTCGGCGACACGACAGATGGGATCCGCGTCGATGCAGCTTCCGCGAACAACCAGATCCTCGACAACCACATGAGCGCCAATGTCACGCACGACTGCCACGACGCTTCTACTGGAACCGGATCCGGCTCACCGCCGACGGCCAACACGTGGACAAATAACGAGGGCGACACGCAGAATCGCGACGGCCTCTGCAAGTTTGCAACGACGACGCCGTAACGCCGGAGCTCGAAGATGGGAATCGAGGTGGTCCAACACCTTCATCGGATTCATCGGATTGAGGAAAGGAGTGTCACCATGAGAGGCCGAAGCATCGTGGTTCTAGCAGCGATCCTGGGGAGTCTTCTTCTCGCGTCACCGGCGTTCCCCGGACCGGAGACCTCCATCTCAGGCCTGGCGGTCCCGAGCCTGACGTTGGGCAGCCTCGCCGACGACTTGCTCGCGACAGCCGACCTTTCCACTCTGCTGGATCCGACGGGGCACTCGACGCAGCACTATGGCCCGTATCCGAGCAGCTCGCCCGATTCGGGTACCTGCGGAGTCGACTGGGCGACGGACACGTTCGATCGGCACTTTACCGTGAAAACGAATCAGGACGGTTCAATCGTCGTGGTTGAACAGTTCAAGCGCGGAAGCTTCGTCACGACGATGATCCCTCCGATGAACCCGAGCCCCGGCGCGTGCGACACCACCGACGGAAGCCCTCCAGGCACCGTGAACGCTGAGGTGAGCGGCAGCATGCAAGGCTACTTCATCATTCCGCTTCCCCCTGGTACGGTACAGACGTCGTACGATCCGCACTGCAACGGGGTTACCAACACGGGTTGCACCACGGCCACCTTCGTGGATAGTCACTTCACCCCCGCTTGCTACGGAATCCCCATCCCGACTTGCACGGTGACCACGTTCTTCTTCCACTACAGCGCCGGCGATCAGTCGCTGGTCGAGCATGAATGGAAGAACGCCTCGGCCGATCGCGGGGGGAATCACGGGGACATCCGCAGTACGAATCTGCCTTAGGGTCTCTCGAGGACCACTCGACTGGGTTCAAGGCGCTCCCACTACGGTGGGAGCGCCTCAGGTTGCGAGGCCGAACAGTGACGTGATCAGCGTCGAGTCGAGCATCGCCGCCATCTCGTCGTCGGAGGGACGGCGCTCGAAGTCCTCGACGCCGAACAATCCGAGCAACGGGCAATGGAGGGTCTTTGGCGAGCCCGATCCTCCCGTTGCGCGATCAGGCAGCGGCCGAGCGCTTCCAGCCGAGCCAGTCGACGACGGCCCCGCCCATCACCCGCTCGAGGTCGCGGCCCTTCAGCCACGGTAGCTCCTCGGTGAACATCGTCACGCATTGCCGATATGAGCACGGCATGCGGGTGATGTCGGTGCCCCAGAACGAGCGCTCGGGGCCGAACGCCTCGAAGATCTGGCGCAGATAGCCGTGGATGTTCGTGTACGGGTAGGGCTGGCTCGAATAGCTTGGAGCGCCCGACATCTGCGAGCGCCGTGACTCGCTCGTAACTCTGGTCCGCTCGCCAGGTACCTTCGCCGCACCTCCATCACTCTTGCCGGAGCGCGCCCACTTCCCTTGGGCCATCGCTGACTGCGCGTTCGGGGTTTGGCGGGAACGCGCTCACTGGTCCGTGAATTGCGAGGGTCGAACTGCGCCACCATGAGATCGATCTGGCGACAGACGACGAAAAGAGGTGCGCCCCTCCCTGAAGGAGATCGCCGACCGCGCCGCCGCCGAAGCTGAGCGGCAGGCGATCTGCTTGGCACTTCACGCCACGCGGGGGAACAAGAGCGAGGCAGCTCGGCTCCTCCGGGTGGACTACAAGACCCTGCACCTCAAGACGAAGCGCTACAGTATCGAGGCCCGCGGAATTTCGGGCGTCGTGACCTGAGCGGTAATCTCGGCAAAGGACTGCGCCTGATCTGAAGGACTGCCGCCGGCCGGTCGAGCGCGGGCCAAAACCAGCAGACGACAGAGTCGACAATCTCCTGGGTTTTCTTGGTGGGTGTTGGTACGGGTGATGATCCCAGTCCCCTCATAACCCAAAGGTCGTCGGTTCAAATCCGACCCCCGCGACCAGACATGCGGCTTTGGCCGAGACGGCAATTTCGAGACGCTGAAATTGCCCTTGACTGCGATGGTGTTGGTGCGTAGGTTCTGCTTCGTTTTCTACCTTCAACCGTTCGGGCCCGCGGAGTGGCAGGAGACTCCGGCTCGGTTCGGTCCCTCGGCATCAACTCTCGAAGCTCGCCACTTGCAACGACGTCGACTTTGCCTCGTGCACGCGTCATCGAGGCCGCATGCACTCACGAGGGCGTGATTCACAGTGCCTACGCGATTTGGGCCGCTCAGGAGAAACCGGTGAGAAGGAGGGCCGAGACCATGGTGCAGACGCGACTCTGGAGATCCAACGTATTGGTCTGCCTGCTGCCGGTGCTGCTCCTGGCGCTGACAGGCGTGAGTGCCCAGGCCCAACCCGCCGCCGGCAAGGCCAAAGTGGACCGATTGGTCATGGGCCTCATCAACCCGTATCGGGACTACATGCGCCCCTGGATCAACGGCACCCCCGATCACAATATTCAGCATGATCCGGCGTTCGAGTGGCTGTTCGAGGTCGACGTCTCGTCGGGTGGCTACAATCCCTGGCTGGCCAAGAGCGCGGAAATGGCCAAGGACGGCCGGTCCTGGCGCATCAAGCTGCAGAAGGGCGTGCAGTTCCACCGTGGCCATGGCGAATTCACGGCCAAGGACGTGGTGCACAACCACGCGCTCTGGTGTGACCCCAACTACCCAGGCCGCAAGGACCCCACGCTGGTTGGCTACAAGCAAGGCATGTGCGCGGTCCAGCGGGTGGAGGTGGTCAACGACCACGAGGTCGTCCTGCACTGCAAGGTGGTGTGTCTCGACTTGCAGTTCTATTACTCGAGCGCGTCGAGCATGATCATCTTCAGCAAGGCGCAGTGGGACAAAGAAGGGGAGATGGCATACGAGACGAAGCCGGCCGGCACCGGGCCCTACGTCTTCAAGGAGCGGGAGCTCGGCCGTCATGTGTTGTACGAGCGGGCCCCGACGCCGCACTGGAAGTGGGGTGTGGTGGACTGGAAAGAGATCAAGATGACGTGGAACGTCGAGGAGCCGCCGCGCTATGCCCAGCTGCTGGCGGGAGAAAGCCACCTCACCGAGATCAACCGGGACCTCACCGACGACGCGATCGCCAAGGGGTTCAAGCTCATCCGCAGCCGGCAGGTGGCCCAGCAGACCGTCATCGCTTTCGGTGGACTGTACTTCGGCACCGAGGACAAGACCACGAAGCGCTACAGCGAATACGGGGGGATAACCGGGAGACTCGACCCCAAGGTGCCGTGGACCAACAAAAAGGTGCGGCAGGCCATGAACAAGGCCATCAACCGCGAGGAACTGCTCAAGGTGCTGTACAAAGGCCGGGCGACGCCCACCTACGTGGCGGGCTTCTATTCCGACCTGCCGGGCTGGGATCCCACCTGGGCGAAGCGCTTCCTGGAGATGTACGGCTACGACCCAAAGAAAGCCAAACAACTGCTGGCCGAGGCCGGATACCCCAAGGGCTTCAAGGCGAAGGCGTGGCTGTTCCCGTTTGCCGGGGCGCCGGAGCTCATCCAGTTGATGGAGGCGGTGGCGACACAGTTGCGTGAGGTGGGCATCGAGCTCGAGTTGGAAGAGGCCGACTTGGTGGCGGTCGTCCAGCCCAAGGTGCGAGAGCGGCGAGCGAACTGGTACATCAGGGGCGGCGTCCCATCGAAAAAGGCGGTGGAGCCGCAGATCGCCCTGTTCAACGCCGGCAAGGGCGTAGGGCACTGGTTCGAGGACGACACGATCTACGGCATGTGGGAAGAGCTGCTGCAGACCTCAGATCCAAAGGCGTACGATGCGCAGCTGCGCAGGATCGGCAACTACAAGTTCGAGAACTTCGAGGTCATCCCGCTCTTCGACGTGCACATCGAGGTCGTGGTGAACCCCAAGATCATCAATGACTGGCCCTTCTCCGGCTGGGACGGCGGGGACCTCGGCCACACCTTTCTCATCAGTGCGTGTAAGCAGGAGAAGCCTTGTAAATAGGCTCGCTAGCCAGAAGCTCGCAGGTGAGCGACTCGCGCAGGCTCTTCATAGCCGCGTTGAAGCCACAAAAGGGCGAGGCGCGCGCCGCAGCTGCCGCCGCGCTCGATGAATTCCCATATCGGCTCACCGGCCAGCGGTCGGAAGGCCTCGGTCGCGAGCTTCCACGCGAAGACGAAGAGCAGCACGCCCCGCATCGGCCAACAAAGGACGATCAGACCCAGTACGCACTCGAACCACCCGGCCGTGGGGCTGAGCGGATGCGCCGCCAGGGCGGTCGGGCTGATGCCGACGGCCGCGCTGTAGCTGGTCCAGTTCTCCCCATCGCGAAGTCGAAGCCGCCATGACCGATGAGCAGGAGCGCCGTTGTCGCACGCAGAGTCCAGCCGATGGCCGAGGCTCGCTCGATGGTAAGAGGAGGCCCCGGGCGGAAGGAGAACCAGTCCGCCGGGGATCGTCCGGCGCCGAGCAAGCAAAGGAAGGCCAGAGGCACACCGTAGTTGCCCGCCCGCTCGAGGAGCTCCCACACTCCTTGGCCGGCCAAGGGGCGGAGGCACGCGGTCTGAAATCCCCAGAACGTCATGTAGAGGATGGCCGCGCGGACCGGCTGGATCAGGGTGAGCACGCCGACCGAGACATCGACGGCGCCAACAACCGGCATGAGCTTCCACGCCCACGCCTCCGGTATTCCGAGGATCGCGAAGTACGGCAGCCATGCGGCCTTGGTGATGAGACCGAAGGCCCCGTGGCCGATGAAGCACGCCGCCACCGCAATGCGAAGAATCCAGTGCAGGATGTCGGAGTCCGACGAGGCGATCGATTCGTCGCGCTCGATCATGCCGTCTCCTCCGGGCCGCGGGTGCCGTACAGGCGGCTCGGTGGCGAGCCGCCCGACGGCGCACCGCCCTGGACTACTTCTTCACGGGCTGCAGATAGATCTTTGCCACTCGCTCGCCGACCTTGCGCCCGAGGGACATCCCGTCCTCACAGGCGCTGCGGAAATGGATGCCGGCATAGACGCGAGAGTCCGCGCTCTCACGGGCCGCCTGAGAGAAGCTCGTGAATGACCGGGTGATCCCCTCGAACGGCTTGCCGCTCGTGACCGTGAAGCTCGCCTGATCGCCGCCGAGGGCGCTGGCGAGCGTCACGGCCGCCGCCGCGCTGAACGTGCTTTGCGTCGACGGGTAGTCCGAGACCGACGGGGTGTTCTGATGACTATCCCAGGTCGGATCGCCGACCGTGGCGTCGTTGCCGTCGCTGTCGCCTTCGCGAATGGCCGTGACCGGGCGCCAGGAATCGTACACGTAGCGGATCTTCCAGCCCTCGATGTAGGCGTCCGCCATCGCCAGGTTCATCAGCGCGAGCACGCGGGCGCTGTCTCTGGCATCGAGGCCGCGCGTGGTCGCGATCGTACGTGCGATCGTGTTCCAGGCACCCGGCCCTTCGAACCAGAAGCGGGCGATCTGGGTCTGGTCGGCGGTACGAACCGTACTGACCTTTCCGCCGACGCTCTTCACCTCGTTGTAGTCGCGCGCGTACGTCTCGCTCGTCAACGCCGGGGGCCCGGGAAGCCAGAACTGCGAGGCCGATAGCAGCGTGAAAGGCGTGACATTGACCCATCCCGGATTCGAGCTCGGCAGGTAGCCGCGAGCCGCGTCGGGATTGGCGATGGGCGGGTTGGCGGGAACGGGGTTGGGATGCGGACGCCACTTGCCCGGTCCCATGCCCGGTGTATACGGCACGTCGCGGGTCGCCCCGTCGTCCTTGCGAAGCGCGAGGATCGCCGCGCCGGCGGCGCGGCCGACCGCCACGCCTTTGTTCCGCGCGGGCCCGTCGGTGACTCGCGCGATCGACGTGGCATAGGACTGGTCAACCAGCGCGAGGGTGTCCACCCGCTGAGCCGGCGTGCCGAAGCTTCCGACGACGCCCACGAGCACCGTATGCGCGGCCGCCGCGACCGCGGCGTCGGGCGAGGCCGCGGGGTCTGCCGGCCCCTCGAAGTAGTAGGCGTCGTAGCGGCGGCTGATCGCGTTCAGCGCGTCGTGCACGGCCGTCTGCACCATGGCCAGCGTGCGCGTCGACACGAGGGGGTTCTGACCGTTCGCGGCGATGGCCTTCATCGTCGTCTCGTTCCACTGGACGACCTCGTTGGCGGCCACCTCGGACATCGAAAGGACGGTGAGGCAGATGACGAGGCTGGCAATCGGCATGGCGCTGCCGATCGCCCGAAGGTACTTCACCATCGATGAGATCCTCCTCTGATCGGTCGGGGCACCTCGTTCGGGGTCCCTAGCGCTTCGTCTCACCTCCCTACGGACTCAGCGTGACTGGGCTGCTCATCTAGTGCCAACTGCTTCGTGCAACTGACTTGTGCGAAAACGCGCAGATCAGCCCATCGTTCAGGAAGCTGGGGTGGTGGCCGTCGCGGAACTCTGCCCGAATCGGCCGGGCGGCTTGCCGCTGGAGTGGTAGGACCTCCGTGTGAGGCGCTCGACGGACGGCGACGGTTCGGCTACTGCCGCTCGAACGAATATGTGCCGGCCGGCATCCCGCCGATCGTCAAGTCAATCGTGTACCGGCCCGGCGGCGTCCAGGCATTGATGGACCAGTGGGAGAGGTGTTCGACCACGTCCCGATTTGGGTGCGCGCTAGAGGTCTCCTGGAAGCAGGTCGGCTATCCACCTTCCAACAGGACTGGACGGCGCCGGAGATGGCGGCCATCAGCACCGCGACGAGGAATGCGCTCCACACTGACGGGACTCTTGTGGTCATCTGCTTCCTCCTCCATTGGTTTGGGTGTCGTACCCGTCGGCCGCCGGCAGACAGCCTGCTCTAACCGCCTGCGCTCACTTAGGACCTTGGTCTGAGCGACCTTGGTCGCATGGGCGCGGTGTGCTCGGTGTCCTAGTATTGTGCGGACGGCACATCCCACCTGACCGGCTAAAGAGAGGAGGCGAGGTCCATGCACGCTACCAGCCGACGGATTGTCATCACGCTGCTGCCCTGCGCCGCGATCTTGGTCCTGCTTGCGCTAGCCTGGCCCGAGCCGGCGCTCGCCCAGCAAACGTTCTCCATCGACTTCCCGAAGAAGGCGGGTCTGCCGAACTCGTGCATGACCCAAGAACCGGGCGGAAGCGGCGGAACCTATCTGCGCTGCCGGATCGCCCTGCCGAACGATGTCCCCTCGGGCCTGTTCATCCGCGCGTTGTTCTTCGAGTGCCGGCCCGGCGACAGCCAGGCGTGCCTGAAGACGCAGGCATGCCCGGGAAACGGCTCGATCTGCGACCGTCACCCGAACCCGATCGTGCCGGTGGACTTCAACATCGCGCAGCCGGGGCTTCGGGTGGTCGAGTGGTGGGGCTGGACCAGCGACACCGGCGAGGCGATCCTGCACTTCGACGTCACGGTCGGTCCGTAACCCGCAGCCGCGGAAGAGGCGATCATGGCCACTCGAGTCGCGGACCTGCCGTAGGACTCACGAAGGGGCGGAATAAGCGACCATTCTCGGCAACCGGTCGCTCTTGCTGCTCCGTCTCCACGTACAGCTTTGCAAGCGCGATCCGCTGACCACGTTGCCTCGATCATGCTCCGGCTCGTCCTTGTCGGAGCGTGCCTCGTTGCCCTTGCCGGATGCGCCACCACCACCCCTCTTCCGCCGGCTGAGGCCAGACACTACGCGGCCGCAAAGCAACTGCACGAAGCCCGCGCGACTCGCGAGTCCGCCGAACGACGCGCCGCCCATTATCTCGAGGCGGCCGAGAATGCCGGGCCGCTGCTCGGCGAGGGCGCCGAGGCTCAAGAGGTGCGCGACATCTACAACACCGCCGTGGCGGAGCTCACCGTCCTGCTGCGCTCCGCCGACGATGGCCACCTGTGGGATCGTCCGCTCACGCTCACGGCGGGCAGCACCACCTACCGCCTGCGCTTTGCGCCCGCCTCCCGCCCAGATGGCACCTGGGCGCCAGGCTTCTTCGACTTCTTCCGCACGCCGGAGCAGGTCCAGGAGAAGCGCCTTCGCGTGCAGGATCGGGATGCCGGGTTCGGCGGGATGCTGGTCGGTGTGCACAAGCCGGCGGATCCCCAAAAATCCTTCCTGCCGACGGTGGGGGTCGCAGCGCCGGTCACGGCGGTGCTCGATTTCAACGGACCCGCTGACGGGAAGCAGCCGACGCGCGATGTGGTCCTCTCGCTGCACGATCCAACCCTCCGCGAAACCGTCCAGATCGCGGGCGCGACGCGCCCGCTGGCGGCAGATTTCACCGCGCCCCTGGCCTATTACCCGCACCCCCGGTTCCTCGGGTTCATGGAAATGCTGCGCGTGGATCGCTACTACAAAACGGCGGGTCTGGCCATGTGGCAGCCTTATGATCCCGAGCGGATCCCGGTGGTTTTGGTCCACGGGCTCATGTCGGATCCAGGGATGTGGCCCGACTTGATCGACGCCGTCGAGTCCGATCCGCTACTCCGCGGGCGCTTCCAGTTCTGGACCTTCGGCTATCCCACCGGCGATCCCATTTCGATCTCCGCGCTGCAGTTTCGCGAAAGCCTGGCGGGAGTCTATCGGCTCTATCCTCGGACCAAGGACATGGTGCTGGTCAGCCACAGCCTCGGCGGACTGCTCTCGAAGATGCAGACGATCACCACCGGCCGCGCGGTTTGGGATGGGGTCTTCGGGGACGAGGCCGACCACCTGTACGCCAAGGTTCCATCCGATAACATGGTGAAGCAGGCGCTCATTTTCGAGGCCAACCCGCGGGTCAAGCGGGTCGTCTTCATCTGTGTGCCCCATCGCGGAAGCCCGTTGGCCACCGGTGTCATCGGTGCCATCGGCCTCAGCCTGATCCACCTCCCGCCGGCGGTCGTGGACAATGTCCAGGCGCAGGTTGGCCACACCCTGGCCGTCGCGGCGGGCCGGAAAGGATTCGTCTTCCCGCCCAGCGTGCACGGACTTTCGCCGGACTCGCCTCTTCTCCATGCGCTCGACACGCGCTCAATGGAAGCGCCGCACCACTCGATCATCGGTGACCGCGGCAAGGGCGATACGCCGAACAGCTCCGACGGCGTCGTGGAGTATCGGAGCTCGCGTCTCGATTCCGCGCAATCCGAGCTCATTGTCCCCGGCCCGCACGGCTCCTACCAACTGACGGAAACCGTCAGCGAACTCCAGCGAATCCTTCGTCTGCATCTCATTACCAGCGACCAATAGGCAGATGAAGGCGATCACCGTCGAGCCGAAGAAGCCGGGAAGCGCGCGGCTGGAGAACATCCCGGAGCCCGATGTTGTCAACGGATCCGTGCTCGTAGAAGCGATCGCCGTCGGAGTGTGTGGGACAGACACGGAAATCGCCGACGGCTACTACGGCTGGGCGCCTCCCGGGGTGAGCCGCCTGGTGCTGGGCCACGAGTCGCTCGGCCGGGTGGTCGAAGCGGGACACGGTGGTGCCCTGCGGACAGGCGACCTGGTGGTCGGCATCGTCCGCCGCCCTGACCCCGTTCCGTGCACGAGCTGTGCGGTGGGGGAGTGGGATATGTGCCGCAACGGTCGGTACACCGAGCGCGGCATCAAGGAGATCGACGGGTTCATGTCGGAGCGCTGGCGGATCGAGCCGGAATACGCCATCAAGGTTGATTCCTCCCTCGGCCTCCTCGCGGTGCTGCTCGAGCCGACCTCGGTTGTCGCCAAGGCGTGGGAGCAGATCGTCGCCGTGGGCCAGCGGGCCTTCTGGGAACCCCGGACGGTGCTCGTGACCGGTGCGGGCCCGATCGGTCTGCTCGCCGCCCTCCTCGGCAAACAGCGCGGGCTGGACGTCCACGTTCTCGACCGGGCCGAGTCCGGCCCCAAGCCCGCGCTCGTGCGCGCTCTGGGCGCGAGCTACCACGCGGGCAGCACTCCTCCCGTGGGGTTCGAGCCAGACATCATCGTCGAGTGCACCGGTGTCGGGTCAGTCATTGCCGACTGCCTTCAGTCTCTCGCCGCGGACGGGATCCTGTGCCTCACCGGGGTCGGGAGCGGTGGCCAACCGTCCGGTCTCGCCCCAGCAAACGTTGCGGCGGGCGTAGTGCTACGCAACAACGTTGTCGTGGGCAGCGTCAACGCCAACAAACGCCACTGGTACAAGGCCGGCCAGGCTCTGGCGCGCGCAGACCGCTCGTGGCTGGCGCGTCTGGTGACGCGGCGAGAACGTCCGGAAGACTTCGCCCAAGCCCTGCGAAGGACAGATGAGGACATCAAGGTTGTCGTCCAGTTCGGCGAGGCGTGAGTGACACGGCCTCCCACGGGACAGGTCTCGATTGTGCCAAGGGGGTCTCGCCGGCCCATCGTCGCCGCTATGAGACCTAGGTCTCACAGGATCCCCGCCCAACCTGCAGTAGACTCTTCGCGATCTGTTCAAGCACTGGGAATCCACCGAAGTGAAAGATGTTCCTCATCGGCTGCTGACAAGGCCGTTCGAAGAACGAGTTTCCTAACCCAAGGAGAGCGGGATGAGCAAGGCTGCTCGACGGACGTACATGCTTTCGGTGGCGGTGGGACTCGCGGTGTCAGTCGCCGGCTGGGTCGGAGCGCAGCAACCCACGGCGCCCGCCCAACCGCCCGGCGCGAGCGAGCCTCAAGACGCCGACCAGGACATGACCAGCGAGATCGAGCTGACGCGGGCGTCGATCCAGCTCCGCCGTCAGACGATCGTAACCGCGGTGATGGATCTGGCCCCCAAGGAAGCGGAGGCCTTCTGGCCGCTCTACCGCGAATACCGGCTCGAGATGTCGAAGGTGGGCGACCGCGTCGCCAAGCTGCTCGTCCAGTACGCCGGGCAATACGACACGCTGACCGACACCCAGGCCACGAACATCATGAAGGAGTGGCTCAGCGTCGAGAGGGCGAAGACCAGCGTCAAGAGCAAGTACGTGTCGCAGTTCCAGAAGATCCTGCCGGCGAGGAAAGTGATGCGCTTCTTCCAGGCGGACAACAAGCTCGACGCCGTGCTGAGCGCGCAGCTCGCTTCCGTCGTGCCGCTCGCGCGATGACCGTGGTCGACGACTGCTACCGATACGAGAGAACCGTTATATCTCAAGGAGAGCGGACATGAAGAGCTGGACCACCACGATCATTGCCGGACTCGCCGCGGGCATGCTCGTGAGCGCGGCACAGGCCGAAGTCTTCGTCTACCCCAAGCCGGGGCAGAGCCAGGACGCGTTCGGGAAGGACCAGTACGAGTGCCACACCTGGGCCCAGCAGCAGACGGGCTTCAACCCTGCCGCGCCACCCCAGACGGCTGCCGCGCCGCCGCCGCAGCAGGGCGGCGCGGTGAGAGGTGCGGCGCGCGGCGCGGCGGTGGGGGCTGTCGGCGGCGCCATCGGTGGCGACGCGGGCAAGGGTGCCGCGGTGGGCGCCGGTGTGGGCGCCACTGCCGGCGCGATGAGACAGAACGCCAACAACAGGGCGTCGGCGCAGGCCTCCCAGCAAGCGCAGGCCCAGCAGCAGGCCGCCTACAGCAACTACGAGCGCGCCTATGCGACGTGCCTGGGGGGTCGCGGCTACACGGTCAAGTAGACGCAGGTGTGTACCTGTTGACTCGAGCCGGCGCCGTCGTCGAAACCGGCCGGCATTTGGGGGCGACCCACGCGCCGGGCCGCGGCGCCCGGATCCGACCGAGTGGTCAAAACAGGACAGATTCCGTAGAGCGAAGAACGTATGCATGCAATCGGGTCTATGCCCGCTATCCTGCGGGCTGGTATCGGCGGTTCAACACCCCGCAGTTCGCCCCGAGGCGGAGGAGATGACGCAGGATGAAGCCGCTGGAGGAACGGACGAGATGGAGCGAGGGGGCGCCGCCTCGGCACTGGGGCGTGGCGCTGGTGATCGTGGTGGTCGCGGTTTCGCTCGGCACGCAACCCGCCATTTCCGGGGACGCAGCGCAGGATGCGCAGCCCAGCACGACCACGGGTCGCGTCCGACCCCTCGACTTCGTCAAGTCGTCCGTCGCGCAGGTGCTGGCGGCCGTTCGATCACGGCCGGCCACCAGCAGCGAGATCGTGCAGCGCCGGGCCGAGATTCGCCGCGTGGCGGACGGGTTTTTCGACTTCAATGAGATGGCTCGGCTGACCCTGTCCCGGCACTGGAGCGCCCAGTCGCCTGAGGAGCAGGAGGAGTTCGTTCGACTGTTCACCGCGCTGTTGGAACGGTCCTATCTGTCGACCATCGAGAACTACGCTGGGGAACGGATCTCGTTCCTGAGCGAGTCGATCAACGGCACGTATGCTCAGGTGTCGTCCCGGATCACCACCAACCGGCGGGTGGAGATCTCGATCGACTACCGTCTCATCGAGAGGGGCGATCGGTGGGCGGTGTACGACGTCGTGCTCGACAGCGTGAGCCTCGTGTCGAACTACCGCAGTCAGTTCAATTCGATCATCCGGACGTCGTCCTTCGCGGACCTGTTGTCGCGGCTGCGAAACAAGCAGATCGAGGCGCATGTGATTCCGAGAGTAGGTCGCGTACCGTAATTCCTTCGCCGTCCCCCCGGCGCTGGTGAGCTAGTCGATCACCTTTCCCGATCGGTCGCAGTCGGCGTCAGCCCTGGTTCCTATGGCAATGCCGCCGGGGATGAAGAAATCACGAGACCGCGAGGACGTCGTCTTGCGGGCCCTCGCAACGCTGCTGGCGCCGATGGTGAAGCATCTGCGTGTTCTTGCGGCCGTCGGCGCCCTGATGAGCGCTCTGGCGGCCATGGGCGTCTGGGCTTTCATCGGCTTCGAGCGCCACTACTTGCCGAGCAGGTCGGTCGTCCCCTTATACCTCGGTCGGCGCGGGCGCTTTATCTCGCAATGGTTGCGTACTTCCGGAGTTTCAAAATGTGGCGTCGGGGCCGGCCCCAAGGCGCAACACGCTAAGTGTTGGGACGGCTCTCGCGCTGGCTCTACCGGGGACACCGCCCCAATGCGTTGGCCCGCTGGCTCAATCGAGGCACGGCGGCCGTGTTCGCGCGGGGCGTCGTTCCAGACCATTTCGTCAGAATGGAAGTGGTCGGTCGCCGTTCCGGTCGCCCGATCTCTTTCCCCCTCGTGATGGCTGTTCTCGAGGGAGAGCGCTACCGCGTCTCGATGCTCGGCGCCGACGTGGCCTGGGTTCAGAATGTGAAGGCCGCCGCCGGCCGTGCGGCCCTGCGCCACGGTCGCACCGAGCAGGTTCGGCTCGAAGAGCTCGAGGTCGAGCAGCGGCCGCCCGTGCTGAAGGCCTACTTGCAATGTGCGCCGGGCGCACGGCCGCACATCCCGGTCGACAAGGACGCGCCCCTGGAGGCGTTCGAGGCGATCGCGGCGCGGTTTCCCGTGTTTCGGGTTCGGCCGGCGTAGTATGGGAGCCCCAATCGGGGTGAGGAGGCATCCATGGCCGATCGCTCGTACGTAACCGAGAACGATCGTGAACGTCGCCGGCTCGAAGCCCTCGTCGGCAAGCTCGACGATCCGGCGCTGAGTCGCACGATGCCGGCCGGCTGGACGGTGGCCGCCGTACTGGCACACCTGGCGTTCTGGGATCAGCGGATCGTTCTCCTCACTGAGCAGCTGAGGCGCGACGCATCGGTACCCCCGGCGGAAGCCGGCAACGTCGACTGGATCAACGACGCGGCGAAGCCGACGCAGCTCGCGCTGGCGCCGCGCCGGGCCGCCACGCTGGCCGTCGAGACGGCACGCGCGGCCGACCAGGCCGTGGCAACGCTGTCCGACGACTTGCTTGCGAAGAACGCGGCCGCCGGCAGCCCGATCAACCTCCTGCGCGCGGAGCATCGTCGCGAGCACCTCGACGAGATCGAGCACGTGCTGGGCCGCGGCTGACCTCGCCCCTTAAAAAAGCCTGATCCCGCCCCGTCCGCCGCTGGCGCGCTGATCGGCGTTCGGGCACTTCGCCCGAACGCCCGTCACTCCGCGGACACTCGATGTCGAGCCTTGCCTGCGTCGTGGGGGACGACGCCGGCAATGCGCCCTCGACGGAATCGCCCGAGGCGCTCGCCGCATCCACAGGAGGAAGGAGCACAACCCAGCCCCATGTGGATCGTTCGCCTCGCGCTCAGCCGGCCGTACACCTTCGTGGTGATGGGGCTCGTCATCCTGCTGCTCGGCGGGCTCGCTGTGGTCACGACCCCCACCGACATCTTCCCGGAGATCGACATTCCCGTGGTGTCGGTGATCTGGAACTACGACGGCCTGACCACCGACGACATGGCCTCGCGCATCACGACCTTCTCGGAGTACACGATCTCGTCGGCGGTGAGCGACGTCCGGCAGATCGAGTCGCAGACGTACCCGGGTGTGGGCGTCATCAAGATCTATTTCCAGCCCAACGTGAACGTGGAAGCGGCGCTGGCGCAGGTCACGGCGGTGTCGCAGACGATCCTCCGGCGCATGCCGCCCGGCGCGGTGCCGCCGTTCATTCTTCAGTACAACGCCTCCAGCGTCCCGATCATCCAGCTGGCCCTCGGCAGCAAGACGCTCTCGGAGGCCCAGCTGTACGACTATGGCATCTATCGCATCCGTCAGCAGGTCGCCCCGATCCAGGGCATCACCCTGCCGTTGCCGTACGGCGGCAAGCCGCGCCAGATCATGGTCGATCTCGATCCGCAGGCGCTGCTGGCGAAGTCGATTTCGGCGGCGGACGTCAGCAATGCGGTCAACCTTCAGAACCTCACGCTCCCGTCCGGCAGCGTGAAGCTCGGGTCGCGCGAATATCGCGTCAGTCTCAACAGCAGCCCCGACGCGGTGGCCGCGCTCAACGAGCTGCCCGTCAAGGTCGTCAACGGCGCCACCGTGTACGTGCGCGACGTGGCCCACGTGCGCGACGGCTTCGCGGTGCAGACGAACATCGTCCGTCAGGACGGCCGCCGATCGGTGCTGCTGACCATCATCAAGAAGGGCGGGGCCTCGACGCTCACGATCGTCAAGCAGCTCAAGCAGCTGCTGCCGAGCATCCGGGCCTCCGCGCCGCCCGGCCTCGAGGTCAAGGAGCTCTTCGATCAGTCGCTCTTCGTGCGCGCCGCCATCACGGGCGTGCTCACGGAAGGGGCGATCGCGGCGTTCCTCACCGGCCTCATGATCCTGCTCTTCCTGGGGAGCTGGCGCAGCACGCTCGTCGTGATCACGTCGATCCCGCTCTCGATCCTCACGTCGCTGGCCATCCTGAGCTTGATCGGCCAGACGCTCAACGTGATGACGCTCGGCGGGCTCGCGCTCGCGGTCGGCATCCTGGTGGACGACGCCACGGTGGAGATCGAGAACATTCACCGTAACCTGGGGCTCGGCAAGCGCCTGGTGCAGGCGATCCTCGACGGCGCCCAGCAGATCGCCACGCCGGCCTTCGTCTCGACGCTCTCGATCTGCATCGTGTTCGTCCCGGTCGTCTTCCTGACCGGCCCCGCGAAGTATCTCTTCACGCCCCTGGCCATGGCCGTCGTGTTCGCCATGCTGGCGTCGTACCTCCTGTCGCGTACGATCGTTCCGACGCTCGTACGGTACCTGCTGGCCGGCGAAGCCCGCGGCCCGGCCGGTGCGGGCGCCGCGCCCGGCCTCTTCGGCCGGATCCACGACGCATTTCAGCTCCAGTTCGAGCGGCTTCGTACCGCGTACGTCGGCGCCCTGGAAACCGCGCTGAGCCGGCGCGGGCGCGTGCTCGCGGTCTTCGGCGTGATCGCCCTGAGCGGCGCGGCGCTCCTGCCCTTCGTCGGGCGCGATTTCTTCCCGGAGGTGGACACTGGACAGTTCCGCCTGCACGTGCGCGCGCCGGCCGGCACCCGCATCGAGGAGACCGAGCAGGTGTTCGCCGACGTCGAGGCGGCGATTCGCCGCCTCATCCCGAAGAAAGAGATTCAGCTGGTGATCGACAACATCGGTCAGCCCCAGCCGATCAATCTCGCGTTCACGGACAGCGTGACCATCGGCGCCTCCGACGGGGAAATCCTGGTGGCGCTGAATCCCGATCACCAGCCGACTGCCAAATGGATGAAGGCGCTCCGCGAGACGCTGCCGCGCGAATTCCCGGGCGTGACCTTCTTCTTCCAGCCGGCCGACATCGTGAGCCAGATCCTGAACTTCGGGCTGCCGGCGCCGATCGACGTGCAGGTCGTCGGGTTCAACCAGCAGGCCACGCACGAGGTGGCGGTCGAGCTGGCCGCCCGGATGGCGCGCATCCCGGGCGCGGCCGACGTGCACCTGCACCAGGTCGTGAACGCGCCGTCCTTGCTCGTGAACGTCGACCGGTGGCGCGCCGCCGAGCTGGGCCTGACCCAGCGTGACGTGGCCAACAACGTCCTGGTGTCGCTCAGCTCGAGCGCGGTGGTGTCGCCGAACTACTGGTCCGATCCGCGCAGCGGTATCAACTATCTGGTCGCGGTGCAGACGCCGCAGAGCCGGGTCGACTCGGTGAACACACTGATGAACACGTCGGTGACCGCGGCCACGCCCGGCCCGCCCCAGCTGCTCAGCAACCTGGCGACGCTCGAGCGCCGGGAGCTTCCGGCCGTCATCAGCCACTCGAACGTGCAGCCGGTCTTCGACGTCTACGCCAACGTGCAGGACAAGGACCTCGGCAGTGTCGCCGACGCGGTCAAGCGGATCGCGGCCGAGCTCAGGCCAAAGCTGCCACCCGGCCACACCATCACGGTGCGCGGCCAGGTGGAGAGCATGAACTCCGCCTTCGTCCGTCTGGGCCTCGGGCTGATCCTCGCCGTCCTGCTCGTCTACCTGCTGATGGTCGTGAACTTCCAGTCCTGGCTCGATCCGTTCATCATCATCACAGCGCTGCCCGCCGGGCTCTGCGGGATCGTGTGGATGCTCTTCGCCACCCACACGACGTTCAGCGTGCCCGCCCTCATGGGCGCCATCATGAGCGTCGGCGTCGCCACCGCGAACAGCATCC
>Ga0137403_10001896_pt1 | contig 26051 bp, 22 predicted proteins | sample CZOMad2_1_16fung_FD_122057 | JGI IMG/M metagenome (GOLD analysis project Ga0137403, IMG submission 122057) | Vadose zone soil fungal communities from Angelo Coast Range Reserve, California, USA - CZOMad2_1_16fungal (Hybrid Assembly) | ecosystem: Environmental > Terrestrial > Soil > Vadose zone... | reverse complement strand
GAAAATGTCGCTGGCGGCGGAATTCGTGGTCGTGACCTGGCTCGCGCGCAAGCTCAAGACGTCGGTGGCGTGGGTGGAGGACCGGCGCGAGAATCTCGTCGCCTGTTTCCACAGCCGCGACCAGTCGATCGCGCTCGAAGGCGCGTTCGATGCCGACGCCAAGGTCATCGGCTTTGCCGCGGACATCGTCGCCGATGTCGGCGCCTATTCATGCTACCCCACCACCTGCGGCGTCGAGCCGCTGATGGCGATGGCGGAGCTGCCCGGTCCCTACGACGTGCGCGAATATTCCTGCGTTTCGCGTGGGGTCTTGACCAATACCTGTCCCATGGCGCCGTATCGCGGCGTCTCTCGCCCGGTGATCACGTTCGCGCTCGAGCGACTGATGGACAAGGCAGCTGCGGCTTTCGGACTCGATCCGATCGAGATTCGCCGCCGCAACCTGGTCAAGACCTTTCCCCACACGTCGGTGACCGGTCTCACCTTCGACGAAGCGAGCTATGTCGAGACCATGGAGGCGGCGGTGAAAGCCATCGACGTGCCGGCGTTCCGCGCGCGTCAGGCGAAAGCGCGCGCCGAAGGTCGCTATCTCGGTCTCGGCCTGGCGACGTTTTCCGAGCGCACCGGCTACGGCACGCCGGCCTTCGCGGCGCGGGGCATGGAGATCACGCCCGGCTGGGAGACGGTCGAGATCGCGATGGACCCGTCCGGCTTCGTCGAGGCGCGCATCGGCGCCTCGCCGCACGGGCAGGGCCTGCGCACCACGCTGGCGCAGATCATCGCCGACGAGGTGGGTGTGACGCCGGACCGCGTGCGGGTCGTGCACGGCGACACGGACCGTACGCCCTACGGCTTCGGCACCTTCGCGTCGCGCTCCCTGGTGATCTCGGGCGGCGCGAGCCTGCTGGCGGCCCGCAAGGTGCGAGCAAAGCTGGTCAAGATCGCGAGCCACCTGTTGGAGGCAGCGCCGGATGACATCGTGCTTGAGGCGGGCGCGGCGCGTGTGACCGGCACCGACCGCACGGTCGCGATCGAGACGCTTGCGCGCGCCGCCTATCATCAAACGCACCGTTTCAAGGGCGAGATCGAGCCGGGGCTTAGCGAAAGCGCGACCTATGATCCGCCTGGCACCTTCTCCAACGCCTGCCACGTCGCGATCGTCGAGGTCGACGTCGAGACCGGCGCGGTGAAGATCGAAAAATTCATCGCCGTGGAGGATGCGGGCCGCATCATCAATCCCATGATCGCCGACGGCCAGGTGCACGGCGGCATCGCGCAGGGCATCGCCAACGCGCTGCTCGAGGAAATCGTCTACGACGACACGGGAAATATTCTCACCAGCACGCTCGCCGATTACCTGCCGCCGTCCTGCCGCGAAGTGCCGCCGATCGAGCTGCATCACCTGGAAACCCACACCAGCGCGTCGGTGACGAAGGCCAAGGGGTTGGGCGAAGGCGGCACCATCGGAGCGCCCGCCGCGGTCATCAATGCGATCAACGACGCGCTGTCGCCGTTCGGCGTGGAGATCGACGAGATGCCGGCGACGCCCATGCGCATCCGCGCGGCGCTGCGCCAAGCGGGGGTGCGATGACCGGAAAACTCGACATCACGCTCAATATCAACGGCCGCGGCCACGCCATCCGCGTCGAGCCGCGCCGTACGCTGGTGGACGCGATCCGCGAGGACTGCGGGCAGACCGGCACCCATATCGGCTGCGAGCACGGCGTGTGCGGCGCCTGCACGGTGCTGCTCGACGGCGAGCCGGTGCGCGCCTGCCTGCTGTTCGCGGTGCAGGCCGACGGGGCCCGCGTGGGAACCGTCGAGGGGCTCGCCCGTGACGGCCTCCATCCGATTCAGGAGGCCTTTCACGAGCACTTCGCGCTGCAGTGCGGCTACTGCACGCCGGGCATGCTGATGACGGTCTACGACCTCCTGCAGCGGGCTCCGAGCCCGAGCCGCGGCGACATCCGGCGAAGCCTCGCCGGAAACATCTGCCGCTGCACCGGCTATCAGGCGATCGTCGACGCCGTCGAGGCCGTGGCCGCGCGCCTGCGCGCGGTTCCGCCACGCGCGGGTGGGCGCTGATGGCGTCGGGGACGAGGCCGCGCGCGGTCGGCCGACCCGTGAAGCGGGTGGAAGACGGCCGCCTGCTCGTCGGGCAGGGCCGGTTCGTCGACGATCTCCACCTGCCACGGATGGTCCACGCCGCGTTCGTGAGGAGCCCGCACGCGCACGCGCGCATCCGTCACGTGAGCGTGAGCCGGGCTTCCGCGCTGCCCGGGGTCGTCGCCGTCCTCACCGCCGACGAGGCGGCGCGGCTGTGCCACCCGTGGCGCGGGATCCTGACGGACTACGTCGGAATGAAGACCGCGCTGCAATACCCGCTCGCCCTCGACAAGGTCCGCTACGTCGGCGAGCCTGTCGTGGCCATCGCCGCCGCCGACCGCTACCTCGCGGAGGACGCGTGCGACCTGGTGGAGGTCGAGTACGAGCCGCTGCCGGCCGTCGTGGATCCCGAAGCCGCCATGCGTCCCGAGGCGCCGCTGATCCACGACGAGCTGGGCGACAACGTGATCTACCGGGGCGGGTTCGACAAGGGCGAGGTCGACGCGGCCTTCGCCCGCGCGCATCGCGTCTATCGCGATCGCTTCGTCGTCGGCCGCCAGACGTGCGTCGCCCTCGAGCCCCGGAGCCTCGTGGCCGCCTACGAGCCGCGGGAGCGATCGTTGAGCGTGTGGATCTCGAGTCAGGTGCCGCACATGATGCAGGCGATCTTCGCGCGCATCCTGGGGCTGCCGGAACAGAAGATCCGCGTCATCGCGCCGGACGTCGGCGGCAGCTTCGGCCTGAAGATCCACTGTTACTCCGACGACGTCGCCGCCTGCCTGCTCGCGATGAAGCTCGGACGGCCGGTGAAGTGGGTCGCCGATCGCCTCGAGTCGTTCGCGACCGACATCCACTGTCGCGAGCACCTCGTGGACGTCGAGGCGGCGGTGAGCGCCGACGGGACCGTGCTCGGCCTCCGCTCGCGCGCGATCACGGGCGTGGGGCCGTGGTCCTGCTACCCGCGCTCGAGCGTGGTGGAGGGCAATCAGGTCATCCGGCTCCTCACGGGTCCGTACCGGATCCGCAACTACAAGGCCGAGCTGAACGTCGTGGCCCAGAACAAGGCGCTGATGTCGCAGTACCGTGCGGTGGGCCACCCGATCGCCTCGATGGTGATGGAGTCGATGCTCGACCGCGCCGGCCGCGACCTCGGTCTCGACCCGGCGGAGATTCGACGGCGGAACCTGGTCCGACGCGACGAGTTTCCGTACACCACGGCCTTCGGCTACGTCTTCGAGAGCGGCAGCTATCTCGAGTCGCTCGAGGTGGCGCTCGACAAGGGCGGCTACGCGCGCTGGCGCGACGAGCAGGCGCGCGGCCGGCGCGAGGGACGGCACCTCGGCATCGGGCTCTCCTGTTTCGTCGAGCTCACGGCGCCGGGATCGTTCTACGGGAGCGGCGGGGCGCCGATCTCGGCCCAGGACTCGGCGACGGTGCGGGTGGAGCCGGGCGGGACGATCACGGCGCTCATCGGCGTCACCAATCAGGGCCAGGGCGCGCACACGGCATTCGCGCAGATCATCGCCGACCAGCTCGGCGTGTCCGTCGAGGACGTCAACGTCATGAGCGGAGACACCGCGCTCGTCCCGTATGGCGGTGGCACCTCCGGCAGCCGCGGCGCCGTGCTCGGCGCCGGTGCGTCGATCCTCGCCTGCCGGGCCGTGGCGGACAAGGTGCGCCGGATCGCCGGCCACGTGCTCGAGGCGGCTCCCGAAGACATCGAGCTGCGGGACGGGAAGGTCTCCGTGCGAGGCGCCCCCGATCGCAGCCTCACGCTCGCCGACCTCGGCTTCCGCGTCTACTACCAGTCCGACAGGCTGCCGCCAGATCTCGAGCCCTCGCTCGAAGCCACCGCGCACTACACCCCGGCGCGGCCGATCACCTGGGCGAACGGCGTGCACCTGGTGGTCGTCGAGGTGGACGTCGAGACGGGGCTGGTGACCATTCTGCGCTACGTCACGGTCGAGGACTGCGGGCCGATGATCAACCCGGCGCTGGTCGCGGAGCAGGTGCGCGGCGCCGTCGTGCAGGGCATCGGCTCCACGCTCTACGAGCACGTGGTGTACGACGCCGAGGGACAGCTGCTGACGCGAACGCTGATGGACTACCTGGTGCCGGGTGCGGCGGAGATGCCCGACATCGAGGTCCATCACCTCGAGACGCCCTCGCCCTTCACGCTGGGAGGATTCAAGGGGATCGCCGAGGCGGGGACGGCCGGCGCGCCCGGCGCCATCCTCAACGCCGTGAACGACGCGCTCGCGCCGTTCGGCGTACGTCTCACGCGCCAGCCGATCACGCCGGACCTGATCCGGAGCGCCCTCCGCCAGGCGCGCGCGTAGGCCGCGGCAGCCCGTCGACCTCGGTTACCTCGCGCGCGTCATCGCCGCCGCCACCGCCGGCACCGTCGAGGAGCCGCAGGCCGACCGCCGCGCCAGCTGACGTTCGCGTCCGCGCGCCCGCGCCGAGGCGCGTCCTCAATAGAGATGGCAGGCGGTGAACCGGCCGGGGTCGACCTCCTTGAATGCGGGCTCGGCTGTGCGGCATTGCGGCATGGCGTGTGGACAGCGCGGATGAAAGCGGCATCCGGCGGGAGGGTTCATCGGATTGGGGACTTCGCCCGTGAGGACGATGCGCTGCCGCCGCGCCGAGGGATGCAGCGGGAGCGCCGCTGAGAGGAGCGCCTGCGTGTACGGATGGAGCGGCCGCGCGTACACGGCGTCGCACTCCCCGGTCTCCACGAGCTGGCCGGCGTACATGACGGCCAGGCGGGTGGCGAGATAGCGGGCCGCCGCCAGGTCGTGAGAGATCATGACGTACGCCAGCCCCAGCCGTTCCTGGAGCCCTTTCAGGAGATTGAGGATCTGGGCTCGGATGGAGACGTCCAGGGCCGACACCGGCTCGTCCAGGACGATGAACTTCGGATAGGTCACCAGCGCGCGGGCGATCGCGATGCGCTGCCGCTGGCCGCCGCTGAACTCGTGCGGGTAGAGCGCGACGCTGTCGCGCGGTAGTCCGACGAGCTGCAGCACCTCACCGACCCGGTCCCGTACGCCGGCCCGGCTCAGGCCGTTGTCGCGTGGCAGCGGCTCGGCGACGATGTGCTGCACCCGCATGCGGGGATTCAGCGAGCTGTACGGATCCTGGAACACGGCCTGGATCGCGCGGCGATACGCCGCGAGGTCGCCACGGCCGAAGGCCGCGACCGCCTTGCCGTCGAAGAGCACGGAGCCGGCGGTCGGACGCTCGAGGAGGAGAAAGAGCTTGGCAAGCGTCGTCTTGCCCGACCCCGACTCCCCGACGATTCCCAGGCTCTCCCCCTCGGCCACCTGAACGCTCACGCCGTCGAGGGCCTTGATCCAGGCGCGAGGCCGGCCGACGGCAAGGCCGCGTGTCGCCGGAAAGTACTTCTTGAGTCCGATGCCCTGGAGCATCACCGCGGCCGTGCCCCCGCGGCGAGCGCGACCCAGCAGTTGGCGACGTGGCCGTCGTCGATGGACACCGCGGGTGGATACTCCCTCTCGCACCGCGGTTGTCGCTCCGGACAGCGTGGCGCGAACGGGCAGCCCGGCGGCAGCCGCGTCAAATCCGGAGGCTGCCCGCCGATCTCGACCAACTGCCCGCCCCTGGCGTCGATGTCCGGCAGGCAGCGCAGCAGCGCCCGGGTGTACGGATGCGCCGGAGCGTTGAAGACGTCGAGCGTGCTTCCGATCTCCACGATCTTGCCCGCGTACATCACCGCCACCCGGTCGGCGTTGGCCGCCACGATGCCGAAGTCGTGCGTGACGAGAATGACCGCGACGCCGGTGGCCTGCTGCACCTCCTTGAGCAGATCCAGGTACTGGGCCTGGATGGTCACGTCCAGCGACGTCGTGGGCTCGTCGGCGATGAGCAGGCGAGGCGCGCACGACATCGCGATCGCGCTCGACACCCGCTGCCGCATGCCGCCGCTGAGCTGGTGCTGATAGTGTCGGAACCGGCTCTCGGCGCCGGGAATGCGCAGGCGTGAGAGCGCCTCCAGCACCCGCTCGCGCAATGGGGCGCCGCGCAGGCCCTGATGCAGGCGCACGACCTCGCCGATCTGCGTGCCGATCGTCAGCGCGGGATTGAGCGAGGTCATCGGGTCCTGCAGCACCATGGCGATCTGCTTGCCGCGCACGCGCCGCATCTCCGCCGGGCTCTTTTGCAGCAGATCCTGTCCGTCGAACAGCACGCGTCCGCCGACGATCTTTCCGGCAGGCTCAGGAACGAGGCGCACCAGCGACAGGCACGTCACCGACTTCCCGGATCCCGACTCGCCCACGAGGGCCAGCGTCTCACCGGCGCGCAGCGTGAAGCTGACGCCGTCCACGGCCCTGGTGACTCCTCGCCGCGTGAAGAAGCTCGTCTTGAGGTCTTCGACGACCAGCAGAGGTGAGGTCATCGCCCCTTCAGCTTGACGTCCTCTTACGGCGCGGAGAACGCGTACCCGGTGATGATCCCGATGCCCGCCTCCTCCACTCTCGGCCCGACGCCGTTCAGGCCGGCGTTCAACCAGATGGGCGCGACCATCACTTTGTCGTGGATGAGCTGCTGGATGCGGTGCAGCGTCGCCTCGCGCCGCTTGGCATCACCGTAGCTCCCGTAGACATAGGCGCCCCCACCGGCGACGAAGGCCTCGATTCTCGTGGCGGCGTTGCCGTAGGCGGCGCTGGCGCCCTGGATGAGGCCCTTGTACTTCTTTTCGGCCCATCCCCTGAAGAAGGCCGCCCGCTCGATTGGCCGGAGCCTCACCCGGATGCCGGCGGCGTTGAGGTAGTTGACCACGGGTTCGCCAACGAACGCGATCGCCGCGTCGCAGAAGTAGTCCCCGGCGTCGAAGCCATTCGGGTATCCGGCCTCGGCGAGGAGCTTTCTGGCCCTGGCAGGATCGTACGAGTAGCCGGGAGGCTGCCAGTAGAATTCGAAGCTGCTGGGAATGATGCTCCAGGTGAGCTTGGAAAATCCGAGAGCGTCTGCCTCGTTCATCGCCTGTCGGTCGATGGCGTAGTTGGCCCAGTGTGTCGCCTGACCGACGTTGGGCTTCAGGGTCAGCCCCGGGCTCCGCCGAATCTCCTCGGCAAGCGCGCCGCGAATGTTATAGGCGACGTCGACCTCACCGCGCTTCAGCGCGGCCAGGCGGGTGGCTTCGTCCGGGATCGCCTTCAAGACGATCCGTCTGACGTTGGGAGTCTTCCGCCAGTACTGATCGAAGGCCTCCACGACGAGCTCGACGCCGGGAGTGAAAGACACGAACCGATAGGGGCCCGCCCCGATCGGCAGTTTCTTGAAGCCGTCGTCGCCCACCTTCTCGACGTATTTCTTCGGCACGATCCAGCTGGCCCCGGTGGCGGCGACGTAGAAGGTCATGAAGTCGGGCCACGGACGCTTGAGGCGGAAGCGGACACGCGACGGGTCCGGAGTCTCGACCGCCGCCACGCTCTCCTTGAGCGGCCTGGAGGCCGCGCCCCGGTAACGCTCGAACGAGAACTTGACGTCCTCGGCGGTGACGGGATCGCCGTTGTGGAACTTGACGCCTCGTCGCAGGACGAACTCATAGACGAGCCCGTCGGGCGACACGTTCCAGGATTCGGCCAGGGCGGGCGCCATCGGATTGCCCGGCAGCGGCTTCAGCAGGGCGTCGTGCAACGCAAAGAGCACCATGAACGGCGTGATGATCCCGGAGGTCTCCGCCGGGTCGAACCAGGTGGGTGCCAGCGAGACGTGTACCGCCCAGGTCATGTGACCCGCGGGCGCCGCGGCGGCCGGCGCGGCACTCACGGCCGTGAGGATCACGAGCGACGGCATCACGACGGACGCCAGCAGCAATGCGCGGAGTCTCATGGCCATTCCTTTCAGACCGGTTCGGTGCGGCCCCAGACGACAGCCAGGACGGTCGCGCCGTGCTGGGTCGTCACGCTGTGGACGCATCCGTTCGGGCGGTAGTTCAGGTTGCCGGTGGCCACGACTCCCGATTCGTCCGCGTTGGCTCCTTCGAGCAGGAAGATCAGCTCGTCCCCGACGTGACGATGCGGCGGGAGCGTCGCGCCCGGCTCGAAGCGCGCCAGCAGCGCGCGGCGCTCGGTGGCCTTGTCCTCCCAGATCCGCTTCTGGCGCACGCCCGGGCGCGTGTCGAGCCACGGCAGCTCGCTCAGGGTGACGATCTGGGAGCGCGCCGGGCTGCCTGCGTCGTCGGTCAGCTCGATATCGCCGGTGAGCACGGCCAGGACGGTTGCGCCGTTCTGCGTCGAGACGTCGTGGACGCACCCGTTGGGCCGGTAGACGACGTCCCCGGCGGTCACCGTTCCGGCCTCGTCCGTCAGCGCGCCCTCGATGACGAAGATCAGCTCGTCGCCGACGTGCCGGTGCCGGGGCAGGCGGGCCCCCGGCCCGAAGCGGGTCATCTGCGCCCGCCGCTTCGTCTTCGGATCCTCCCACACGGTCTTGAAGCTGATGCCGGGCCGGAATTCCTGCCAGACGAGGTCACTGGTCGAGATGATGCGGGAGCGCGGGGTCGTCGTCGTCATCGCTCGAGCCTCCTATCCCCCATCGCCCCCGGCCGTCGCGCCGGTGGCGGGGATTTCTTCGACGCGTTCTGCCGCCTCGGCCAGCGGTGACTCCGCGCCGGCCGTGGGCGCGGCCTGTCTCAGCTTCGGATCGAGGTGATCGCGCAGCCAGTCGCCGAGGAGGTTCACCGCCAGCACCGTGAGCAGCATCGCCAGGCCAGGGAAGAGCGACATCCACCACGCCGTCGCCAGGAACCCGCGGCCGTCCGCGATCATCAGCCCCCACGCAGGATTCGGCGGCGGCACGCCGACGCCGAGGAAGGACAGCGTGCCCTCCAGGAGAATGACGTAGCCCACCTGCAGCGTCGAGATGACGAGCAGGGTCGGCACGACGTTGGGGAAGATGTGACGGCGGATGATCCAGGCGCTCGACCGCCCGGCCACCACCGCGAGCGCCACGAAGTCGTGCTCCTTGATCGCGAGCGTTTCTCCCCGGATCTGTCGCGCGAAGCGCGGCCACAGCAGCAGCGCGATGACGAGCACGACGTTGCGGAAGCTCGGCTCCGACACGGCCACCATCACGACGGCGATGAGGATCGTGGGTAGCGAGAGCCCGATGTCGGTGAGCCGCATCAGGAAGGCGTCGGTGAGCCCGCCCCGGTACCCGGAGACGAGGCCCAGCAGCGTGCCCAGCGTTCCGGCCACGCCGATGGCGACCAGCGAGACGACGAGCGAGATCCGGCTGCCCCAGATGATGCGGCTCAGCACGTCGCGCCCGAAGCGGTCGGTGCCCAGCGGATGTTCCGGATTCCCGCGTTCCATCCAGATGGGCGGGATCGACTTCTTGATGAGGTCGCCCTCGGTGGAACTGTGGGGCGCCAGGTACGGCGCGAACAGCGCCGTCACGACCAGGGCACCGAGGATGAGGCCGGAAAACCAGGGCAGCTGCCGCCTACGAGGAGTAATGGCGAATCCTCGGATTGAGGTAGCTGTAGAGCAGGTCCACGCACAGATTGCCGGTGAGATAGAGGGCGCTCAGCACGAGCACGCCGGCCTGCACGACGGGGTAGTCGCGCGTGGTGATGGACTCGAGGATCAGCCGGCCCAGCCCCGGCCACGCGAAGACGGTCTCCGTGACCACCGCGCCGCCCAGGAACTGCACGAAGAGCAGGACGGCGAAGGTGACGACCGGGAGCAGCGCGTTCCTCAGCCCGTGCTTCCAGAGCACGACTTGCTCGTGTAGCCCCTTGAGCCGCGCGAACTTGATGTAGTCCGAGCCGAGCACCTCCAGCATCGCCGAGCGCGTGAGACGCAGGATTGCGGCGGACGTGAAGTAGCCCAGCGTGAAGGCGGGGAGGATCAGGTGCAAGACACCGCCACGTCCGCCGGCCGGCAGCACGCCCAGCACCACGCCGAAGAACAGGATCAGCATGAGGCCGAGCCAGAACGTGGGCATCGACTGCCCGAGCACGGCGAACACCCGCGCCGCGGTGTCCAGCACGCCGCCGCGGCGCACCGCCGAGTACATGCCGAGTGGGACGCCGATGAGCACGCTCAGGAACATCGCCACGAAGCCCAGCTCCACCGTCGCGGGCAGCCGCTCCCAGATGTGCTCGGTGACCGGCCGCCGCGAGATGATCGAGTTGCCGAAGTCGCCCACGGCGATGTTCATCACGTAGATGCCGTACTGGACAGGCAGCGGCTTGTCGAGGCCGAGATGGCGCGTCAGGATCTCCTGATCGCGCTGCGTCGCGTTGACGTCCAGCAGCAGGTAGATGGGGTTGCCGGACAGTCGCGTGAGCACGAAGACGATGCTGACCACCACGAGCATGCTCAGCACCGCCTGCAACGCCCGCCCGACGAGATAGCGCGCCATTTCAACGTCGGGGGGAGCGGCGCCGCTCCCCCCGACACCCCCCACCGGTCATGCGCGGCATCGTCAGCTCAAGGCCGATTGCGCGGGCAAAGCCCGCGCTCGAAGCGCGCCCGTCGACCGCGGTTCGAGACTCCATCGCGCTACTTCCGGGTCACGTACTCCCAGTTGTGGACGCCCATGTGGCCGGCGATCAACGGCCACTCGCCCACCTTCGGCCCGACGCCCGCGATGGCGTGGGCGGCGCCGATGGCGACGCCCGGGATGTAGTCGTGGAGAAAGGGCCCCATCTCGTCCCGCATGATGCGCACCCGCTCCTGGTAATTCGGCTGAACGGCCAGCCGATCGATGAACTCGTCGAGCCTGGGATGCTCCATGAACAGGTTGAGCGAGGCCTTGGTGTACGCGCCGCGGTAGAGGACCTCCCACATCTCCGGGGCCACCAGCGGCGAGGCATAGGCCAGCGTCACCCCCGAGTACGCGCGAGCGCGGAAGTCCGCGGAGAACACCGCGCGGTCGACCGGCCGCCGCTTGACCTTGATACCCACCCTCTCCCAATAGGTCGCCACCGCTTCGCCGACGTCGGGCAGATAACCGCGCCCCGGCCAGGCGGTGAGGTTCATCGTCACCTCGAAGCCGTGGGGATAGCCCGCCTCGGCCAGCAGCTGCCTGGCCTTCGCCGGTTCGTAGGGGAATGGTTTCTTCAGCGTCTCGCTCGCCCAGGGGTCGGCGGGGTACGCGAGCCAGGATCCAAGGACGGTGCCGAGCCCGCCCAGCACCCGCTGCATGATCGCCTGCTTGTCCACCGCGAGATTGAGCGCCAGCCGCACCTTGCGGGCGCGCTCGGCGTCGGGCTGCGCCCAGGGAACCTTCGGATCATAGGTGGGCTTCGTCGGCCACTGCCCCCCGAGGATGATGTAGACCCATGAGACGTTCGGCATGACGATGGTCCGCACGTTCACCTTCTTCAGCTCGTCGACGTACTCGCCGCCGATCTCGATGACGTCGACCGACCCGGACCGCAGCATGGCCATGCGGGTCGCCGGCTCGGGCACCTTGCTGAAGACCAGTCGCTTCCAGTGCGGCGTCGCCCGCCAGTGGTTCTCCACCGCCTCGTAGACGATGCGGTCGCCGCGCACGTGCTCGACGAACTTCCAGGGGCCGGTGCCGATCGGCTGGCGCTCCGCGCCCTGCTCTCCGGCCGCCTCGATGTGGCGCTTGGACTGGATGAAGGCGCACGACGCGAACAGTCCCTGGTTCACCTTGTTGCCGAACACGACGAAGGGCTTGTCGAAGTGCACGGTGAGCGTGTGCGGGTTCTCGACCTCCATGCTCTTGATCGCCCGGAACTCCGGCGCCAGGGAGTTGGCGGAGCCTTCCTTGGCGATGGAGGCGAAGGTGAAGCGCACGTCCTCGGCGGTCAGCTCGGCGCCGTTGTGGAAGCGCACACCCTTGCGGATGTGGAACCTCCACGTGCGGCCGCCGTCCAGGACCTGCCAGCGCTCGGCCAGCATCGGAGCCAGCTCCCCGGTCTTGGGATCGCGCGTCAGGAGGTTCTCGTACATGGGCTTGAGAACGACGTCCTCGGCGCCTACGTACAGGTTCGGAAGCCAGCGCTCGTTGCCGAAGGTGGCGACGGCGACCGTCAGCGTGCCTTCGGGTTTGGCCGCGGCCCCCGGCGGGGCCGCGACGATGGGGCACAACACGATGACGAGAGCGAGAGCGATCCCGAGCGGTCGGTTCATGAGCGGTCCTCCTGTGTGTAGAGGGCCGGATCTTTTCAGTACCGCGGGACGAGGTGCAGGGATGCTACCCTCGGCGGGCCAGCAAGACAATCTGTATCCGGCAGGAGGTTCCCCATGGCCAGAGAAGCCCTAGCTCGCCTCAGGCGAGGAGCATGCGGGACGGCTGCAGTGTGCGGTTGAACGGATGCAGCACGAGCCCGAGGATCTCGAGCGTGACCACGCCGAGCAGCGCTTCGTCGCCCGCTTCGCCGAGGATCACCGGCGTGTGGCCTTCGCCCTGTGGGAGCCGGATGTAGCACTCGGACACGTCGCGTTCGATCTGGGTGCCGTCGGCGAGGATGAACGTCATCCGGCGGCGCGGCGCCAGCCGGATCGCGCGCCAGTCGTCGGGCGGCAGGAGGCTGTACTTGGCGCCGCTGTCGACGAGAAACGTGACCGTGCGAGCGATGCCCGTCGGTCCCGTCACCGCGCCCTCGATGTACGTGAGTCCCATCGTTGCGGTCATTCTAACGACCCGCGTGATTCGCCGCGTGTCCAAAGTCCGATCCCGTCGATCGGTTGACGCGGGGCGTGCGCGCCCGTAGGCTGGCGCCTCGTGAGACGTGTCGCGATCGATCGTCCCCGGCGCGAAAGGAGACCCGCATGATCTACGAGATCCGCACCTATCGCATCGCCCCCCGCAGCCTGCCGGAGGTCGAGAAGCGCTTCGGCGAAGCGTACGAGTACCGCAAGAAGTACTCGGAGCTGTTCGCCTTCTGGCACACGGAGATCGGGTCGCTCAACGAGATCGTCCACGTGTGGCCGTACCGGGATCTCGCCGAGCGCGAGCGCATCCGCGGCGAGGCGGCGAAGGATCCGAAGTGGAACCCCGGCATCCAGGAGTTCATCCGGGAGATGCGCTCGGAGATCGTCGTGCCCTTCGCCTTCGTCCCCCAGGCCAGCGGCAAGGTGGGGCCGATCTTCGAGCTGCGCTACTACACGCTCAAGCCGCGCACGCTGCCGGAGGTCTCGAAGCGGTGGGAGCAGGCCCTGCCCGAGCGCACGAAGCTCTCGCCCCTGGTGCTCGCCGGCGGCGTCGAGTTCGGCCGCGCCAACGGGTTCGTGCACATCTGGGCGTACTCCAGCCTCGATCAGCGCGCGCAGGTTCGGGGCGAAGCGAGCAAGCGCGGGATCTGGCCGCCCCCCGGCGGCGGCGATCACCTGCTGACGCAGGAGAACAAGGTTCTCCTGCCCGCCGCGTTCTCCCCGCTCCAGTAAGCGTAACGACGACGGGACGACGCGCCGCACCCGGGTGCGGCGCGTCTCCGCGTTGGGCTCGGTGGGTTCGCTAGCTGATCCGGTAGCACCGCACCAGGGTCTCGTCCAGCACGATCCCGAAGCCGGGATCGCGTGACACCGTCAGCATCCCGTTCTTGATCGGCGGTCGGTTGGCCCAGACTGCCTGCCACATCGGGTCGCGGTCCGGATCCGCGAAGCACTCGACGAACGTCCCGTGCGGCACTCCGGCGAGCAGATGCTGCGCGATCTGCGGCTCCTCGTGGTGCGCCATCTGCACGCCGGCCGCGTGGCAGAGCGCAGCCGCGCGCCGCCAGTCCGTGACGCCGCCGCCCTCGGAGGCGTCGTAATTCACGAGGTCGACCGCGCCCGCGTCGAGCAATCGGCGAATCGCGTGGCTCGTGATCTCGCTCTGACCGGCGGTCACGGGAATCCGCGTGGCCCGCCGCACGCGCGCCATCATCGCCGCGTCGTCGTACCAGTGACACGGCTCCTCGAACCAGCGGATGTCGAGAGGCTCGACGAGATGGGCGAAGCGGGTCGCGTCCGGGGCCGTCCACCCGCGGTTGGCGTCGACGGCGAGAACGAAATCCGGGCCGGCGGCCCGCCGTGCCGCCTCGACGCGCCGGGCGTCCTCGTCCGGCGTCAGGCCGCCGACCTTGAACTTGCACCCGGCCATGCCGGCGAGCCGGTAGGCTTCCATCTCGCGTCCGATGTCCGCGTGCGTCTTGCCTTTCATGTAATAGCCGCCGATGGAGATGATCGGCAGCTCGCTCCGGTAGCCGCCGAGCAGCTCACACGCGCACTTGCCGACGGCCTTGCCGACGAGATCCCAGATCGCGCAATCCACGCAGGCGATGGCTTCGAGCAGGGTCTTCCGGTCTCGCTGAGCGTGACTGAGCGCGAACATCTCCTCCCAGATCCGCTCGCTCTCGAAGATGCTCCGGCCGCGGACGCGCGGCGCCAGCTCCTCGTGGATCGTCCGCACGATCTCGCGCCCGTGCGCGCGGTTGTCGCCGTTGTAGACCTCGCTCACCAGCCCCTCGTCCGTGCGCATCCGCGTGATGACCGTGCTGCGCTTGAGCACGTGGTAGGTGCTGCCGCCGAAGTCCTTCTTCAGCGGAATGTCGAGCGCGATCGCGTCGATGCCGTGGATACGCATCGGGCTCGGGGCGGCTCAGCGCGCCAGCCACGAGTTCCAGAAGTACAGGCGCGGCGCCGTGCGGAACTCGCCGCGCAGCTCGCGCCGGGCGACGTCGAGCGTGTTGTAGTCGCCGAGCTTCACCTGGCCCACGTCCTCGTAGTGGATCGCCTGGATGCGCTCGACGAGCGCCTTGCGCTTCTTCACGTCGCTCTCCTGGCGCAGCTCGGCCAGCAGGCGTTCCTTCTCCTCGTTGCACCACCATCCCTGGAACGAGCAGCGGAACGCGACGTGGAGCGCGGGGTCGGGGTTCAGGGGATAGCCGGTGACGTACGCCTCCCACAGCTCGGGCTTCTGCACGCGCTGGTTGAGCGTCGCCCAGTCCACCACCTGGAGGTCGATGACGAAGCCGACGGACTCGAGTTGCTGCTTGGCCACCAGCGACGACTTGTACATGAACTCGTATTCCCGCGTGCTGACCCAGCGCACCGTCTGTCCCGTGTAGCCGGCCTCTTTCATCAACCGCTTGGCTCGATCACGGTCGCGTTGATTGTAGAGCGGCGCGCCGGCGGTCGAGTACCACGGCTGCTCGGCGAAGAACAACGCCGGGCCCAGGCGATAGAAGTCCTTGTGGCCGAACGCGGCGGTCATGATCGGGTCCATGTCGAGCGCCGCCTGGACGGCCTGACGGAGCGGCTTGCTGGTCATGAGGCCGGCCTTGTGATTCATGGAAACCAGCGTCCAGCCGCGGGGCTTCACGATCCGCGACTCGAGCTGCGGCAGCGACTTGATCCGCTCCCAGGCGTCCTGCTTCATGAACATCGCGTGGTGATACTCGCCCGTCTCGACGCCGGCCTGCCGTACCGCGGTGTCGGGCACGGGAATGAACAGGATCTCGTCGAGCCAGGCCGTGCGCTTGCCTCCGAAGCCGTTCGGCGGCTCCGCCCGTGCTGCGTAGTCCTTGAAGCGGACGAGCTTGATGTGGCGGTCGGGCTTGTGCTCGACGAAGCGGAACGGGCCGGTGCCGATGTATTCCTTGATCTGGCCCGTGTCGGCCGCGTCCACGATCTCCTTCGGATAGATCATGGCCGACGGTTCGGCGAGGCCGTAGAGGAGCGAGCCCGAGGGCTGCTTGAGGAAGATCACGACCGTGTACGGGTCCTTGGCCTCGATGCTCTCCACGCCGGGCCAGAGCGCCTTGCCGACGGTGGCGACCTGCCCCCAGCGCTTGAGCGACGCCACCACGTCGGCGGCGGTCAGCTCCTTGCCGTTGTGGAACTTCACGCCCTTGCGGAGCGTGATGGTGTGGCGGAGGCCGCGGTCGGTCACGGCATGCGTGTCGGCCAGGAACGGGATCGGGTTCCACCCGCGGTCGTGGGTGAACAGCGGTTCGAAGACGTGCCACATGATCTCGTAGGTGAGCACCGTGGTCGTCGCCTGGATGTCGAGCGTCGGCGGCTCGCCGATCGACGCCACCTTGAGGACGCCGCCCATGCGCGGCGTCTCCTGCGCGGGGGCGACGGACACCGACAGAACGAGGACGGTGACGAGGGCGACGAGGGTCTTCATCGCGGGTGTCCTCCGTGCGAAGAAAGTGGCGCGAATGATACCATCCGCTCCCGTGCTGAGCGTGCTCGTCACGATGCCGTTGGGCGAGGCGCGGCTGGACCGCCTGCGCGCCGTCTCGCCCGACCTGCGCGTGTCTGCCGGCGACGCGGAGCGTGCCGACTACGCCCGGGCCGACGTCCTCTACGCGGGGAGCCCGCCGCGCGACCTCGCCCGGGCGCCCCAGCTCAAGTGGGTGCAGGTGCACATGGCGGGGATCAACGCGCTGCACGATCACCCGCTCTACACGAAGAGCACGATCCCCATCACGACGACCAGCGGCGTGCACGCGGCGACCATCGCCGAGTACGCGCTGACGGTGATCCTGGCGCTGGCGCACCGCGTGCCGCGCATGGTCGAGTGGCGCGCGAAGGGCGCCTGGCCGCTGGACGAGCAGCGCTGGCCGCTCTTCGTGCCGACCGAGCTGCGCGACGCCGTCCTCGGTGTGATCGGCTACGGCAGCATCGGCCGGGAGCTGGCGCGCATGGCGAAGACCGCGCTCGGCATGCGCGTGCTCGCGTGCAAACGCGACCCGTCGCGCCGCGCCGACGACGGCTATCGGCTGCCCGGCACCGGCGACCCGGAGGGCGCGCTGCCGGAGGCGTGGTTCGCCCCCGCGCGGCTGCACGACCTGCTCGTGCGCTCCGACGTGGTGGTGATGTGCGCGCCCCTGACGCCCCAGACGCGCGCGATGATCGGCGCCGCCGAGCTGGCGGCCATGAAGCCGTCGGCGTTCTTCGTGAACGTCGGGCGCGGCGCCACCGTGGACGAGGCCGCGCTGGCGGCGGCGCTGAAGGCGGGGCGCCTGGCCGGCGCCGCCGTGGACGTCTTCGCCGAGGAGCCGCCCGCCGCGGGCCATCCTTTATATGGTGCCGACGACGTCATCGTCTCGCCCCACGTGTCCGGCTTCCTGGCGTCCTACGACGACCGCTGCACCGACCTCTTCGCGGACAACCTGCGCCGTTACCTCGCCGGCGCGCCGCTCCTCAACCTGGTCGATCGCGCGCGCGGGTACTAGTCACATGGGGGGCCCCGAAATGGCCCCCCATACCCCCCAACGTTCGGAGCGTCCCGGCGGAGCCGTGCCGCTCCTCTGTCCAGCCCGTTTCGATGGGGGCCCCGACTGGCCCCCCATACCCCCCAACGTTCGGAGCGTCCCGGCGGAGCCGGGGCATGGCGCGTCGAGTACCATGGCCGCCATGCGTGAGCCGGGCGCCGCCGAATGAGTCGACCGTCCCGCTTCCTGAACCTGCCCTACGGCGCCTGGCACGCGCGCGAGGTGCCGCCGCCCGATCCGCTGCTGACACGCACCGATCCCGGCACGCCGTGCGGCGAGTATCTGCGACGGTTCTGGCAGCCGGTGGCCTTCGCGCGCGACCTCGGAGACGTGCCGCGCCGCATCCGGATCATGGGCGAGGACCTCGTCGTCTTCCGCGACCGCTCGAGTCGCGTCGGCCTGCTGCAGCTGCAGTGCACCCACCGCGGAACGTCGCTCGAGTACGGCATCCTCCAGGAGCGCGGCATCCGCTGCTGCTATCACGGCTGGGTCTTCGACGTGGACGGTCGCATCCTCGAGACGCCCGGCGAGCCCGCCGACAGCACGCTCAAGCAGCGGCTCTGCCACGGGGCGTACCCGACGCACGAATTCTGCGGCCTTGTCTTCGCCTACATGGGGCCGCCAGACGCGCGGCCCGTCTTCCCGATGTACGACACGTTCGACGTCCCCGGCCTCGAGCTGCACCCGGCCGCGCAGTTCCTGCTGCCGTGCAACTGGCTCCAGGTGAAGGACAACTCGATGGACCCGGTCCACACGTCCTTCCTGCACGCGATCAGCAGCGGCTATCACTTCACCGAGGCCTTCGGCGCGCTGGCGGAGCTGGAGTGGCAGGAGACGCCGTACGGCATGCTCTACGTCGCCACCCGCCGCGTCGGCGACTTCCTCTGGGTGCGGATCTGCGACTTCATGGCGCCCAACGCCCACCAGTTCACGCGCGAGCTCGAGGAGGCGGCCTCCGAGCGGATCGCCTCGCGCCCCGTCGTGATCCGCTGGGCCGTCCCCGTGGACGACACCCGCACGCTGAACTTCGAGCTGGCGCAGGTGGACCCGGCGTGGGGCCTGACGCCTGAGCAGATCGCGCGGCCGGGCTTCGGCCAGTCCGCCGACCGGCCCTACGAGGAGCGCCAGCGGCATCCGGGCGACTACGACGCGCAGTCGAGCCAGCGAACGATCGCCGTGCACGACCTCGAGCACCTCGCCTCGACCGACCGCGGCGTGATCATGCTGCGAAAGATCCTGCGCGACGGTATCCGCGCCGTCGAAGCCGGCGAGACGCCGCGCGGGCTCAAGCTCGAGCCCGGCGAAGCGATCACCACCTATTGTCAGGACACCGTCCTGCGCGCGCCCGCGTCCGGATCGGCGGCGGACGACCGCGCGCTGTTGCGCCAGGTCGGTCGCCGCGTCGTGGCCGGCGATTACCAGCGGCCGTAGGGCCGCTGTCATTTCTTCAACAAATCGCTCCGCGTGCGTGGCCTGCCGCTTGCGTCCGCCTGCTTCGGGTGTCGACACCCGAAGAGGAGGAGTGGGTCACATGCGGAATTCACTGACGGCTCTCGCGCTCGTGGGTCTCGTGTTCGCCGTGCCCGCCGTCGCTGCGGAGGTTCCGCGCGGCGACGCGAACTTCATCAAGCACGCCGCCCAGGACAACCTGGCCGAGGTGAGGCTGGGTGAGCTCGCCCAGCAGCGCGCGGCGTCCGACTCCGTGAAGGAGTTCGGCAAGCGGATGGCCACCGATCACCAGAAGGCCTACGACGAGCTCAAGCAGCTCGCCTCGCAGAAGAACGTCGCCGTCCCGACCGCGCTCGACCGCGCCCACCAGAAGACGTACGACAAGCTGGCCAAGCTCTCGGGCGCCGAGTTCGATCGTGCGTACATGAAGGCGATGGCGCACGACCACGACAAGGACGTGAAGGCGTTCGACAAGGAGGCCAACTCCGGGAAGGATCCGGACGTGAAGGCCTGGGCCGCCAAGAGGTTGCCCACGCTGAAAGAGCACCAGGCGCAGGCCAAGCAGGTGCTGGCCAGCGTGCAGGGCAAGAGCAGCCCGTCCGCGTCGCCGCGCCAGAAGTAACGCGCGGGCTCAGAACGCCGGCTTCTTCGTCCGCTCGGCGACGGGGAAGCCGACGTCTCTTCCACGACGGCAACCAGCCACGCCGCTCCTCCGAAACTCGGATTTGACACGTGAGTCGCCCTGGCCTACGGTCAGGCCCCAGTCGCAATCGACGGAGGAGCCGGGCATGAAGACGGAACGTCTCGCGCTGCTGGTCCTGCTCGCCCTCGCCCTGGCCACGCTCGGCCACCCCGCGGGAGCCGCCGACGAGAGCATCAGGATCGGCGTCCTCACCATCCGGAGCGGGCCGGCGAGCCCGATCGGCGACGACATCCTCGCCGGCATCGAGACGGCGACGAAGATGCAGGGCAAGGTGCTGGGCCGCCCGATCGAGCTGATCGTCGAGGACAGCCTGTTCAACCCGCAGAACGCGGTGACGAAGGCGACCAAACTGGTGCAGCAGAACCGCGTGGCCGCCGTCCTCGGCACGAGCACGATCGAAGCGCTGGCGCTGCTGCCGGTGGCCGACCGTCTCGCGGTGCCGATCATCACCTCGAACGCCGGCGCCGCCGCCATCACGCGCCAGCGATGCAACACCTGGGTCTTCCGCACGAACCCCGACGAGCTGATGTCGGTCGCCTCGCTCCAGCAGCTCATCGCGCAGACGCCGAAGCTCCAGAAGGCGAAGTGGTTCACCCTGGGCCACGACTATCCGTGGAGCCGGCTCGTCGGCGGCTCCGTGAAGGCCGTCAAGGACATCGCGTACGTCGGCGAGACGTTCGCGCCGCTCGACACGACCGACTGGGCGCCCTTCATCGCCCAGGCGCGGACGGCCGGCGCCACGGCGGTCATCATGCCGGTGACGCTCGGCACGCCGCTCCTCCAGTTCATCCAGCAGGCGCACGAGTTCGGCCTGACGAAGGAGGCGGTGCTCGTCTCCCCGATCGGTCTGCCCGACTGGCTGGTGGCCAAGCTCGGGCCGACCTCGACCAACGTCGTGTCGGCGGGGTCGTGGGCGGCGTGGCGCTACGAGGAGCAGGAACCGGCGACGAGAGAGTTCAACGAGGCCTTCTACAAGCAACACGGCCGCGTGTCCGGTATGCAGTCGCTGCAGTCGGCGAGCGCGGCCACGCTGCTGTACCAGGCGATGACGAAGGCCGGCTCCGCCGAGCCCGCCGCGGTGGTCCGTGCCCTCGAGACGGTGGACGTGAAGACGCCGGTGGGGCCGCTCAAGTTCCAGCCGGGCGGGCGGCAGGCGCTGTCGCCGCTGTTCCTCGGGCCCTATGAGCCGCTCAACCCGCCCCGCTACGGCGCCCAGTTCGCCCAGCGCGCGGAGGCGTTCGTCGCCAGCAAGTCGCTGACCCAGTCGGCCAAGGAGAGCGGCTGCAATCTCAAATAACCCGCGTCCGTGGACCTGAACTTCCTGTTCATCAGCGTACTGAACGGCGTCGTCTATGGCGCCTTCCTCCTGCTGACGAGCCTCGGGCTCAGCCTCGTGTTCGGTCTCGGGCGCGTGGTCAACTTCGCGCACGGCGCGCTGTACGCGCTCGGCGGCTATGCGCTGGTCGAGGTGATGCGCCGTACTGGATTGGGCTACTGGCCCGCGCTGACGGCGGCTCCGCTCGTCGTGTTTCCCGTCGCGCTCGCCATCGAGCGCGCCACGATCTTCCCCATCCGGCAGCGTCCCGACATCTATACGCTGCTCGTCACCTTCGGCGTGTCGTTCATGGTGATCGGCGCCATCGAGCAGACGTGGGGAACGGGCACCACGCTGCTCACGACGCCGGCCCCGTTCACCGGGACGCTCGACGTCCTCGGCAATCAGTACCCACGCTACCGGCTCTTCGCGGCGGCGGTGTCGTTGCTCGTCTCGGCGGGCGTGTTCGCGCTCGTCCAGCTCACGCCGGTCGGGCTCCGCATCCGCGCCATCACCGACGACGCTGAGATGGCCGAGGCGCTCGGCATCGACACGAAGCGGCTGCTGACGCTGGTGTTCGGCGGCGCGGCCAGCCTCGCCGCTTTCGCCGGCGCCCTGGGGGCGCCGATCTTCGCCGTCCATCCCGACATGGGCATGAGCATCCTGCTCGACTCCTTCCTGGCGGTGATCCTCGGGGGGCTGGGAAACCTGCCCGGCTCCGCTATCGGCGCCTTCGTGGTGGCCCTGACGAAGTCGATCGGCGGCGGCTACGTCGCCGACTGGTCGATCGCCTTCCTCTTCGTGGTCGTGGCCGTCGTGCTCATCGTCCGGCCGACCGGTGTCTTCGGCCGCGGGCGTGTGGCCTGAGGGTGGCGGTCGTGGCGACGGCGTGCCTGCTCGCCGTGCCGTTCCTCGGCGTCGCGCCGTTCACGCTGACGCTCCTCACGGAGGCGCTGATCTTCGCGATCTGGGCGATGAGCCTCGACCTGCTCGTCGGCTACACCGGCCTCGTCACCTTCGGCCACGCGGCGGCGTTCGGGCTCGCCGGTTACGCGGCCGGCTGGTTCGCGCGCGAGATCGCGCCGGATTTTTTCCTCGCGCTCGCCGCGGCGGAGGCGGTCGTCGTCGTCGTCGCCGCCGCCACCGGCTTCGTGGCGACGCGTGTCTCGGGCGTCGCGTTCGCCATCATTTCGCTCGCCATCGCGCAGGTCCTGTTCCAGATCGCCGTGGCCTGGCGCGCGGTGACCCAGGGCATGGACGGGCTGGTCGGGGTGCCGCTGCCGCGCCTGTTCGGCCTGACGCTCGGCCCCGGCCGCGACTTCTATCTCCTGACCGCCGCCACCGTGGTCACGATCTACGCGGGGCTGCGCTGGCTCGTCGACTCTCCCTTCGGGCGGACGCTCCACGCGATCCGGACGAACGAGGATCGCGCGGCGGCGATCGGCATCGATGTGCGGCTGCACAAGTGGCTCGCCTTCATCGTGTCGTGGGCCATCGCCGGCTTCGGCGGCACGCTGCTGGTGTTCATGAAGGCGGGGACGACGCCGATGTCGCTGCACTGGAGCGAGTCGGGCAACGTGCTGGCCATGGCGATCTTCGGCGGCCTCGGCACGCTCGTCGGGCCCGTGGTCGGGGCCGTGGCGTTCGTCTTCCTGCGCGACGAGTTCACCACGCGGTTTCAGGCCTGGCAGCTCGCCTTCGGTCTGGTGTTCGTGCTCGTCGTGCTCGCGTTTCCCTCTGGCCTGGTCGGCGTCGCGGCCCGGCTGCGGAGCTCGGTGTGGGCGCGGCGCTCGTAGTCCGCGGTCTCTCGCGGTCGTTCGGCGCCGTGCGGGCGGTGAACGGCGTGAGCCTCGAGGTGGAAACGGGGCACGTGCACTCGCTGATCGGGCCGAACGGCGCCGGCAAGACGACCGTCTTCAACTGCGTCTCGGGCTTCCTGCGGCCCGACGCCGGGCAGGTCCTGCTCGGCGGCCGCGACGTCACCGGCTGGCCGCCCCACCGTCTCGTCGCCCGGGGGCTCGCGCGCACGTTCCAGATCACCCGGATCTTCGGCGAGCTGCCCGTCCTCGAAAACGTGGCGCTGGCCGCGCGCTCTCAGCTGGGACGCAACCTCGACGTGTGGCACCGCGCGCGCGCCGTGAGCGAGGCGCAGGACGCCGCGGATGAGATCCTGCATCTCCTGGGATTGGCGGAGCGGGCGGCGTCGCGCGCCGACGAGCTCGGCCACGGCGACAAGCGCGTGCTGGAGGTGGCCATCGCGCTCGCCCTGCGGCCGACGGTCGTCCTGCTCGACGAGCCGACGGCCGGGATGTCGGCGGCGGAGACGGACCGGATCGCGGAGCTGATCCGGCGCATCGCCCGGCGCACCAGCGTGCTCCTCGTCGAGCACGACACCGAGATGGTCCTGAGCATCTCGGATCGGATCACGGTGATGACCCAGGGGCGCGTGATCGCGCAGGGGACGCCGGCCGAGGTCGCCCGCGATCCGCGCGTCCAGGACGCCTACCTCGGCGCCGTGGACGCGGCGGGGACGTGATGCTGACGCTGGCCGGCGTCCACGTTCACTACGGCACGGCGCACGTGCTCCACGGCGTCAGTCTCGACCTCGAGCCCGGACGGATCGTGTGCCTGGTCGGTCGCAATGGCGCGGGGAAGAGCACGACGCTGAAGGCGGTCATGGGCGTCGTCCGGCCGAGCGCGGGCGCCATCACGTTCCACGGCGAGCGCATCGATGGCCGGCCGGCGCACGCGATCGCGGCGCGGGGTCTCGCGTGGGTCCCCGAGGACCGCCGGGTGTTCGGCTCGCTCTCGGTGGAGGACAACGTGCGGGTGGCCGCCCAGGCGACGCGCCGCGCCGGCGCCGCCGCCGTTCGGGACGCGCTCGCGCTCTTCCCCGATCTCGTGCCACGCGCTCGTCAACTGGCGGCCAGCCTGAGCGGCGGCCAGCAACAGATGCTCGCCATCGCCCGCGCGCTCGCCACGCGGCCGGAGGTCCTGCTGCTGGACGAGCCGACGGAAGGTCTGGCGCCGGGCATGGTGCGCGCGATCCGGACGGGAATTCTCGAGGCCCGCGCGCGGGGGCTGTCGATGCTCCTCGTCGAGCAGAACCTCCAGCTGGCGCTCTCGGTGGGCGACTACTTCTTCGTGTTGAGTCGCGGGATCGTCGTATATCGTGGCACGCGCGAGGAGCTGCTCGCGCAGCCGGAGATCATCGGCGAGCATCTCGGCGTCGGACGGGCCAGGGAGCTTTCCCGCTGGCGCGAATGACCGATCAAGGAGGCTGCGTATGTACCAGGGCCTGAAGCCGGAGCAGGCGGGCATCGTTCAGCGGGCGGCCGAGCTTTCTCGCGAGCGCTTCGCGACGCGTGCCGAGCAGTACGACCGCACGGGGAAGTTCCCCCTCGAGAACTACGCGGACCTGCACAAGGCGGGCCTGCTCGGCCTCACCGTGCCCAGGGAGTACGGCGGCGTCGGCGCCGACTGGGTGACCTTCGCGCTCACGATGCTGGAGATCGCCAAGGGCTGCTCGGCCACCGCCCTCACCTTCAACATGCACGCCGTGATCCTCGACTTCATCGCGCAGCTGGGGACGGAGGAGCAGAAGCGGCGCTGGTTCGGCGAGGTGATCGACCGCGGCAAGCTCTTCTCGTCGATCACGAGCGAGCCGCAGGCGAGCTTCCGCCACAAGTTCGTGCTCACCACGACCTTCGCGCCCGTGGAGGGCGGCTTCCTGCTGAGCGGCGTCAAGCACTTCGGCTCGCTCGGCGAGCACGCGTCCTTCCACTTCGTAACGGCCTTGATCGAGGGCACGACGACGGCGAAGGAAGGCCAGCAGTCGGCGCTCGTGCCCGCCGGCTCCCCGGGCATCAGCGTGGACCGGAACTGGGACGCGGTCGGCATGCGCGCCACCTCGAGCGACACGATCAAGTACGACAAGTGCTTCGTGCGGCGCGAGGATTGCCTCGGGGGCCTCGCGGCCCTGTCGACGATCGACATCACCGGCTTCGCCCTCGGCTATTCGGCGATCTACCTCGGCATCGGCGAGGCCGCCTTCGACTACGTGCTCGAGTACGCGAAGACCCAGAGCTTCGGGCTGCCGGAGCCGCTCTCCCACCACCCGTCCACCCAGCGCTCCCTCGGCGAGATGGCGATCGCGATCCGGGCCGCGCGGGCCCTGCTGCGCGAGGCGGCGCAGGTGAAGATGCAGGGCGACCGCCGGGAGACCGCCCTCGCCATCAACGAGTCGAAGTGCATGTCCGCCGACGTCGGATTCACCGTCACCGACCGCGCGATCCGGCTGGCGGGCGGGCGGGGGATTCTTCGCAAGTACCCGCTCGAGCGCTGGCACCGCGACGCGATGTGCGGTCCGGTGATGGCGCCCGCGAACGACCGCTGCCTGGAGACGGCCGGCAAGATCCTGTGCGGGCTCGAGGGCAAGACGCTGGAGTACGTCTGATGCCGACGGTCGCCGAGCACCTCGCGCACCGCCTCCACGAGGCGGGCGTCCGTCACGCCTTCGGGATTCCCGGAGGCGAGGTGCTGGCGGTGATGGACGCGCTCGCGCGGGCGGGGATCGCGTTCCACCTCGTGAAGCACGAGACGCCCGGCGGCTTCATGGCCGACGCGGTGGCGCACCTCACGCGCACGCCCGGCGTGCTGGTGGCGACGCTCGGCCCCGGGGTCAGCAACCTCGTGACCGCCGTCGCCCACGCGTATCTGGACCGGACGCCGATGCTCGTGCTGACCGCGCGCATCGACCCCGGCGTGGCGCCGACCTACACGCACCAGATCTTCGATCACGGGGCGCTGCTCCGTCCGGTGACGAAGGCGACCTTCACGGTCGGGCGCGACGGGGCAACGGCGCTCGTCGATCGCGCGGTGCTGCTGGCGACCGCCGATCCTCCCGGCCCGGTCCATCTGGATATTCCCGTGCGCGTGGCGTCGATGGAGGTGGAGCGCACGCGGGAGCCGCTGCCGCGTCGCGCGCGCGTCGGGCTCGCGCCCGGCGGCGAGCTCGACACGCTCGTCGGCTGGCTCGGGCGCGCCGAGCGGCCGCTCGTGCTCGCCGGCCTCGGTATCCTGCACCACGACGCCCACGCCGAGCTTCGCGCCTTCGTCCGGCGCGCGGGCGCGGCGGTGATCACCACCTACAAGGCCAAGGGCGTCGTGTCAGAGGACGATCCCGCCGTCATCGGCGGCGCCGGTCTCTCGCCCGTCGCCGACCGCGCGCTCTTCAAGGCGCTCCACGCCGCCGATCTGAT
>Ga0137403_10001895_pt1 | contig 26057 bp, 28 predicted proteins | sample CZOMad2_1_16fung_FD_122057 | JGI IMG/M metagenome (GOLD analysis project Ga0137403, IMG submission 122057) | Vadose zone soil fungal communities from Angelo Coast Range Reserve, California, USA - CZOMad2_1_16fungal (Hybrid Assembly) | ecosystem: Environmental > Terrestrial > Soil > Vadose zone... | reverse complement strand
TACGCGCCCGTCAGGTCGTAGAGGAAGCCGGCGCTGACCGGGCCCAGCGCGGCCCCGAAGCGCCAGCCGAGATTGAGCACGCCGAGAATCGAGCCGAGCGCACGCGTGCCGAACACCTCGGGAACCGCCTTGGCGAGCATGGTGTCCGCCGACGCGAAGCCGAACCCCAGCACCAGGAGCGACACGAGCAGCCCCTCGAGCGATGAGAGCCACAGGAGCGCCGCCAGCGCGACCATCTGCAAGACATAGCTCAGGCGGATCGTCGTGAACGTTCCGATCCGGTCGGACACGATGCCGGACCCGATCCGCCCGCCAACCGCGCCGATCCCGTACGCCGTGAGCGCCAGCGACGCCTGCGCCAGGCTGATCCCCTGATCGTGCGCGAACGAGACGATGTGCACGGAGATCATCAGCGTGAGCGCGCCGAGCAGGAGCCACGAGATGTTCAGATACCATTGGCGCGGGTCCACGAGGGCGTCCGCGAGCGTGACATTGGGGCCGGCGGACCCATCGGCGGTGAGCGCGCGGGCCGGCGCCACCTCGCCGGCTCCCGGTAGACGCACGGTGAGCGCCGCGAGCATCGTGACCAGACCGCAGATGCCGGCGAGCAGCGCGTAAGCGGCCCGCCAGCCGACCTTTGCGATGAGCCACGCCGCCAGCGGCCCGGCCGTGATGTAGGCCAGGTTGAAGCCGACCAGCACGAGAGCGAGCGCGAGGCCGCGCCCCTCACTGAACCAGCGTGTGACGGTGGTGGTCGAGAGCAGGTAGAAGCTCGACATGCCGACACCGCCCAGCACCCCGACGAGGAGATAGAGCTGCCACAGGGCGGTCACGGTCGAGGCGAGGGAGAAGGCCGCCCCCGCCAGGAGCACCGTGCTGACCAGCGTGACGCGCGGCCCCCGGCGATCCGCCAGGGCACCGATGCCGAAGCCGGCGACACCGCCGAGCAGCAGATTCACCGACAGGGCCGTCGAGATGGCGCCGCGGCTCCAGCCGAAGGTCTCGGCGAACACGGGCAGGAACACTCCGAACGCGGCGAGCGGCGTCGAGACCCCGTAAGTGACCGTGAACAGCGCGGCGACGATCAACCACCGACGAGCGGCCGGGCGCACCCTGAGACTTCTATCACAACGTCCCGACAGCGGCGTGGTCTCTTTGTGAGAACATGACGCGCAGAGCAATGGGGCAGTTGCGAAAGGCCTCGAGGAAAGCGGCGACGGAGCGGCCGGAGTGATCGACGAATTCGGCCCGCTGGGAATGAGCAACGGCGACGCGGAGCGAGCCCATGCCGCGATCCGGCGACTCACCAAGGAATGCATCGACGTCACGCGCGAACGGCTCCGACGCGGTGAACGACTGAATCTCAACGAGGTGGCCCGTGGAGCCGTGCTCGGGATACGCAACGCCCTCGTGGAGCTCGGACTATCGTTGAAGCAGCGCGAACCGTTTCTGCTCATCGCGGCCGTCGAGCTCCTGCGGACCTACCTCCAGAACGTGGAGCGGACAGCGACCAAACGCCGCGTGAACTGATTCTAGCTGTATAGCAATTCTTTGATATAGTAATCTTGCGGCGTATGAAGCCCTCCACGGCGCTCCAGTCCTTCAAGGCCGAGTTTTTCAAGGCCCTGGCGCACCCGATCCGGATCCGAATCCTGGAAATCCTCCGCGCCCATGACCGGAGCGTGCAGGAGCTCCAGGCGCTGCTCGATCTCGACCAGTCCACCGTGTCTCAGCAGCTGGCGGTGTTGCGCGCAAAGAACGTCGTGACGGCCCGTAAGGAGGGCACGACCGTCCGCTACGCCATGCGCGACGCGCTCGTCGGAGACCTGCTCGACGTGGCTCGCCGCATCTTCAACAACCAGCTGACCGGAACCCAGACGATGCTTCGTCAGCTCCGGCAGGAAGCGCGCCGGCCGGCGCGGCGCTGATCGGTGTTCCGCCAGCTCCGGACGGCGCTGCGCACGGGCATCGTCACCGAGCCGGCCGCTCGCGGCGAGATTGAGCGGATCGGCGAGCGCCTGGCGACGGAGATCACGCGGCTCTTCGGTCGCTCCCTGGCTATTCGTCAGGTCGACGCCGGCTCCTGCAATGGCTGTGAGCTCGAGATCGCCGGCCTCACCGGACCGCACTACGACCTCGAGCGCTTCGGCGTGCACTTCGTCGCCTCGCCCCGGCACGCCGATTGCCTCCTGGTGACGGGCCCGGTGACGCGGAACATGGCCGAGGCCCTGCGGCGCACGTGGGAGGCAACGCCCCATCCCAAATTCGTGATCGCCGTCGGCGACTGCGGACGGGACGGCGGTGTGTTCCGCGGCTCCTACGCGGTGGTCGGCGGCGTCGCCGACGTTGTGCCGGTCGATGCGGTCATCCCCGGATGTCCGCCCTCTCCCGCGGCTCTGCTGGCCGGTCTCCTCGACGCGATCGGGCGCGAGCGCTGATGCACGGCCTGGTGTATGGCCTCGCCGCGCTCGTCGGCATCGCCGCCGCCGCCCTTGGCGGCTACGGCATGGTCGGCGGCGCCGGCTCGGTTCGGCTGCCGTGGTTGGTGCCGCTGGGTGGTCTCGAGCTCACGCTCGATCCGCTCGGGGGCTTCTTCCTGGCGCTGATCGGGGCCGCCGCCGTGCCCGCGTCCATCCATGCGATGGGCGCCACACCCGGCGAGCGTCGGGATCGGTTCACCTATCTCGCGTTCGTGCTCTCGATGTGCGTGGTCCCACTCGCCGCGAACACGATGACGTTCGCCATCACGTGGGAGCTGATGTCGATCGCGTCGTACTTTCTGGTGCTCCACGACCGCGAGTCGAAGTCATCGGTGTATGCCGGCTGGGTTTATGCGGTCATGACCCACGCCGGTCTCGCCTGTCTCCTGGCGGGGATGCTGTTGCTCGGCGCGTGGACCGGAAGCCCGCGATTCGAGGATTGGCGCGCGGCGGCGCCGGCGCTCACCGGAGCGGCGCGTAATGGCGCCTTCGTCCTGCTGGCACTCGGCTTCGCGGGGAAGGCCGGAGTCATCCCGCTGCACGTGTGGCTGCCGCTCGCCCATCCGGCGGCGCCCAGTCACGTGTCCGCGCTCATGTCGGGCGTCATGATCAAGCTGGGCGTCTACGGCCTCGTGCGCGTCAGTCTCGACTGGCTCGGGATCGGACCGCCCTGGTGGGGCGTCGCGATTCTGATCGCCGGCGCCGCCTCTGCGGTGATCGGCGTGCTCTACGCGCTCGTCGACCACGACCTCAAGCGGCTTCTGGCGTTCCACAGCATCGAAAACATCGGGATCATCCTGCTGGGCATCGGGAGCGCCGTCGTCTTCCGGACCGCCGACCAGCCGACGCTGGCGCTGCTAGGACTTACCGCCGCGCTCTACCACACCGTCAACCACGCGGCCTTCAAGGCCTTGCTCTTCCTGGGTGCCGGCGCCGTCGTCCACGCCACCGGAACCCGCAACATGGAGGCGATGGGCGGGCTCGTCAAGCGCATGCCCTGGACCGCGGCCTGCTTCTTCGTCGGCTCGGCCTCGATCGCGGCGCTTCCGCCGTTCAACGGCTTCGTCAGCGAATGGCTGACGTTCGTCGCGCTGTTCCAGAACCGGCACCTGGCGGCGGTGGGTCTCAATCTCGTCTTCATCCTGGGGATCGCCAGTCTCGCGCTGACCGGCGGCCTCGCGATGGCGTGCTTCGTCAAGGCCTTCGGGATCACGTTCCTCGCCCTGCCGCGGAGCGATGCGGCCGCCTCCGCCGTCGAGGCGCCCGTGGCGATGCGCCTGGCCATGGTGATGCTCGCGGCGGCGTGCGTCGGCCTCGGGCTCGGACCGACGCTGGTCGTTCCCGTGTTCGGCGCCGTCGCGTCGTCCGTGCTCGGTGTAGCGGCCGCGCCGGTCACCCTGGGCGACTGGCTGACGCTACGCATGGCGGGCGGCTACGCCAGTCTCTCCACGATCGCGATTGCCATCGCGCTCGGCGGCGCCCTCCTCGTCCCGCTGGTGGCGCTGCCGCTCGCCCGCGCCTCGCGCCGGACGCGCGAGTACGAGACGTGGGGATGCGGTCGCATCGTGCAGACGGCGCGGATGGAGTACACGGCCACCGCGTTTGCAAATCCCTTCAAGCGCGTCTTCGACTTCTTCTATCGGCCCATCAAACGCCTCGATATCGAGTTCCACCCGGAGTCGCGCTTCTTCGTCGAGCGCATCGAGTACGAGAATCCCACGCGCTCGATCTTTCACGACTGGCTCTACCGGCCGGCGCTCGACCTGCTCCGCGCCGGGACGCGGGCGGCCGGAGCCCTGCAATCCGGAAGCCCGAATTTGTATCTCGCGTACATCCTTGCCGCCCTTCTCCTGATGCTGGTGCTCACGTGATCGCCGAGGTCGTGGCCGCGGGTCTGCAGCTTCTCGTCGTCGCATTGGGCGCACCGCTGCTGGTGGGCGTGCTGCGGACGCTCAAGGCCCGGCTCGTCGGCCGGCGGGGTCCTCGCCCGTGGCAGCCCTATGCCGATCTGCGAAAGCTCCTGGGCAAAGAGGCGGTCGTCTCGACGACGGCCTCGTGGGTGTTTCGCGCGACGCCGTTCGTGCTCGTGGCGACGATCCTGGTGAGCGCGCTCATCGTGCCGGTCCTGGTGGCGCGCCCCCCGCTGGCGTTCGCCGGCAACATCATCTTGCTCGTCTACCTCTTCATGCTCGCCACGTTCTTCCTCGCGCTGGCCGGGCTGGATGCCGGCAGCGCGTTCGGCGGCATGGGGGCCAGTCGCGAGGTCGCCGTCGCGGCGCTCGCCGAGCCGACGATCATCGTGGCCGTGCTCGCGCTCGCGCTCCGTGCCGACACGATCGATCTGGGCCGGATCGTCGAGCGCTTCGGGCGTGAGCCCTGGCTAGCCGCGAATCCCGCCCATCTCCTGGCGTTCGCCGCGTTCTTCATCGTGATGCTCGCCGAGACCGGACGCCTCCCGGTGGACAATCCGGCGACTCATCTCGAGCTCACGATGATCCACGAGGCGATGGTGCTCGAGTACTCGGGGCGCTACCTCGCTCTCGTCGAGTGGGCCGCGGCGATGAAGTTCTTCCTCTTCATGACGCTCCTGGCGAACCTCTTCGTCCCCTGGGGCCTCGCGAGCTCCGCCGGGCCCGGTTCGATCCTCCTCGGCCTGACGGCCCTCGGCGGCAAGCTCGCCGTGCTGACGGTCGCGGTCGCGGTGCTCGAGACCTCGGTGGCCAAGCTCCGGCTCTTCCGCGTTCCCGAGCTGCTCGCCGGGTCGTTTGCGCTCGCCTTCCTTTCGCTCATGGCCGTCATCCTCGTGCAATGACGAACGCGGCCAATCTCCTCGCCTTCCTGGGCCTGGTGGTCACGCTGCTGATCGTCTGGCGGCAGAGCTGGCCGGCCCGACTCCGGCTCTTCGTCGCCCAGTCGCTGCTGCTCGCCGCTCTGGCGAGCACCATCGGCGTGCTGGCCCAGCGGCGCGGCCTTCTGCTGGTGGCCGCGGTCGTCGTCGTGGTCAAGGGGTGGGTGATCCCGCGCGTCCTCGCCCGGATCGGGGCGGGCGCGCCGGTGCGACCGGTCGCACCCGGCCGGTCGTCCGGCCTGGCGCTGCTGGGGGCGGGCGCGCTCGTCGTTGCCGCGTACGTCATCATGCTGCCGGTCACCGCGGCGACCGAGCTGCCGACGGAGCGCGCGATCCCCCTGACGTTCGCCATGGCGCTCATCGGCCTGCTGCTCTGCGTGACCGGCCGAGACGCGCTCGGCCACATCCTCGGCTTCCTCGTCTTCGAGAACGGCATCTTCGGTCTGGCGATCCTGGCGACCTACGGGCTTCCCGGCATCGTGGAGGCCGGCGTCTTTCTCGATGTGCTCGTGATCGTGCTGATCATGGAGGCGGTCGTGGTCCAGGTGCGGCGCGAGCACGACTCGATCGACGTGGACCACTTGCGGGAGCTCCGCGGATGATGCTCGGGGTCCTCCTCGCCGTGCCTCTGATCGGCGCCGTGCTGCTGTGGCGAGCGGCCGGCCGGGTCGCGACCGCTCTGCACACGCTGACGGCGGGGTTCACCCTGGCGGCGGCGCTCGCCGTGGGCGTGCGCGTCAACCAGGGACCGCCGCTCGTCGCGCTCGATGGGTTCCTCCGCGCCGATGCCCTCTCGGGGTGGATGATCGCCCTGATCGGCATCGTCGCGGCCCTCGCCGCCTCCGAGGCCCCGCGCTACCTGGCCCAGACGCCGGGGGGCCGCTTTTATCCCCTCTTCCACCTCTTCGTGTTCACGATGCTCACGGCGGTCTCCACCGATGACGTCGGGCTCATGTGGGTGGCGGTCGAGGGCACCACCCTCGCCTCGGTCTTTCTCGTCAACTTCGAGCGGACGCGCGCCTCGCTCGAGGCGTCCTACAAGTACCTGCTTCTGTGCTCGATCGGAATCGCCATCGCGTTCCTGGGCACCGTGCTGGTCTACTTCGCGGGCATCCAGCAGTTCGGCGACGAGGCTCACGCGCTCCGCTGGACGACGCTCCAGCGCCTCGCGCCCGGGCTGGCGCCGCGCGTGATGGAGCTCGCGTTCGTGTTCCTTGTCGTCGGCTATGGCACGAAGGCCGGGCTCGCGCCGATGCACACGTGGCTTCCCGACGCCCACAGCGAGGCGCCCGCGCCGGTGAGCGCGCTCATGTCAGGCGTGTTATTGAGCGTCGGAGTCTACGCGATCCTCCGATTCAAGCCCGCCGTGGATGTGGCGGCCGGACCGCGGTTCGCCCAGAACATTCTGCTGGCGCTCGGGCTCTTGTCGATCGCGGTCGCCGCCGCGTTTCTGTGGATCTCGGCCAACTACAAGCGCATGCTCGCCTACTCGAGCGTCGAGCACATCGGGCTCGTGTGTCTCGGGCTCGGCGTCGGGGGCGTCCTGGGCACCGCCGGCGCGCTGCTTCACATTGCCAACCATGCCCTGGCCAAGTCGCTCGCGTTTCTCGTCTCCGGCCGCATCCGCGCTGCGTATGGCTCGACCGAGATCGCGGCGGTTGGCGGCTTGATGCGCAGCCAGCCGCGATCGGGAGCCCTGTTTCTCGCCGCGATCCTGGCGCTCGTCGGCCTGCCACCATTCGGGCTTTTCGTCAGTGAAGTGATGATCCTCGCCGCCTGCTTCAGCCAGGGGTTTCCCCTCGTCGCGGGCGCCGCGCTGGTTCTGCTGGTGATCGCCTTCGCCGGGCTCCTGCGCAGCGGCCACGCAATCCTGTACGGAACGCCGCCGCGGGAGCCCGCGATGGAGACTCACGGGTGGCGCTCGGCCCTACCAGGAGCCGCCGCGCTCCTCCTGCTCCTGCTCACTGGCCTCGTCTGGCCGCCGGGTCTCGGCGACGCGCTCAATCGGATCGTCGCCATCGTGGCGCCCTGAGATGGCCGAGGCGCCCATCTCGGTGGACCTCCTTCAGCACGCGGCGACCGAGGCCGGCGCATCGGGCGTGGCCTCGTTGTCAACGCGCTCGGCCGAGTGCCGCCTGCCGTCGCGGGAGATCCCCGCGCTCGCCGATCGTCTGGCGACGCTCGGCGTTCGCTGCCAGTTTCTCGGCGCCGCCGACACGCGCGCCAGCGGTGACGATTTCACGCTCGCCTACGTGTTCGCGCCACCGAGACTGTCGCCTGCGCTGACCGTGCTCGTCGCGGTCCCGGCGGCCGCGGCCAGCTTTGCCTCGCTCGCGACCCGCTCGTTCGCGGCCAGCCGCTTCGAGCGCGAGATCCACGATCTCTTCGGCCTCGTCCCGCAGGGGCACCCGGACCCCCGGCGGTTGGCCCTCCACCAGTACTGGCCGGAGGGCTATCACCCGCTGCGTCGCGACGCGGTGCCCCGCACCGACTTCGTCGACGCCGGCGAGCCCTTCCCGTTTCGCCGTGTCGAGGGCGAGGGCATCTTCGAGATCAGCGTGGGGCCGGTCCACGCCGGGATCATCGAGCCGGGGCACTTCCGCTTCAGCGTCGAAGGCGAGACGGTCGTGAACCTCGAGACGCGACTGGGCTTCGTTCACAAGGGCACGGAGAAGCTGTTCGAGGGGCTACCCCTGGACAGGGCGACCGCCCTCGCCGAGCGGATCTCGGGTGACACGAGCCTCGGACACGCCCTCGCCTTCTGTCAGGCGATCGAGGCGCTCGCCGGCTGCCGGGTGCCGCCGGGGGCCCGTCGGCTTCGAATGGTCCTTCTCGAGCTGGAGCGGATCTACAACCACGTCGGCGACGTGGGCATGATCATCAACGACACCGGATTCGCGTTCGGCCACGCGCACTGCTTCCGGATCCGCGAGGAGCTGCTGCGGCTCAACGAGCGTCTGACTGGACACCGGCTTCTTCGCGGCGCGGTCGTCCCGGGTGGCGTCGCCGGACCGATCGCGACCGCGTCAGTGCCGGACGCTGCGGCGGCCGTGGAGAAGCTCGTCGCTGAGTTCGTCGAAATCGCGCGAATCTGCCTCGACAACACGACCGTGCTCGAACGGCTGCAGGGGACCGGGCGGCTCAGCCCGGCGACGGCGACTGAGATGCAGGTGGTCGGTCTGGTCGGGCGGGCGAGTGGAATCGACGCGGACGTCCGGCGCGATGCACCGTTCGCGGGCTACGACGAGGCGGAGGTCCACGTTCCGGTGTACGAGACCGGCGACGTGTGGGCCCGCACGATGGTGCGCCTCGACGAGGTGAGCGAGGCGGCGCGCCTGATTCGCGCGGCGGCCGAGGCCAGGGCCGACGGGCTCACGCGGGCGCCGCTGCCCCCGCTGGCTTCAGGGGCCCACGCCTTTGGCCTCGTCGAGGCGTGGCGCGGACCGGTCTGGCATTGGGCGGTCGCCGACGGCCCCGCGTCGCTCTCCCGCCTCAAGGTCGTCGACCCGTCGTTCCGAAACTGGCCCGCGCTCGAATACGCCGTGCTGAAGAACATCGTCCCGGACTTCCCGCTGTGCAACAAGTCCTTCAACCTCTCGTACTCGGGGAACGACCTGTGACGGGAAGGCGGCGCGCCAGATCATCGCGGCCCGGGACGCAGACGCACGCAGGCACCTCGACGAGTAAGGCTTGGCCTCTGATCGCCTCCCGGAGCATGCTCTGAATGACCCCTTCGCATTCCCCCTTCGTGAGGAAGCTGCCGTGTGGGACGGTGCCCCACGGGATTGCCCATATCCGGTCGTCGCTTGGCCACCTCACACTCCACCGGCACTCGGCATGGGCCGTGGCCGCGGAGGTGAGCACGGAGAGCGCGACGAGTAGGCCGGCGGATCGCACCGCACTCACCCTCCGCGCGGAGGACCTACCTCACGCTGCACCGAGGGACTTCGCCCTATCGGCGACCCGCGAGCGACTCCGGAACCCGGGCCGACGGCGGAACGATGAAGAGGTGATCGACGGTTGTCACGTCTGGCCGCAGTCTCCAGGCCTCGGCACCGACGATCCGCATCACCCGTTCGCGAAGCTCGGGCGTCGGAACCTCGCCTGACACCTCGATCGTCGTCTGCGATTTGCGCCAGCCCGAGACGCGCGCATTCGGCGTGATGCGCAGACTATGTAGCAGCGCCTCACGAGCGATCGCGTCCGACAGCTGCGACTGGAGGATCACCGCCTCCTCGGTTCGCTTCCGCCGTATGGCCACGTACCTGGCGACAACGACAATCGCAATCACGATCACGGCGAGGAAGCCAAGGGTCATTACCGTGCCCGCCATAGAGTCCTCCTTCAACACCACGGACTGTGAGGGTTGTCGAGGACGACCGCGAATGGGGCGTACACCGCCCTCCGTGGTCCACGATGCGATCGGAGGGAGGCGGGTGTCCAATATATTTTCCCGGCAATGTTGAGACGTTGATGATATGAGTCGCCGCATGGAGCTGCGCCACCTGCGCTATTTCCTCGCCGTCGCCGAAGAGCTCCATTTTGGGCGGGCCGCCGCGAGACTTCATATCTCGCAGCCGCCCCTGAGCCAGCAGATCCGGCGTCTCGAGCGGGAGCTGGAGGCCACCCTCTTTCACCGGACGAAGCGTCACGTGGAATTGACGAACGCCGGCCGAGTGTTCCTGGGAGAAGCGAGAGCGCTTGTCGCGCAGGCGGAGCAAGCCGCGGGGAATGCTCAGCGGGCGAGCCGCGGTGAAATCGGCCAGCTGCTCGTGGGCTGCGCCCTGTGGGCGGACTTCCTCAACGGCCCGAGCATCATCCGACTTTTCGCCCGGCGGCATCCCGACGTCGAGGTCGAGCTGCGCGACCTCACGGCCGCGGAGCAGGTATCGGCCCTGGCGAGTGGACGCATCCATGTCGGGATTCTTCGACCACCGGTGCAGAGCAAGGGATTGCTGAGCGAGCGCCTTCTCTCCGAGAGCCTGGTCGTCGCATTTCCGCGAGGGCACCCGTTCCGGAACTACGATCGCGTCCCCTGGAGAGCGCTCGCCGATCAACCCTACGTCCTTTGCTCTCGCCGGAGAGCGCCGGCCTTCGAGGCCGTCGTCGCGCGCGCATGCCACGAAGCGGGAGTGACGCTGAAGGTCCGGTACGAGGTGGAGCATCCGCAAACGGTCCTGGCGATCGTCGAGGCCGGGCTCGCCGTTTCGCTGGTGCCGGCCTCGCTGCAGATGGTCAAGAGGCCTGGAGTGGCCTATCGGCGACTTTGGCCGCGCGGTCCAGCGCTCGAAACCGTCATCGCCTGGCGACGAGAAGCCGACCAGCCCCTGGTTCAGGCATTCATCGAAGTGGCGAGGGAAGTTGCGCGTTCACGCCGATCTGTCGCCTAGTGCAAACCGCGTCGATGGCGAGCTTCGCGCACGAGTCCGGCTGGCTGCAGAGCCTGGCGGCCCGGATCGGTCGCCGGCGGATGTGGTCGATCTTCTGCGTCGCCTGGGTCGCGCTGATCGTCGTCGGGATCGTGAACGGACCGCGATACGACTATCGCGCCTACATGAAGCAATGGGCGCGCGTGCTCGCCGGCGGCAACCCGTGGCTGGACGATCCCGGCAATGTGTACGGGGTCGGCCACCAGATTCTGGCCGTGCTCTTCCTCGTCCATCCGCTGGCTCCGAAGCTCCTGTACATCCTCAGCTCGTTCGGGACGTTCCTCGTCATGTTCGACGCCCAGCGGCGCGACGTCGCCATCGGCCTGGCGACGTTCGCGCTGCTGTTCGCGACGCCCTTCTTCGTGATCCTCACGCCCATGTTCGGCGTCGAGGACACGCTGGTGACGTTCCTGACGCTCTTCGCCGTCGACCTCCGGGTCCGCCAGGCGCGAACGATCGCACCGGCCCTGCTCCTCGCGGCGGCCGTGCTGACCAAGGTGTATCCGCTGGCGCTGCTGCCGTTCATCGCGACCGACCGCGGCGTGATCAACTTCCGCTTCGTCGGCGTCTTCGGCGCCGTGATGTGTCTCGGCCTCCTGGCGACGGTAGCGGTCTGGGGTCTGCCGGCGCTCGGCATCGTCCCGTTCGCGTTCGTGCGCGACGGCAAGATGCTCTCGATCTTCTGGTTCTTGTCCCAGAGCGGGCTCTCGCCCATCGCCCATTCGACCCTGGCGAAGGCGCTCATCGTCTGGAATTCGGCGGTGGTTGCCGCGGTCATGGCGTCGCTCTACGCGCTTCACTTCTTCGGCAAGATGCGGGCGCTTCCCGGCACCGTCGTCGCGATGCTCGGATTGCTGGCCTTCTACAAGGTCGGGAACCCCCAGTACTTCCTCTGCGCGGCCTCGCTGCTCATCTATTTCCTCACCGTCGACCGGGACCGGGGAACGCTGGAAGACCGGCCTCTGCTCGGCGCCGCCGCCGCCTATCTCGTCGTCCTGAACGTCTTTCAGATCTGGTATCAGATCAGCGGCGGGTCGGTTCGATATCCTGAGGTGCGCGCATTCGTCGGCTTACCCGCCTTCGTCACCGGGATCGTCTTGATGTCGCGGATCCTCAGCCGAGAGCTTCGCGGTCGGCCGGACCCGGTGCGCGACGCGCCCGTGCCCGCATAGAAACTGCCGATGGCCGCCGCGACGACGGACCCGGGGAGGCGGTAGTGCATCAGTTTGGAGCTACGAGATCCGGAGCGCGACGGTGGCGACGGCGACGTAGCCGTCCCCGTCGCGCGCCATCGTCCACATCACGAGGGACTTGTCGGCGATCGGCCCCAGGAAGCGATCCGTGGCGTTCGTCGTGTCGCGGTTCGGGTGCCGATCGTATGGGGCGCGCGCGTAGACGGCGTTCGTGACCTCGTCGGGAAAATAGAGCTGGGTGGTGGCCGCCTTCGCGCCGACGCGAAGCTTCAGGTGCACGTGCGGGGTGCGGCCCTGGTACCAGCCCGGATAGATCGTCCGGAAGCGGACGCCGCCGGCGCCGTCCGTGAGCTGCGTGCCCCGCAGAAACGTCTTGTCGTCCACCGGCTCGACGTGCCGCGGGGCGATGGCGGCGCCCTCGTAGCCGGAGTAGATGCCGAGCGCATCGCATTGCCAGACGTCCACGGCGGCTTTTGCGATCGGCGCGCAGGACGCGGAGGCCTCGAGCACGCGGAGAACGAGCTGGAGCGGCACGCCGGGCTTGCCCTCGGAGATGGCTTCGCGAATGCGAGCCTGGTCCAGGTAGAACGGGCCTTCGATCTGCTCCGGCGTCAGCGTGCACACTGGTTGCGCGAGCGCGCGTCGCCCCCACGCCGTGGCGACAGTGCCGAACGCGAGACTGCCGAGAACCCCCACCGCCGTCCGCCTGTTCATGATGACCTTTCGACGGCGCCACGCGGCGCCGCGTTTACCGTGGCCCCGGCCGTTTCCTGGCCGTGAACGCGGCGATGCGTTCCTGCGGCGGCGCCCTTGCGCGCGCACCATGCCGCGGTCTCGTTGCCCGATTGCCCGGCGCGCAGCGCCGCGTCAGCCATGGTGGGAGTATCGCACCGGGGGGTCGGCGGCCAAGCTACCCCCGGATTTCAACCTGATGCACTACCGGGGAGGCCGATCGCTGTCATCGATGCTCGGTTTGGTGTATAAAGGGGGCCCGAAGTCCTGAAGTCGAACACCAACAAAGGAGAGACCCGATGGCCCAGCTGAAGATCCCCCTCGACGCCCAGCGCTTCTCCAAAGGCCTGACCTGGAAGGACTATATGGCCCAGATGGGCGACACCCGGGCCCGCACCGAGGACTATTACTCGAAGTCGGCGCTGACCGACGACGAGCGGAAGTTCTTCGGGTCCGTCAACCAGGTGAAGTACGCGATGATGCTGGCCGAGAACTGGTGCGGCGACGTGCATCGCAATTCCCCGCTGATCGCGCACGTGTGCGAGGCCATGCAGGGCTGCGATCTGCGGGTCTTCTTCCGCGACAAGGAAGCCGACCTGCGGGACACGTTCCTGAACAACGGCTATCAGTCCATTCCGGTCGTGGTGTTCTTCGACAAGGACTGGAACGAGATCGGCCGCTGGCTCGAGCGCTCGCACGCGGCGACGGGCAAGGCCGCCCAGATCCGCGCCAAGACGGTCGACGTCGCGTCGAAAGACCAGGCAGACGCCGCCATGGCCGAGATGCGCAAGCAGGTGGGCGACGCCTACACCGTTTCGGGCGGCCCGCTCTGGCGCGCGGCCGCGACGGAGATGCGGCTCGTCCTGGAGAACCGGCTGGGGCTCGCTCCGAAGAAGTAACTGTCGCCGGCCAGCCCGAGCGGCAACGTCGAACCCTGCGGCGTGCCGATGGCGAAACCGATCGCCTCGGCACGCCGTGTCATTTCAAGCCGCGCCGTCCGGCGAGCGCGTACGCCTGGTCGATGAGACGCACCACCCGCAGGCAATCGTGGACGCCGATCGGGGGCGGCAGGCCGCGGCGCCAGTGGTCCAGGGCGTCGCGCAGGGCGGTGAGCGCGATCGGCTCCGCGGGCTCTCCCGCCTCGGTCGCCTCGCCCTCCGGCGTGGTGAGCCGCAGCGTGCCGTCCTTGAGCGACAGGATGGCGTCCCGCCAGGCGATCTTCCACTCGCCGTCTGTCCCGACACGCGGAAACGTGTTGCCGATCTCGATCGTCCCGAGAATCCCGCTCGCCGAGCGCAGCAGCATCGACGCGTAGTCCTCGACCGGTTGGCCCAGCGCGCGCGAGCTCACCTGCGCCCCCGTCACCTCGGCCTCCTCCCCCGTCAGGAACAGGAAGAGATCCAGGCCGTGCGGACCGAGATTGCGCAAGCAGCCGCCGCCGGCCTCGCGCGGGTCGAGCATCCAGGGGGCGTCCCAGGCGGGATAGCGCGCCGACGTGGGCCGATTCTGGCGCACGTAGAAGTGGGAGATCGGACCGAACCGCTTCTCCGCGAGCAGCTGCCGGGCGCGGGTCGTGAAGGGCTGGTAGCGCTGGCCGAGCGGAACGGCGACGAACGCCCGGCGCGCGGCGGCCTTGTCGGCGACCCGCCGCACCTCGTCGGCATCGACGCCCATGGGCTTTTCCATGAGAAACGGATAGCCCTGGTCGAGCAGATGGTGCGCCGTCTCCGCCATGCGGCTGGGCCGCCCGAGCGCGATCACGAAGTCCGGTCGGTTCTCCGCCAGCATCTTCCGGTAGTCGGTGTAGACCGCTGGATTGCCGAGCGCCGCCGCCCGCCTGGCCGCGATCGACGCGCTCTCGTCCTGAAGCGCGACGAGCTGCGCGTCGGGAATGCCGGCGAGGTGAACGAGATAGGCCGAGTCGTAGAGCGAATGCCAGTGACTCACTCCGATCGCGGCGACGCGCATGGCTCGAGACCCTCCCCCCTGGCCCGAGCAGCATAGCAGGTGCCGGAGCCTTGCTTTGCCCGCGGCGCGCGTCTATGCTGCCCCGTCGACCGCATGATCTAGACGCTCCGACGCGAGGGAGACCGATGCGAAGCATCGACGTGCACGCCCATCTGACTCCACAGTGCTTCTGGCAAGCCACCGAGAAGGGCGGCGACTGGCACACGCTCAAGCGTGAGAAGGACGAGCGCGGCCAGGAAAACGCGGTCATCGGCGGCCGCCGTCAGGTGCTCCCGCCGCGGGCCCGGTGGACGCCGGAGGAGCGCCTCGGCGACATGGACTCGCTCGGCGTCGACGTGCACGTCGTCTCGCCGTACGTCGGGTTCTACAACTACCACCTCGACGCGAAGATCGCCCTGGCCACATCGCGGGCGACCAACGACGAGATCAGCTCGATGACGAAGGCGTGGCCCAAGCGATTCGCGGGGCTCGGCACGCTGCCCATGCAGGACGTGAAGGGCGCGATCACCGAGCTCGAGCGCTGCATGACCCAGATCGGTCTCAAGGGTGTGGAGATCAACGACCACGTCAACGGCCGGACGCTCGAGGAGCCGGAGTTCCGTCCCTTCTGGAAAGCGGCCGAGCAGCTCGGCGCGCTGGTCTTCTTCCATCAGGGTGGCGAGACCCTGGTGAGCCCCCGGACGAAGCGCTATCACCTGCCCAACACCGTCGGCAACCTGGTCGATCGCGCGGTCACGTTTGCGACCCTGGTGTCAGGCGGCGTCATGGACGAGTGCCCGAATCTGAAGATCGTCCTCGGCCACGGCGGCGGGTACACCTGCTACGGGATCGGGCGGATGGATCGCGGCTGGCAGGTCCGCACGGAGGCGCGCGCCAACATCCAGCAGCCGCCGAGCGCCTATCTGCGGCGCTTCTACTACGACTGCATCGTGTACACCGAGTCGGCGCTGCGCTTCCTGATCGACACCGTGGGCGCCGACCGGGTCGTGTTCGGCACGGACTGGCCCTACGACATGGCGCTCGACTGGCCCGTCTCCTGGATTCTCGCCATGGAGAGCCTCACGCAAGCGGAGAAGGAAGCCATCCTCTGGCGAAACCTGGAAAGGCTGCTCGGCCTCACCTCTTGAGGCGATTCACCACTTGAGCGGCCGTCCCGGGAGAGCCCTGCGCGGAACGGCGATCATCGCCGCGCTCGCGACGCTGGCTGGATGCGTCGCGGTGCGGTCGTGGCGCGGAGAGAAGGGCGCTGACCTCGGCAACATTCAGCCAGGCGTGAAGCGTTCCTCGGCTGAGACGGCGCTGGGGCTTCCGTTGGGGGAGTCGGTGTCCGCGACCGGTGTCCGGTATGCCCTCTACGAGTACAACGCGGGCATCCCGCCCCACCCCGGCGACGCTGTCACGGCGGCCCTCCTCGATGTTGTCACCTTCGGAATCTTCGAGATCATCACGTACAAGAACAACGGGTGGAGACACCCCGGCGAATACGATCGGAGAAGGATCAGGGTCGTCATCGCATACGACACGCGCGATGTCATCCTCGGCATCTTCGACGAAGCCAACGAGCTTCCGCCGGACGGCAGGTCGGGGCCCTATCGATGGTCGCGACTGTCGAGTCTCGACCACGATGCGCCGCTCGCCTACCGCCAGTCGTCGACCGAGACGGTCTTCGCGTACGACGCGCCCATGATCCGCCAGTAGCCGTTGGTCTCGCCGCCGACGACCACGACGTGGATGTCCTCGCGCCGGTACATCTGGATCATCTCGTCGGGCGCGGCCTTGAGCTTCGTGGCCCACGGCTCCTCGCCGAACGTCGCCCGCGGGTAGAGATAGTTCTGCACGAGCTGGTAGTCCCAGAACTCGCTCGCGCGCATCCGCGCCGTCTCGTAGATCCAGTCGATCAGCGCGTCCTTCTTGGTGAAGCCGCCGCGGTCGATGAACTGACGCGCGGTGATGGGATCGAGCACGAACACCGGCGGAATGTGCGGATCCATGCCGCGCAGCATGTTGGCGACGTGCTCGCGCCAGTGCTTCTCGCGAATGCCGAGCGTGTAGGCGGTGGACCGGCACCCGGCGAACACGCTCACCGTGCTGTCGCTCGGGCGGAAGCCGTGCTGGACGTGGAACGGCTCCCAGGGGCTCCGCTCCTCGTTCTCCGGGAAGGTGATGCTGTTGTAGGCGTAGTTGTTGCCCATCGAGCCCATGTAGGTGAGCCCGGGCACCGAGCCGCCCTGGAGATTCTGCGAGAGCAGGCCGTAGGCGCGGCCGATCGTCGCGTTGGCGTGGTTGTAGGGCGCGAGCGCTCCGGTTCCCGCGTTCATCTTGATCTCGTTGCGGATCGGGCCGTTGACCACGGCCATGGCCGCCATGGAGCTGGTCGTGCTGCCGCGCGCGCTCACGCCGGTCGCCGCCAGCGCGAGGACGACCGGGAAGTACTCCGGCCGCGCGCCCGCCATCACGGCGTTCACCGCGACTTTCTCGACGGTGTATTCCCAGGCTTCGCGGAAGTGGGTCGGCCGCATGCGACCGACGACCTCGTCGGGCTTACGGCTCGTCGCCGCCAGCATCGCCGCCACGCGCTCCTCGGTGGGCAGGACGATCGGCAGGTAGTCCGTCCACCGGTTTTCCATGAACAGGCGGTGCAGGTTGTCCTCGGTGTCGGCCTCGACGAGCCGCGGCGTGGCCCGGTCGTACTCGATCGTCTCGATGCCCCGGCCGTCGAACGGCGCGGTGAGCCCCTCGATGACCTCTTGCATGACCGGCCGCCCGGTGAGCGGGTCGCGGCCGTCGACGTAGGCGCGGAGCTCGGCCGGCGACTTGCCCATGACCGGCTGCGGCACGAACACCTGCCGGAGCTCGGACATGCCGTTCACCGCGGCGACGGACCGGACGACCCGGTCGAACTTGTCGGTGTGCATGGCCACGGTGGGGACCCCGTACTGCGCTTCGATCGTCATCGCGTGCGCGGCGACCGCCGGCGCGCAGGTGCTTCAGTGGCCGACGCCGACGATCGCGGCGTGCCCCCTCGCCTTGATCTCCTCCCAGGTCGTCGGATCGTCCTTGAGGTAGACGCTCGAGATCTGCTTGAAGACCGTGCGGACGCTCGGCATGTGCTGGGCGAACCACGCTTGCACCTGCTTGAGAAACACGTCCGAGTCGTCGAACCGGCAATCGACCAGATAGACGGTCTTGCCGTCGAGGGCGGAGAGGCGCGGCGCCAGCGGCTTCGTGACCACCTTCGGTGGGAAGCCCGTCGGGTTCAGGACCGTGACCTTGTCGCTCCCGCTCATGCTGATCCTCCCCTTCGAACGTGTCGAGGTCCGAGTCCTTCTTAGCACCGATCGCCTGCCCGCACCAACCGTCCGGCCCGCCCTGCCCGACGGCGCCACCGCGCCGCCTACCACTCGAACCCGTAGCGACGGCGCATGAGGTCGAGGTACTCCGCATCGGACATCGGCTGCCCCGTCGCGACATACTCCTCGTCGGTCAGGCGCTGCCGGCCGGCGACGAGACGTTCAGCGTCGTCCCCGACCAGGTAACGTAGTCGCGGCTCATGAGGACCTCCCGCGCGACGATAGCACGCCCGCCGCGTCGGGAACTTTGACGGTTTCCCATGGCGCGGGTGCGATCGATCGACCAGCGCGCGCGCGGCGCGTTTTCTTTCCGGCGCTTCGCGGGCACCCGCGCCGACGGTACGTCGCTTGCACGTCTCTCGGCGCCCAAGGGGTTGCGAGCACAAACTGAAAATGATTCCGACACCACCAGGATCAGCCGTCGAGAAGAAGCCGGTGCCGCGCGGAACGCTGGCGCGGGCCGGCGGCTGGTTACTGGTGACCGCCGGGCTCGGCATGCTGCTCTTCGCCGCGATCGGCGGCGGCCTTCCGCTCCACGAGCTATTCGCCCTCGGCCGGGACACCGTGCTGCCGCGCGGCGTCCCGGCCGGAGTGGTGCCGGGGCTTTCGGCTCTCGATCTGTTCCAGCTCGCGCTCGCCCTCTTCGTCGGGCTGGCCTTCAAGCGCTTTCTCGCCTGACGGCCCCGCGCCTCAGCGCTCCTTGCGCATCTCTCCGAAAACTTCCTTGGCGGTGAGCATCGCCTCGCGGATCAGCGGCACGCCGACATAACCGGAAAGGTGCAGGAGCACCTCGACCAGCTCGTCCTCGGTCCAGCCCTGGCGCCGTGCCATCCGGAGATGAAGCGCCAGCTCCGGCGTACGCGCGGTGGCGGCGTCGGAGACGACGCAGATCAATGCGCGGGTCTTGAGGTCGAGGCCCGGGCGGGTCCACAAGGCGCCGAAGACCGTCTCGGTCGCGACGTCGATGAACTTCTTCATCAGGGGATCGTTATAGGTGGTCTGGTTCACGCGCTCCGCATACGCCTCGCCCAGGAGCTGCCGGCGCATCTCCTGGCCCTTCTGGTAGAGCTCACTCGCGGCCATGATCGGCCTCCTTGACTAGAGATGGCGGGATTGTATTGTCAATCCGCGGCGTGTGATAGCCTCGCCGGCGTGCGAGTCACAGCACGTCACGGGGCTGGGGCCCCGCCGTGCGAGGCGAGCCAATGAACAGATCTCCGGCGACCGAGGTGCAGACGTGAACGTCGCGACCTGGCAGGGCGAAAACCGATTCACGATCGACAAGGTGGCCGAGCCCGTCGCCGGGCCCGGTCAGGTGGTTGTCGCCGTACGCGCCGCCGGAATCTGCGGCACCGACGTGCACGCGACCCAGGGGCTCTTCCCGTGGAAACCGCCGCTGGTCCTCGGCCACGAGTACACGGGCGTCATTCGCGCGATAGGCCGCGGAGTCAGCCGAAGCCTCGTCGGGCGCACGGTGGGCTGCGAGCCGTCCTACGGCTGCGGCCAATGCGCGGAGTGCGCCGCCGGGCGCGTGAGCCAGTGCCCGAAATGCGTTCGCGTCGGCGGCTTCGCCGAGCGCGTGGTGCTGCCGGTCGGCAACGTCCACGCGCTGCCCCGTGGGCTCGACCCGGTCACCGCGGCAATGACCGAGCCGACCGCCTGCTGCCTCGCCGGGCTCGAGACGTTTCAGATGCCGCGCGGCGCGACGGTGCTGGTCATCGGCGGCGGCATCATGGGGCTCGTCACGATGGCGCTGGCGAAGCGACGCGGCGCGAAGCGGCTGATCCTGTCCGATCCGATCGCGGAGCGCCGCGAGATGGCGCGGCGTCTCGGGGCCGACGTGGTGATCGATCCGACCAGCGAGAGCCTGCGCGACAAGGTGATGGAGCTCACGGGCGGGCGCGGCGCCGACGTCGTCTGCGAGGCGGTCGGCAAGCCCGAGCTGGTCGCGGAGGCGATGGCCCTGACGAAGCCCCACGGCTTCTTCCAGCTCGTCGGCGTGAACCCGAAGGGCAGCCGGCTGCCGCTCGATCTCTGGGACGTGCACTTCCGCGAGATCCGGATCGGCGGCGCGTTCGGCCGGGGCACCGCGTACCGGCGCGCGCTCGCGCTGATGCCGAAGCTTGGCCTCAAGCGTCTGGTGACGGCGCAATTTCCCCTCGACGGGATTCGCGAGGCCTTCGCCCACGCCGCCGCCGGCAACGGCGTGAAGACCATGCTCATCCCGTCCAAGGAGTAACCCGGTGACGCGCCCGCTCGACGGCATGCTGGTCCTCGACCTTGGCCAGATCTACAACGGTCCCTACTGCGGCCTGCTCCTCGGCTTCATGGGCGCGCGCGTGCTCAAGATCGAATCACCCGAGGGCGACATCGTGCGGCGCCGCAAGCGCCAGGTCGAGCCCTATCCGCTCGTCATGCTGAACTCCAACAAGGAGTCCGTCGTCCTCGACCTGAAGCACGCCGACGGCAAGGCGCTGTTCCTCCGCCTGGCCCGGATGGCGGACGTGGTCGTCGAGAACTTCGCGGTCGGCGTGATGAACCGTCTGGGCCTCGGCTGGGAGGTCTTGCAGAAGGAGAACCCGCGGCTCGTCTACGGCAGCGGTACGGGCTTCGGCCTCTCGGGACCCTATCGCGACCTGCCGGCCATGGACCTGACCATCCAGGCGATGAGCGGCATCATGAACGCGACGGGATTTCCCGACCGGGCACCGGTGAAGGCCGGCCCCGCCGTGTGCGACTTCCTCGGCGGCGTTCACCTCTTCGCCGGAATCCTGGGCGCGCTCGTGCACCGCGAGCGCACCGGCCGGGGCCAGTTCGTCGAGGTCGCGATGCTCGACGCGGCGATCATCGCGCTCGCCAGCGCGCTCGGCGTCTTCATGGACGGCGACACCTCGGTGCCGCCGCGCACCGGTAATCGCCACCCGGCGCTCGCGATGGCGCCCTACAACGTCTACGAGACGAGCGACGGGCACATCGCGATCTTCACCGCGTCGGATCGCCACTGGGAGAGCATCACCAGGGTTCTCGGGCGCGAGGATCTGCTCACGAACCCCGACTACGCGACGACGCCGGGGCGGGCGGCCCGCGTCGAGCCGATCGACGCGATGGTCACGGAGTGGACGCGTGTACGCACGAAGGACGAGGTCATGAAGATCCTGACCGAGGCTCACGTGCCGTGCGCGCCCGTGCGCACGGCCGCCGAGGTGGTCAACGATCCGCATCTGGACGCCCGGGGCGTCTGGAAAGAGATCAATCACCCGCGGCGCGGGAAGACCAAGGTGCCGATCTCACCGATCCGCCTGCACGGGGCCGACCCGGCGGCGGTGGCGCGCCCGGCGCCGCTCCTGGGTCAGGACACCGACCGCGTGCTGGGTGAGGTCCTGGGGCTCAATGCGGACGAGCTGGCCGCGTTGCACGCTTCCGGCGTCATCGAGCCCGTCAAGACCTGACGTCGCGACTCACCCGAGGGACTCACCAGGGAGGAACGTGTGGAGCTTTCAGGACAGGTCGCGATCGTCACCGGGGCCGGCCGCGGCATCGGCCGCGCCACCGCGCTGGAGCTGGCTCAGATGGGCGCGGACATCGTCGTCGCCGAGCTGGATCGCGAGGGAGCCGAGCACACCGCCGCCGAGGTGAAGGGCCTCGGCCGCCGCGTGAGCGTCGTGCGCACCGACGTCACCTCGCGCAACGACCTCAAGACGATGGCGGAGCGGGCGCGCGCCGAGTTCGGCCGGATCGACATCCTGGTCAACAACGCGGGAATCTATCGCGCCGCGCTGCCGCTCGACGTCACCGAGGAGCACTGGGACGCCATCATGAACGTCAACGCGAAGGCCGTGTTCTTCGCGAGCCAGGCCGTGCTGCCCGCGATGATCGCGCAGAAGCGCGGCGCGATCGTCAGCCTCGCGTCGATGGCCGGAAAGGTCGGCAGCCGCAACAACCTGCCCTACAACGCGAGCAAGGCCGCCGTCGTCAGCATGACCAAGAGCCTCGCCCTCGCCCACGCCGCCGACGGGATCCGCGTGAACTGCGTGTGCCCCGGCTTCGTGGAGACCGACATGTGGACTTCCGTGGCGCGCGAGCAGAGCAAGCTGATGGGCCTCACGCCCGAGGAGTTCACCCGCCAGCGCGCCTCGCAGGTTCCGCTCGGGCGGATGGAGCGGCCCGAGGACGTCGCCCACGTGATCGGCTTTCTGGTCTCGAGCAAGTCCGGCTACATGACGGGCCAGGCGCTGAGCGTCGACGGCGGCCTCGTCATGCACTGAGCGTCAGTTCCCCATCACGAGCCCACCGTCGACGTTGAGGGCCTGGCCGGTCATGTAGTCGGAGTCGGGGCCGGCCAGGAACGCGACGACCTTCGCGACATCCTCGGGCCGCTCCGGCCGCCCCAGCGGAATGCCGCGAATCCGCTTCTTCCAGGCTTCGCCGACTCCCAGCCCTTCGAGCGCGCCCCATTCCTTGTCGATCTGCTCCCACATGGCCGTCTCGACCGCGCCGGGGCACACGCAGTTCGACGTGATGCCATCGCGCGCCAGCGCCTGCGCCGCCGAGCGCGTGAGGCTCACCACGCCCGCCTTCGAGGCCGAGTACGGCGTCATCAGGTGGTTGCCGCCGCGATAGGACGCGATCGAGGCGGTCTGGATGAGCTTGCCGCGGAGCTCGGAGCCCGGGATGAGCCCCTGGTCCCGCATGCGCCGGCCGACGGCCTGCAGCACGAAGAACACCGCGCGCAGGTTGACGGCCATCACCCGATCCCACTCGTCCTCGGCCACCTCGAGCATGGGCTGGACGCGGATGACACCCGCGTTGTTGAAGAGCACGTCGAGCCGGCCCCAGCGCCGGTAGGGCTCGTCGACCATGCGCTCGATGTCCTGACGCCGCGTCACGTCGGCCCGGATCGCGACCTGGCCGAGCTCGGCGGCCACCTTCTCCACGCCGGGATCGAGATCGGCCAGGACCAGCTTCGCGCCGTCGGCGGCGAGCCGACGGGCGCACGCCGCGCCGATCCCGCGCGCCGCGCCCGTGATGAGGATCGTCCGCCCATCCAGTTGCCCCATCGTCGCACCCCCTGATCGGGTGTATATACAGAGGTCCTGGACGACATTCCAGAGGGAGAACGCGCACCCGCTCGCGGCTCTTGCTCGTGGAAGGTGTGAGCAGCTCATCGCGGTCAACGAGGGAGGCAACGCTCATGGCATTCCGGATCAACCACATCCATCTCAAGGCGCCCGATCCTCGCAAGACGGCCGAGTGGTACGTGCGGGCGTTCAACTTCAAGATCACCAGTGACGAGACGCGGGTGTTCGGCGATCGCTTCGTCCGCTGCCAGAGCGAGGACGGCGGCATGAACGTCAACATCTCCGGCGCGCGCACCAACGAGCGCCTGGGCCCGGGCGACGCGAGCGCGCACCACGGCCTCGAGCACTTCGGCTTCGACTCGACGCATCTCGAAACCGATATCAAGCGGCTCGAGGGGCTCGGCGCCCGCCTGCTCGAGGGACCGATCCAGAATCCGAACGGCCCGCGCATCGCGTTCATGCAGGCGCCCGACGATGTGCGGGTCGAGCTGATCGAGGCACGGAAGATCGCCGGCGGCTCCGGAGATTCCGGGCGCTGCTGCTGAGGCGATCGCCATCCCTCTACGCGGGCGAAGCGTGACGCGTGCTCGCAGGCCGGGCGCCCGGGTGCGCCTCACGCACCTGGGCGCCGCCGGCTGGGAGATCACGGACGGTCAGACAACGATCCTCATGGATCCCTATCTGTCCCGTCTGCGGTACCGAGCCCGGTTCGGCCTGATGGACACGCCCGAACTTTCCGGTGACACGCGCCGCGTGTTCGGGCCCGACGACGACCTGGTCTGCGACACGGCCGCCGTCGACGCCCGGATCACGCGCGCGGACTTCATCCTCCACTCGCACTCGCACTTCAACCACACGCTCGACATGCCCCATATCGCCCGGAAGACCGGCGCTACCGTCATCGGCACCGAGAGCACGACGACCCTCGCCCGCGCCGGCGGCGTGCCTGACGCCCAGATTCTCACCGTGCACGGGGGCGAGGACTACGAGTTCGGGGCCCTGTCGATCAAGGTCATCCCGAGTCTTCACTCGGCGCTGAACGGCAAGCACTACTACGACGGCCGCGTGGTGGCGCGCGACTTCCGCGGGCCGCGCCGGATGGACAACGACGTCGAGGGCGGGACCCTCGCCTACCTGCTGCGCCTGGCCGGCTATCGAATTCTCTGGTTCGGCTCCATGAACTACCTCGAGCGGGAACTCCAGGGGCTCAGGCCGGACGTCGCCCTGATCGCCGCGGCCCGGCAGCGGCTCGAGATCCACGACTACTCGGGTCGGCTCATGCGCGCCCTCGATCGGCCCCGCCTGGTGTTCGCGACCCACTGGGACGAGCAGTCCCTGCCCTACGGCGCGCCCCAGGACGCCCGACTACGCGAGGCCGATGTGTTCGTGAAAGAGGTGAAAGCGGTGTCGCCCCGAACCCGCGTGGTGGTAGCCCGGCACTTCGAGCCCCATTTTCTGGAACCGAAGCGAGGGTAGCTGACGGCTCCTACCGCGTTTGCGCAGCAATCTCCCCTGCTCTGTGACTTCCCTTGCAGAGTCGGCGGGTGGCGACGCGTCCAACTGAGCGGAAACCCAGGGGGGCGCTCCGGACAAGGATTGGCACAGCTCTCGCTCCATATCGCCGCTTCGACTCGACCCGAAGGAGGGGCTAGAGGGAGGGATGCTCGTTAGTCCGGAGAAACCAGCGGTGACCCGTCAGCTGCTGATCGTCTCGCGCTCCCACCATGAGCGGTACGCGTACCTCAAGTACGTGTTCGACAGCGAGAACGGCGAGGTGGTCCTCGACCGTCGGGTCGGGAGCCGGCGAAGCCGCCAGGAGCCGGTCACGACCGAGCGCCGCCGCGGGGAGCGGCGGGAGCGGGACGTGACGGAAGACCTCCAGGTCTTCGGCTGGGCGCTCGTGAGATACGAGACCAAGTCATAGGCAGAGAGGGATGTCGATGAGCACTTCAGTGGCTGTGGAGATCAGGAGCGTGTACTGGGCGCTCGACGGCGGCATTCATCACGCGAGCTGCAGTCAGCGGATGGTCCTGCGGGCGCGACACCCGGACGAGCTGGTCTTCGCGTGCGTCGCGTGCTCCGAGTCGGTCGCCGTTCCGGTGTCCATCCTCTCGCGCATCCCCGTCGCGACGTAGACCCGGGCGCGCCTCAGTACGCCCGCCCGAAGATGGCGACCTGTCGGGCGGGTCGGCCGGTGCCGATACAGACGCCCTCGCCGCCCGGCTGCTCCAGCGGGATGCACCGGATGGTCGCCTTCGTCTCCTCCTTGATCGCCGCCTCGCGCTCGGCGTCGCCCGACCACCACACGCGGCAGAAGCCGCCGGCCTCGATCGCCTGCTTGAACTCGTCGTAGGTGCGGGGCTCCGCGGTGTTGGCGCGCATGAACCCCTGCGCCCGCTCGTAGAGCGCCTTGTGGATCGAGCCCAGCATGGCCGTCACCGCGCCGGTGAGCCCGTCCTCGGGCACGAACGATTTGCCGGCCTTCCCCGGCGTGTCGCGGCGGGCCAGGACGACCGAGCGCTTCTCGACGTCGCGCGGGCCGATCTCGATGCGGAGCGGCACGCCGCGCATCTCCCAGTCGTTGAACTTGAAGCCGGGCGTGACCCCGTCGCGCTCGTCGAGCTTCACCCGGACACCGCCGGCCGTGAGCTGGGTCTTCACTCGGCCCGCGGCCTCGAGGACCGTGGCGCGCTCGGCGTCGCTCCGGTAGATCGGCACTACGACCACCTGGTGAGGCGCCAGGCGTGGCGGCATGATCAGCCCCTGGTCGTCGCCGTGCACCATGATGATCGCGCCGATGAACCGGGTCGAAAGGCCCCACGACGTCGTCCAGCAGTGCTGGAGCGCGTTGGACTGGTCGAGGTATTTGATGTCGAACGCCTTGGCGAAGTTCTGGCCGAGGTTGTGCGACGTGCCGGACTGCAGCGCCCGCTTGTCGCCCATCATCGCCTCGATCGTGTAGGAGTGGAGCGCGCCGGC
>Ga0137403_10001893_pt1 | contig 26059 bp, 26 predicted proteins | sample CZOMad2_1_16fung_FD_122057 | JGI IMG/M metagenome (GOLD analysis project Ga0137403, IMG submission 122057) | Vadose zone soil fungal communities from Angelo Coast Range Reserve, California, USA - CZOMad2_1_16fungal (Hybrid Assembly) | ecosystem: Environmental > Terrestrial > Soil > Vadose zone... | reverse complement strand
CGCAAGTTTAAACACCAACGTAGGAATCATAGCGAGCTTTCAGGACTGCTCGCCAAGACCACGGTTGTCTATCCGGCCATGCCACCATCCGCCAAGGAAGCGAAGGATGCTGGCAATAAATTACGTCTCCTCTTCGTCGGAAGGGATTTCATGCGCAAGGGAGGCCCCGTGGTTTTGGACGCCCATCGGCGATTGGCAGCTCTGGGCCTCCCTGTTGAGACCACCATCGTTTCAGACCTTCGTTGGAGCGAAAACGATTACATCGGCCCGCCCGATCCGGAGCGGAGCCGAGCGGCCATGAACTCGATCCGTTGCAGCAGGGTCAGGCAGTATCCGGGTTTGCCGCGTGCAGAGGTCGAGCCCATGATGCGAAAAGCAGACTATCTTCTTCTGCCGACTGTTCACGATACCTTCGGGTATGTGATTGTGGAAGCAATGGGCAATGGAACACCCGCGGTCGCAACATCGACGTGCGCCCAGAACGAGATGATCGAGCATGGCCGCTCGGGATATCTAGTGGATTTTGAGAACGACCCAGTGACCGGCGACTGGCGCTGGCTCTATTCTCAGAACAAACCCGGCTACGTCGACGCATATTGGCAAGCGAGTGAGAAAATGGGGCACGCGCTGGCTGACAGGTTGGCTAACGCTTGGGAGGACCGCAAAAACTATGAAGCAATGAGCGCGGCAGCCATCCAACGAATCACTGAGCGCTTTAGCATCGCCCAAGCACAGGCTCGCCTGGCACCGCTTTATCAGATCGCGCGGTTACGCCGTCCAGATGTGCTCTGCCCGGCGGCCAGCGAAATCAACAGCACATCAAATTAGCGTATCTGATGAGTCTGATATGCTCCAAGATCGAAGGGGCCACCTGTCGGTCGACCGTTTCCGTTTATGTCCCTGTAGATGTATTTCCTCAAGTTCTTGACGATGGTTGGTGACAAATTCGGAAGCGTGCTGGGATCAATCCCCTTTCCAACGGCGGGGCTTGACAATGACAGTGTCAGCACATCGTTTAACCGATCAGGGGAAGCGACAGACCCCGGCGGGATAAGGCCCAAAGAATCCAGGAGCGGCCGACCAACGAAAAGAGGGTCCGCCTGGATGAATTGTGACGGATCCGAATAAGTGAAATTATTAGGACCGCCGAAGGACATGTCCGAGAAATAAAAGATTTTCGAATTGGAATGTTCCTGACTGTAAGGCGGGCTTTTCGGGTTTGAAGTAACCACGATATTGTTGACGATGTACCCGCCAATGGAATTACTCACCACAAGCGAGCCGTCGGTCGCAAGCGCCGGGTCAAGATTGTTCCGAAAGCAAGTATTATTGACTATCCAAAAATTAGAAACCGTAAACGCCTCGATGCAACGGCCGCCGTTGCCATAGACGACATTGTTGATGATCAGTGCCGGAGGCGTGTTGGCAGAGTGGAAGTCGCTTGTGCGGTTGCTGAGGTCGAGGATGATTCCGTTGCCGTCTGTTTTTTTGGCGCTCTGATCTACTTCTCCCGCGACAATGTTGTTGGAAATGATGTTGTGGAAGCCAGAGTACGCGTCATACCACTGGTTGCTGTTGAGAGAGATTCCGCTAGTCCAGCTGTAGTGGCTGGCATTGCTTCCCGCGGTGGCGGGGATGTACCCGTTGTGAATAACTGTGTTGTGATCGACCATCACGTAGTCGCACTGGATCGTACCTATTCCCGAGCCGCCCGTATTGCTGATGGTGTTGCCGATGAAACGCAGGTGGTGGGAGCCGCGACAAAAGAAGCCGTCGCCAGCCTTGCCGCCGCCATCCAGATTGAGTCCGCGGAATTCAAGATACGCAGGACCGGAAGGAAACTTGCCTTCGTTCATATCGAACATTGGGGATGCATCCGCTGGCCCCGTCCAGACGAACTTGACCGGCGCCTCGTCGTAGTTTCTGTAAATGATCCAGGACGAAGAGGCACCGCTGTTCGGCGGCTTAAAGGTGGAGCTTAATAGGTATGTTCCGCCCAGCAAACACACCACCGACCCGGGGTGCGTCCTGGCCGCCGCGCCATTGAAACTCTTGGGAGACTTGAAACTAGCGCCCGAATTCTCATCCGTGCCAGAAGACGAAGCGTAAATCGAGCATGCCTCCACAGCCGGCGAGGTCAGAAACTTATGGGCCGCGACACCCAGCAAACCCCTCGTCGAGTCAATCACCAGCAACAGGACGATCAATAAACGCCCTGCGAGGTATGGGCTCCCAATAACGCTACGCTGGGCAAATTGTCGTCGGCAGCTTTTGTGACATCCGCTCATCTGGAAGTCAAAAACTCCCGATTACTCTCACCAAACGACTAGAAAGCACCTGGATCTCCTCAATGACCCTAAATTTGCGTACTGCTGGCGGCAACGCACTCTCGATACTCACGAGCGACGTCATGAACCGCGCGACTAGCTTTGTCATGTACGCCTTGATAGCTAGACACCTCGGCGCTCAGGAATTCGGTCAGCTCTCCCTGGCCTTTTCACTTTTCTACATGTTCCAGGTCTTTGCTGTGGCTGGTTTAAAGGTCCTTATCATTCGACAAGTGGCAAAAGACCGGTCGCAATCCAGTCTATTTTTTATCAATTCATGCATGATTGTAACGATTTCATCGCTTACCTCCGTTGCCGCGCTATTCGCCTTGGTTCGTCTGATGCATTATCCTCCCGCCACGACTCTTGTCGCTTTGCTTCTTTCTGTCGGTCTCTTTCCGACCGCAATTTCAGCAGTTTGCGAGGGCATCTTTCAGGCCTGGGAAAAAATGCACTTCATTGCCTGGGTCAATGTGCCTGTCAATATTGCAAAACTTATCTGCACATTCATGCTTCTCACCAGGAGCAAAGGCCTCTATGCGGTAATCCTGATCCTGCTGGGTTCTTTCTTTGCCATCGCTGCCGCGGAGACTTGGATCGTGCTACGGCGATTTCCGGCCCAGCACGCATCTATGGATCTTGCGTTTTCACTCAAAATGTTTCGGTCTGCCATTACGTTTGTGGGTATCGACGGCACGATCGCGATCGAAGGCAGTTTGATTGTCCTCTTCCTTTCCAAGCTCGCAACGGTCAGTGAAATCGCCTTCTACAGCGCTGCAACACAAGTTATGGTCCCACTATTTTTGATCTACCAAAGCATCGCGCAAAGTATCTTCCCGCTGATGTGCCGGAACACGGAGCATGGCCTTCAGAGCCTCAAGCGCATCGCCATGCAAGCTCTCGAAATACTGTTGATGTTGGCGTTGCCGGCTATAGCCGGGATTTTCTTCCTGGGCGATTGGATACTTTCTGTGCTCTACAAGAACCCCGCTTTTCTCCACGCAGCGCCCGCGCTGCGCATTGTCGCCTGGACTCTCATGTTGCAGGTATTTTCAAATGTATTAGGCCAAGTGTTGTTGGCAACGCATCGGGAAAAAATAACGTTGCGGATTGTAGCCGTAAACACGCTAATCAACCTGTTGGTGGGCTGGCCACTGATTAAGCTTTTCGGCCTGCGCGGTGCTGCCGTCACTCTACTGGTCAATAGGTTGGCCGGCTGCGTTCAGCATTACATTCCTGTCTCACGGATCTTCTCGGGTATTCCAATCGGCAAGATTGTCTGGAAGCCGATCGTCGCTGCTGTGTGTATGGCTGTTTTCTTGGCTGTACCGACGAATCAGACTGGATGGTTAAGGGGAATTTCCTCAACCCTAATTTACATCGGCGCTTTATTGGCTCTTAGCATCTGGGTTTCGGGTGGACCACGCCAGTTCAAGGAAAAGTATCTCGTTCTCCTTTCGCAGAAGACCTGAAAGAAAACCGTTCATGTCACCATCACGCCGTTTACGTATCGCCATGATCTCCTCCAACTTTGGAGAGTATTGTATACGGTTGGCGAATGCCGTATCTCGACATGCCGACGTAATGCTATTGGTCCCGGACCGCCTTCTCGCCGCTCACATTCAAAAACTAGATCCCGCGGTACGTGTATTTTCGTTCGGCAATCCCCGATTGCGGCAGCCTTTTCATCAATTTCAGGCCATCCGGAAAGTGTTCAGCGCCATAGAAGTTTTCGCACCAGATGCCGTTCATTATCAAGGTTTCCATTTGTGGTTTGATTTAGCCTTGCCCCTCTGGCACCGCTATCCGCTGGTATGCACCGTTCACGATTTTCGACCCCATCCCGGCGACAAGCTCTCCCAGAAAACTCCGTTTTGGGCCGAAATGTTCGTTCGACGTCACGCCGAACAACTCATCGTTCATTCCCAGCACGTGCGGTCTTTTATGGTGCGGCAGTTGAACGGATCAGGCGAAAATATTTCACTCATGCCCCACATACAAATCGGTCAGGAATGTTCCGCACCAGTCGCGCAGGAAGATGAACGCTTGATCCTCTTCTTTGGCCGCATATGGGAGTACAAAGGACTCGAATATTTGATTCGCGCGGAACCCTTGATCAGCGCTCGTGTGCCGGACGTGCGCATTATGGTTGCCGGCCAAGGAGAAGACTTTTCACGGTACGCTCGCATGATGGTTCATCCGGAACGCTTTATCGTTCACAATGAATTCATCTCAGAAGAGCGTACCGCCGAATACTTTCGCCGCGCGAGCGTCGTCGTTTTGCCTTACATCGAGGCTTCGCAGAGCGGTGTGATCCCTTTGGCATATTCCGCCGCAAAACCCGTCGTCGCAACGACTGTAGGCGGCCTTCCGGAAATGGTCGAAGATGGCCGCACCGGCTACTTGGTCGCTCCACGGGACACAACGAATTTAGCTGACCGACTCGTGCACCTTCTGCTCGAACCGACACTCCGCCGCCAAATGGGCGCTAATGCCAAACGAAAGATTGAAGAGGAGTGTTCTCCGGAAGTAATCGCGCAAAAAACTATGGACGTTTACCATCGAGCGGTCACTCGCAACTCCAAAGCTCTAGGTGATACGGAAGTCGACTCTGCGGCACTTGCTGCAACCCTGCGATAAGAGAAAGTTCCTCCAATGCAGCAACTATATTCGCGTTCATCCACTTCATCGTTGTCGCGCTGTCAGCGCCACACCACTCCCCCTCCTGCACCACCCTCTTGCCAACCGTTTACCCATGCAGAATCCTTGAACGAAACCGTCAAAGCACTGGTCTCGCCTGAGCGACGGGCTAAACCTGCGCGAGCTCCCAAGCTGCGGGAGGCCTCCTTCAAGGACCATGCACAAATCGCTTCGCTGGAATCCCGGCATGGCCTGGCGCCCAAAGACTACGATGAGTGGAGTCATTTGTGGCTCGGTAACCCTCTTTACCGCGAACTTCAGGCGGGGTGGACCGTTGGCTGGGTGCTTGAAAACGAGGACGACCAAATTGTCGCCTCGATAGGAAACATCCCACTCTTATACGAATTTGAAGGAAAAAGAATCATCGCCACGTCGGGGCGTGCGTGGGTAGCGGACCCTGCTTATCGGAGCTTCTCGCCGGCGCTGCTAGAACGCGTGATTAATCAGCCCGGGATCGATCTTTACTTGAACAACACAATGACTGCGGAAGCTGCGCCCTGTTTCCGCATGTTCGGATGTCCTCGTGTGCCTATGGGGCTTTGGGACGAGTCGGCCTTCTGGATTACGAACTACCGCGGATTTCTGGAGAGCTTCCTGGTATTGAAGAATTGTCCGCTGTCCAAAACGCTCAGTTACCCGCTATCGGCTGCGGTCTTTCTGAAGGATCTTTTTTCCAAGAAGGCCTTGCGCGACGGCGAAGTTGAGGTGCCAGCCTGCTCAGGTTTCGACGAGCGCTTTGATCATTTTTGGGCGGAACTGAAAGCGAGAAACCCACATTTACTGTTAGCGGTCCGCACGCGTGAGCAGCTGGAATGGCACTACAAGTATGCCCTGCTGGACCACCGTCTCTGGATTCTGACCGTTGTCCGTGGGTCGCGGCTGCTGGCTTACGCTACTTTCGAGAGAAGAGATAGGCCGGAGTCCGGCTTGAAAAGGATGACTCTCGTCGATTTTCAATCGCTCGACCAAAGCACGACCTTCCTTTTGCCGCTTCTGTTCCGAGCGCTACGAAAGTGCCAGGAGGAACGTATCCACGTGCTCGAAAGTATGGGTCGCTGGCTCGCGCAGGGCGAGCTGATGGAAGTGTTCGCACCGTATCGGCGGAAGCTGCGCGCATGGTCCTACTTCTATCGAACAAACAATCCTCAGTTGGCAGAGAGCCTCAAAGTCCCTGGCACCTGGGCCCCCTCCTTGTACGACGGGAACGCCAGCTTGTGTACTGGCTTTATGAACCGTCGGTTGTCGAGCCGATCAGAACACGGCGAGGTACCGGTCCGGTCGCACGCTGCCTTTTGATAAAGCACAAATCGTATCCAGGTATCTAGTAAGTTGAATTTTTCCGTCGTCAGGCGGTCTCGTGGTCAGTCGTCTGGAAGTGGCTAACAATGAAACGGAAGCTCGGGACACACAGACCCAAAAGAAGTCAAAGCTCGGACTACCTGACCTGGAACATGCCAACGTCGCCGTGACCGACTGGCATATGAAGCGGCAGATCCTGGCTTGCTCGGCCCTGGGGCGTAGAACGTTGCAGCTGAAATCCTGCTGACAATTGCTAACGGAATGGGGCAAAAAGAGCATACTTAAGCGGTCAGACCGACGAAATCGCCCAGGAAAATAAGCTACTAGCTCAACCGCCGAACTATAAAACCTCCATTCGTGGGTTCGAATCCCACCCGCGCCTCCAACTCTTCGTTTGTCCATTCGGAACCGGAACGCCGACGAAAATCGCCTTCAAGTAAACCCCGTACATCGTAGATCGAGATACTGCATGGGATAGTTTTCTCAGGGCAGAAATTTTTCTACGTCCCAGTACCGTCCTTTCCTCCCTCCAGAACCGCTAATTCGTTCAAATCTAGGCATTTAGTTTTGATGGCAGAGAGCTTGCTGCTGTGAACGCAAGTGTCGAGAGACTTTCAAAAGACATGGAGGCCGATTGAAACAACTGCGCTTAGGCGCGACCGAACGTCGATAAAACGCGAATTGACGTACCTGGCTCAAAAACATACGAATAGTTATTAATCAACATTGACCACAACGTTTCCGGTTGCGGGCGATCAATTCAACCAACCAGCCTAACGTTCACCCATTGCCCTAACGTCATTGCGAGACAAAACCTTCGAGGAGGTCAGTACAATTATGCGATTCTTCGCTGTAAACAAGTGTCGCGCCATCATTTTAGGCGGCACGTTGCTTGGTTCGGGCGGAATTACGCACAGTTTGAATGCCCAAGAAGTTCCATCGCAAAGCAGCGGCCGATCTGAGATGGCGCAATTCGATGCGTTTCTTGACGCGCACGCGGACATTGACGCGCAACTCCGCGCGAACCCTTCTTTAATGAAGAACGCGGAATTTTTGGAAGCTCATCCTCAACTTCAGTCTTTTATAAATCAGCATCCGCAGGTTCAGGCGCAAGTCGGGCAGAATCCATCGTTCCTTATGGAACGCGAAAAGCGTTTTGACGCTAACGAAGCTCGGCGCACGACTAATTCGAACCCTGACCTGACCAGGCGACAACTAAGCACGATGGATCAGTTTCTGGACAAGAATCCAAACGTTGACAGGGACCTGCGGCGAAATCCGGGCTTAGTAAACAACGCCGGATATCTGCAACAACATCCTGAACTGCAGACGTTCTTGAACCAGCATCCCAACGTGAAAGAGGAAATCGCGGAGAACCCGCGCTACTTCATGCAGCGGGAGAACCGGTTTGACGCGCAGGAACAAAGCCGGCGAGGCACCAATCCAAATCCGGACCTGACCCGGCGAGAAGTGGCGGAAATGGACCAGTTCCTCGACAGCCATCCGGACGTAGACAAGACGCTGCGCGCGAATCCCTGGTTGGTTCGCAACGCGACATATTTGAAGGAACATCCGGAGTTGCAGACCTTTTTGAATCAGCACCCAGGGCTCAAGGAAGAGAGCGCGGAAACTCCCAAGTACTTAATGCAGCGGGAACAACAGTTCGACGCACGGGAGCGAGGGCGTCAAGATCGTGACCGGGGCTTCGATCGCGACCGCGATGCTAATGCGCAACGTGACCGGGACTTCGACCGCGATCGTGAGGCCAATCGAGATCGCGATACAAGCAGCACCGACCGCGATATGGACCGTCGCCGCAGTACCGATAGAGATGTAAGCAATCGGGATGTCACCACTGTGGACGACTTTCTAGATCGTCACCAGGACATTGCCAAATCGCTTCAGAAGAAACCCGAACTCATCAACGATCAAAGCTACCTGAAACGCCACAAGGATCTCAGCGAGTTTCTGAGTGAGCATCCTGCGGTACGGCAAGAAGTGCGCGCGAATCCATCCTCCTTCATGCGCCGGGAAAATCAATTTGAAGCCAGGAACATGGACCGGAATCGATTCGATACAGATCGCTCGGATCGTGATCGCGGGGCCGTTAGGGAACGCGACCGAAATACTCGCGACGTAGACAATGACCTTAGCAAGAAGGAACTTCAGGATATGGATCATTTCCTCGATAAGCATAAGAAGATCGGGAAGGATCTTCAGAAAAATCCCACGCTTGCCAATGACCATGATTATCTGAAGCACCACAAGCCACTGGAATCTTTCCTATCGAAGAATCCGCGAGTGGGCGACGAACTTCGACAAAATCCGTCCACCTTCATGCAAAAGCAGCAACGGCTGGAGCAGCACCGCATGAAGAATCCACCGGCTGCAAAGCCAAAAACCAAGATCGAACAAAAAGAGCAGACGCATACCGTAACACCTCATTGACGCTGAATGAGGTGAATGCAAACAGCGGTGCTGGGAGGCTGGCTTCGCCAGCCTCCCAATGTTCTCCCGCCCTAGGCAGTGCGTAGCCCCACGCCCGCCCGCTTTTATCACATCTCGGAGGAGACATCGTGCGACTTTCCAAACAAATAATTCAACTATGGGTTTCAAAGATTTTCGCGGTTGCCGGAATATGCTTGGTCTTTGCCGCCGGTCTCAAGGCACAAGCCACGCCCGCCGCCGAAGCTCATGGATTCACCCTTTTCGAGGAATTCCGCGGAAGCACCAGCAATCAAGGCCAATTCACCATTCTCGATACCAGCGTAGGATACGATTTCAACCGCCACGTGGGAATTGATCTCGGCGTTCCTTACTACTTCTTCCGTGCGACGCCCAATCTGGTCCCGGGAGAGAGGCATTTTTGGGACAACCGTGTCGGCGATCCATACGGCGACGTCCGACTCACATTTGAAAACCGCGTCCTCAATTACGCGACAGTGATAACGCTAGCTGTGCCAGTGCAAGAAACCGGCGCCTTTAGCACCGGGCGGCTTGGCGTGGACTGGTTCAACCACTTCGACCGACCGATTGGGCGGCTCACGCCTTATGTGAACGTCGGAATTTCCAACGGCCTGCTGGACACCCGGCTCGTCACCGAACCATTTCGTGTCTTCGATTCGTTCCGTTCGCTGGGATTTTTAGCAAATGGCGAAGGTGGAATGACTTTGCGAGTAGCCAACCGGTTACTCGTAGGGGGTTCGTACTACGCGCTGGAGCCGTCCGGTTCGCAGAAGCTTTACTCAGCGAATGGCATTCGAAATTTTTTCTTGCTTCCAAACGGCTCGGCCGGTTCCGTTTCTGATTTCACTCACGATCGGGGATATTCCGCGTTTCTCCGCATCAATCCGACGCGTTTCATGTACATCGAACCCGCCTATGTACACAGCTTGAAATTCAATGAGGACGCCGCGACAGTCACGGTAGGATTCGACCTGCGAGCACTGTTCAGCGGCCGTTGGTAAGCCAAGCCGTTTCACAATCCGATCAGGTACCGATACTCACTTTGGGGTTTTGGGATTTGGTACAAATTGATACCCAAGACCCCTAACCGTCACCAAGTGGCGCGGCTTAGAAGGTTCCTTCTCAATATACCGCCGCAGCCGCACGACAAAATTGTCAATTGCTCGAGTGTCGGTATCTTCGTGCAGATTCCAAACGTTCTGCAGGATGGCTTTGCGGGACACCGGCTTACCGCTGTTGCGTATCAAGTAGCGCAACAGTTCCGCTTCCATCAGCGTCAGTTGAAAGACCTGGCCACCGCCGCGGAGTTGCAAATTCACGAAATCAACCGTGCGATCGTCAAACTGAAAAAGGTCAGAAGATTCACCTTCCACGGCGGGCTGCTCTGGCTTCACGGCGCTGGAGCTATGCAGCCAGTTTTTGCGGCGCAGCAAGCTCTCCACACGCGCCAGCAAAATGGCTAAATCAAAAGGCTTGGGCAGATAGTCATCGGCGCCAGATTCAAATCCTTGCAGGACATCTTCGGGGCGCGTTCGTGCGGTCAACATCAACAACGGTATATAGTTTTGCGCCTGGCGCAGCTCTCGGGCGACGGTAAAGCCGTCTTTTCCCGGAAGCATTACGTCGAGTATTAAAGCGTCGAACGCTTCCTTCTCCTGAAGCAGAAGAGCCAGAGCTACCTCGCCCTTGTCAGTGACGTGTACCGAATGGCCTTCTGCTTCCAGGTTAAAGCGCAGCCCTTGCGCGAGGTGTGCCTCGTCTTCGACCACCAGGACGCGGCTCATGCGCGGTATACCCTGGGCAGCCGAATCGTGAAAGTGCTGCCCAATCCTTCACCTTGGCTCTCCGCATAAGCATCACCGCCATAACGCCGCACCACAGCCCGGACAATGAATAGCCCCAAGCCAGTGCCCTTCACGTTGCCGGTGGCCCGGTTCTGAATGCGGTAGAAGCGATTAAAAATACGCTTCAATTCTACGCGCGGGATACCGATGCCCTGATCGCGCACGCTGAATAAGATGCTATCGATGTTTGGCGTGCGGACGTCCACCACAATGTTTTTGTGCTCTCCGGAATACTTGATGGCATTGTCGAGAAGATTGAAGACGGCGGTGCGCAGTTCTTCGGGATTGCCCATAACCACCAGGTCCCCTGGCGGTTCGGCGCCGAAACGCAGCGCTTCCGGCTTCAGATTGTGGCGCAGGCGAGCGAGTTCCAACGTGTTGCGCACAACATCCGCAAAGTCAACCTCTTGCCAATTCCTTCGGCTGGCATGACGCGCTTCGCCGGCTTTCAGCACTTGCTCGACGGTGCCGAGCAGACGGTCCGCATCCTCCAGCATGATGCGATAAAAATCGCGCCGCTTTTCCTCAGCGAGTGGCCGGCTCTGCAGGGTCTCCAAATACAGGCGTATGGATGTTATCGGCGTCTTTAGTTCGTGGGTGACGGCATTCAGGAAGCTGTCTTGCCGCTCGTTTCGGCGTATCTCGCGGACGATGAAAATGGTGTTTACGACCAGCCCAGCGATGATAACCCCGAAGAAAATGATCCCGAGGACCAGCGGCACCACTTGCCGCCAGTGAAACACGATCCAGGTAATATTCAGGAAGACAGCAAGAGCAACCAGGCACGCGCCCAGAGTTATGAAGAAGGCGATCGCTTTGGTACGGCTGGTGATGCGCATTGCCGCTAGTTTAATTCATCGGCGGATGCGCTGCACTAGAGCGGCCCAGTTTTGGGGTCAATCTCCAGATACTAAGGCTTCTTCTTCAACCAGCGGGTCCGGTGTGGCGACAGGCAAACGCGAAGGTGTCGTGGGCTCAGAAGCTGGCTGCAACTTCGGCATCTTGATGTCCCATGCCAAGCCGAGCGCCTTCAGTGCCGCGATACCGTACCAGTTCACGTCAATTTCGTACCAGGTAAGGCCGTGTTTGGCTGCCTGCGGCGCGGCATGATGATTATTGTGCCAGCCCTCGCCAAACGTCAGGATCGCCACCCAAAAACTGTTGGTTGAAGTATCGCTGGTAATGAACCGGCGAGAACCCCACATGTGCGTAGCAGAATTGACTAGCCACGTGGCGTGCAGTCCGACAACCGTTCGCAAAAACACGCCCCACAATACTAAGGACCACCCGCCGATGGCCAACAGAATCACGCCGAGTCCCGCCAGCGGCACCCAGTGGTATTTGCTGATCCACATATAAAATTTTTGCTTTCGAAGATCGGGGACGTAGGGCAGCAACTCAGCCGTGTTTTGGTGCATGGCCTTGCCGGTGATGATCCAGCCCATGTGCGCCCACAAACCGCCGTCATTAGGAGAATGCGGATCGCCTTCTTTGTCCGTGTTCTGATGATGGATTCGGTGAGTGGCTACCCAGGCGATGGGTCCGCCTTCCAGCGCCATCGTTCCGCAGATCGCCATCCAGTACTCCAGCCACGTTGTCGTTTTGTATCCGCGGTGGGTCAGCAACCGGTGATAGCACATGCCGATTCCCATGCTTCCCGTGAGCCACCACAGAAAGGCCGCAATGGCTAAGTTTTTCCAGCTAAACATGAAGAGAGCCGCTACCGCGCCCACATGGAAAGCGAGCATAAAAAGTGTAGTGGTCCAATTCAAGGGCTGCTGAAAAGTTCGGTCTTGTTGGAAAATACTCATGGTCCCGGTGTCCTCACACTGAACATCTAGTGTCACCGTACCACGGCCCTTTGAATTGCTTTGTAATACTTGTGTAAGGATCGGCGGCTTGCGTTTAATTGGCTACGAAGAAGGAAAATCGAACATACTAACGAAAAGGTAGAACGATTCCGTTACTGCTTTTGACCCACTCGAAATCGACTGCGCAAAAATGGAATGGCGCGCGTTACCGTCTCGCCGCTGGCTTGGGCCCAGCGCGGCACTGTACGTGGCCGTTCGGCCAGTAGGTTGGAGATGGGCAATAGGGCAGGATGGCAGTCCGCAACCAATTTTACGAACGCGGTTAAAGGCACGGCCAGCAGCAATCCAATTCCACCCCACAGCCAACTCCAAAATAACATCCCGACCGTCGCCGCCACCGGTCCGATATTTACACGCGAACCAATGAGTTTGGGAATGAGTAGGTTGGCCGACACAAGATGCAAGCTGACGATGGTTCCAGCGATGATCAAAAACGGTCCCGCGCTCTCGAATTGCAGGGTGGCCGCCAGCAAAGGAATAACGCTGGCCAGCACAGCTCCCAAAAATGGAATCAAGTTGAGGAATCCGCTGACAATTCCCAAAGCGAAGGCTCCTTCCAAGCCCACGGCCAGCAAGACTCCTATTATGACCGCGGCCATGATCGAGCCGACGATCAGGTTGCCTCCCGAAAAACCTCGCACCATGCGTGTGACGCGTCCAACGAACTTAGGAACATCCGTGACCGTGGCGAAAGTAGTGCAGAGCCACTCGTAAATATGATCTTTGCGGATAAGCGTGAAGAACATTAGGAATGGGATCACGCCGGCGATCACAATCGCCCCGCCCACTGAGCCCACCCCCCTGGCCAGATAGGACGGCCATGTGGGACCCTGATTGACTCTTACTTCGGGGACTTTTTTGGGCGCCGGACCGGGATTCAGCTGTCCAGCATTCTCTTGAATTTTCTGTATCTTCTTTGTGAACGGTTCAATTGCGTGCCGGATCTTGACTGTGTATTCCGGCAGGGTGTCCATGAACGCCGCAGCTTTATTGTAGAAGACGTAGAGGGTTGCGCTCACCAGAAGCACGCCAAGGACGATAACCAGCGTAGCGGCCACAGAGCGGGGAACGCGCAGTCTCTCGATGCGCGCAACAAGCGGCTCGACGAGAATCGCTAAGAAACCCGACAGAAGCAGGGTGATCCAAAACGAGCTTGCAAAGTAAAAAAAGGTTATCGCCAACGCGATAACCACGACCCATAGTAACGCTGTGATGCGGCCAAGCAGTCGTTCGCGGGAGCCGTCGTCCGCGTTGTGGTTGTTCATTGCGCTGCCGGGGGCCGTATCTGGGCTGGCTGTCTAAATCCGCCCCATAAGTAAGAGGATCACCAAAATGAGCAAAACGAGTCCCAAGCCACCGCTGGGGTAGTAACCCCAGCCGCGGCTATGCGGCCATGTCGGCAACGCCCCTAAAGCCATGAGGAGTAGGATAACCACTAAGATTGTCAACATAAGTTAAAAGCGCCTCGTGTGCACGCAGGATTCCTTGCTGTCACCATTGGGCGCCAAGCAAGGAATAGTAGCAATCGGCTCAATCGTGTAGCGGAAGCGCGGAAAAACAGCGATTTTGAGAAGAGCAGCCAAGGCTCAGTGTTTCGTTCTCAGTTCATTAGGTTTTAGCCCTTTTTAAAATACAGGGAAGATGGTATGTCAATCTAAGGTGTGACCTAATATCAATTGATTGCAAGCACTTGCGGGGTTCTAAGGCCCCGCGAACACCGCGATGAGGTAACTACCCTGCGAATATTAGTCGCTGATGATCACGACATTATCCGGCGCGGACTGAAGCAACTGCTCACCGCGCACCATGGCTGGGATGTGGTAGCCGAGGCTAAGACTGGGCGAGAGGCTGTAACCATGGCCGAGCAGCTTAAGCCGGACGTGGTAGTGATGGACATCAGTATGCCCGAGTTGAACGGCCTGGAAGCCGCCCGGCGCATCCGCAAGAGCCTTCCCAAAACGGAAATAGTGATATTGACCCTGCACTTTTCCGATCAACTCGTGCGCGACATTGTCGAGGCCGGTGTGCGGGCGTACATCATGAAATCCGATGCCGATCGCGACTTGGTGGCGGCCGTGGAAGCACTCGGTAACCACCGGTCGTTTTTCACTTCGCGCGCGGCGGACATGTTGCTCGACGGGTTCTGCAAACAGAATACAGTCCCGGATCACATGGCCATCCTCCGCAGCCGGCTTACTTCGCGAGAGCGCGAAATCGTGCAGCTACTCGCGGAAGGGAAGAGCAGCAAAGAAGTGGCCGTCGCTCTCGGAATTAGCGTAAAAACAGCGGAAACGCATCGCGCCAACATCATGCGCAAGCTCGAACTTCATTCCGTTAGCGAGCTGGTGCGCTACGCAGTACGAAACCAGATCATCGAGGCTTGATGACTGGGTTCCGTCCATGCGGTCAATCTCGCTTTAACTCAGCCTCAACCTCAGCCTCAGCTTTAGCGAAAAATCTTCCAGTCGTTGCCCCTTCCCATCGACTTCACAGGAAGGGTGCATGCCAAGAGTAATCGTTGTCGATGACCATGCCGTGATTCGCCGCGGCGTTCAGGGAATACTCCATGCTTTTCCTGAGTGGGAGCTTTGTGGCGAAGCACAAGATGGTCAAGAAGCCATCCGGCTTGCCGAAACCGTAAGACCGGAAATTATCATCATGGACGTTTCCATGCCCGGTTTGAACGGCCTGGAGGCCACGCGCATTATTCGCAATATGTTGCCCGACACCAAGATTCTCCTGCTTACGTTGCATTCGTCCACGGAGCTGGTCCGCAGCGCCTTCCGCGCCGGTGCTCGCGGTTATGTTTTGAAGTCCGATGCCGAGCAGGAACTGGTAAGGGCGTTAAACGTATTGGCGGGGGACGGTACCTACGTTAGCCCGGGCATCGATCAGCACATAGCGAAGCAAGCCATCGTTGAAGAAACCCGAGCGCCGAATTGAACTAAGGTGTGTCGTACCCGTTCTCACAAAGCTTCCTACAGCCCATCCCTAATGGCTTGTTGCCTGGGCCAAGCCACAACATTCTTGCTGGAGGTGAATCTCAGTGAATAATGGACGCGGCACGATTACGACGTTTGTGGCCGGGCTCGGAATCGGCGTGGGCTTGGCTCTGCTCTTTGCGCCTCTCTCCGGCGAAGAGACGCGCGAGTGGCTTATGGACAATGCCGAAAATCGATTGAAGCGAATTCGCCGGCAAGGGCGCCGTTGGATGTTCCAGTTTCAGGATGTTCTCGATAAGAGCGAAGATCGCGTAACGAAGGTGCTAAGGACTAGCAAGAACGCTTTGGGTTCAGTCGCTTCCCGCCTCGATTGACTCGGCAATTCCCATTACATCTTCAGCCCTTTCCGGCCCGTGAAAGGAATCTCCATGCCAGAAAGAGAAGTAATTGAGCGTGCGCGTCGCGATGCGCAAGAGGGCAAGTCGCCCTCGACACAAGCAGGTGAGTTTGTTCGCGAAGAGATCGAGCATGTGCGCCAGGGAAAACACGGGGCGCGCTCCCCCAAGCAAGCTATCGCTATTGGCTTATCGAAAGCTCGTCGAGCGGGAATCAACTTACCGCCGCCGAAAAATAAGAAGGGCTCGCGAAAGGTACGTCGCCAGGCCGAGCGCGACTTGAGCAAGGGACGCAGCGGTAGCAGGAAAACTTCGCCAAGACGCTCTCGAGCTACGACCAACGCGCTCCGCCACGAGAGCAGGAGTGCTGCCTCGCATGCGGCGCTATCGCGGCAAGCCAAAAGCAGCGCACGAAAACGCGGGCCCCGCTCGCGCCACCGCGCCGCTGCGAAAGCGGCAAGGACGCGGCGGACCTAGGACCGCGACAAATCGACAAATCAAAGTTAGAGCTTGAGCGGCGGTGTGTCCGGCGCCGTTGGCGGCAAGTCTGGGTTCCGTCTCGGAGCGTTCGGCGAACTTGGATCCCGAGGCGGGATTTCCGGACGAGGCGGCTGTGGAACTGGTTGTTCGGGTCGCGGAGGCTTCGGATCGGGATCATCCGGAACTGCGTTGCAATTCAACATGGATTTACCAGACGTGCGCAGGGCGCAGCGTTCCTTTCCCTCTAAGTTTGCCTGGGTACAACTGCCGAGGAATCAGTAGTACTCCTTACAGCCGACAGGGAGGTAATGCAGTCCTCCTTCGTCCACGAACCAACGTGACGCCTTACCTGACGTTTCCAAGCCCGCTAGGGCCATCCCCTGATTGAGCCAAACCCTACGCTGGGCACACTCTGGGAGTCCCGGGCTTGCTGTCAGGCGGCCTTAGTTCGTTCATCTAGGGCAACCAAAGGAGAGACATGAAATTAAGACGATTGAGTTTTCTTACCTTGCCGCTACTGATCACCGGAATGCTGTCGGGGTGCTCGACCAATAGCAAAACCGCGGACGTCACCGACAACATCCGCAAGGCGTTGGATCAGGCCGGATTCAAAGATGTGAGTGTTAGCGAAGACCGCGACAAAGGGGTGGTGACCCTCAAGGGCAACGTTCCCACCGAAACCGATAAGCAACAGGCGGAGGCCATCGCGAAATCCAATGCTCCCAGCCTGGTGGTTGCCGACGAGATCGCCGTGCGCCCTCCCGGAAATGAAAGTGAAGCCAAGGCAGTCGATTCCGATCTCGATAAGGCCATTGAAAAGAACTTGGATGCCACGCTGGTCAAGCACCGCTTGAAGAAGAACGTCAAATACGACGTAAAAAATGGCGTGGTGACCCTCACCGGCGACGTGCCCTCGCAGACCAAACGCGAGCAGGTTGAGAAACTCGTCGCCTCTGTTCCCAACGTAAAACAGGTGGTCAATGAACTGGAAGTGAAGAACCAGAAGGCCACCGCAACGAGCTAATTCGTGCGTTCCTGAAGTAAAGGCCAGCTTGGATGCTTAGCATCCAGGCTGGCCTTTTCATTCTTGAGCTGATTTCCAGCTACCAAGGTTGCGCTGCTTTCACGGTCACTCGCAGTCGCGCAAACGCAACAAAACTTGCAAATTGGAATGGAAACGTCAAACAGAATGGAAACGTCCGCCAGCCAGCCAGTCTAACCTTGCATCGCCACTTGCTCGGGCTGCGTCAAGGCCACAAGCTGCTGGCGCAATCTTACCCGCGCGCGGAACACCCGCGACTTCACTGTCGATACCGTGATTCCCAGCGCCTCAGCCAACTCGCGATTCGTCCATCCTTCCGCCTTTTGAAGTATGAACGTATCCTGCAGCGACGGATTCAGTCCGCGAAATACCTTACGGGTTAGCTCTTTGCTCATGTACTCGCGTTCGGGATCCTGCCGGCTGTCTTCGATCTCTGGGAATGACCGGGGCTCGTCTTCGGATGCGTTCGCGTCGTGATAATCAGAGATACGCTCCGAATTGCGCTTGCGCAGTTTCATAAGCGCTTCGTTGATCGTGATTCGGACCAGCCATGTTGAGAATTGCGAGTTGCCCTCAAAACGACCGATATTGTGGAATGCCTTAACCAAAACGTTCTGCAGATTGTCTTCCGCATCCTCGCGGTTGCGCAGCATGTTCAAGGAGAGTCCGTAGATTTGCCCGGAGTGCCGCCGCACTAATTCGGTGAAAGCTTCTTCGTTGCCAGCCTGCGCCTTGGCAACTAATACTCGTTCGGGAAGGCTAGCTTGGGTTTCCATGCGGAAACACTCCTTTGGTCTAAAAGTCACTGCGATTGCGTGCCCGGGATTCGCCGGTTACTTCCCGCCTAAAGTGCGAGCACGGCTTGAGGACATCTGGCCGAGAGATTCACCGCTACTGAGGTATAAATCTGGTTCCCAATTTCAACAATACAGCGGAGGCTGTAACGCAAAAGGCGATGAGCGTGTACACGGATATCCATTCCAATTGGTTGATGGCCACATTTTGGCGAGCGGCTTGTTTCACAATGGACCAAATCCGCGCCGCTGTTCGGCATTGGAAATACGGGTCTTAGTGCGGTATCGGCCTGAGATAACAACTGCATTGTTTTCAGTTGCTTAACTTCTAATTCGTACTGCCAAGTGGCCTCGCACTTGCCCTCCACTTCAAGGTCCAACTGTGTCTCGCGCATCCCATTGCGTCCTCGCACCAGCAAGGAGTGCAACGCGCGACGCCAAAGCGGTCGCGCGGCGCTTCACGCTGCTCGCTTGCCTCCTCGCCTGCATGCCCTTGCCACTTTGCGCACAACAATCGACCGCGGCGGAATACCGCAGCAAGGCCAACTTTTTGGCCACGTTTCCCAGCTTTGTCGATTGGCCTGACGCTGTGTTTTCCTCCGAGCAGTCTCCTCTTGTCATCTGCGTGCGCGGCGATTTCTCCTTCGGGACAGTCCTGGCCCAATTGGCTCGTAACGCGCCAGTCCACGGCCGCCGCGAGGAAATCCGCTGGGTGCACACAGACCAGGAATTGCGAAATTGCCAGATTGCTTTCATTAGCCGCTCGGAGGCCAAGCGCTACGCAAAACTCCTGCAGACAATAGAGGGTACCGGCATCTTGACGGTGGGAGAGACGCCCGATTTTCTGGCCGCTGGCGGAATTATCAGCTTCACCGTTGAAAACGAAGCTTTGCAATTCGAGGTGAATCTCTTGGCGGCCGACCATGCGCGGGTGAAGATTAGCTCTCGTTTGCTCGCTCTAGCCAGGCGGATCGTGCACCGAACCGAGGGAGCCAAGGGCTGAATGGCACGCTCTTTTCTCTATTCGCTTTCGATTCGGCAGAGGCTGCTGCTCCTAACCATGTTGACCAGTGCAATCGGTGTACTCCCTGGATGCATCGGTTATTTGGTCTATGACTATCATCAGGAGCGCCGCCAAAAGATGGAAGAAGTGCAATCCTTAGCCGCCGTCATAGGCACTAATGCCACGGCTGCATTGGCCTTCGACGATCCTGAGAGCGCCACCAAACTATTGGAATCTCTGCGCACGCGCCCCCACATCCGCCTTGGAGTTTTGTACAGCCACGACGGTGCTTTCTTCGCCTCTTATACTCGTGCAGACCTGACCGGAATGCTGTTGGCTCCGCCGGCGCAGCCGCCTGGTGAAGTGTGGGAGCAAGATCGGTTGAAGGTTACTTCAGCGGTTTTCCTGGACGGCCGTCATTTGGGTTCGCTCTATCTGGAGAAAGACTTGGAAGATCTCCAGGAGCGTACTCGCCGATCTTTGCAACTGACTGCGTTCATCGCTGGCCTGAGCCTGCTGGTTGTCTACTTCCTGACCTCCACTCTGCAACGTTCCGTGACCGGGCCCATCACCCAGCTCGCGCAAATTGTTCGTTGGATCGCGATGGAAAAAAACTATCTTCTTCGTGCTCCTCCGCTCGCTGGTAAAGAGCTTAATCAACTCGGCGCTGATTTTAATCACATGCTGGAAGAAATCGCACAGCGTGACGCCGCCCTCACCGACGCCCGCGACACTCTGGAGATCCGAGTCGCCACCCGTACCAGCGAATTGGAGCATGAAGTCGAAGAGCGCCGCCGCGCCGAGGCGTCTCTCCTGGAACGCACTGGTTTTCTCAATACCCTCCTGGCCAGCAGCCCCATTGCCTTGATGGTTTCTGGGCTCGACGGCTGTATTCAACTCGCGAATCCTGCATTCGAGCGCCTGTTTGGTTATTCACAACAGGAAATAATCGGAAAACCCGCGCGCGATTTAATTGCCAATGGCAGTCTTGGAAACGATATCGACAACAACATTTCCGAGGTGTTCGAAAAACAAACGCTGCATAGGACTGCGAAGCGCTGTAGCAAGGACGGCCTTTTGCTCGACGTGGAAATCCACGGAGTGCCGCTGCTAAGCGAGGGAAAGGTCTGCGGTTTCCTCGTGTTGTACCAAGACATTACCGAGCGGCGTCGAACCGAGCGACAGCTTCGCGAGCAATCCACCTATCTACACACCCTCATCGAAGCCAGCCCCATCGGTATCGTGGCGGAAAATGCGGATCAAAAGATCGAACTCAGCAATCTGGCTTTTCGCGAGCTTTTCGGTTATCGCCACGACGAATTGCTGGACAAGTCCATCGATCAGGTGGTGGCGCCAGGCGACTTGCTGCAAGCCGCGGGCTCTCTGACGAAACACGTACTGGCAGGAATCCCGCAGCATGCCATCGTCCGGCGCCGGCACAAAGACGGCCATCTTCTGGACGTTGAAGCCTTCGGTATCCCCTTCCTGGTCGACGGCGTATTGCGTGGCCAGTTTGGCTTGTACACCGATATAAGCCAGCGTGTCCAAGCCGAAAAAGCCCTAAAGGAGAGCGAAGAGCTATTCCGCACGCTCAGCGCCGCGGCTCCCGTCGGTATTTTCATGGACGATGGCCATGGAAACTGCCGCTACGTTAATGAGCGGTGGGTGGAAATGACCGGCATGCCCTCTGCCCAGGCCATGGGCCGCGGCTGGTTAGCTGTTACCCACCCGGATGACCGGGACCGCGTGTTTGAGGAATGGCTCGCGGCAACGGAGGCCCGAAAACTTTTCAATTGCAGCTATCGCTATGTCACAAACACCGGAAAAGTCGTTCGCGTCGATGTGATCGCGCGCGCCATTTCGGCCACCGGCGATGGCTCCCGTGGGTACATAGGCGTGGTGCAGGACGTTACCGAGCGGCACGACGCTGCCGAGCGGCTCCGCGAAGCAAAAAACGCGGCCGAAGCCGCCAGCCGCGCCAAGAGCGAATTTCTAGCCAACATGAGCCACGAGATTCGCACCCCGATGAACGGAATCATCGGCATGACCGAACTCACCTTGGACACTGACCTTACCGCCGAGCAGCGCGACTACCTCGGCATGGTTAAGTCTTCCGCGGACGCTCTGCTCGAGATCATCAACGACATTTTGGACTTCTCCAAGATCGAAGCCGATCGCCTCGAATTGGACTGCGCACCGTTTTCTCTGCTCGACTGCATTGAAGATGCTCTTCACCCGCTCGCCATGCGCGCACAACAAAAAGGCCTCGAGTTGACCTGGGCCGTTGATGGGGATATTCCAGACCTTGTCCTCGGTGACCCTAGCCGTCTCCGGCAAGTCCTGATCAATCTCGCCGGTAATGCCATCAAGTTTACAAAGGAAGGTTACGTCAGCATCAAAGCGGAGCGCCGGCCTTCGGACGATTCATTATTGGCCATTCGCTTTGCCGTTCTGGACACCGGGATCGGCATCGCGCCCGACAAGCACAAAAAGATCTTCGAGGCTTTTTCGCAGGCCGATACCTCTACAACCCGCGAATTCGGCGGCACCGGTCTTGGCCTTTCCATCTCCGCACGCTTGGTCAAACTAATGGGCGGCAGTATTAGCTTGAACAGCAGGCTCGGGAAGGGCAGCGAATTCTCTTTCACGGCACAGTTTGCGGCGGCACCGGCAGACCAGATCCAATCCAGAAGGGCGCTCCATACCGATCTCGCTGGAAAATCAGTGCTGGTAGTCGACGACAACCACGTCAACCGCGAACTCCTGGCCAGCCTGCTTCCAAAGTGGGGCTTGCTCCCGGTGCTGACTTCCGACGGCTTCGAAGCCCTGGCAGCATTCGCAGACAGCGTCACGAACGGCAAGCCGTTCCCCCTGGTGCTTCTCGATCGCAACATGCCCGGAATGGACGGCTACGAGGTGGCCGAAAGGCTCACCCGCTCCGCCCCCGAACGGCCACCGGCCATCCTGCTCTTATCCTCGTCTGGCGTAGCGGATTCCGGCGCCGCCAAGGGCATCGGGATTTTTGGCCAACTCGCCAAGCCCCTCCGACGCGCCGCCCTCCTCGAAGCGATCCGTCAAGCACTAGCGGGCACTCCGGCGCCCCGTCCCGCAGCGCGTACCTCATTGCAACCGGCTTTGCATAAACTTTCGATCCTTCTTGTAGAAGACAACGCCGTGAACCAAAAACTAGGCATTCGCATGCTCGAAAAAATGGGCCACACCGTGACCCTCGCCCTCAACGGCCAGATAGCCGTGGACATCGTGCGCTCGCAGCGATTCGATTTGATCTTAATGGATATCCAGATGCCCGTCCTCAGCGGTCTCGATGCCACCCGTGCCATTCGCGCCTGGGAGCAAGGTCGCCCGCACACACCCATCATCGCCATGACCGCGCACGCCATGGCCGGTGACGCCGAAAAGTTTCTCGGCGCAGGAATGGATGGCTACGTTTCCAAGCCCATTGACGTAGGCATTCTGCGCGCTGAAATTGACCGTCTTACCCAATCGAAGATCGCAAATGAAAGGGAAAACATGAAGAACCGAGTCAACCCGCCCGCCGCCGCCACTGTCAATCTCCCGGAGTTGCTCGCGCGCGTCGATAACGATCGCGAGCTTTTGTGCGACCTGATCTCCATTTTTAAGGAGGAATTTCCTAGCCATCTGAGGTCTCTCAGAGACGCTGTGGATCGCCGTGATTCTGCTGAGATAGTGAGCGTCAGCCACACTTTGAAAGGCATGCTCTCGAATCTCGCTGTGTCGAAAGCTGCTGGGGCTGCGGCGCGCCTTGAGCAACTCGGGCGCAGCGGGGAAACAGTTTCCTTGCGCGACGCGCTCGCCGCATTCGAACGAGAGGTGCACGGGCTTCTCCCGGAAATGGAAACCTACATGGTCGAGGCCCGTCTGTGAAAATACTAATCGCTGACGACGACGCCGTGTCTCGGCGCCTTCTGGAGAGAACCTTGCTGCGTGTCGGATACGAAGTCGTTGCTGTCGTCAACGGCCGCCAAGCCGTTGAAAATCTGACTGGGCCAGACATGCCTCGTCTCGTGTTGCTTGACTGGATGATGCCCGAACTCGACGGCCCTGGCGTGTGCCGCGAGATTCGCAATCGCCGCGACCAGAGCTACGTCTACATGATTCTGCTCACTTCGCGCGAATCGAAAGAGGATGTCATCGCCGGTTTGGAATCCGGAGCGGACGATTACTTGATCAAGCCTTTCATCGCCGATGAACTAAAGGCCCGCCTCCGCGTCGGTGAGCGCATCTTGCACTTGGAAGATCGTCTCGTCGAGGCTCGCGAGCAGATGCGTTTCAAGGCCACACACGATCACCTGACGTCGCTTTGGAACCGCGGCGTGATCGTCGATCTGTTGGGTCGCGAGCTTACCCGTTCGCAGCGCGAAAACGTTTGTACTGCTCTCATTCTCGGCGATCTCGACCATTTCAAGAATATCAATGATAGGTACAGCCATCTGGTCGGGGATCAGGTTCTGCGTGAAGTCGCCCGCCGCCTGCTCCATTCCGTGCGTTCTTACGATTTTGTGGGACGCTACGGTGGCGAGGAATTCCTCATCGTGCTCAATAATTGCCGTCCGGATTCCGCGCTCGCCCGCGCCGAGGAGATTCGCAAGAGTATTTGTACGCGCCCCGTGCAGACCGATGTCGGTCCCCTTGAAGTCACCATGAGTTCGGGCTTGCTTCGGAGCACGGACTGGGGCCACCGGCCTGCCGAGGACCTGATTCATGAAGCCGATTCCGCCCTGTATGCTGCCAAGACAGCAGGTCGCAATCGGGTGCAGGTAGCCGAACCGGATCAAACCACGGATGCCGTCCCTGAGCCGCAGACTGCTGCCGAGCGGCTACTCTAGGTTCTCATCCGCCCTTTCAGCTTAAGAACGTCCGTTTTATTGAGGGTCAACTCGTCTTCATCTTCGTCATGGTCTGCGCCATCATGCTGCGCATCGCCGCGCTCGACCCCGGCGCATGCTTCTCTCGCCAGGCTTCCAGCCGCTTGTACGTTTCTTCGATATTTGCAAACAGCCGCGGATTTTTGAACGCCGCTCGCCAGATCGGCACGATCGTCCGCATGCGGTCCCACACCACCCAGATCTCTCCGTTGCTTTCGAAAAATAGCTCGTCATTGATCAGCCCGCGATTCACGATGCTCGCCACCATCTCCCAATAACTGATCACCATCCGTATATAAGTGTTTTCTTCGCTTCCCTGCGGATATTTTTCCATCATGTCTTCCACTGACGTGGGATGGAAATGTTCCACGAACCACGCGCGCGCTTGCCGCAGTCTCGCTTCGCGCCTCATGTCGTACAACCGCAGCATCAGGTTGACTTCGTCATAGCTTACTTGCGCCATGTTTCCCTCCTCGCGCTAGTTCGCCCGTTGGCGCCTTGCTACAAGTTTTCCGCCTACCTTCCGCTCGCTATCGCAATGCCTTGCCGCTGAAGTTCCATCTGCACACGCCGCCTCAACTCGCGGCACACCTCGTCTTGCCGTGTCGGCACGGTCCGCACCTGCAAACGAACCGTGGTTCCAGTGTGATCGTATGCTTGTACGCCGAGGACTCGCGGTCCATCCACCAATGCCTGTGACCAGGCTGCGTCGCTACGCAAATCTGCCGCGGCGTTCTCCAAAACTTGCAATGTCTTTTCCAGCGGCATCGCCGCACCCACGCCAATGTCAACAAACGCCTGCGACCAGTCTCGGCTCAAATTGCTCACCGTCCGCATTTCGCCGTTTGAAAACGATACCAGCGCGCCCCGTCCGTCTCGCACCAGTGTGCGTCGCAACGTCAGTTGCTCCACACGTCCCACGGTGTCCCCAGCTTGTATGGTGTCGCCCGCCACAAATTGATCTTCCATCACGATCTGCAGCCCGGCGTAAACATCGCGCAGCGCCTCTCTCGCACCGATGCTGAAAGCCAATAGGGAGCAGCCTGCAACCACCACCGCCGGCCACGGGCTGATGCCCAATTCTGGCAACGCCGTCAGCCCTGCCACTACCCAAATGATTTTCCGCCCGATGCTGTAGACCTTATCCGCCACCGCTTGTGTCTGCGCTTCCCTTTGTTGCACAGCATGCTGCACAGCATGTTGCCCAGTTTGTTGCCCAACCTGTCGCGCCGCTTGTTGCGCCCCCTTCGCTGGCGAGCCGGCCGGTTTCACTATTTTGTTTGCCGCTCCGCGCAGCAACCTCAGACATAGCAATGCCAGGATGAGAATGCCGGCGAGATGCAGCGCGTTGGCTATCGTGAAGTCTAGGAAATGAGTAAGGGGGCTGGACATCGTGTTATATGGGAGGGAAAGTATATCACTCAGGGTTGCGCGGCAAGGGCTGAGCAACCTTCAGACGGAGACCGCCATGCCATCGTCCACGCGTCGCCTGCTTCTGATGTCACTACTCCTCTTACCGGGAATGCTCGCGCATGCCCAGGACTTCCCGACGCAGGATAAACGCGGCCGGCGTCGCCCGGATGGTTCCGAGGATCCATCAACGAATCCCAACTCCCCGAATTTTCCCGGCGCCAGCAGCAAAGTACTGCTCGAAGAGCGTCAGAAAAATATCAAGAAAGAAGTCGAAAAGCTTTATGACCTTGCCTCCCAGCTAAAAACCGAAGTCGAAAAGACGGACTCCACCACCGTACTTTCTTTGGCCATGGTGAAAAAAGCGGAAGAGATCGAAAAGCTAGCCAAGCAGATCAAGGATCACGCCAAAGGTTAAGCGCCCTAGCGCCTGCAACCATTCAGCGATAGAATCACCATAGAGAAGCTAGCCGTAGCTTCTCTTCCGCTTAACTGCAACCGCGCGCCTGTAGCTCAGATGGATAGAGCATTAGCCTCCGGAGCTAAGGGTCGGGGGTTCGAACCCCTCCAGGCGCGCCA
>Ga0137403_10001892_pt1 | contig 26060 bp, 14 predicted proteins | sample CZOMad2_1_16fung_FD_122057 | JGI IMG/M metagenome (GOLD analysis project Ga0137403, IMG submission 122057) | Vadose zone soil fungal communities from Angelo Coast Range Reserve, California, USA - CZOMad2_1_16fungal (Hybrid Assembly) | ecosystem: Environmental > Terrestrial > Soil > Vadose zone... | reverse complement strand
GGAGTTGTCAACTTCTTCGCCTTCGATCCGCGGGATCCCAAGACCATGTACGCGCACGCTACGGGACTTTGGCGCAGCACCGACAGCGGGAAGAACTGGAGTCTTGTTTATCCGCCCGCTGCCACAGTTCAGGGCGTGAAGATGAATTCCGATCACGCCGATGAAGCTATTCTCGCGCAACCAGATCCACTGGGCGTGATTCTGGCCATGGCGATCGACCCGATGGACTCGCACGTTCTTTATGTCGCTGCGGGTCCAGCGCCACCGAGGTCCGCTGCTGGCCCTGCCCCTCGTCCCGAAGAAAAACTGGGATTGTTCGTTTCCCGCAACTCCGGGCAAAGCTGGCAGAGGCAAGCAGATTTGCAGGGAGCTGTGCGACGCATTTGGGTGGATCCGCACTCACCCGCGGACGCAAGAGTTCTGTACGTGGCGGGCCTGAAGTCTGTGGCAGTTGTGAACGGCACCAGCGTTCGCGATTTGCCACTGCCCGCTCCCGCAACGGATGTCTCGCTGGGGTTTGGATCCACGGAGAAGCCCATCATATATATGACATCCGAGAAGGGTGTTTTCGTTTCTCAAGATGGAGGCGCCAATTGGCACAGGTCTGCGCTTCCCGGAAATGGGGGCAAAGTCCGTGCGATAGCGACCAGCTTGCATCATCCTGAGACCGCGTACGCCTCCTACAGTCGCCTCGCGCTCGGCGGAAAGACCTGGCTCGGCGTCGCGAAGACAGTCAACTTCGGAGCCGATTGGCGGTTAGTGTGGAAGGAATCGACGGGCGCCGCCGCGAACGTCCGCGATAACTGGATAACGGAGCGCTTCGGTCCTGGTTGGGGAGAAAATCCCTTGAACCTTACTGTCGCCGAGCAAGATCAGAATTTGAGCATCGGCACCGACCTTGGCAGAACGATGCGCACGACCGACGGCGGCGACACTTGGGCTGGCCTCTATTCGCGCAAGGTTGATTCCGCGGGATGGACGACCGTCGGCCTAGACGTGACCACAACTTACGGCGTCCACTTCGATCCCTTCGATCCGAAGCGGATGTTTATCACCTATACCGATATCGGCTTGTTCCGTAGCGAAGATGGCGGCGCCTCCTGGACTAGTTCCACGACCGGAGTTCCCCGCGAATGGATGAACACGACTTACTGGCTCGTGTTCGATCCGAAAGTGAAGGGCCGCATGTGGAGCGTGAACAGCTCCACGCATGATCTGCCGCGCCCGAAGATGTGGCGGCATACATCGGTCTCGGCCTATAAGGGCGGCGTTACCCGCAGCGAAGACGGTGGGAAAACCTGGACCAAGTCGAATGCCGGTATGGATCCAACAGCGGCGACGCACATCCTACTCGATCCAACCAGCCCGGTTGGTGCCCGCGTGCTGTATGTCACCGGATTTGGCCGCGGGGTTTACAAAAGCGCCGATAGCGGCCGCACCTGGAAGTTGAAGAACAATGGGATCACTCAAAAAGAGCCCTTCGCATGGAGACTGGCGCACAGTTCGAATGGAACACTGTATTTGGTGCTTGTCCGCCGTTCGGAGGATGGCAGCATCGGAAACGATGGTGACGGCGCTCTCTACCGCTCCACGGATCGCGCGGAACACTGGCAGCGCGTCACGCTCCCTGACGGTGTAAACGGGCCGAACGGCTTGGCCGTCGATCCCGAGTCTCCGGATCGCCTATACCTCTCGGCATGGGCTCGAGCCACTGGGCAACACGGCGACGGCGGAGGGATTTACCTTTCCGAAGATGCGGGCAGGACTTGGCAAGTTGCTTTCGACAAAGATCGTCATATTTATGACGTAACCATCGACCCGGCCGATGCCAACGTCATTTACGCTACGGGTTTTGAATCTTCAGTCTGGAGGTCCGCGGACCGTGGCCGCCATTGGTCGCGTATCGCCGGGTTCAATTTCAAGATGGCGCACCGCGTAATCCCCGATCCGCTCGAGCGCAATGAAATTTACGTCACGACCTTTGGGGGCAGCGTCTGGCACGGTTTCATCAACGGAAATGAGCAGCCTTTGGACATTGCCACTCCAGCGTTGGAGCAAGGGCAGTAAAGGTGTTCAGGAGATAAAGTGATGAATCGCCGGCAGTGGCTCTACGGAGCGGGGTTGATGGCGGGGACCGGTCCGCTCGGCGTCGCTGTATCAACGCAAGAGAAAACCAACGCAAACCAGCCCGAGCCTCTCGACCTTTCCCAGTACGAGCCGAAGAGCATGCTGCAGGTGCAGGAATCGTACGTGGCGCGCTCCAGATTTCCGCTTATCGACTTTCACACTCATATTTCCGGATCGACAAAATCCGACCGCGGCGTAGAACTATCTCCTGACCGGGAATACTTTGGTACGCCCGAAGAATTGCTCGCCGTTATGGATCGCAAGAATATCCGCGCCATGGTCAACCTTACCGGCGGATACGATCAAGGCCTCGCCGAAGCGGTGGCCAAGTATGATCGCGCTCATCCCAGCCGCTTTTACACCTTCACTGAGCCGAGCTACTCACGATTCAAGGAGCCAGATTATGGCAGCGTTCAAGAACAGGCAATCGAGCAAGCGCATCGCGATGGTGCGCGGGGCTTAAAGATTCTCAAGACACTCGGTCTGTACCTTCGCGAAAACATCACATCGGGGACGCTCGTGAAGATTGACGATCCCAGGTTCGACCCGATGTGGGATGCTTGCGGCCAACTAAATCTTCCGGTGGCGATACATGTTTCCGATCCGCTGGCATTCTTCACTCCGACCGACCGTTTTAATGAGCGTTACGAGGAACTGAACAACCATCCCGATTGGTCCTTCTACGGCGGCGATTTTCCCAGCAATGCCGAACTGCTTGAAGCGCGGAACCGCGTCATAGCTCGGCACTCAAGGACTTCCTTCGTTGTTCTTCACGCTGGGAATTTCGCGGAAAATTTGCAGAACGTATCGGAAAGCCTCGATCGCTTCCCGAACATGCACGTCGACATGGCGGCGCGCATTGGAGAGTTGGGACGTCAGCCCAGAACCGCGCGCAAGTTCTTCGACAAATATCAGGATCGTATCCTTTTCGCGACGGACGCAACGCCTCATGGTGACGAATACCCTCAGCAGGTGTTCAACGACAAGCTCTACGAAATCTATTTTCGTTTCCTTGAGACGGAAGATGAATATTTTGACTATGCTCCGGCGAAAATTCCGCCGCAGGGTCGCTGGAAAATTTACGGGATCAACCTGCCAGACGCCGTTCTAAGCAAGGTTTACTACGAGAACGCCGCGAGGCTTTTGCGGATCTGAATGCGGACTCACTTCCATCTTCTTGCTCTCCTGGCGCTGGCAATCGCGGCGCCTGCGCAGGTGCACGTATGGCAGGGAACACTAACTCTGCCCACCTACGAAGAGGGGACGCCCGACCCCAATCCACCGTTCGATCAGTACACCAGCAACCGCTTCAACTATCCGTATACCTTGCGCGACAATCTTACGGATCGCCGCGTCGATCACAACTGGCGGGCGATTTATCTGGAGAATGAGTACCTGAAGTGCTCTGTTCTCCCCGATGTTGGCGGGCATCTTTACACTTGCATTGACAAGATTTCCGGCCAATCGATGTTTTACGCCAATCCTTCCATCAAGAAGGCCAACATCGGTTACCGCGGCGCCTGGGCGGCGTTCGGCATTGAATTCAATTTCCCTGTCTCTCACAACTGGGTCAGCATGTCACCCGTCAGTTTCGCGTTTCACACAAACAGGGACGGCAGCGCATCGGCAATCGTGGGGAGTGTGGATCGCGTCTACGGCATGGAATGGACCGTCGAATTAGTTCTTCGTCCTAGGTCGACGCTACTGGAAGAGCGGGTCACACTGAGCAACCGCAGCGATTTTCGCCATAGATTCTATTGGTGGAACAACGCTGGCGTGGCGGTCTCGGACGATTCGCGCATCGTCTATCCCATGCGTTATGCGGCCAGCCACGGTTTTACCGAAGTGCAGCCGTGGCCGGTAGATGCTGATGGCGTCGACTTGAGCGTGATCCACAATCACACCCACGGCGCAGTTTCGCTCTTCGCCCATGGCAGCCGCGAAGACTTTATGGGTGTGTGGCATCCTGCCACCCGAACTGGCACTCTACACTTTGCCGAATACGAGCAGGTTCCAGCCAAGAAAATCTGGTCATGGGGCGTGGACGCTGAGGGTTTGGACTGGCGGAAAGCTCTCTCGGATGACAACAGCGCATACGTCGAAATTCAGGGCGGTTTGTTCCGCAATCAGGAAACCTACGCTTTTCTTGAACCGCGGCAATCCATCCACTTTTCCGAATACTGGATGCCAGCGCGGGAGATCAGCGGTATCTCCCGCGCGAATCTCGCAGGCGTGCTGGGGCTTGTCCGGCAGGCCAACACTCTCGTTGCCGGATTCAACGCAAACCAGGCAATACCTCGTGCCAAAATTTCAATTCTGAACGGAAAGAAAAGCCTGTTTAGCCAGACGGCCGATCTCACACCCGAGCATGCTTGGACCAACGAGCTTCCCCTAACTGACCCAGAAGCAAAATACACACTCGAAATTCGCGACGCAGGCGGAGCAACACTGATACGCCAAACAGAAGGCGAATACAATTGGACTCCCGAATCCGAGATCCACATCGGCTCCCAACATTCCTATCGCATACCAGACCCGGATCAGAGAAGCTACGACGATTGGTTGCAGCTCGGGAACGACGAGGAACTGAACGGAAAACTTCTTCTCGCCCTGGATACCTACAAAGAGGCCCTGCGCAGATTTCCCAGCGGCTTTGCCGTCTCAAAAGCAGCCGGACGTCTGGCGGCAAGCCTTCTCCGATTTGAGGAGGCAAAGGAGTTTCTAGAGTCCCCGCATACCCGCGATACTTCTGATCCGGAAATCTCGTATTACCTCGGCATTGCCTACGACGCCCTGGGCGACAACCGAAATGCGCAGACCGCGTACGAGGAGGCGCAGCGAGTTGGTTCTCTCAGCGCAGCGGCGTCGCTACGACTGGGAGAGTTGCTGGGGCGGGAGGGGATGCTGGATGAGTCGGAACGCCACTTAAGCGAAGCCGTTCGCGCCGCTCCCAAAGATCCGCGTGCGCTAGAAGAGTTGGTTGCCATCACGATGGCAAGACGCAAAGTACAAGAAGGAAAGATTCTTGCCCAGCAAGGCGTTCGACGGTTCCCGCTCAGCTACCTTCTTCAGGAAGAACTCGCGATCCCCAGTGTCGCGCAGCTAGCCAATGACTCCATTCGCGTGTTGAGTCTCGCTGCCCAATATATGCGCCTCGGACTCTACCAGCGAGCCTTGAACGTGCTCTCTCGAGACTATCCCAGGGCGCAGCCCGATCAAAGTGAACCTGGGATCCTGCCGCCCAGCCAGTATCCGATCATCGCCTATTTCCGCGGCTATTGCCGCGAGAAGCTCGGGCAATCCCCCGCTGCCGAATATGCGACCGCATCCAAGCTGCCTACGTCGTACGTCTTCCCGAGCACCGCTGAGGAGCTTACCGTCCTCACCTCTGCGCTGCGTACCAACCCTGACGACGCGTCGGCGCACTATCTGCTCGGCACTCTTTATTTCTCACGTGGATTGACCGACTCTGCACTGACACAATGGGCGCAGGCTCGCAAGTTGAATTCCGCAATTCGAGTGCTCGGTACAAGCGTGGGGCTAACCCTCCTTCATGAAAAAGATGACCTTGAGCATGCGCTCGCGGCATTTCGGGACAGTCTCAGCAGCGATTCTACGAACATCATGACTTATGTGGGCACGGACCAGACTCTTAGCCTCTTGGGCAAGGATCCTAGCGATCGAGTTCACGTTTTGGAACGATACCCCGATCTCATCGGAGCACCCCCCGGATTGATCTTCGAACTCATCCTCAACCTGTCAGAAGCCGGGAACTACGAGCGGGCGAGTGGGTTGTTCAGGAATCGATACTTTCCGCGTGAGGAAGGCGGAACCAACGTTCGTCAGGTTTGGGTTGAGGTCCAATTGCAAAACGTGCTCGCCTTGGCCACGGCAGGAAATTGTGTCGATGCGCTAACAAAGGCGGCGCACCTCGGTGATCAAGTACCCGAAATTCCCTTCACACATGACGGCCTCGACCCCATTCTCAAATCCGCGCGAACAACCTATCTTCTGGCCACTGTGGACACAACTTGCGGAAAGTCCGAAAGCGCCAGATCCAGGCTTCAACTCGCCGCCGCCGCATCCGCCCCAGATCAGATTCTTTGGGCGTGGCTGGCCGCTCAGAAGCTCTCTGCCTTTGATGAATCGCAGTGGCAAAAGCGGTTGCAGTCCGCTCTAATCCAGGCAGAGAGTCGCACCGAGACCAGCGCCTACCCAAGTTGGTGGCATTACACCGCCGGCACACTTCAGGCGGCGCTCGGAAAAAGCAAGGAAGCCCAGCAAAGTTTTCAGAAAGCATTGCTGCTTCCGGATCGCATGATGGCCTACCACTTCACGCGCCTTGCTCGCTCGCAGGCTGAGCCATGACGGAAACACCAGAAACCATTTGCGAGGAAATAAAGGTTCAAAACCAACAGGACCTTGGCCATGCAAATTAAGATTCTTGCCGACAAATTATCCATGGGCCAAGCGGCCGCTGAACACGCTGCGCGATCTCTCCGGCAGGTCCTCGCTGATGAAGGAGAAGCCCGCATTGTTGCGGCCACGGGAGCTTCCCAATTCGAATTTCTCGAAGCGTTAACCGGTGCTCCCGGCATCGACTGGCGCCGGGTTGAGGTTTTTCACCTCGATGAATATGTTGGCCTATCAATTACCCACCCGGCAAGCTTTCGCAAATATCTCTTCGAGCGCTTGATTCACAAAGCTGGAATTACTAAATATCATCTTCTGGACGGAGATACCGACCCCCAAGCAGTTGTCAGAGAAGTGGGCCGGGAGCTTAGGTCAAAGCCCGTCGATCTCGCTTTCGCCGGTATCGGAGAGAATGGCCACCTTGCATTCAACGACCCTCCAGCCGATTTCCAGACCGACGAGCCGTACCTGGTCGTCGAACTCGACGATGTCTGCCGTCAGCAGCAAGTAAATGAAGGATGGTTTTCGAACCTCGCCGACGTGCCGGAAAAAGCCATCTCCATGTCGGTGCGCCAGATCCTGCGGGCTAAGGAGATCATCGTAGCCGCGCCGGATCGCCGGAAGTCCCAAGCGGTAAAGTCATGCCTGGAGGGCGAAATTAGCCCCATGGCGCCGGCTTCTATCCTTCGCAATCATCCCAATGTCACGATTTATCTCGACACAGATTCGGCTTCCCTCTTGAACGGTGGAGCGGTATCAAAATCGTAAGGTGCAACCACCGTGCCTTCCTTCTCTTAACCTCCAGTTTGCGAATGCTCGTCCTATCGGAAATTTACTGGGTTAGTGCCGCTAGGAAAGATTCTCGTGCTACTGCTCGTTCGCGACACTTGTGAAACGCAAGCGTGACTGGTGCGTCCAATATGGCTCGTTGTAGTTCGAGCCATGGCGCGTCCGGTTCCAGAAAGGAGAGACTCGGTCCAACTAGTGAATGTAGGCCCCGCCCGGTAACAGATATTGGATGGGCCACAGTTCGCGCCGCTCGAGCACAAGATCGGACCATTGAGTGACTTCGGTCCCGGGTTGAGGAGAAAGTTTGACCGACGGCAGCGTTTCAGCGATCGCATTTGCCAATGGAACGCCGTCGCCATCGCTTGCTACAGAAAATTTGCTTGCGTGCAGTTGCTCCCGGGAAAACCGCGCCGCGATTTCCGCATCCTCGATCATCTGCAAGAAATAAGGTCTGCCGGTCAAGAGCGAGTTATAAACGTAGTCCGCGAGCACACTGGACAAAGGGTTCACATATGCGCGATCAAAATCGAGTTGCGCCAAGGATGGATCGTCTTCTGACACAGCCTTATACGGCATTCGCGTCTCACCCAGCCCCCGAAAATCAAACGTGACCATGTCAAACCCTGCGTCCAATTGTTTCGCAACTTGAGGCCAATCACCGGCACTTGCTTTGCCATCTTTGCTGAACCACAGCATCCAATGACGGCCCTCGTTTCTCGCACGATAGATGTGCAGAAGAGGCATGACGAGGTCGCCGCTATAGCGAAGAACATACCGATCGATCGTTACGTCCTCGAATTCCGAGCTGCCAGTTTTATCCCAGGCGATCTGCTTTTCCTCCGGAACCACTCCAGCGTATTTCACCGTTTTCCACGTAGCGGCGCCGGCATAGTCTTTCCCATAGTAGAGCTGCCGGAGAGATTGAACTGGCTGACCCTTATGCTCCATGTAATAGTCCCGAATCTCATCCAAAAGTGGCTTGGCATCTTCGAAGTCCACCATCACCTGGCCCGTTCGAGTGCACTGCAAAACCTTTTCGTCCAGCTCCTTCACCGCGGCCAACGAGTGTCTCGCCGGTAGCTGATTGAGGTGGTCAAGAAACTCGAATGCCGCTTCCTGATTTTCATCTGAGTATTGATGAGTGTGATAGCCCTCGGTCATCCCGATGCGATCGGCATGACCAAAACGGCGATAGAGTTTCGCCACCTCGCCGAAGGTCTTGTGCGTACCCTCAATTGGGAAAAAATCGAGCACCGCGGCAGCAAGAAAAACCGGACGCGGATACATCAGCAGCAGGAGTCCGGGATGGTCTACGCCATTCGAGATCATGCCATATAAATCCTGTTCGGGATCGCTGTCTGGGTCCTTGAAAATGCGGTTGTAGATCCGCATCGGCAATGCAGTGAGATAACAAGAAGGAGCCGCCACCTTGATCCGGGGCTCAAGAGCTGCAATATGAATCGCTTGGAATCCGCCGCCGCTGCTGCCCGTGATGTTGATGCGTGCGGGATCGACCTCCGGGCGCGTGAGCAAGTAGTCGAAGGCGCGCAAGCCGTCCCAAATCTCCCAGCGCGCCAAGTTGGTCCCAGCCAGATACGCCATGTTTCCCAACACAGCATGTTCCGCACAGATTCGGTTGTAACGGCTTTTGCCGGCCTTCGCGTCCCAGAACTGGCTGCGCTCTCCTTGTCCGACTGGATCCCAACTTAGGACCACATAGCCCCGCTGGACCAGCCTTTGACAAAGAGCCTGATAGTAATCCTTCCCGTTTGCCGCGTGTCCTGCCGGAACCAGAATGGCAGGATGCTGCTTCCCCCGAGTGCCCGGCTCGTTTGCGCTCGGCACATACAAGAGCGCGGTCACGTACACGCCAGGCAGACTCTCGAAAATCACTTTTTCAATGTGAAACCCATCCATTGGAATGCTTCCAGTGACGCGCGGGCGCAGAGGCGTCCTTCTATCGGGCAGTCCGCCCAGCATAGTTAGGAGTTTCTTTCGCACTTCGCCTTGAATGCGGAGCAGGTCTTGTTCGGTGCGGATCGCGCTCCAGACTTTCTGCCGCTCCTCGTCCTGGCGCCACGCTAATTCTGTTTGATATCGGAGATAAGGAGTTATCCGCGGACCGCTCGGCTGGGCTGGCAGTACAACAAATGCTTCAGTCGGAGGCGCAGCTGCGCCAGACGCACCCGATTCAACTCCCGCCAGCAGAGCGAAAGTAAAAAAAATCTTCCTAATGGCCAATCTCGCCGCCTTATTTCAGCTAGGCTTCGAAAAGCCTATTGGTTCACTCCGCTGGCAAGAAATCCGCCGTCTACAGGCAGAATCGTGCCGGTGACAAAGCTGGCTGCGTCGGAAGCCAGAAAGATTGCTGCCCCAACCAACTCTTCTCGCTCACCGAAGCGCTTCGCAGGTGTGCGCATCAAAAACTCTCTACCGCGCGCTGTTCCATCCAGAAGTTTTTCGTTGAGAGCAGTCCGGAATACGCCGGGCATAATAGCGTTGACGCAAACCCCATAGCCCGCCCATTCGATCGCCATCGTGCGAGTCAAGGAAGCCAACCCGGATTTGCTCGCGCCATAAGCCGCCACTTCGTGGAGCCCCACGAAAGACGCAAGAGAGGCGATGTGGATGATTCGCCCGTAGCCACGCTCCACCATATGGCGGCCAAAGACCTGTCCCGCACGCAGGGCTCCAGTCAAGTTGGTCTCCATGATTTCGTTCCACTCACTCTCCGGGACGTCCAGAACAGGAGTGCGCTTCGTCCTGCCAGCCGCATTGACTAAAATATCGACCTTGCCTAATTCCGCCACCGCTCTCGCAAGACAACGTTCCAGAGACGAGCGGTCTGTGACGTCGGAACAAATGCGAAGTGAGCGTCTTCCGAAGCCCTCAATTTTCTGTGCGGCCGAGTCCACCATGTCGGACCGCCGCGAAGTCGGGATGACGTCGGCGCCAGCCTGCGCAAGCCCGCAAGCCACTGCTTCCCCAATGCCAGAGGTCCCGCCGATGACCACCGCGACTTTGCCGTCTAACTGAAGAGGTTTATAGCTCACCGACTTCTCCCAATGATTTTGCTGCCGATTGATTTGACTTCGACGACTGCCTGCCCCGCCGCGTCCGCTTCGCGGTCCAGGACGAACATCGCGAAAGAAGTCACAGGACACTGGCTTGAAAGGGTAGCGACGCGAGCGGAGCGGGATTTGCTGGGGCCCGGCGAACACTCTCCCGGCGAATCAGTTCGGTCGGCATCACAAGTTGTTGCGGAGGAATCTCGGGTTCGTGAATTCTCCGCAACGTAAATTCTGCCAGATGCTCGCCTAGCTCCTTCGGAAACTCGCGTACGGTCGTCAGCCCCGGATGCAAGACCTCGCCAATGGTGTCGTTGAATCCCGCAACGCTAATATCATCGGGAATTCGGATTCCCGATTCCTGCAGCGCCTGGTAGACGCCGGAAGCGGCTTGATCAGTACCGACAAAAAGCGCCGTCGGTTTTTCGCCGCTGGCCAGCAGAGACTTTACCGCGAGGTACCCGAGTTCGCGATCTTCAGAGCTGATTTCACTGAAGCGTGGCTCCAGATCCGCCTCCTTCATTGCCTGACGATATCCAGCCGCGCAACGTGCGAACCACGGAAGACGCTGATTCCCGATATACCAGATATTGCGATGACCTTGCGCAACAAGATACCGCGTAATTTCAGTAGATCCGCGGACATCATCCGTGAACACACAATCGTACTGTTCCTGCCGCCACTCCCCGACAATATTGTTTCCAACCACAGAAAATGGAATTCGTTTTTCGCCAAGCGCTGAGAGAATGCTGACAGAGTGCGTGCCGCTCAAGATAACGCCCGCCGGTCGATTGGATCGCGTCAGTGCTTCGGGCAAACGAATGCTTCCTAGTGGAGCGTTCAGGTCACTGCGAAAAGAAATGAACTGCAAGTCCCACTCATTCCTTCCGCAGTATGCCTCCGCGCCCAACAAGACTCTAGATTGGAACTCATTCACGGTGTCGCGGTTTCCAAGGATGAAAATAATCGTGCGATTTTTTCGCCCGCCGGACAAATCTACACCGAGTTTCCGCGCCGCAGCCAGAACGGTCGCCTGAACGGACGGCGCAACCTGCGAACTGCCTATAGCAACACGCGATACAGCATCTACGCTGACCTTGGCGAGCCGTGCGACGTCAGCAAACCGTTGCGTCTCTTTCGAGTCCGACGGCAAATTAGGCCTTCCGTCAAGCTTGCGGACCGCGCCGCCGTGCGATCTTACCGCCATCCCCTCCGAGCACAGCGCATCCAGGTCGCCCCGTGCCGTGACCGCCGAAACGGTAAACCGTTCGACCAACTCGCGCACCGTGATCTGTCCTTTTTGATCTATCAGATCCAGGATCTTGCGGCGCCGCTGCTCCGCTAAGAGGCGCGAGTCTTTCATGCTTGGTCCAGACCTTTCTGCTCGGCACCGGGGCCTTCACGAGCCGACTATTCTCTGTATATCCCATCCCGGCAAAAAAAAGAAATAGAAGATGAAGGAAACGAGGCTGCTAAAACTAGACCAGTGAAAAGATCGCTATCGCCCGTAAATCCATAGTATCAAAGAGCGTTACTGTGGTAAACTCGATTGCTTTCGTATGCCTGCGTTTACTTACGATCCCCAGAGCGAAGATCGTCAGGTTTGGACCCCACTTCATGGGGGAGGCTTACGGTTATGAGACGCCGGGACTTCATGTCAGGCCTGGCAGCCTCTACGCTCCTGACACCCCTGAAAGTGCGTGCGCAGGACCCGGGGCGAAGACCGCGCCTGCTGATCTCCCACACCGATCCTTTTACGGGCTTGGACCTATTGCAAGCCAGATACGCGCGCGGTATTCGTCCTTCTGAAGACATGGAAGGATGGGCTCTCTCCTGGCTTTTGACCGGCAAGGACTTTTTCGCCGACCAAGCATTGGCCGGGATGCAAAACGGCCACATCGCTAAGGGAGGAAAGCCATCCCACTCTTGGCTTGAATATGCACGCTGGTCTCTGGCATTCGACTGGCTTCTGGGCTACCCCGGATTTGATCGAGTATTACAGAACCGCATCGCCCACGAACTCACGGATGGGGCGGCGGCAATGTTGTCGAGCCCCGACTTCGCCGATCCGGGGCAGCTTTCTTATCACAACTACGATGTGCGTTACCTGTCTCTGCCCTCCTTCGTTGCCGCCGCTCTCGAAGGTCACTCGGCCTGCGGCGAACGCTGCAACTCCTGGCGCCCGAAATTGACCAAAGGCTTCGCGAACATTCTGGAGACAACGGAGTTAGTCACTCCCGACGGCAGCTATCACGAATCCATGGATTACATGCGCATTACGTGGGCCTGTCTCATATTGCTTGCCGAACTGCAACGAACAACAAGCGGCGTGGATCCTGCGCACCATTATTCAGTGTTTCGAAACATTGGAAATACCTATCTTTACAAACTGCTTCCCGATGGCACACCGTCACGCGAAGGCGATAACGAATATCCTATTCTCGATGGCCGTGACACGGCTCTGCTCGGCTATGCGGTCAATCGCTTCAAGGATCCTTACGCCGCCTGGCTTTTACGCAAGAGCGGCTTTTTCTCGAAACAATGGGTGATTCCGGTGCTCGAATTTCTCTGGGACGACCCGGAGGTCATTCCGCGAGATCCAGCTCTTGCGAGTGAGCTAGAGTTGCCACGACAGCGTTACTTCTCGGGCGTAGGACATCTAGTAATACGGGATGGCTGGAAGCCTGAGTGTACCTGGATCGAATTCGATTGTGGGCCTTACTTCTCCAAGCATCAGCACCTCGATCAGAACCAACTTGTTCTCTACCATGGCGGCTATCTGGCGATTGATAGTGGTGCCGACTACACGGATACGGAGAGCCCGCATTACCTGAACTACTATCGCCGAACGGTCGCCCACAATTCCGTTCTGGTCTACGACCCGGAGGAAAAGTTTTTTTGGTCGAGTAATCTGTTGCCCGCCGCCAACGACGGCGGCCAGCGCATGGACTCGTCGCGTTACTGGAACACTGTGCGCAACCAGGAAGACTTCCGCAACACCCGAGATCTCTGGAATCTCGGCTCTATGCGCGTTGTGGACTTTGTGCCCGGGCAATACCACTACGCCTTGGGTGATGCCAGCGACGCCTACTCGCGCAAGAAGCTGAAGACGTTCACCCGCGAAATTGTGTACTTGCCCGAGCAAAACTTGCTCTTCGTTTTTGACCGGGTAGTCAGTGCCCATCCCTCTTTCAGGAAGGCGTGGCTCCTTCATGGCGTAAATCCGCCAGCCGTTGGCCAGGACACAGGTCAAGAAAAAGCGAAAGACTTCCAGCAAGCCTCGACTTTCCGCTTCCGAGAGGGATCGGGAGAAGTGCTGGTGCATTCGCTTCTGCCACGCGAGCGCGTGGTCACACGACGCGGCGGCCCGGGCGCGGATTTCTATGCCCCTGGCGATGACCATGGCGGCCCCTGGGGCAGCGGCGAAAACTGGCCTCTTGAACCACCCGAAGGCGCGCCACTTCCGGAGGATCCCAAGGCCCGTCACATGTGGAAGACTTTCTGGGGCGAAGACTTTGATCACATCCTCAGCTCCAATCGTAAGAACGTGGTACCGGGTGGATGGCGGATCGAGGTCTCCCCGTCAATTCCCTCCGAGGAAGACCTCTTCCTTCACGTTTTCGAAATTGGAGACGTAGGGAAGACGGGCACCAAGAGAATGCAACTCGTTGAGGGATTCAACTTTGTAGGCGCTGCTTCGGAGCGCGGCCCCATTGTGCTCTTCGCCGCGGAGGGCACGGTCGCAAGTGCAGGTGAAGTGTCGCTTCCGAACCTGACTTGCGATGCGCTGATCGCATCGGGCCTACAGCCAGACGCGCTTTACGAGTTGAGTTTTTCCGGCCCGAACGTATCGTCGTCACCCGCACCGGTTCCGCCAGGCGTGTTAGTCGATACAGTTCGGTTGCGAGCTAACAACAAAGGTGTTCTATGGATGGAAATGCGTCATCTGAGTAATCTGCATCTTCGCATTGCGCGAATTTAGGTGTATTGAAGGGGATGTGAGAGATGCCGCGCCCTTGAACCGTAACAATTACCGCATGCGCCGGATAAAGAGCGAGTGGCGCTCGGACTTATAAAAGCCCAGGACATAGATCACAGGTTTGCTCTTGGACGAGTAAATGACCTGGCGAATCCGGAGCAAAGGATCTCCTTTGGGAACGCCAAGCAGCTGAGCAATTCGCCCCTCGGCCACGGTTGCGTCCACTTCCTCATCGGCATATGCGATTTCGACGTCGTAATCGTGTTCGAGTGTCGCGAACAGGGAGGTTCGCGCTAGTGGCGCATCGACGATTCCGGAAAATTCGTTAGCGGGAAGGTAGCAGGTCTCCAAGGCGAAGGGCTCACCGGCCGCATGGCGGACGCGCTCAATCTTCACCATGCGGCTGGCGGCGGGAAGGCCGAGGCGGGCCGCGACCTCCTGCTCATCTTCGGTAATTTTGTTCAGCACGATTTTGGACTGCGGCGCGAGGCCCCGACTCCCCATCTGCTCGGTATAGCTCATCAGCTTGTTGAAATGAATCTTGGGTGGCGCGACGAAAGTCCCGGCGCCGGGACGGCGTTCCACAACGCCCTCGCGTTCGAGGAGCGCCAGTGCGTGCCGGGCCGTCATCGGGCTAACGCCGTGAACTCGTGCCAATTCGCGCTCGGAATCGACCGGATCACCCGGTTTCATCTGGCGGCTCTGGATCTGCTTTAGGACGGACTGCTGGATACGTTCGTAGGCTCGCGTCCCGTTCTTGTGGTTGTTCCCTGCCATTTCGCCTCTCCTAACCATAGTAAACGTTAACCTTGCAGTTTGAGGACGACGCGTATCTGCTATATAGCGTAAGACGGACGAAAAGTAAAGGAGCCCATGAGCCGAGCCGTGCAAAGCGCAGATTTTGGCGGTGTTGTTTCTCGTTTTACGTATAAAACCCCGCGATTTTACTATGTAATTTCATAGGAAATGGCCGAGCACGCATTTTCTGTTTTCGGCGCATCGAAAAAAATACTTCGGAACTCCACTTTTTTTCTTGACCTCGCAGTTTTGTCTGCTATATAGCATTGAGTTGCGAAAGAGATAGCGGTTTCGCGTTACCCCAGGTTTGGTTCGCTAATTGTTTGCGCGGAGGTTCGGAAAATGAGGAAGCAATCTGTATTCGCAGTGACTTTGATCGTGTCCCTGGCTGCGGTGCTTTGTGCCACCGTAGTGCCGGCATTCGCGCAGGAAGTCACCGCAACCATCGTGGGAACAGTAACCGATCCCAGTGGCGCTGCCGTCGCGGGCGCGGCCGTAACCGCCAAGGATACGGACCGAGGTACGGTTTGGACCAGCACAACTAACGAAACGGGCAGCTTCAACGTTCCGCGCCTACCCGTAGGTACCTATGAAGTCAAGGTGACGGCCAGCGGCTTCCAAGCCGCCGCTCACACGCCCATCACCTTGGTACTCAACCAGACCGCCCGCTTGGACTTCCAGATGAGAGTGGGCCAGGCTTCGGAGACGGTTGAAGTTACGTCCATCGCGCCGACTCTGAAGACGGAAACGGTCGAGGTGGATACGATCATCAATGCGAGGACCAACGATAATCTGCCCTTGGCGACACGCAATCCTGTCCAGTTGACTTTGCTGGCGCCGGGTGCAGTCACGGTCGATACCGCCAGCTTGAACATGGGGTCCAATACCGCAGAAGGTGGAGGCCGGCCCTATATCAACGGAAACCGTGAGCAAGCCAACAATTTCCTGCTGGACGGCCTCGACGACAATCAAGTGTCAGAAAACAGGCTAGGTCTGACGCCCTCCCCGGATGCGATTGAGGAGTTCAATCTCATCACACAGAACGCGTCTGCAGAGTTCGGCAATTTCCAGGGTGGCATTGTCAACTCCACCATCAAATCGGGAACCAACCGTTTTCATGGCAACGTTTTCGAGTACTTCCGTAACGATATCTTCAACGCCAACCAATGGGAAAACGGTCACGGACCCCTCAAGCCAACGCCAAAGCTACGCTGGAACATGTTTGGCGGTACGTTCGGCGGACCAATCGTGAAGAACAGGTTGTTTTTCTTTGGCGACTTTCAGGGCGGACGTCTCGACCATCCCTCCACGGCGAGCCACAATCACGTCCTCACGGCAGCCGAGCGAGGCGGCGACTTCAGCTCACTGTTATCGTTACCTGCTCCGCCTAACGGTCCTGGTCCTGTGATTTTGATGAACCCGTGTGCAGCGGGTACGGGAATACCTGGTTCACCTTGTCAAATCACCGCAGCCCCCACCCCGTTCGTAGGCAACGTGATTCCGACGAACATGCTGGATCCTGCTTTTACAAAGCTGGTCTCTTCTCCGCTGTATCTCCCCGCCACGGACGTTGATTCTACCGGCTTCGGGTTAGCGGATAGCAAAACTGCTCAGAAGTTCAACTCCGATCAGTACGATATCAAGGTCGATTTTAACCTGTCAGACAAGGATCGCTTCTTCGGACGCTATTCCCACGGCAAGCAGAATGACCCGGCGACGGATACGTGGTCGTTGGCGGGGGACAGTACGAATGTTGCAAATCTAAAGAATAGCCTCGTCAATTGGACGCACACGTTCTCTCCCAATCTCGTGAACGAAGCGCGCCTCGGTTTCAACTGGATTGCCTTCGTCAACAACAACAATACGTTTAGCGGCCCCGCGGGCCAATTGGCGAGCGGCCTTGGCATCAACGGAGTGACTTCCAAAGGCCTTCCCCTGTTTGCGTTTAGCCTTGGGGGTACGATTACCCAGCCCGGTTGTGGCACATTGTCGTGTTTTGGCAAAACTGTCTCGCTGGAAAACTTTGCTTCTACGGTGATCCAGTTCAACGACAATCTTATTTTCACGCATGGAAGGCACGTCATCAAGACAGGGTTTCAGATGAACAAGTACCGAATCAATGTCTTCTATGCTGGAAATGGTGGTGAACTTGGACTACTGTCCTACCAGGGACAGTTCACGGCTCCCGGGAGTACTGGCGCCGCGGCCAATGCCGCTGCCGCCGCCGACTTCGCTCTTGGACTCCCGCAACTGGTTGGCCATGGTGTTACAGGTGGAGGAGGCGCATGGCATCAACTGGATGCTCTGTTTGCAGGCTATGTTCAGGACAACTGGCGACTGTCCAGCAACCTAACCTTGAACCTTGGGTTCCGTTACGAAGTTCGTACGCCTTGGTGGGAAAAGAACAATCGCCAAGTTAACGTGAATGCTCTGACCGGAGCTCTCGAATTCCCTGGAAATACTCCGGTAGTTGGGGTGGGGACCAACGGTTTCAGTCGCGGCCTCTACAATACGACCTACGGATTGCCCGACTTTGAGCCGCGCGTAGGCTTCGCGTGGACTCCTCTTGGACAAAAGACGGTAATTCGCGGCGCTTACACCATTTCATCGTACTTGGAAGGCACGGGAACCAACCTGCGTCTCACCCAGAACCCGCCTTTCACACCGCCTCAGGCGCAAGCAACCAATGCTGCTTCAGGTACTCCGTTCACAACCGAGGCGGGGCCAGGCGCCGGGACCGTGGCGGGACTCTCTTATCAAGGCGCAACGTTGCTTGCCTGGAACAAGACAGTGCAGCCATCCATGGCTCAACAATATAACTTGACCATCCAACATGAGTTAGCGAAGAGCACGACTCTGCAGATCGGTTACGTCGGCCAGCACGCGACTCACATGATGGTTCCCGAGTGGCTCAGTCAAGGCCAACTGACACCCTCCGGTACCGACACCTGCTACTTTACAGATCCTAATAAAGTCGTGCTTACCGCCGCTTGCGCCCATCCTTTCATTGGCGGTGAAAATGCGCCCGGAGTCCTCGGATCGGATCCTGCGGGTGGCAATCCGACCTTCGGTCCGAACGGACTTGGGAACGTTAAGTTGACCAATACCAATGGCAACATGAAGTACAACGCGCTGCAGGCAGTGTTGCAGACCCGCTACAGTCACGGATTGGAGACACAGGTTTCGTACACCTTCTCTAAGTGCATGACCGACAATAGCGGCTACTTCGGAACGTGGAGCCCGACGACGCAGACCACACCCGCGTCGCCTTACTTCCAAAACCTCTACAATAAGCGCGCCGATTGGGCGCAGTGCTACTCCGATTCGAAGCACGTCCTCAGTGCCTACGCCGTGTATGAGCTTCCCGTCGGGCGCGGCAAACAATTCGGTCAAGGCGTGCCTGCCGCGGTGAATGCGGTGGTGGGGAATTGGACGGTCAGCCCGATCATTTCCTGGCATACAGGATTTCCGCTGGCCCTTTACGGAAATGATGATTCCGGCACGGGTTCTCCGGGTGCTCGCCCGAACTGTAATGGGCCCGCACATTACCCGAAGACGGTGAGCAGTGCCGGGATTCAGTGGTACGATCCATCCTTCCTCTCGGCAGCGCCAGCATTCACCTTTGGGAACTGCCCGGCTCAAGGTCCGGTCATCGGCCCTGGATACGCAGATGTCGACTTGGGCATGCAGAAAAACTTCCCGATCCGGGAGAGCATGAAACTTCAGTTCCGTACCGATTTCATAAACCTCTTCAACCACGCGAATTTCGCACATCCGGGAGGCGACGGAAAAATCAATGCCACTCAAGATGCGCGTCAGCTCCAGTTCGCCTTGAAGTTCTACTTCTGACGACACTCAACCCGCCAGGAGGACGGGCGCTCCGGCGCCCGTCGTTCTTTCGTCTATCATTGACGTTATGCTTCGGTCCGTGAACTGGCATGCGGCTCTCTTGGTTACTCTCGCGAGTGCGGGATACAGCGCTCAGGCACCCAAGCCAACCGCACTGGCGACTCCCTCCTCCTCCGCGCAACGCGGAATCGCCCTTTCCGAGAGCGGCCATTGCCCGGACGCGCTGCCGCTCTTGAAGAAGTCTGCACGCCAGGTTACGGATAAGCCCTTAAAGCTCAAGGTTGGCCTCGCAACCGTGCGATGTGCCATGAGCCTCGACCAGCGGGGACCAGCCTTGGACGCCCTGGAATGGTTGAATCGCGAATTTCCGCACGATCCCGATGTGCTCTATGTTTCCACGCACGCGTATTCAGATCTTTCCACTCGCGAATCCGTGGCCCTTGCGCAGGCTGCGCCCGGTTCGTATCAGGCGCATGAACTGAATGCCGAAGCGCTCGAAATGCAGGGCAAGTGGGATCAGGCCGCCCAGGAGTATGAGCAGATCCTGAAACACAACCCAAGGCTGCCCGGCATTCACTTTCGCATTGGACGGCTCCTGCTCTCCAAACCAGATCCAGGTCCGAGCGTGCCGGATGAGGCCAGGAAAGAGTTCGAAGAAGAGCTAAAGATCGACCCCTCCAATGCGGGGGCAGAGTATGTGCTCGGAGAGCTTGCAAGCCAGACCCAGCAATGGGATGACGCAGTGCAGCACTTCTCTCGCGCGGCCAAGTTCGATCCTGGGTTCGGAGACGCGTTTCTGGGGCAGGGCGCGGCATTGATTTCGGCGAGAAAATTCGCCGACGCCATCAGGCCTCTGGAGACAGCCGTCAAAATCGAGCCCGGAAATCCCACGGCGCACTATAGCCTGGCCACTGCCTATAGCCGTGCCGGACGCAAGCCAGAAGCCGACAGAGAATTTGCCGTCCACAAACAGCTGACGCAAGACAAGGGTGAGGAACCGGCGATGCCTCCCACAACGCAGCCGGCGACGCCGCAGTAGAGCGAGCGATGGAGCGAAGTGGAAAAACCGCTTTCTGAATTCCTCAACCGGCGATTTTGGGCTTCGCGCCGCGATTTCCTTCGAGGCCTCGCGCAGAGTCTGGCAGTCGCCGGGCTTTCGCGCTGCGCGGCCGCAGTGCCGGCCCACGCTGATTCTCTTCCCAATACCGCAGCTCGCGCCATTCCGTTTGAGGAAGTTCCGCCAAACCAAAGCGGCATTACATGGGCGCACTCCAGCGGTAAATCCTCTTCCAAGTATCTGCCGGAGACGACGGGTGCCGGATGTGCATTCCTCGACTATGACAATGACGGCTGGATGGATATCTACCTCGTGAACAGCGGCAGGTGTGACTTCTTCGATCCTGCTCCGCCTCTGCGCAACGCCCTCTACCGTAACAATCGTGACGGAAGCTTTACCGATGTCACAGAAAAAGCGGGCGTCGCCGCCGGAGGCTACGGGCAAGGCGTAGCCGTGGGGGACTACGATGGGGATGGGTTTCCCGACCTCTACGTTACGCAGTACGGCCGCAGCATTCTCTACCACAACAACGGCGACGGTACCTTCACCGATGTTACCGAAAAGGCAGGCGTGGCTGCTCCCGGCTGGAGCTCGAGCGCGGTCTGGTTTGATTACGACAACGACGGGAAGCTCGATCTGTTTGTCTGCCAATTCGTGCAGTTCTCTAAAGCCAAACACAAGGATTGCGGAACCGGCGAGGATGGCAAACACGGATACTGCATACCTCATCTCTACCAGCCCACGACGAGCTGGCTGTTCCACAACAACGGAGATGGCACCTTCACGGATGTGAGCAAGACCTCGGGGATTGCTAGTCATCTCGGGAAAGCCTGGGGCGCGGTGGCTACCGACCTGGATAACGACGGTCGTATGGATCTGTTTGTGGCCAACGACACCGTCGCTAACTTTCTCTTCATGAACCGCGACGGAGGCCGCTTCGAGGAAATTGGATCCCAGGCAGGAGTTGCCTATAGTGCGGAAGGCCGCCCGCGATCGGGAATGGGAGTCGATGCAGCAGATTTCAACGAAGACGGTTGGCCGGACTTGTTCGTCGCCAACATTGATCGCGAAATGTATTCGCTCTACCAGAACAACCACGACGAAACCTTCGACGACCAGGCGGGAATCACTGGAATTGCAGCTGCGACCCGCCTGATGAGCGGGTGGGGCTTGAAATTCTTCGACTACGACAATGACGGCAACCTCGATCTGTTTCTTGCTAACGGGAACCCGGACGACCTGATCGAGTCCATTCATAGCCAGGTGAAATACCGTGAGCCGCTTCTGCTTTTCCACAATACAGGCAAAGGATTCCAAAATGTCAGCGACCAAAGTGGGCCGGTTTTTGTCAAGTCTCTTTCCGCTCGTGGAATGGCAATTGGGGACTTCGACAATGACGGCGCCGTGGATGTCCTGATCGCAGTCAATGACGCCGCGCCCGTTCTGCTTCGCAACCGTGCCGCCACTGGAAATCACTGGCTTGGAGTCCGACTTGTGGGCAAGAAATGCAATCGTGATGCGGTGGGCGCCCGCATCACGTATCAAGCTGGGGATCTCAAGCGGAGCCGGATCAAAGTCGGAGGAGGGAGCTATCTCTCCTCGCACGATCCGCGAATCGTGCTAGGCGTTGGTACCAGGCCGAAGATCGACTGGCTCGAGGTGAAATGGCCAAAGCCCAGCGCCACAGTGCAACGGTTCACCGATGTCCCGATTGACCGATACATCTCCATTGTCGAAGACGAGGCCAAATGGAAATAAGACCTCTGGACGTGTTGAATTCCTTCGAATAGCCTCCGCGCTTGCGGGGAACTGCCGACCGGACACTCGGCGCCGATCGTTGGGTCTCTGTGCGGTCCAGTCTCTTAGAGAAGTACTTTTGACCCTACAACGGCTTAAGCAATTTCTCTGCATCAAGGCGATGACGTGCAATTTCCACAGCTTACAGTCGTCGCACGGCGCCAAACTCATCCGATGTGACCTCATTTGGCGACTTCCGGACACTGCCCAGGTCGCTAAATCGAGACGGTCGCCTAGGCCAGCCGGATTCGCTCCAGCGGAGGATCTGGCAATGGAGTGGCGGAAATCCTTGCAACAATCAGGCAAACTCTCCTGCAGTTTATTCGTCCCGGGGCTTCGAACGCTCCTATTGTTCCAAATCGATAGTATTGAGTGAAAACGCTTTTCGGCATCCTCTCCTTACCCGGACTCCATCAGCCGCATCCACGGTTACAATTGCCAGAGGAGCGTAGTAGTGCGTAATGCCGTGCGGCGGCAAAGCAACGGGAATGATATTTCCTTGCGAATCCGTCTCCGGATTCCCCTGCGCATCGGTCACCTTGGGCCACTCCACGTCGCCGGTCGCAGTTCTCGCCGGAATCAGCCAATAGTCACCAGTAAGATATTGATTCACCGGTGGATTAGGCGGAGCCGAGCCCGCAGGCACAGGGTCCCCCGGCTGAAAACGTATCTGCACTCCGTCCTCCAGCGTAAGCCAAACGTCTTCTTGCACAATGCGGCGTTGTCGGTGTCCAGCGTTAACCCGCCTTCCGCCGGGTCGCCATTTGTCTGATCCCAGCGTCGCAGTAGCGGATGCAGAGTGTGGTCGCTTCCTAAAAACGCGTCGGGTGTACCGTTCAGCGCAACTGTCATCGTCGTCGAATCGATAAACTGCACCGGCAGCAAGTTCCCCGACAGATTCGACAGAATCGAGCGGTCATCCTGAACCTCAACCAGGTTTCCTTCCACAAGGCCAAAGCGATCGTCGCGCCCCAGACTCTCAACCACGACTTTCGTCGTGCCGCCACCCCTGGCGATGGGATAAATTACAGATCCATTCTCTCGAGACCACTTAAACGTCGCCGAAGTCCCTGCCACAGTTCCGGCCGTGCCTCCGGGATTGATTTCAACGCGATAGAGCTGGTTCTCCGGCCCGTTATAGCTGGCGTTCGGATTAATGATGCAAGGATCCGTGGATTTCGAGGTCTGTTTCGCCATCGCTTGTAGCCAGCCGCGGGATGCTAGCCGGGTCGGTGTTGCACACATCGGTTGCCCGTCCTGCTCCGTCGCTGGCTGCCACTTCACTTGCCACACCAGCTTCGCCCGCGCGGCCGTGTCCGGTCCACCCAGTGCCACTTCGCGGATGCTGTCATCCTCCGCATACGTAATCGCGCGTTCCCAAACATCCAGATAGATCTGCAGATCTTCCCCGACGGGTAGCGGTAAAGGGCGATTCGGGTTCGACTTCGTCGAATACACGATGTCCGGCTGGTGCAAGTATGTGATCAATCGCCTTAGCGTGGGCGTGGAAAAGCCAACAAGATTCGGTGTCGTCTGAAACGTGATTTGATATTGATTTTGCGTCTTGCTCGCACTCACGACAGCTACCGGCACCGGAGTTGGAGGAGGGTTGGACGAAGGAGTCGCATCGAAGATCTCATAGAAATACGGATTAGGCCGCAATTCAAATTCAGACCTCCGGTTCATCAACTGGAAAACTGCCGGAGCCGTAGTTGGAAAGATAGCCATCGGAACAAAGTCCGCCTGACAAAGCAAGCCGTTGGCGTAGTAGTCGCCAAAACCAATTTGAAAATCCATCGCCTTGGGAGTCGGCAGCGGCATGACTGCAAATCCTGGACCGCCGGCCGGGCCAATCAGATCCGCCGCTAAAGTCTGCAGATAACGCAGGAGGATGGCGGCCCGCTCGTTTATGTCGGCATCCAGCTGAACCCGGCCTTGCTGCGTAAGCACACGAGCGTAATGCTTCAACGGATGAAACGTATCCCGTGTTAGATCGGCTTTCATTGCGGTCCTCCCTAGCTGGCGTAAATGATTCCGGCCGTCATGCCTGCCGGTGTGTACTCGTTCAATCGGGCACGAAGATTGGCCGCCCGCTGAGGTTGATAGAGGTCATGGAAAGCACCCATCTCCGATTGATCGTCTGCCCCGCGCGTAATTTCGATCGCGCAATGATCGGATAACTGGCAATACGCAGGCATTCCGTAGCGTGCGCTGTTAAACTCAGGCTCCACGCGCGCGCGTTCTTGCTGCAGCAGGGCGTTGCGCTGCGCGGTAGTCAGACTGTCCCGCTGCGCCAGCGCCAAAACGGCCCGCTCCACCAGATCAGGCTGGCACTCGTAGCGCTTCGGCGTACGCGACCCAGCCGCGATATAGCAGAACCGCATACACCCCTGCTGGCGACGGCAATCCTGAATTGCTCCCATGAATATACAGTTCTCCGCCAGTTCAATAGCGTGGGTCTGCACCTGCCCAAAAACAGTGCTGCGGCGAATATCGAGAATGGAAAAAGCGCACAGCTTCCCCGGAGCGCCCAGCGCAATGCTGTCCGTGCTGGTCGCGTCCACGATGCTGTCGCTGATATAGATTCGGCACGGATCTTCCCGAACCTCGTCACGATTCACCTGGATGGCGCCGAGAATACTGTGTTCGATCCGCACGCAATTCGGCGCGTCGTCGAGTTCAAGGCTCGGCTCGGTCGGACGCACCGGATCGCAGTTGCAGTCGAGCCCCCAGCCCGGCACCAGGGTGGAATGCCGGATCGTAACCCCAGCCACCTGTCCCAGCACTTGAACGCCGCGGCCCGTCACCACTATCCCATCAAGCGTGAACCAACTCGTCGGTTCTGTATTTGGAGGGGCCGCGTTCGCTAGATGTGCGCTCGCTGGATTTGCTATTGCCAGACCTACATTCCCTGGACTCGCATTGCTTGCGTCCGTGTCCGCCAGTCCATGTATCGTCAAGTTATCGGGAGCCGACGTCTGCCAGTTCAACAACCGGATCACAGGGCGCTTGCGATTCGCTGCACGCAGCTGCAGCGTCTGTCCCGGCTTCAGTGTGATGTTGATCGGCTCAACATACACTCCACTATCAGTAATCTCGATGACGGCGTCGCCAGGGCTGTCTTTCTGCCATTGCGCAAGCGCCTCGCCGATGCGGGAAAGACCTTCCCCATCGCCCACCAGATAAAGCTTGTAGTTCGCAGGCTGTGACAGATCTCGCTCGTACTCACCACCGCCCATGTCCGCGCTGAACGCATAGTTGTACGTAACCCAAACACCCTGGCGCCGGGTCTGGTTCGGCGGAAAAGCAATGCGTCCCAACATCGGGTCCACCGCAACCTGCGTCGGCAAAGGCCGATAAGTCCAATCCGTCAGGTCAGCCACTACAATCGACCTCGGATCTACCAACGTCCTCGGCGTGCCGGTCCAAATTGCGAAACTCTTCCCCTCGCCGTAGTAATAAGGAATGCCGCTGGACTCCGTTTCGGCGGCCTCGCTAGCCTCAAAACGCTCCAGCCCTCGCCGCGTAATCGGCGTCGGAAGATTCAACCTTCCAGGAGGATGCTTCGATGTCCGCTGGCTTCGGTTGTAGAGGGGCGCGTCATTTCCCAGCACGCTGAACACGAAGCAATTGGGACTCTGTTGCTCCTCGCAGAAAGCCGGAGCCTGCGTCACCGAGTACCTCTTGAGCCGCCAGACGAACACTCCCACGCTCGGAATGTTGTAAAACTCCGGAAAATGTCGTGACCCAATACACCTCACATCTGCAATATGCGCCACTTCCTCAAACGCACTCCCAAGATCGTCGAGCCCATCGCCATCGCGGATATCAACCGTACGCCCCCGATCCAGTCTCAAGTAGTTGATGTTCTGCGTAAAGCTCAGCAGCCGGTAGAATTCCACCGCTCGGCCCGGCCACCCCGCAACCGCCTCCGCCAGCTCTTCAGAACCGCGATCGTCCCCTTCCGCCGCCGGAACCGCACCGTGTTGGCGACCTCGCGCCGCGGAATGAGAATTCGTTCCCTGGTCAACGCCCGCGCCTTCTGCGCTCCGCTCGGTTCGCCAACCTCAAACAGTGGTGTGTACCCAACTAGATCGCCTATGTAAGGAACGACCCAGTCCTGGCAGGTCTCCACAAACCAGTTCTCGTAGAGCTGCGCGAGATCAGCGTCCACGATATTCAC
>Ga0137403_10001891_pt1 | contig 26065 bp, 8 predicted proteins | sample CZOMad2_1_16fung_FD_122057 | JGI IMG/M metagenome (GOLD analysis project Ga0137403, IMG submission 122057) | Vadose zone soil fungal communities from Angelo Coast Range Reserve, California, USA - CZOMad2_1_16fungal (Hybrid Assembly) | ecosystem: Environmental > Terrestrial > Soil > Vadose zone... | reverse complement strand
GGACCTCCCGGAGACCGTCCGGAAGCGGCCGGAGGGATTCCGGAACCTCCCGGAGACGGTCGGGAAGCGCCCGGAGGAGTTTCGGAAGCGGCCGGAGGGATTCCGGATGTTCCCGGAGGCGATTCCGTCCGGCCCGACGGCCCCGCTTCAGGGCGTGCAGGGCCCGGCGCCGATCAGGGTGATCATGACCTGCCCGGTGCTCCGCAGCTCCAGGTCCTGGGCCGGAACGTGGACCCGGACGCAGGCCGGGGCGCCGGGCGACGGCGAGGGGAGTGGGACCGGGGTGGGGCCGGGCGTCGGGGTCGGATTGGGCGTCGGCTTCGGCGTGGGCGTCGGCGTCTGGGTGGGCGGGACGACGATGAGGTCGTAGGACGGCACCAGGACCGCGTCGTACCAGGCGAGGTTGCCGCGGGCCACCAGGCGTGCGTCCTCCAGGTCCAGGTCGGTCACCACGTAGTGGGCGGGGTCGGCGAGCCCGAGCGGGTTGCCGGGGGCATGGACGAGGGTGGTCAGGACATCCTGCAGCCGGCTGCCGGCCGCCCGCTCGCCCACCAGGGTCCCTTTCTTCGTCCAGCTTCCCTTGCCGTAGCGATTCTCGTAGCGGTCGGGGCCGTCGACGAACGGCCGATAGGCGGCGCTGGGGTTGAAGACCCCGGTGCCGTAGACCGGCTGGCTGGTGGCGGTGAACGACTGGACCCAGCTGGTCCGCTGGGACCAGGCGTAGGCGGCGTCGCCGATGGTGAGGTGGCCGACCGGGGCGGCGCCCAGGGCGGCGGCGGCGAGCAGACCGACGGCGAGGAGGAAGACCGCGCGACGGCGCACCCGGACGCCCTCGGCAGCGAGACAGCGAGCCTGCTGTTGCATGGAGACAGCTCCTCTCAGGGTTCGTGCTACTGGTGGGCGCCAGCTTATCATCGGAGAAAAAGCGGGAGAAAAAGCGGGGGAAAAGCGGGGGGGAAAAAGGTGGCGCCGCTCGGGGGAGGGCGCCACGGACAGCGAGGGGACTTATCGCTGAAGTCGTAGAGACTGCGGGGTACTATGGGGGTGAAAGACAGGCGGAGATAGCCGGCAATGCCCCCACGTGGGTGGGGAATTCCCCTCAAACGACCGGAGGCGTAGCAGGTACCGGGATGCTACGATCCTGCGATCGCCCTGCCGCGTCGCCTCAGAGCCCGAGCTCCGCCCCCTCCGCCAGCACCCGGAATCCCCTCCCCTCGATCGCCTTCCGCGCCGGACCGCCCGCGTCGAGGGCCGGGTTCGAGTGGTTCAGGTGGGTGAAGAGGACCTGGAGCCGCCCCTTCTGCACCAGCGGTTCCAGGAGGTCCATGGAGACGGTGATCAGCGGATGCTTGATCTTGGTGACGTCGCGGTCGGGGAGCTCGTCGGGGGAGTAGAAGGTGCCGTCGAGGAGGGCGTAGTCGACGTCTTTTAGAACTTCCGTGACCGGAGTCTTCCAGGTCGACCAGGCGTCGGTGTCGGGCACGTAGAAGAGGGTCTTTTGCGGCCCCTGGATGCGAAAGCCCAGGGTGTCGGTGTACTCGTCGCGGTGCGGCACGGGCAGGGCGGTCACCGTCACCCCCTCCTCCAGGGGGAAGGGCTTGCCGAGCTCGATCTCGTGGAGGGTGAGGTTGTTGAGGCGGACGAGCTGGCTCCAGGGGCCGTTGCCGCGCAGGTAGGCGGCCATGCGCGGCGAGCACCAGGTGGCGAGCCCCTGGGTGTTCAAGCTCTCGAAGCCGAAGAAGGCGAGCCCCAGGTAGTGGCCGATGTGGGCGTGGGTCAGGAGCACTCCGTCGAAGGGTGCGCGGTCGACCTTGCCCTCCGGATGGCGGCGGAAGCCGTGCACCTGCTCGATCTGCTCGCCGAGATCGGGGGTGGCGTCGACCAGGTAGGTGTGGCCGGTGCGCGGGAAGTCGATCGCCAGGCTCGCCACGTGCCGCCGGAGCGAGGGGTCCCGCCGCGCCGCCGCGCAGTGGGAGCAGGAGCAGCCGGCCTGGGGCATGCCGCCGTCCTGCACCGTCCCCAGGACGACCACCCGCGGACCGGGGTCGCGGCCGACGGCGGTATCGGCGGTATTGGCGGCGAGGGGGACGAGCAGGAGGAGCAGGGGCAGAAAGACGATCGCGCGCATGGGGGACCTCCATCCATATCGGAGCATAGGTGTATCATTCCGCACCATGCGAATCGTCTCCCTCGTCCCCAATGGCACCGAGATCCTCTTCGCCGTGGGCGCCGGCCACGAGGTGGTCGGGGTGAGCCACGAGTGCGACTTCCCCAGCGAGGCGCGGACCCGCATCGTCCTCACCGGCAGCGCCCTGACCCCGGGGATGAGCGCCGCCGAGGTGGACGCCGCGGTCGCCGCCCAGGTGAGGAGCGGCAAGAGCCTGTATACGCTGGACGAGGCGCGGATCGCCGAGCTCGCCCCCGACCTCATCGTCACCCAGGAGCTCTGCCCGGTCTGCGCCGTCTCGACCGAGCAGGTGGACGGCGCCATCCGCCCCCTGCCGCGCTGCCCGGACCTCCTGTCGCTCGACCCCCAATCGCTCGCCGACGTCTTCCGCGACATCCAGACGATCGGCGAGGCGACCGGCCGGAGGGAGACGGCGCGGGAGCTGGTCGCCGGCCTCGAACGGCGGCTCGACGCCGTGCGCTGCCGGGTGGCGGACCGGCCGCGGCCGCGCGTCGCCGCCCTCGAATGGCTCGATCCGCTCTTCATCGGCGGCCACTGGGTGCCGGAGATGATCGCCGCGGCGGGCGGCGTGGACGCCCTGGCGGCGCCCGGCGCCAAGTCCCGGCGCATCACCTGGGACGAGCTGGTGGCCGCCGACCCCGACCTGATCGTCGCCATGCCCTGCGGTTTCGACGCGGCGGGAGCCCGGGAGCAGGTGGTGGCGGCGGCCGACCGGCCGGAGTGGCGGTCGCTCCGCGCCGTGCGGGCCGGCAAGATCTTCCCCGTCGACGCCAACGGCTGCTTCAGCCGGCCCGGCCCGCGGCTCGTCGACGGCGTCGAGCAGCTCGCCGCGATCTTCCACGGCTCCCCCGACCTCCTGGTGTAGAGACGCCCCAGGCGGATCGGGATAAACCTTCCAGAAACCCAAACGGCGGGGCGTCTCCCGCATGGGCAGAACGCCGCGGCGATCCCTCAAACCTGGAACGCGGCGCCGAGCAGCCGGCGGCGCAGCCCGCCGTAGGGCTGGCGGCAGGCGAGGAGGTCGCCCAACACCCGGCGGATGCCCGGGTGGAGGCGGGCGACGGGCACCATCCACTGCCCCAGGGGTCCGCGGAAGAAACGGTCGCGGGCGCGGTGGGCGCGCGCCATCTCGGCCCCGAGCTCCTGGTCGAGCCGGGCGGCGTAGCCTGTGGGATCGCCCGCCAGCAGGCTCTCCGCCGCCCAGGTGCCGGAGAGGAAACCGTAGCGGATGCCCTCGCGGGTGAGCGGATCGGCCAGGGCCGCGGCGTCCCCGGCGAGGAGCAGCCGGCGGTCGAGGCCGCGGCGGACGGCGGGGAGGGTCCCGGGGCCGAAGACCGGGATGGGATAGCGGTAGCGCGGCCCGGGGAGGTCGCGCCAGCCGGCCGGGAGGTGGCGGTCGAGCAGGCGATCGAGGAGATCGCGGGCGGCCGTTTCGGCGAGCGCCCCCGCGGTGTAGGCAATCCCCACCGAGGCGCCGCCCGGACGCGGGAAGATCCACAGGTAGGCGTCGGCGAGGCCGGGGAAGGCGAGGACCATGCGGTCCCAGGCGAGCCCGGAGAGCGAGGCGCCGAGCCCCACGCTCTCGCCAGACCCGGCGACCCCGGCCGCCCCGGCGACCCCGGCCGCCCGCCGCGAGAGACCGCCGGCGCCGTCGGCCCCGATCGCCCAGTCGTACTCGCGGACGGTGGCCGAGCTCCCCCCGGAAACGATCCGTACCCCCTTCGGCCCCGCCGCCACCCGCTGCGCCCGCCCGGGCTGGCGCCGCGCCCCCGCCGCCACCGCCGCGGCGGCGAGGGCGGCGTCCAGGTCGCCACGGCGGAAGATGCGCACTCCCGCAAGGTCGATCGCGAGCTTCCCGCCGCGGCCGTTTTCGAGCACCGCCCGCGGCGAGACCACGGCGGGGAGGGTCGAGGGATCGAAGCCGGCGAGGCGCGGCAGGACGTGCTCGGGGACGGCGCCGCCGCACGGCTTTTCTCCCGGCCGCTCGGGCATGTAGAGGTCGACCTCCACGCCCGCCCGCGCTAGACAGAGGGCCGCCGCGCACCCCGCCGGCCCGCCTCCGAGGACCGCGATCCGCATGGGCCGACCCTACCGCACCAGGCCCGACCGCCACCACTCCCCGAGCACCACGGCGCGCGCCACCAGCTTGACCGGGGGGACGCGGAAGGTGCCCGCCGCCACCGCCGATACCAGCGCAGGGTCTTTCTCCCCGCTCAGAACCCGGTCGAGCTGCCCGAGGAAGAAGCGGCGGTCCAGGGGGGCGGGGAGGGCGGCGAGGCGCTCGCGCACCCAGGCGGCGAGAGAGGGGGTGGCGCGGAGGGTGGCGGGCCAGTCGATGCCGTTGTCCAGGGTGGCGATGGGCGGGTCGAGCGGATCGCCGTAGCGCCGGTGGTAGGCCTCCTTGAACAGACGCTTGTCGCAGCGCCAGGCGGCGGGCAGAGCGCTCCAGAAGCGGAGGACGTCGACGTCGAGGAGCGGATTGACCATCTCCACGAAGTGCGACTTGTGGTAGTTGTGATGGGCCTGGAGGGCGGGGAGCCGCTCGCGGCCGTAGAGGGTGTCGCGCAGGGCGCAGGGGTCCGCGGGCGCCTCCGCGAGGAGCCGCTCCAGCCGCGCGGCGTGGGCCGCCGCCCAGGGCTCGCCATCGCCCCCGACATCGCCGAAACCGCCGAACCAGCGGTCGAGGTCGGCCACCCGCCGCGGGTGGCTCATCGAGATCCGGGCGAGCCCCTCCTCGGCGCTCGCCACCTCTGCTCCCCGGGGGCTGAAACACTCATCCCCCCGGAAGACCGAACCGAAGCCGTGCTCCCGCGCGAGCCCACGGAAGACGGCCAGCTCGTCCGAATGGGTGAAGACGAACTCGGTCATCCCCGACTGGGCGGCGAACATCTCCTCGAACTGCGCGGGGAGGAGGTCGGCGCGCCAGGGGAGGGTCAGGTGCGAAACGCCGAAGCGGCGGGCGAGGTCGCGGGCGGCCACGTTGTCCGACCCGGGGAGGTCCATGCGCTGGCCGAAGAGGGCGGTCCGCAGGCGGGACGGCGCGGCCACGGCGCGCGCCACGGCGTGGAAGAGGGTGCGCGAGTCGTAGCCGCCGGAGAGGAGGAAGACCGGGTCGCGGACCTGCCGGAAGGCGCCGAGGACGGCGCGCTCGACGACCGCCGAGAGGGCATCCGCCAGCGCGGGGAGGTCGCAGGCGACGGCATCGGCGATATCGGCGGCGGGGGCGACCTGGTAGCGGAAGGAGGAGCGCCGCTCGATCTGCCCGGAACGGTGGAGCAGGATCTCACCGGGGAGGAGCTGGCGGACGCCGGAGAGCAGGGTCTCGCCGGCGAAGAAGCGGCCGCTGACCAGGAACTGGACGAGGTTCGCCGGGTCCACCTCCCCCGCCCCGGCGAGGCCGGCCAGGGGAGCGACCTCGGGCGCGAAGGCCAGCTCGTCCCCGTCGTGAACATAGAAGAGACGGCGGGAGGCCACGGGATCGGCCAGGAGCCAGGTCGCCGCGGCCTCCCGGTCGTGGACGACCATCTGCCAGGAGCCACGGAGCGCCTCGACGCAGGCCGGCCCCCGTTCCCGGAAGAGGGCGAGCAGGCGGCCGGGCCGAGCGTCGGCCGGCAGGTCGGGCTCGGCGAGCCAGCCCTCGAAGGCGAGGCAGGTCTCCGGCAGCTCCGCGAGCCCCGCCCCGGCGAGGCGGCTCGCCACGGAGACGGCGAAGCCGGAATCGGCAACAGCCTTGGAACGCGCCACCCGCATCCCCGGCGCCGGGTAGAGGGCCGCTTCCAGGCGGCCGAGCCGCTCGCGCCGGCCTTGTGCCGCGGGGGAGGACGATCCGGTGATGCCTGGCATGGAAACCGGTGCAGGGAGAACTAGCTTCCGGGCTCGCGGCGGCGCCGCTGGGCGCGCCGGTCGACCTGGCGCATCGATTCGCGGCGTCCTTCGCTCCGGGCGCGCAGGCAGTCGACCCGTTCCGCCCGCTCGACCCGCTCGGTCACCGGCGCCTCTCCCCCCAGGCTCTTCGCCAGCGACTCGATCGTCGGGTGCTTGAACAGCTCGACGAAGGGGACGTCGCGGCCCAGCGCCTGGCGCAGCCGGACCTGCAGGCGGGCCATCAGGAGCGAGCTGCCACCGACCTGGAAGAAGCTCTCCTGAACCCCGATCCGCTCGCGCCCCAGGACCTCGCACCAGACGGCGCCGATCGCCCGCTCGAGGTCGCTCCGCGGGGCGACGTAGGCATGGTCCGCGGCGAAGGCGTCGCTCGGCGCGGGGAGGGCCTCGCGGTCGAGCTTGCCGTTCTGCGTCACCGGCAGCTCGGCGATCTCGACGAAGGACCACGGCACCATGTACTCGGGGAGGCTCGCCTGGAGGAAGGCCCGCAGCTCGTCGCCCGTAGGGGACGCCTCCCCGGAGGGCACGACATAGCCGACCAGGCGTTTTTCGCCCGCCGCCTCCTCCCGCGCCAGGACCACGGCCTCCCGCACCCCGGGATGCCGGACGAGCGCCAGCTCGATCTCCCCCAGCTCGATGCGGTAGCCGCGGATCTTGACCTGGTGGTCCACCCGGCCGAGGAACTCCAGGTTGCCGTCGGCGCCGTAGCGCGCCCGGTCGCCGGTCGAGTACAGCCGCGCGCCGGGGGCCGCGGCGAGCGGGTCGGGGAGGAACCGCTCGGCGGTCCGCTCCGGCTCGTGGGCGTAGCCGACGGCGAGGACCGCGCCGCCCGTCTCTTCACCAATGTAGAGGTCGCCGGCGACCCCGATCGGGCAGGGGCTGCCGCCGGCGTCCAGCACGTGGTAGCGGGCATTGGCGAGCGGCCGGCCGTAGGGGAGGCTCGACCAGCGCGGGTCGACCTCGCCGACGGGGTAGAAGTTGGACCACACGGTGGCCTCGGTCGCCCCGCCCAGATTGATCACCCGGGCGCCGGGGAAGGCGGCGCGCACCTGGTCGGGCAGGCGCACCGGCAGCCAGTCGCCGGCCAGCAACACCAGGCGGAGCGGCGAGGCGAGGGCCGGCATCTCGGGGAAGCGCGGCGCCAGCTGCTGCAGGGCCGCCGGGGCGGAATCCCAGATCGTGACCGGCGACTCGGCGAGCAGGCGGGCGAGGCGGTCGGGATCGCGCAGGGCGGCCTCGGGCGCGATCTGGATCGTGCCGCCCGCGGCGAGGGTGCCGAAGAGGTCATAGACCGAGAGGTCGAAGCCGAGCGAGGTGACGAAGAGCAGCCGGTCCTCCCGGCCGACGCCGAAGGTCGCATTGGTCGAGACGACCCGGTGCGCCGCCGCCCGGTGCGTGACGGCGATCCCCTTGGGGACACCGGTCGATCCGGAGGTGTGGATGACGTAGGCGAGGTCGTCCGGCGAGGCGCCCCTCGGGATCGTGGCGACCGGAAGGGCGGACTGGCGCGCCACGTGCCAGCCGGTCCATAGCCGCTTTTCCGGTGGTTGCGCGGGCACCGCCGGCATCGTGGGAGTGCCGCGCCGGCCGCGCTGGCCCCGAGTGAGAAGAACGTCGTAGCGGAAGCGCAGCTCGTTGGCGAAGCCGGCTGTCCCCTCGGACCCCTCCGGCCGCTTCTCGACGACGACCTCAATGCCCTCGGGGATCTCCGGCATCTCCGGAAGCTCGGCGCCCAGGGCGCGGAACTGGTCCTCGTCCCACCAGCGCTCGCGCCCCTGCCCCGGCTTGCCGGGCGAGCCCGCCGCGGCCAGCGACCGCTGGAATTCCTCCCGCCGCCGCGCGTCCGGCACGTCGGCGATGAGGAGCGCGCCGCCGGGGGCCAGCCGCGCGAGGGCTTTTGCCACGATCTCCTCCAGGTAGGCGGGGCCGGGGAAGAACTGCACGGTGCTCGCCAGGACGACGAGATCGAATTCGCCCTCGACCCGATCGTCGATCTCGTGGGCGAAGCCGACCGGCAGCTCGACGTTTTCGAGACCCTGCGCCGCCGCGTGAGCGCGGTTGCGCTCCTGGGTGAGCGGCGAGGGGTCGAGCCCCACGGCCCGTGCCACCCGCGGCGCCATCTCCCAGAGGAGGAGGCCGGCGCCGCTGCCGATCTCCAGCACCCGGGCGCCGGGGACGAGCCAGGGGGCGGCGAGACCGAGCACGCGGTCTCTGTATTGATCCACCTCGGCGGCGGAGAACGGCTGGCCGGTGTAGCTGCTCACGAAACCGCCCGCGGTTTCCCGGTTGGTCGCCTGCTCGGCCACGAAGTCCCAGAGCGAGCGGACCTCCGCGGCGTCGAACGGCTCGGCCGGCGGCCGGGGGGTCGCAACGTCGAGGCAGACGAGATCGGTCACCGGCAGGCGCCACTGAAACTCCCGCGCGGCCGGGAGCTGCCCCGCGCCAGCCACCACCACCGGGGTCCGCGAGCCGGCGAGGATCGCCTCGACCCGCTCGGCCGGCCAGGCGGCATCGAGCGGCAGGTAGTGCCCGCCGGCCTCCAGGGCGCCGAGCACGGCCGCGATCATCTCGGGCGAGCGTTCCATCCAGATCGCCACCGAACGGCCGGGGCGGATGCCGCGGTCGCGGAGCAGCCGGCCCAGCCGGGCGGCCCGCGCCGCCAGGTCGCCGTAGGTCAGATGGGTCTCCTCCCAGACCACGGCCACGGCGTCCGGCTGTTCGGCAGCCCGGGCCAGGAACAGGCCGTGGAGGGTTTCCTCCAGCACCGGCGCCCGCGTGTCGTTCCACTCGTGCAGCAACTGCTGGCGTTCCCCCGGCGAGAGGAGGTCGGCCGCGGCGAGCGGCGCCTCCGGCCGGGCGGCGAGGCTTTCCAGGATCGCCCTGAAATGGCGGGTCAGGCGGAGCGCCGTGGGCGCCTCGAAGAGGTCGGTCGCGTACTGGAGCGCTCCCCAGAGGCCGCCGTCGGCACCGCCCAGAGCTTCGGTCAGCACGATAGAGAGATCGAACTTCGCCACCTCGCCCGGCAGCTCGACGGGGGTCAGCGGCACCCCGCCGAGGTCGGCGGCCGGGAGCGGCGCGTTCTGGAGCGCGAAGGCGACCTGGAAGAGCGGCGAGCGCGACAGATCGCGATCGGGCTGCAGCTCGTCGACCAGCTTCTCGAACGGCAGGTCCTGGTGGGCGTAGGCGCCGAGGCTCCCCTCCCGCACCTGCCGCAGCAGATCGCCGAAGCTCGCGGCCCGCGCGAGATCGGCCCGGAGCGCCAGGGTGTTGACGAAAAATCCGATCAATCCCTCGATCTCCCGCTGGTTGCGGTTGGCGATGGGCGAGCCGACGACGAGGTCCTCCTGCCCCGAAAGGCGACTCAAAAGGGCGAAGAGCCCGGCGGCGAGGACCATGAAGAGGGTCGCCCCCTCCCCCGCCGCGATCTCGGCCAGCCGCCGCACCAGATCGGCCGGCAGGCCGAAACGGAGCTCGGCGCCGCGCTGGGTCTGGACCGGCGGGCGCGGATGGTCGGCCGGCAGGAGGAGAGCCGCCGGGGCGTGGGCCAGCCGCTCCCGCCACCAGGCGAGCTGGCGTTCGAGAGCGGGGCCGGCCAGCCAGCGGCGCTGCCAGAGGGCGAAATCGGCATACTGGACCGGCAGCTCCGGCAGGCTCTCGCCGGCGTAGAGCGCCCGGACCTCGCGCACCAGGACCCCCAGCGACCAGCCGTCCGCGACGATGTGGTGGAGGTTGACGAAGAGGAGATCCCGTGCCGGCTCCTCCCTCTCCAGACGGACGAGGTGGACGCGGAGGAGCGGCCCACGGGCGAGGTCGAACGGCCGCGCCGCCTCGGCCACCGCGAGCCGCCGGGCCTCGGTCTCCCGGGCTCCCCTCGGCAGGGCGTTCAGATCGACGACCGGGACCGGGACTTCGAGCCGCGGCAGCACCACCTGCACCGGCGCACCGTCCCGCTCGGCGAAGCGGGTGCGCAGGACCTCGTGCCGGCGGACGAGGCCGGAGCAGGCGGCGACGAGCCGGGCGGCGTCGAGCCGTCCAGCGGCCGAAAGAATCAGCGGAATGTCGTAGGCCGAGCCGCCCGGCTGCAGCCGATCGAGGAACCAGAGGCGCTCCTGGGCGAAGGAGAGCGGCAGGTCGCCGGTCCGCGGCAGCGGCCGGAGGGGAGGCGGCCCGGTCTCCTCCCCGGCTTTCTGCGCCAGCGCCGCGGTCACCGCCGCGGCGAGGCCGGCCAGGGTCGGCGCCTCGAAGATCCGCCGCAGCGGCAGCTCGACGGCGAAGGCCGCGCGCAGGCGCGAGGCCACCTGGGTGGCGAGGAGCGAATGGCCGCCCAGGGTGAAGAAGTCGTCGTCGCGGCCGACCCGGGAGACCCCCAGCACCTCGCGCCAGATCCCGGCCAGCAGCTCTTCGGCGGGAGTACGCGGCGCCGCGAACGCCCGGTTCTCCCCCCCCGCGCCACTCCCACCCTCTGGCGCGAGCCGGGAGAGAGCGCGGCGGTCGAGCTTGCCGGTCGCGGTGAGCGGCAGGGCGTCGAGGCGCGACCAGGCCGTGGGGACCATGGGGTCGGGCAGGCTCTCCGCCAGGAAGGTGCGCAGCTCGGCGAAGCTCGGCGGTCGGGCCCCTTCGCGCAGAACGAGGAACGCCGTCAGCTGGCGGCGCGCGCCGGCGGTTTCGAGGGCGGCCACCGCCGCCTGCTCGACCCCGGGGTGGCGGGCGAGCGCGGCCTCGACCTCGGAGAGCTCGACCCGATGGCCGCGGATCTTGACCTGCGCGTCGGCCCGGCCGAGGAACTCGACGAACCCGTCGGGCCGCCGCCGCGCCAGGTCGCCGGTGCGGTAGAGTCGGTCGCCCGGCCGCCAGCCGGGGACGCCGTCGAAGGGGTCGGGGAGGAAGCGTTCGGCGGTGAGGTCCGGCCGGCCCAGGTAGCCCCGGGCGAGGCCCGCGCCGCCCGCCCAGACCTCCCCCGCCACCCCCACCGGCGCCGGCTGGAACCCCAGGGCGTCCAGCAGGAAGACCCGGGCATGGTCGACCGGCACCCCGATCGCCGGGCGCTCCGGCCAGCCCGAGGCGTCTCCGGTCAGGGCCAGCCAGGTGACGGCGTGGGTCTCCGACGGGCCGTAGTGGTTGTAGAGCGCCGCTCCGGGGAGCCGCGAGAAGAGCGCCGCGACCGGCGGGGTCACCTGGAGCGGCTCGCCGGCGCTCATCACTTCGCAGAGGGCACCTGGGAAGGCCCCCTCCACCCCGGTGATCGCCGGGGTCGCCGCGGTCACCGCGGTCGCCACCTGCTGGAGGGCGACGAAGGGGAGGAAGAGCCGCTCGACCTGCTCGGTCGCCAGGAGCCGGGTGAGGGCCGGCGGATCGCGCCGCACGTCCTCTCCCACCAGCACCAGGGTCCCCCCCGCCCACCAGGTCGAGAAGATCTCCTGGAAAGAGACGTCGAACGACAGCGAGGTGAATTGGAGGGTACGGCGGCCGGCCCCAGCGCTGGAAGTGCGGAGCTGCCAGAGGAGCATGGCCGAGATGGCGCCGTGGGACATGGCGACGCCCTTGGGTTGGCCCGTGGAGCCCGAGGTGTAGATGACGTAGGCGAGGTGGTCCGGCGTGACCCCGGAAGCGGCGAGCGGCTCGCCGGTCGTCCCGTCGAGATCGTCCACCCGCACGATCTGCCTCACCCCAGGAGGCACAGCACTCGCGAGCGGAGCGTGCGTGATGATGACCGGCGCCGCCGCGTCTTCCAACATCATCCGCAGCCGCCCCGCCGGATAGCTGGGGTCGAGCGGCAGGTAGGCGCCGCCGGCGAGGAGGACGCCCAGGACGGCGACCATCTGGTCGGGCGAGCGTTCGAGGTAGAGGCCGACCGGCACGTCCGGCCCCACCCCCAGGGTGCGCAGGTGTGCCGCCAGGCGCCGCGCCCGTCCGAGAAGCTCGCCGTAGCTTAGCGCCTCTCCCGGACCGCTCACCGCCAGGGCGTCCGGCGTCCGCCCGGCCTGCGCCGCCACCTCGGCATGGACGAGGAGCGGCGGCGGCGTGGGCTGGAGCGGCCGGGTCCAGGCGGCGAGCTCGGCGATCTCGGCCGTGGAGAGGAGCGGCAGCTCCGAGAGCCGGGCCTCGGGGTGGGCGGCCGCCCCTGCGAGGAGGGTCCGGAGGTTGCCGAGCAGCCGCTCCACGGTCGCCTCGTCGAACAGAGCGCGGGCGTACTCCATGCCACCGGTTCCCGCGGCCATCCCACCGCCCTCTTCGAACAGCAGGAGGGTGAGGTCGAACTTGGCGACCCCGGAGTCCACGTCGACCAGCTCGACCTCGACTTCCGGCAGGACGGGGACCGGCGGCAGCCGCTGGAGGACGAGCATGACCTGGAAGAGCGGGTTGCGGCCGAGGTGCCGGTCGGGCGCCAGTTCCTCCACCAGCTTCTCGAAGGGGAGGTCCTGGTGGGCGTAGGCGTCGAGAGCCACGCTACGGACCCGCCGGCCGAGGGCGCGGAAGGAGGGGTCGCCCGCGAGGTCGAGCCGCAGAGCCACGGTGTTGGTGAAGAAGCCGATCAGCCCTTCGAGCTTGCGACGGGTACGGTTGGCGATGGGCGAGCCGACCACGAGGTCCTCCTGGCCGGTGAGCCGGGCGAGGAGCGCCTGGAAGCCGGCGAGGAGGGTCATGAACGCCGTCCAGCCCTCGCGCCGGGCGAGCGCCGCGAGCCGCCCGTGAAGCTCCGCCCCGAGCGCGAATGGTCGCCGCCCGCCGCGGTTCCCGACCACCGACCCGGGCGGCCGGTCGTAGGGCAGCGGCAACGAGTCCGGGGCGCCGGCGAGCGCCTGCCGCCAGTGGCGGACCTCGCGCTCCAGCCCTTCGCCAGAGAGGAAGCGCCGCTGCCAGCGCGCGAAATCCGGGTACTGGAGGGGGAGATCGGCGAGCGGTGAGGGTTCGTCCCGCGAGAAGGCGGTATAGAGCGCCTCCAGCTCGGCGAGCAGGATCCCCAGCGACCAGGCGTCCGAAGTGATGTGGTGCATGACGACCGAGAGCAGGCGCTCCTCGGCGGCAAGGCGGAGCAGCAGCGTACGGACGAGCGGCCCGGCCGCCAGGTCGAACGGGCGGCGACCCTCGGCGGCGAGGAGCCGTGCAGCCTCCGCCTCCCGCGCCGCGGCCGGCAGGGCGACGAGATCGGTCGTCGGCAGCTCCAGCGGGACGGGCGGGAGGACCACCTGGACCGCACCGCGTCCCCCGCGTCCATCTTCAACCGCCGGAAAGACCGTGCGCAGGGCCTCGTGGCGGCGGACGATCTGCTCCAGGGCGCGAGCCAGCACCGCCTCGCGGAGCAGGCCGCGCAGGCGGAGGGCGCCGGGGACGTGATAGGCATCGTCCGGCTCCAGCTGGTTGAGGAACCAGAGCCGCTGCTGGGAGAAGGAGAGCGGCGCCGGAGCCGCGGTCGCGGTGGGGACCAGCAGCGGCTCGGCTCCGGTCGCCGCCCGCGCCCGGCGGAGGGCCTTCAGGCGGAGCGCCAGGGCCGCCGGGGTGGGGGCCTCGAAGATCGCGGCGAGCGGCAGCTCGATGCCGAAGACGGCGCGCACCCGGGAGGCGAGCTGGGTGGCGAGGAGCGAATGACCGCCGAGCTGGAAGAAGCTGTCGTCCATCCCCACCCGGGGGCGGTCGAGGAGCTCGGCGTAGAGCTCGCCGAGCAGCTCCTCCTCGGGGCTTGCGGGGGCCCGTCCCGCGGCCTCTCCGGTGGCGGTGCGCGCGGGTGGCGGGAGGGCGCGGCGGTCGATCTTGCCGTGGGCGTTCAGAGGGAGCGCCGCGAGGACCACCCAGGCGGTCGGCACCATGTACTCGGGGAGGAGCGCGCGCAGGTCGGCGCCGAGAACGACGGCGAGGTCCGCTCCGTCGCCTATCGCCGGCATTGCCGGGACCACCCAGGCGGCCAGAGTGCGGTCCGCCCGCGAGGCGCCGCTCCCCGCCGGGAGGGCCAGCACCGCTGCCTCGCGCACGGCGGGGTGCCGGGTGAGGGCGGCCTCGACCTCCCCCAGCTCGATGCGGAAGCCGCGCACTTTCACCTGCTCGTCGATGCGGCCGAGAAACTCCAGCCGGCCGTCGGGCCGCGTCCGGCCCCGGTCGCCGGTCTTGTAGAGCCGCGTCCCGGGCTGGCCGGAGAAGGGATCGGGGGGGAAGCGCGCCGCGGTCAGCTCCGGCCGCTCCAGGTAGCCGCGGGCCTGCGGTCCGCCGACGCAGATCTCGCCCGGGACCCCGAGCGGCTGCGGCTGGCCGAAGCGGTCGAGCACCCGGACCGAGTTGCCCGCCACCGGCCGGCCGAGCGGTATCGGCGGCAGGGTTCGCCGGCCGGCCGCCTCGCCGTCATCAGGGTCGACCTCGTGCAGAGTGACGGTGACCACCACCTCGGTGGGGCCGTAGCCGTTCAACAATCGCGCCCCGGCGAGCGGCGAGCGCAGCCACTGCCGGACGTTGCCGGCGAGCATCTCCTCCCCTCCCGCCACGACGACGCGCAGGGGCAGGCTCGGCCCGATTTCACCCCTGTCGCCGGGATCGCCGCTCTCGATACTCTCCGCAAAGGCGTCGCCGGCATCGCTCGCCCAGCGGTTCCAGTAGGCGGTCGGCAGGTCCAGGTAGGTGATCTGCAGCTCGGCGATTCGCCGGGTCATCTCGGAAGGAGTCCACAGCTCGGCGCCGCGGAGGACCAGGGCGGCGCCCGAGGAAAGGGCCACCAGCACCTGCTCGATCGAGACGTCGAAGCCGGGCGAGGAGAACTGGAGCGCCCGGTCGCGCGGGCCGATCCCGTAGGCATGGCGGACCGCGTCCACATGGGAGGTGACCGCGCCGTGCGGCACGCCGACCCCCTTGGGACGGCCGGTCGAGCCGGAGGTGTAGATGATGTAGGCGAGGGCGTGGGGGTCGACCTCGACGCCGGAGGGAACCGCATCGTGCCGGGCGATCGCCGCGGCGTCGCGGTCCAGGAGGACCGTGGCGGGCGCCACCCGTAATCCTTCGAGCGGCAGCCGGGAGATCGCGCCCGCGTCGCTCACCAGAACGGCGGCTCCCGCGTCCTCCAGGATGACGCGCATCCGCTCCGGCGGATAGCTGGGGTCGAGCGGCAGATGAACGCCGCCGGCCTTGAGCACGGCCAAGAGCACCAGGTCGAGCTCGGCCGAGCGGTCGAGGCAGACGGCGATCCGCGCCTCCAGGCCGATCCCCAGGGCGAGCAGGTGGCGGGCCAGCCGGTTCGCCCGCGCCTCCATCTCGCCGTAGGAGAGCGCCGCCTCCCCGGCGACTCCGGCGACGAGGGCCACGGCGTCCGGCGCGCGCTCCACCTGTTCCTCGAACCGCTGGTGGAGGGTGGCGGCAACGGCGGCGACCGGCTCGCCGCTCCACTCGGCGAGTTGCCGGCGCTCCGCGGCGGAGAGGAGGGGAAGGGCGGAGAGCGGTCGCGCCGGGTCGGCCGCCGCGCCGGCGAGCAGGGTGCGGAGGTGCCCGGCCCAGCGAGCGACGGTCGGCGCGTCGAAGAGGTCGACCCTGTACTGGAGCCCCCCCCGGAGGCGCCCCTCCCACTCGTGGATCGACAGGGTGAGGTCGAACTCGGCGAGCGGCGGGTCGCGCTCGATCAAAGTGGCAGAAAGCCCGGGCAGGGAGAGCGACGAGGCCGGCGCCTGGGGATCGTTCAGGAAGGCGAACATCACCTGGAAGAAAGGAGTGAGGCCCGGTGCGCGCTCCGGCTGCAGCGCCTCGACCAGCGTCTCGAACGGCACCTCCTGGTTCGCCTGCGCCGCCACCACGGCGTCCTGCATCCGCCGCGCGAGCGCGGCGAAAGGCGGATCGCCGCCGAGCTCCGGGCGCAGCACCAGGGTGTTGACGAAAAAGCCGATCATCCCCTCGGTCTCCGGCCGGCTCCTTCCTGAGGACGGCACGCCGATCCCGAAGTCGTCCTGGCTGGAGAGCCGGGCAAGGAGGGTGGCGAAGCCGGCCAGGAGCACCGTGAACGGGGTGAGCCCGGCGCCGCGCCCGAAGGCGGCAAGCGCCGCGGCGAGGTCGACCGGGAGGTCGAACGGCCGGCTCGCCCCGCGCGGTCCGGGATGGGGTGGCCGCCGGTCGGCCGGCAGCTCGAGGATCGGGAGGCCGGCGAGTCGGTCGCGCCAGAAGTCGAGCTGGCGCTCCAGCAAGCCGCGGGCCAGGTCCTGGCGCTCCCGCCGGGCGACGTCGGCATAGCAGAGCGGCAGCTCCGGCAGAGTGGACCCGGCGTAGAGCGCTCCCAGCTCCCGTGCGAAGACTCCCATCGACCAGCCGTCCGTCGCGATGTGGTGGAAGGTCGCGATGAGGACCTGCTCTTCCGGTCCCAGCTCGACGAGCCGGAAACGGGCCACCGGGCCGCGCTCCAGGTCGAACGGCAGCCGCTCCTCCTCACCCAGGATGGCGTCCAGGGCCGCCGACCGGGCCGGTCCCGGCAGGGTGGAAAGAGAGAGCCGCGCAAGCGGTGGGGCCACCGGGGGCGGCAGCACCACCTGCACCGGCTCGCCGCCCTGCTCGGCGTAGACGGTGCGCAGCGGCTCGTGCCGGCGCACGATCCTGGCCAGGGCCCGGCCGAGGGCGGAGACGTCGAGCCGACCGACGAGGCGCAAAGGGACCGGGAGGTTGTAGAGCGGGTTCCCCGGTTCGAGGAGAGAGAGGAACCAGAGCCGCCGCTGGGCGAGGGAGAGCGGATGGAGCCCGGACTCTGGAGCCGGCGGCGCCAACGACGTGGCCCCCTCGTCCGTCTCACCGCCGGCATGCTCCAGCCACTCCGCCAGACCGGCCACGGTGGGGGCCTCGAAGAGGGCGGTGACCGGCACCGGGACGCCCGTCACAGCAGAAAGCCGGAAGGTCGCCCGGGTGGCAAGGAGCGAGTGCCCCCCGAGTGCGAAGAAGTTGTCGTCGACGCCCACCCGGTCGAGCCCCAGCACCTCGCGGAAGACGGCGGCCACCCGCTCCTCGCCCGGGTTGCGCGGCGAAATGCCCTCCCCCTCCCTCTGGAGCTCCGGGGCCGGCAGGGCCCGCCGGTCGACCTTGCCATGAACGGTTAAAGGGAGCGCGTCGAGGAAGACGAAGGCCGACGGCAACATGGACTCGGGGAGGCGGATGGCGAGAGCGGCACGCAGCGCCGCGGCGTCCCGGGCGGCGCCCGGCGTGGGGACGACGTAGGCCACCAGCCGGCGGCTCCCGGGGAGATCCCCGCGGGCCAGGACCAAGGCCTCGCGCACTTCCGGATGGGCGGCCAGGGAGACCTCGATCTCTCCCAGCTCGATACGGACGCCGCGCACCTTCACCTGGTGATCGACCCGCGCGAGGAAGTCGAGATCGCCGTCCGGCAAAAGGCGCGCGAGGTCGCCCGTGCGGTACATCCGGCCGCCCGGCTCGCCGCTCCAGGGATCGGGGAGGAACCGCTCCGCCGTCCAGTCCGGTCGCCCATGGTAGCCGCGGGCAAGACCGCGGCCGGCGATATGGACCTCGCCGGGAACGCCCGCCGGCACCGGTCCGCCCCGGCGGTCGAGGAGATAGAGATGGGTGTCGTCGATGGGGCGACCGATCCGGGGGAGCTCCACCGTGCTCGCAGCCGGCACGCGAGCCGCCGTGGTGACGACGCTGTATTCCGTCGGGCCATAGACGTTGACCAGCCGGAAACCCGCTCCCGGACGGGGCCGGCGGTGCAGCCGGTCACCGCCCGTCACGAGGGTGCGCAGCCGCAGGTCCTGGTTCCGGTCGACCGACGGCGCCTCCTCCAGCACCCCCTCCGCCAGGGGGGTCGGCAGGAAGGAGTGGGTGATCCGCGCCTGCGCCCACCAGCGCAGCGTCTCAGGCGGCGAGAGGCGGGCCTCGTCGTCCGGGATGTGCACGGATGCCCCCGCCACCAGGAACGGCCAGACCTCGAAGATCGAGGCGTCGAAGGCCGGGCTCGCGAGCTGCGTCCCCCGGTCCTCGGGGTTGAGATCGTGGAAGCGCCGGTACCAGCGGACCAGGTGGGAGAGACCGGCGTGCGGGATCGCCACTCCCTTGGGCTTACCCGTAGACCCCGATGTATAGATGACGTACGCCAGGCTCTCCGGCGCGACCGGGACAGGCGGCGCCGGTCCGGCGGCTTCGAGGGCGTCCATCTCCCGGTCCAGATCGAGGATCACCGCCCCGGTTTCGGGCATTCGGTCGCGGAAGCGCTCCTCGGTCAGGAGGACCGGTGCCCGCGCGTCGTCGACGACGAAGGCCAGCCGCTCCCGCGGGTATTCGGGGTCGAGGGAGACGAAGGCCCCGCCGGCCTTCCAGACGGCGAGGGCGCCCACCACCCGGGCGGGCGAGCGGCCGGCGCAGAGCGCCACCCGGACTTCCGGCCCCACCCCCAGCGCGCGGAGGCGCCGAGCGAGGCGGTCCGCCCGCGCCTCCATCTCGCCATAGGTGAGGCGCCCGGCTGGAGAGGCGACGGCCAGGGCCGCCGGCCGCCGGCGGGCCTGCTCGGCGACGAGCTCGTGGACCGGTGGCAGGCGTGGGCCGCTCTGCTCCGTGTCGTTCCACTCGACGAGGAGTTGCTGGCGCTCGGGAGCGGAGAGGAGAGGCAGCTCCGAGAGCCCCGTCGCAGGAGAAGCGGCGCCCGCGACCAGGAGGCGCCGGAAGCCGCCGAGCAGGCGATCGACGGTGACCGGCTCGAAAAGCGCAACCGGGTACTCGGCCACCAGCTCCCACCCACCATCGGCTTGTGGCGAGACGGCGAGCAGGAGGTCGAATTTGGCGGTGCCACTGTCGCCGCGCACCGGCTCCAGGGCAAGCCCTGAGATCGCCCGGACCGGCAGCCGCTCCTCCAATACGAGCATCACCTGGAAGAGCGGGTTCTGTGCCAGGTCGCGGCCCGGCTGCAGCACCTCGACCAGGCGCTCGAAGGGGAGGTCCTGGTGCGCGTAGGCGCCCAGGCAGGCCTCTCGCACCCGGGCCAGGAGAGCGGAGAACGCCGGGTCGTCCCCCGCCTCGACGTCCAGGACCAGGGTATTGACGAAGAGCCCGATCAACCGCTCGACCTCGGGCCGCCGGCGATTCGCCACCGGCGAGCCGACCGGGATGCGTGACTCCCGGGTGAGACGGGCGAGGAGGGCCTGGAAGGCGCCGAGGAGGGCCATGAACAGGGTCACCCCCTGGCGCCGGGCGAGGCCCTCCAGGTCGGCGGCCTCTTCGGGCGGCAGGAGGAGGAGGCGCCGGCCGCCGCGGAGATCGCGCACCGCCGGCCGCGGCCGGTCGGCGGGAAGCTCCAGGACCGGCAGCCCGGCCAGCCGATCCCGCCAGTAGGCGAGCTGCCGCTCCAGGACCTCGCCCTCGAGCCATTTCGCCTGCCAGACGGCGAAATCGGGGTACTGCACCGGCAGATCGGGCAGGGCGCCGCCGGCGTAGAGCGCCGCGAGCTCGTCCAAGAACAGGCCGAGCGACCAGCCGTCTGCGACGAGATGGTGGAAGGTGGTGAGGAGGAGATGCTCGGCGGCGCCCAGGCGGAGCAGGAGGGTGCGCAGCAGGGGGCCGTTCGCGAGACCGGCAAGGCCGAAGGGCCGCCGAGCCTCGGCACGCCCCAGGTACTCCGCCTCAGGCCCCCGGACCACCATGGCGAGGCCCGAAAGATCGACGACGGGCAGCCCGGAGACGCCGGAGGACCCAGGCACTTCTGGAAGCACCCGCGCCACGGGCTCCCCGGCCTCCACCCGGAACACCGTGCGCAGGGCGGCGTGGCGGCGGACGACGGCGGCGAGACTCGCGGCGAGGGCCGCCGGGTCGAGCGGTCCGGCGAGGTGCAGGGCGCCCGGCAGGTTGTAGAGCGGGGTGTCCGGCGTCAGCTGCTCCAGGAACCAGAGCCGGCGCTGGGCGAAGGAGAGAGGGAGCGGCTCGCCGGGCGCCGGCGGCCGGGGAACGACCGGCGGCGCGGCTTCGCTCCAAGAGGCCGCGGCGAGCTGCGCCGCGAGACGCTCGACGGTCGGCGCGGCGAAGAGGGCGGAGACCGGTAGGTCGACGCCGAAGAGGCGTGAGATCTGGGCGACGGCGCGGGTGGCGAGGAGAGAGTGCCCGCCCAGGACGAAAAAGTCGTCGTGACGGCCCACCCGTTCGCGCCCCAGGAGGCTGGCCCAGAGCCCGGCCAGCAGCTCTTCGGTCGGCCCCACGGGCGGCGCGTAGCGGTCGTGCCCCTCCCTCGACACTTCCTGTTCCAGGGTCGCCTCGGCCTGGCGCGCCAGGGCGGCGCGGTCGATCTTGCCGCTGGGGTTCCGCGGCAGGGTCGGCAGCTCCAGCCAGACGGTGGGGATCATGGCCGCGAGCAGCCGGGCGGCGAGGAAGGGACGCAGGTCCGGAGGCAGAGCGCCGGGGAGGGCGGGTACCACGAAGGCGACCAGCCGCTTCTCTCCTGACACGGGAAGAGCGAGCACCGCCGCCTCGCGCACGCCGGGGTGGAGGGCAAGCACCGCCTCGACCTCCCCCGGTTCGATCCGGAAACCGCGGATCTTGACCTGGTCGTCCAGGCGGCCGAGGAAGTCGAGCTGGCCGTCCGGCAGGAGGCGAGCCCGGTCTGCGGTGCGGTACAGCCGCGCCCCGGGCGGTCCCCAGGGGTCGGGAACGAAGCGCTCGGCGGTCCTCTCGGGCTGCCCGAGGTAGCCGCGGGCCAGGCCATCGCCCGCGAGCACCAGCTCGCCGGGGACCCCCACCGGCAGCGGCTCCGCGAGGGACCGCCCGAGCACCCGCGCCTGGGTGTTGGCAAGCGGCCGGCCGATGGGGACCAGGGAAGCCCCCCGGGGGACCGGCGCGCCGGTCGAGTAGGTGGTGTCCTCACTCGGCCCATAGAGGTTGACCACCCGCTCGATCTGCGGGAAGGCGTAGAGCCGGCCGGCGAGCTCCGGCGGGAGCGCCTCCCCCGCCAGGTTGACCGTCTGAAGCCCCGCGGGCAGCCCGGTGGCCGCGAGAATCTCCGTGATCTCCGCCATCGGCGACGGCACGGTATTCAAGAGCGTGATCTCGGCCCCCGGACCGTTCGCCACCAGCCGCGGCAGCGCCAGGACGTCCGGCGCCAGGATCACCCGGCCGCCGGCGGCGAGCGGAGCGAAGATCTCGAACACCGAGAGGTCGAAGCCGACCGAGGTCGCCGCCAGGACCCCTGAGAGCTCCGCCGTCGAGAAGGCCCCGAGCGCCCAGCGGATCAGGGTGACGGCGCTCCGGTGCTCGATCGCCACCCCCTTGGACTTACCCGTAGAGCCCGAGGTGTAGATGATGTAGGCGAGGTCGCGGTCTGATCCAGAGCCACCCCCCTCCTGTCCTCCCCACGTCCCCAGCCACCCCCCTCCCAGGGGGGAGGGACCCAGGGATACGGTCGACCTGGTAAAGAACGCGAACCTTTCCACGAGCGCCGGCTCGGTGACCAGCAGCTCGGCCCCGGAGTCGGTCAGCATCCATTCCAGGCGCTCGGTGGGAGCGGCGGGATCGAGCGGCACATAGGCCGCACCCGCCTCCAGGATCCCCAGGATCGCCACGACCAGCTCGGGCCGCCGCGCCAGGCAGAGCCCCACCCGGCGATCGGGGCCGATCCCCTGCGCGCGGAGCGTGGCGGCGAGCCCCTGGGCACGGGCGCGGAGCGCACCGTAGGTCAGCCGTTCTCCCTCGCTCCCCACCACCGCCACGGCCTCCGGCGTGCGTGTGGCCTGCGCCAGAACGAGGTCGGAGAGCCGGGCGCCGGCGGGGAAATCCACCGCCGTGTCGTTCCATTCGCGGAGCAGCTGCTGGCGCTCGGGAGCGGAGAGCAGCGGCAGCTCCGAGAGGCGCGCGCAGGGGTGGGCGGCAGCGGCTTCGAGCAGGGTCTTCAGGTGGCCGAGCATCCGCTCCACCGTGGCCGCCTCGAAGAGATCGGCGTTGGCCTCGAGCGACAATCCGAGCCCTCCCCCAGGGAGCTCCGCCGCGGCGAGGCTCAGCTCGAACTGCGCCCGGCGCTCGGGGAGGACGATGGAGGTGAGCTCCAGGCCCCCTCCCAGGGTGACCCGCGCTCCCTCCCGGCCGAGGGCGAAAGCGGCGAGCCCGGGGGCGTCGCCGGGGCGGCCCTGCTGGAAGGTGAAGAGAACCTGGAAGAGCGGCGCCCGGGCAGGATCGCGCCGGGGCCGCAGCCTCTCGGCCACCCGGACGAAGGGGAGGCCGGCGTGCTCCAGGGCGGCAAGCGCGGTCCGCCGCGTGCGCCCGAGGAGGCTCCCGAACGACGGATCGCCTGCCAGGTCGGCGCGCAGTGCCACAGGATGGACGAAATAGCCGAAAACGCCGGCCCACTCCGGCGCGCCCCGCCCAGCGGTGGGGGTGCCGATCGCGAAGTCGTCCTGGCCGGCGTAGCGCCCGAGCTGGACCTCCCAGGCAGCCGCGAGGAGAGCGAAGAGGGTGGCGCCCTCCGTCGCGGCCAGCCGGCGCAGGGCTGCCGCGAGGTCGGCGGGCAGCTCGGCTCCTCGGGCGAGGCCGCGCCAGGTCTGGACCGGCGGACGCGGACGGTCGGTGGGCAGGTCGAGGTCGGGCACCGCGGCCAGCGCCGCGCGCCAGAAGCCCCAGAGCCGCTCCCCCTCCGGGCCGGCCAGGCGGGTCGCTTGGGCGCGGGTGAAATCCGTATAGGAGGCGGGCGAACCGAGCGGCAGAGGGAGGTCCGCGGCACCGCGGTAGTGGGCGCCGAGCTCGCGCGCGGCGAGGCCGAGCGACGCGAAGTCGGCGACCAGGTGATGGACGGCGAAGAGCAGCACCCGCTCGCCGTCCGCCCGCGCGAAGACCCGTACCCGCAGGAGAGGGCCGCGCGCCAGATCGAACGGCCGCCAGGCCTCCTCCGCCAGGCGCGCCCGGAGCTCCGGCTCGCTCCAGGTGGCGGCATCGATCTCGACGAGGTCGATCGCCGGCATCTCCTCGGGCGTCAGCACCCGCTGCACCGGCTCCTCGGAATCTGGAGGGAGCGTCGGGAAGACCGTCCGCAGCGCCGGGTGACGCGCGGCGAGACGCGTGAGGGCCCGCCTCAGGGCGTCGGCGTCGAGCCCACGGGCGCGCGCCGCCACGACGATGTTGTAGGCCCCGGCCGAAGGTGCCAGACGTTCGAGGAACCAGAGCGCCCGCTGCCCCGTGGAGAGGGGAGCTTCGCCGTCCCCTGGAGAGATCGGAAGCGGGAGGATCTCCTCCCACTCCGCGGTCTCCTCAACCTCCTCGGTCTGCGGCAGGGCCGCCAGGAGATATCCGGCCAGCTCCCGCAACGTGGCTCCGGCCAGCAGGTCGGCGAGCGGCAGCGGGAGCCCGAGGGCCGCCTCGACCTTCCCCTGGAGCTCCACGGCGGAGAGCGAGTCGAGCCCGAGAGAGGTCAGCGGCCGCCCCACGTCGAGCGCCCTCGCCGGAACCCCGAGAGACTCGGCGGCGAGCTCTCCCAGCCACGCCGCCAGCGATTCGATCCCGACCTCTCCGTCGGCGCCGACGACGCGATCCGGCAGCCGGTCCAGCCCTCTCGACCGGACCGCAGAGCGGACGGCTGAGCCCGTCACCGGGCGGAATCCTCGCGGACGAAGTCGGGGCGAGACCCCGCTGCGCACCTCTCCCCGAGGGCAGAGCAGGGGACGGGACTGCGTTCGGCTTGGTGGAAGTACTTCATTGATATCAAAGCAGTTACGGCAGAATCGCCCAAAGGGGGGCAGAGGCCTACCTGTTCAGTGCCCGCTGCTCCTCAAGGGGAGACAACCTGCTGTCCCGCCCTTGGGATTCCACGGCACCCCCATTCTGGAAGACGTATTAGAATCCCCACCTCCTGGAGGGGGCGAGCCGAACCCCCCCGAAGCCTTACGACAAGGAGTGAACATGCCGATTACCGATAGACTCGAAGAAAATCCCCTCCGCAAGAAGTTGATCCACCACCCCTTCTTCAAGGAGGTCAAGACCGCCGAGCTGACCCGCGACCAGGTCGGGATCTTCCTCGGCCAGTGGTGGCATCCCCTCCACTACTTCCCCAACTTCCTCTCCCGCGCGATCGACGCCGTCCCTGTCCTGGAGATGAAGACTGCGTTCTGTAAGATCCTGAATCAAGAGCTCGGCGAGGGCGATCCGGCGCGCGCCCACGAGCGGCTCTACATTACGACGATGGCGGCCGCGGGCTTCGACCGCGCGACCGTCGCCGAAGCGGCTCCCTTCGAGGAGACCCGCCGGATGGTACAGCGCTACAAGGAAGCCTCCGCGGAGCGCCTCTCTGCCCTGGGCTTCGTCTATGGCACCGAGGTCGCCGACCTCGCCATGGTGGCGGGCATGGGCGTCGCCGTGCGCCGGGTCTCCGGCCTGAAGGACCTGCCGTGGGTCGACATCCACATCCAGCAGGAGCCGGACCATGTCGAGCAGGCGAGCGAGGCCCTGGAGGCCAACTTCAGCGAGGCCGAAGTCCAGGCGATCGAGGCGAGCGCCGAGGAGATGTGGAGCCTTTGGACCGGCTTCTTCGACCGGCTGCAGCAGGTGATGTTCGAAGCGCCGGTCGCGGTCGGCGCCTGACCGACTGGGGCGGCGGCAGCCTGAACGCCGCTGCCGTCGCCCTCGTCCCAGCCTCTGCCTACGGTTACGGTTCCGGGATCACCCCGGTGCAGGCGTTGTTGTAATGCATGGCATTGAAGCCGGCGCTGAAGCGACCGTTGGCGGCCATCTCCGCTCCCACCCAGGCCTGGGCCCGGTTGGGATCCTCCGGCGGCACGCCGGGGGCCAGCGGGACGGTGTCGTCGAGCCCGAGGATCAACCAACCGAAGGTGTAGGGGACCGGTAGCGCCGTTCCCCCCACGTGAACCCTCTGGGCCACGGCCGGGAACGGTTTCGCGGCGCCCGGGCTGGCGCTGTGCGCCTGCTCGTCGAAGAGGAAGATGGCCTGCTGGCCGAGCGGGTACCAGGGAGGCGTCGTGCCGCACTTGAACGCCCCCTGCTGGATCTTCGAGTCGCGCCACACTCGCAGGTTGGTGCCACCGCTGAAGGCGCCCCCATTGAAGAAGCGGACGCCGTAGGTGCTGGGCAGCGGCTCCCGGTTGTCCGCCCCGGTCCAATTCACGAACTTGCCATAGAAGGTCGACTGCCCGGCGACCGAGGTCTCGGGATTCGTGGCGCTCGCCTCGATGTGGACGAGCATCTCCCCGTCGGTCAGGTTGAGGCTTGGATTCAAGTAGAAGTAATCGCCCCACAGGGCGTTCCTGTTGCTCGCCACCCCGGTGCCGCCCGGACCGAAGTAGCCGGTATTGCCGGGGAACTCGGTCGTGCAACCGTTGACCACGTCCACCGTCAGATAGCCACGGGCGATGTTGTCGCCGTGGTCCAGTCCGGCACAGCCGGAGAGCGCGGGAACCGCCTTGCCGGTGAGCGCCGTCTGGTAGGTCGTCGTCGAGCAGAGGAAGGCCGGCGGCGGGAAGGCGCTCGCGCACGAGCCGCTGAACGGCGAGCCCGGGGGAGGGGGAGTGTTCGGCAGGTTGCAGTTGAGGACGTCCCGCAGGTTGATCGACTGCACGTCGAAGCCGTCCAGGTAGAGGTTGAAGCCGCCGAGCGCCACCCCCAGGTCGGACCAGATCTCGGCCTTCGCCACGACCGGGTCGGTGAAGGCGTTGTTGACCGAGAACAGGGTCGTGACCCCGTTGGGGTTGCCGAGGTCGACCTCGAAGTAGGGCAGGAGGAGGGTGGCGGCCGGAACGTCGTCCCGGGTACAGATCTCGGCCGATGCCGGCGCGCTCAGGCCGAGAAGACCGAACACCATTCCGTAGAGAGCTGCTCGGGACATGGAGAGACTCCTTTCTGCTGGATGCAAAAGCTCCGCCCAGGAGGTGGGCGCCGTGCCAGAGAGATGGTACGGGAAGGTGGGGAGAAAAAAAAAGGTGGGCTCGGGTTGCCCCGAGCCCACCTTGGGTACTTTCTTCTGGTACGACTAGGTGCCGATCCGCGTGTGGCTCGCGGTGCAGGCGCTGTCCAGCTTGATGGCGTCGAAGCCCACGCTGTAACGACCCAGCGCGCTCATCACCG
>Ga0137403_10001890_pt1 | contig 26090 bp, 26 predicted proteins | sample CZOMad2_1_16fung_FD_122057 | JGI IMG/M metagenome (GOLD analysis project Ga0137403, IMG submission 122057) | Vadose zone soil fungal communities from Angelo Coast Range Reserve, California, USA - CZOMad2_1_16fungal (Hybrid Assembly) | ecosystem: Environmental > Terrestrial > Soil > Vadose zone... | reverse complement strand
AATCATAAATCACGAAAAATATATTCCTCGGCTGTGCGATTCTGTTGAGCGCGATCGTTTGCCACGCCACGGATTTGACGCTGCCATTTTCCGGCCGCTGGTTTGTCATGCAAGGCGGCGACACGCTCAACGTGAATCATCACATGACTGTGCTCGCGCAATGGTATGCAATTGATTTCATGAAAGTCGGCGGGCCGAGCCAGCGATCGCTCGTCAAAACCGACGGCGCGAGCATCGAGGATTATTATTCGTGGGGCGAACCGGTTTCGTCACCATGCGATGGCGAGGTGATCGGCGTCGTGGATGATTTGCCGGACAATCCGCTCGGAAAAAAGGACACGAAGAATCCCGCCGGCAATCATGTCGTGATCAAAATCGCTACCAATCGTTTCGTTTTCCTTGCCGACTTTCAAAAAAAATCCATCCAGGTAAAGGTTGGCGACAAACTCAAATCCGGCCAGGTCATCGGCAAGTGCGGCAACTCCGGCAACTCCGACGGGCCGCATGTTCACATGCACATTCAAGACACGCCGACGTTCAATGATGGTCAGGGACAAAACCCGATTTTCAAAAACATCAACGTCGAGCTGACGGGGAAGGTTTTTGAAAAAGTGGAGTGGCCGTTGATTCGCGGGCTGTTTGTCTGGCGGTAACTCGAAGCGAGTCCTCCAACCTTGAATGAACGTTTACACTGGCGTAAAAATCGTGCTACCTTCGGCGCATGCAGGGAAATGATTTGATCACGGTTGATCCCGAAATTTTGGGCGGCACGCCGGTTTTCAAAGGAACGCGCGTTCCAATCAAGACGCTGTTTGACTATCTTGAAAACAATTACACGCTCGAAGAATTTCTGGAGTGTTTTCCTTCTGTGACCCGCGCGTCCGCTCGCATGGTGCTGGAACGTTCTGAATCCGCACTGCTGTCACCGGCGGCATGAAAATCCTGCTGGACGAATGTGTCCCGTGGCCGATGCACAAATTGCTGATTGGCCACGAGTGCCAGACGGCGCAACAATGTGGGTGGGGCGGAATTAAAAACGGAGAATTGATTCGACTTGCTGAAGAGCAGTTCGACCTTTTCATCACCGCTGATCAGAACATCCGTTACCAGCAGAATCTCGCGGGGCGTCGAATTTCAATTTTGGAACTGTCCACGAATGACCTCCGCAGAATTCAGTTTGCTGCGGCCCTGATCAACTCCTCGGTCGGAGCAATTCAGCCCGGTGATTTCACACGTTTGACAATTCCATAAACGTTTTGCCCGTTTCACGACAAACTTACCGGATCAATATCCACTGCCAGCGAAACATCTTCGGGCAGTGACAACGTCTGAATGATTTCCGCGAGCCGCTGGCTCAACGCGCTCATCCGCTGCGTCCGCAGCATGATCTGATAGCGATAAAATGTTTCCGCTTTTAACAACGGCGCGGGTGCCGGCCCGGCAATAATTAAGTCCAAAGTCGTTCCGCTCTCAATGACTTTAGACTTTAGACCTTGGACTTTGGACTCAATCACTTTTCGAAGATGTTCCGCCGAAAATTTCACCTTCTCCTCGTTGCGCCCTTTTAACGTGAGCATCGCGACGCGGCTGTACGGCGGATATTTCAACTGCTCGCGAAATTCCAGCTCTTGTTCATAGAAGCCGACGAAGTCGTGCCGCCGCGCGAATTGAATCGAGGGATGAAATGGCGTGAAGGCTTGCACGAAAACTTCGCCTTCGATGTCGCCGCGACCCGCGCGACCGGCCACTTGCGTGAGCAATTGAAACGTCCGCTCGCCCGCGCGAAAATCCGGCTGATGCAGCGCAAGGTCGGCGTAAATGATGCCGACGAGCGTGACATTCGGAAAGTGCAGTCCTTTCGCGATCATCTGCGTGCCGACGAGGATGTCGGTCCTGCCCGCGCGAAAATCGCCGAGCACTTTGCGGTAATCGTCCTTGCGCTTCATCGTGTCGGCGTCCATGCGTTTGATGCGCGCCTTCGGAAAAAGTTTGGCGAGCGTCTCTTCGACCTTTTGCGTGCCGGTGCCGGAAAAACGGATCGCGGGATTTCTACATTTCTCGTTTGGGCAAACCAACGGAACTTTTTCGACGTGGCCGCAGATGTGGCAGGCGAGCTTTTGTTCCTGCCGGTGAAACGTGAGCGCGAGGCTGCAATTCGGGCAATTGCAAACATAACCGCACTTCGGGCATTGCAACGAAGTCGAGTAACCGCGCCGGTTCAAAAATAAAATTGTCTGCTCACCTTTGTCCAGCCGTTGGTTAATCGCTTCCTTCAGTTGCGGGGAAAAAAGCGGCGTGCCCTTTTCTTTTGTCGCGGCCTGCCTCATGTCCACGACGCGGACGCGCGGCATTTTTTGATTGTCCACGCGCTCCGGCAATTCGAGCAGCGTGAATTTGCCGCGTTTGCAATTGTAAAAACTTTCGAGCGACGGCGTGGCAGAGCCGAGCACCACGACGGCATTTTCCATCTGGCCGCGCATGATGGCCACGTCGCGCGCGTGATAGCGCGGCGCTTCCTCCTGCTTGTAACTCGTCTCGTGCTCCTCGTCCACGATGATGAGACCGAGCGGCTCGACCGGCGCAAAAATCGCCGAACGCGCGCCGATGAGGATGCGCGCCCGGCCCTGCCGGATTTTGTGCCACTCGTCGTGACGCTCGCCCGCGCTCAAATGCGAATGCAAAACCGCGACGAGCGTCTGCAATTTTCCCGAACTGAATCGCGCCTTGAACCGTTCGACTGTCTGCGGCGTCAAAGAAATTTCCGGCACGAGGACAATTGCACCTTTGCCTTGTTCCAGCGCATGCGCGAGCGCTTGCAAATAAATTTCAGTTTTCCCCGAACCTGTCACGCCATGAAGCAGAAAAGTGTGCGAAGAATTTTCAGCGTCCATCGCTTTTGTGATTTCACCCAATGCTTTCGCTTGCGCGGAATTCAACACGATATTTTGCGTCGGCAAAATCGTTTCGCGCGCATAAGGATCGCGCTCGGAGATTTCAGAAGTGACTTCGATGAGTCCGCGATCTTCCAATTTGCGAACGGTTGCGGCGGTCGTTTCGGCAAGCTCAAGCAATTCCGCCAGCAAAATTTCGCGCCGCTCTTCGATGATGTTCCAAACTTCCTGCTGCCGTTTCGCCAGTTTCGGAAATTCACCGCTCAACGGCAGCGCGCGGACGAACAATTGTTTTTTCCAGCCTTCTTTTTCTTTGCGGATCGCTTCGGGCAAGACACTTTTCAGCGCTGTCTCGGGCGCGCAGCAATAATATTCACCAATCCAGCGCGCGAGCTTCAAAACTTTCGGAGTCACCAAGCTTTGCGCGCCGATGATTTTGAGAATCGGTTTTAATTTTGCAAGAGATGATTCTTCAGCCAGCGCCGTGACGGTGCCGAAAATTTTCCGCGCGCCAGATGAACCAAAAGGCACTTGCACGCGCGTTCCGACTTCGATTTGTCCGGCAAGCTCCGGCGGAATTGAATAATCAAATTCCTTGCGCAATGCGATTTCGAGGCTGACGCGGGCAATCATTTTAATCCTGCGAAATCGCGAGCAATTCCGCTTCCAGTTCTTTCCGCAATTCTTCGCGTTTTGCATCGCTGATTTCGCGCGGCACATTGATGACGCGGCCCGTGAAAACATCGCAGCGCGAAAATGGCAGCGGGATTTGAAATTTGTCCCAGCTCTTCAATTGAATTTTCCATCGCAATTGATAGGACGCTGGCACAATCGGTAAACCGCTCACTTGCGCCAGCGCCATCGCGCCGTCCTGCACCACATAACGCGGTCCGCGCGGTCCGTCGGGCGTGATGGCCAAATCATATCCGCGTTCCGCCCACGTCGTCAGTTCGAGCAACGCCTGCGGCCCGCGTCGCGACGACGAACCGCGCACAGGTTGCACGCCGAAACGTTCGAGAATTGCCGCTAGAAATGCGCCGTCTTTGCTCGCACTCACGAGCGCCGCGAGTCCGGTAGCCTGATGATGCCGAAGCCCGAAGTTGAAATATAATTTCATCGAGAGCGCCAGCCGATTGTGCCATGTGCAATAAATGACTTGCCGCACGTCCTTGCGTGTCATGAATCTGTGCGGATCATGAAAGCGATAGCGCAATGTGGCCGAAACCAGGCTGAACACCGCCCAAAGAATCCACGCGCCGAGCCGTTGATGCCATTTCGGCGGATGCGGCACGACCACGCCGCTTCTTCGTCTGAATTCGGTGTTGCCGATGGGGTTTTCTGGCTTGGGCGTCACAACAGGCATCATGCTCCTTTTTTCAAACACGCGCGCACCAAATCTTCGACCGTCGCCTTTGCGCCGAGAGAATTTTGCGCGGCGCGAACAGTGTCGTGCGCATCAATCTGTTTGAAGCCGAGCGCCATGAGCGCGAGCACGGCGTCGTTGATTTTCTGGTCGTCGGGTGAAAGCGAATGTTTTGCGCTCGCGGCCTCCCATGCGCCCGCCGCGCCGATCTTGTCGCGCAATTCAACAACGATGCGTTCGGCAGTTTTTTTACCGACGCCGGAAATTTGTGAAAGCGATTTAACGTCGCTGCTGGCGACTGCGCCGCGAAAGGCCGTCGCGTTCATGCCGCTCAAAATATTCAGAGCGGTTTTCGGGCCGATGCCGCTGACGCTGTTGATGAGCAGCCGGAACAAATCGCGTTCCGCCGCGCTCGCAAAGCCGTAAAGAATATGCGCATCTTCACGCACGATAAGTTGCGTGAGCAATTTCACTTCATTTCCCGGTTGCGGCAATTTGTCGAACGACGACAGCGGAATCAGGACTTCGTAGCCGACGCCGTTCACGTCCACGACGACTTGTGTGGGAAGCGCTTCGACGAGTTTGCCGTGGAGAAATGTAATCATTGCCCGTGCTTGATGCTTATGATTTTCGCGTCTTGTTTGGAAATCTTGATTTCGGCAACTCCGCCTAAATGTCCCTTTGGTAAAGTTCCTTCCACATGCCAAATTCCTTCGTTCAATGTGGCTTTATACGGTTTTTCATTTTTAATTTTCCCCTCTCCATAAATCGGCGACCACACAGCGACAGCAATTGCGACGGCGGTCTTTTCATCCGGCACAAATCCATCTTTCGGCTTGAAATCTTCACCAAGCAAAACTCCAGATGAGAGAACTGAAGCCAAAATTAAAAGAACTCGAATTTTCATAATTTCAAATCTTCTTGGGAACACTCAAACTGTAATGTCCATTTTGTTGAACATGAGCCAAAGCGAGCGCGAGCGCGTCGGCGGCATCGGGCGCGGGCGGCTTGGGCAAATTCAAAAGCCGCTGAACCATTTTTGCGACGGCAGATTTTTGCGCCGCGCCGTAGCCGACAATCGCCTGTTTCACTTTGCGCGTCGCGATTTCAAAAATTTCAATTCCATTTTCAGCGACGACCGCCATCGCCGCGCCACGCGCTTCGCCCATGATCAAAGCCGTTTGCAAATTTTGCGCGTAAAACAATCCTTCAACGACGCAAACAGTCGGATGATATTTTTTAATTTCTTCGCGCAATGTTTGTGAAATTTTCGCAAGACAACGCGAGCGTTCCCAGTTTTTTGGGCAGGAAATGGTCCCTTGCGCCAACGTTTTTGGATGCGGATTTGAGATTTGAATGATTCCGAAGCCGGTTCCGCGCAGCGATGGATCAATGCCAAGGATGATTTGAGCGACGGCTGACGCGCGATGGGTGACAAGTGGAAATACGGCGCGCGGCGATTTGCCGCCGATGCGTTCTTTCATCTGTTCAAACTGGCGCAGCGAGATTCCCACGTGGAAATTTTGCCAGCGGCGATGAAATTACGAAAGAAAAATGCGGCGCGTCATTGGCCGTTTTTGTCTTTGTCGCGATTTCTATCCTGACGGTCGGACGGTGTTGACTGCTGTGACGGCTGCGATTGTTGCGGTTGCGGTTCGCGTGGTTGGACCGACGACGGCGGATTATGCGGCTGCGGAGTTGGTTGCGCATTGTAATTGCGTTGTGAAGGCTGAACGCGATTTTCATTTGCAGGTGGAGAAAATTGCCTTTCGGGCTGCTGCATTCGCGGAGACGTCGTCCGTTGTTCTTCATTCGGGTTGTTTGGCAAACGATTTTGCGGCACGGTCCGGTTTTCCATTTGCGACTGATTTTCCATTCGCGGTTGTGGCGTTTCGGGCAATCGCGGGGACGTGCTTCCGAAATTGTTCGGCTGATTACGACGAAGAGAATTCCCATTGTCGTTTGCCGCCGGTTGCGAAATTCCGGCTGGTTGTGAAACATTTCTATTTTGCGTCGTCGTTTGATTTCGTCGCGGCGAATTGCTTTGATTTGGCGGGGGAATTTGCATCGGCGCGCCAGTCGTGGGCGAAGGGATTGTATGCGGCCGATTGTCGTTTGCAGTTGGCGACGCATTGTGATCGAAATGCGGACGGTTGACGACCAAAGCGCCGCTTCGATCCATTTGTTCACCGCGCCCGACGGGAGTCGTCGTTTCCCGAATTCTTGCCGGATGGATCGGCGTGTGCGTGACGGCGGCGATGTGTTCCGGCGGGATGCCGTGGTTGATGACAGTTGTGTTGTTGCCGCCGAAGTTATTGATGACTGTTGTCTGGTTGAAAATCTGCGTCACTTGCGTTGATGCGACGCGATGACGCCACGGATGCGGGTCATAGAAATTTCTCGTTGATACAAATACGAATGTATTCGCGCTGAAGCCGAAATCGAAGCCGACGCTGACCACCGCGCCGTTGAAAAACAATCCAACACCTTCGCGATATTCGCAACGCGGCGGCAACGGCGCCCAACCGCAATAATCATCCGAGTAGCGCCAGCAAACCCAGGACGGCGCCCAGACCGTGTCGGGATACCAGCACCAGCCGAAACGCTCATTGCGAAACCAGCGGCCATAATGGAACGGCGCCCAGCCCCATGAATAATCTGAATACCAATACCAGCCGTCGTCGGTATAAACCCAATGTCCATGGTCGGAATACGGTTGCCAGCTTGAATCATAAACCACGACTGATGGACGCCAGCAACGACCATAACCTTCGATCACAACCCACGAGCCATACGGCGCGAGCGAATCATAAAAATAATTTTCAGTGACCACCGTTGTCGCTGGCGGCGGCGCGGGCGCAGCTTGCGGCGGCGGAGGGGAAACAGCCAAACCCAGTTGCTGGTCGCGTTGCTGCATTGCCATCACGATTGAATCCGGCAAGCCGATGTCTTTCAGGTAAATGATCTGGTTCGCCGTGAGGCTGAATCTGTATTGCGAATTGTTGATGTAATTCTTAATGACATCTTCGCTCACCTCGGCCTGCGACAGACGGATAATTTCCGCGAGCGAACTGTTCGCCTCGATGTCCGGCGGCAATACGTCAGCCGGTTGTGCGGAATCCGTTTGAGACGGTTGTTGTGCATTGGCAGACTGCCGCGAAATTCCACCTGCCAAAATTAAGCCCATAATCATCGTTCCTGTCGCCAAGCCGCCAAAAAATTTAGTTTTCATAATCAGTCGCTTTCTAATTTAACATCACTTTGACCCTTTTGTTCCGAAAAAGTTCATGCCAGTTAGATGACCCAAACCCACGAAAAGTTGCGTAAATTTTGGCTATTGCTAATCTGATGTGGCAATTGTGGGTTGCCCCCGTAGCTCAAATGGATAGAGCAGCGGTTTCCTAAATTTAGTCAACCGCTTTTTTGAAGTTTTTTCTGTCATTAACTTTGATATATTTGCATTGATTTCATTAACAATTTTTCGCTTTTGCGACTTGGCAATTTCAACGCACCTTTTATTCTGATTTACCATTTTTTACCCTAAAAAACCAAAACGGTATCAAATGTGGTATCAGATTTAACGACTGAATTTTGGCGGTGGTGCTCCCGCCCCGAATTGAACGGGGATCAGCCATTTAGGAAACGGCAGCTCTATCCAATTGAGCTACGGGAGCGCAGTTTTGAACAACATACTCATTCCAAATTTTTTGCCAAGACGCATCGTAGCAACGGCAATCTCTGAAATGCCGCGAACGCTGCGCTCGTCGCGAAACCACGAATCTTGCTCCTTCGTGGATTTGTTTGCTACGCTACCCACATCCATGCATTCGTTCAAAGGCTGGTTCGGCAAATGAAGCAGTTCACATCAGTCGGCACGGACGCACATTCAAATATGTTGAAACAGAACAGCTAGCGCCACCTATAACGATTCGACACCTCTGGCTAAAGCGGGATTAAGCGTCCAAAAAATAAGATGTTTATCGTTTTGGAACGGCGTAGAATCCCAACGCATGGGCGAGATAAACCGGCGAGGAACGTGCTGACTTGCGCTTGGCAGAATGGTTCAGTGGCAGGCCGCTTGCACCAGGTGAAGATGATGTGCTGGAAGATGTGGTAAAATCTGGCGGCACTCCCAACATTCAATTCGTCGGATGGCAGACACCCGACGAATTTCAAAAGCGATTACTGGAAGTGTTGACAAAGGAATTGAATCTGAAAGCAGCCAACGATGCTGAAGGCTTTGACCTGAAGCTCGGCGCAAAACTTTCAAATGAGTATCTTTATTTCAATCTGGGTGCAGCCACACAAGCGGAGGCATGGCAAATTTTAAGTCCCATCAGGGCGTCGCCCCAAGGGGTAGCGCAAGTGAATCGTTTGATTCATAAAACTTTCAAGAAAGGCACGATTGAGTTCGCGCGCTGGCCCGGCTGGAAACGGAAGATTCCAGAACCGATGGGCTTGGAGGAAATCGTCTATGGCGACAAACTCATCTGTTTGAAAAATCACGAACGAAATGCTTGGGATACAAATGCAGGGGAAAACATCGAAGGGTATCTTGCCAACGGCGAAATTGGCATTGCTGTTGGTCAATTCAAAACCGCGAAGATGACCAAAGCGCCGTGGGCGCTAAAAGTCGAATTCGCATCACCCATAAATCATAATTCCAACGGATACTGTTTTGTCTGGCGGTTGACTTTTTAATTTTTTGAACGATTGGTTTTTCGTTAGCCACAACCAAAAGGAATAACTTTATGGCACATGACGATGAAGACCGTGGCGGTAGTTCGCCAGATCGTTCTCCGAACGATGACCGGAGCGACGCAATGAACCCAAATAGCGATGCCTACGAAGACGCAGATTGAAATGTTCGATCTGATTGTTCTCGATGTGGATATGCCGGGAATGAACGGCTTTGAAGTCTGCCGTCAATTAAAAGACAATCCGTTTTTTCAAACGCCAATTGTATTTGTTTCCGGCAGGTCTCTTGACCAAGACGTTCAGCGCGGGCTTGAACTCGGTGCGGTGGATTATATTTCTAAACCATTCGGCATCGAATTCGCGCCACGGTTACTATCTCACATTAAAGAATCAGAAAATGCAATGGCATGAAACTCACATCGGCCACAATCATTTTTCGGCGCGAGTCGGGAAAATCGCAAGGCGTTGGCCGGACTGAAATTGCGAACCGATTTTGTTCATCGGCAAATTCTTCGGGAACAAATCTTCAAGACGCATGCCAAGAACACGAGCTAGATAAAGCATTTCACAATCCGGCACTCTGCGTCGTTGCAATTCCAAACTGGCAAGCGAATCCCGACTTATATTCCAACCGCGCAATTGAAGTTTTGCCGCCAAGACCTCTTGTGACCAACCCTTTTTTTCGCGCCATTTCTTCACCTGTGTGCCCACCAAGTTTTTTGCGGTTGTCGTCACTACCAACGACGGTAGCTGGAACATGGCTAAAAATTGTGTTCACAAGCACACAGTTGGTTCAGCGGCTTTTCACTTTTACGCTTGCGCTTAACGATGCGAAATGTTTAGCGTCGTTGAGATTTTTCAGAAGGTAAATGGCATGACATTATGAAAATCACGACGACAAGAAATGTTTCCCCACCTAAATTCACAGTCACTTTCGCGCGCGTAATAGTTGTTGCGAGTATTTTATTTGCAATTGCGGTCAACGCAATTGCCCAATTACCACCGGGCGCGAAAACCAATGCAACACCATATATGCCGTTGGATTCATGGACATTTTACGACAATACCAATTGGACAAACGATAAGGGTTACGCGCCTGTTTCATTCACAAACTTGGATTTTTCAAATCTTGGGGATGGTCGTTCGCTCGTCGTGGACAGCGACGATCCGGCGTGGTTGCAATACAACGTCGTTGAAACAAATGGCACGAATAATCTGACTGTTGATACTGGCAGTGTGACATTTTGGTTTGCGCCGGATTGGGACAGCGTCAGCGCGGGCGGAACTGGTCCGGGGGTTGCAGGTCGTTTGCTCGAAGTCGGCGGTTACACGTCTGATTCAAGTTTCGGCTGGTGGAGTCTTTATTTCGACGAAAATGGCGACAATATTTATTTTTCAGCGCAGACCAACGATCTTTCAAGCACGGCAACGACTTACCTTTCAGCGCCGATAACGTGGACAACGTTTTACTGGCATTTCATTACGTTAACGTATTGCCCGACAAATACCGCGTTATATTTGGATGGCTCGCTCGTGACGAACGGCTTGCCGCTTACCGTTTATCCGGGCACGGACGTTTTGAGCAACAGCTTTTTTATTGGCAGTGACAGCAACGGCGTCGCCCAAGCACACGGAATGTTCAACAGCATCTACACCTATGGCGTCCCGCTGGACGCAAACACCGTTCAAAGCATTTACAATTACGGTTCCATGATTTACTGGATGAATCCCGTCAATTCAAAATATATGAGTCGTTTTGCATCTGCGAATTCGACTCCTTCCAGTTCAACGAATTATTATCAGGCAATTTCAGGAATTGGAAGTTTGCAACTTGTTGGCGCAGCTTCAAGTTGTGTGACGAGCACGAATGTTTGGCTGACAAATCTTGTTTCGACCATTGCAGCGAACGGAACAGTCAGCGTGATGTTCACAATTGAGGGCGGCTCGGATGGTGTTCCGTATGACGTTTTTGCAAATTCGATTTTGGCATTTGGAACAAACGGTTTTCCATGGACTTGGATGGGACAGGGCTATCACTGCAACACTTATATTCTGACAAACTTGCCAAGCGGCTGTTTTCTAATTTTAGGGACGCCACAAGACAGCGACGGCGATGGCTTGACGGATGCCTTCGAATTGTTGGATTCAAAAACCGATCCGAACAATGCTTACTCGAATCTTGACGGGTTGCTGGACAGTTGGGAAGTGCTGCTTGGACTGAACCCAAAACAAAGCAATTTTAACAATCCTGCCGTGAGGTCGAATTATTCTTACGATTCAGCAGATTGGCTTGAAGGATTGTCAGGAGTGCGAAGCGGCGCAATTAGTTTGGACGCCGAAGGCAACGTCACCCAAGTTTCACAATAATCACGAAGGATAAAAAATGAAAACTCTGCGATTTTTAATTTTAGGGATGCTGGCAATGGTAAACATTTGTCAGGCGCAAGATGACGGTCCCACTACTACGAATGGAGGGTGGTGGTCAATTCAAGGCATTATTGATTCTGGAATGACCAATAGCACACCCGATGACAGCGACACCAACACAGTTCAAGTCAGAATGAATTTCGTGGAGCAACTTGCGCCGACACCGCCACAAATTGCCGAAGTCGTTACCCCTGATATTCAAGCATTGGCTGATGGTTTGCAGGATGACCCGCTGAAAATTTTCAGCTACGTTCATGACCATATTCGCTATGTTCCTTATTTCGGTTCAAAGAAGGGCGCGAATCTGACGTTATTGGAAAAAAGCGGTAACGATTTTGACCAATGCGCCTTACTTGTCGCATTGCTTCGAGCGGCAGGTTACAGCGACGCAAGTTATCAATTTGGTTGGATGCTGTTGCCGTATGATAATTCTGATGGAAGCGATCGCGATATTCATCATTGGTTTAATCTGGATGCGACGAATAGCAATTGGTCGGCAACGACCGACCTTCTGGATAACATGCTTCAAACATTGCGTGGTTATCCAATTACCGCGCACAATTGGGGTAATAACGTTTACGGATTACAGCGTGTTTGGGTTACAGTCACAGTTGGGGGAACGAATTGCAGCCTTGATCCATCGTTCAAAGTGACAGAGCGAATTTCCGGCGTTGATTTACCTGCTGCAATGGGATTTAGCGTCAGCGGATTGACCAACGGTGTTGGCGGTCTTGTTGTCGGGAACGCAGCCACCAATTTTTATACAACAAACATACTTGAAGCGCCTCTTCGTAGCAATTTGGCAAACTACACCGCAAACCTTCTTAACTACATTAAGAGTAATTATCCCAATGCGAGTGTCGAACAAATTTTAAGCGGCGAATACATCGTTCCTTCGACAAATACATTGTTGAGCCAATGTTTTCCTTTTCAGCCAACGAATTGGAACGGCACGATGCCGGTTATCAGTTGGATTAACGAGCCGACCAACATGATGGCAACTTTCGCAATCAGCTACGGCTCTGCAAAATATCAATGGTTCATGCCGCAGTTGCAGGGTCAACGAATTTCATTAACTGTCAGTTCTGGAGGTTCTGCGCAGCTTTGGCAGGAAGAATCAAACATAGCAACTGCAAGCACAGGAGGCGGCACGGGCTCTTTCGGGGTAACTATGACAGCCTACTATCCGGGTTTTCAGAGCAGTTGGAACACAACTTCAAATACGTTCATCCCTGGCGGTCCTGGCCAACCGTGGGAATCAGCGACCACAGGTTACCGAAGTGCTAACGCCAACTATACCATTTTATATGCGTTTGAACCGGACGATTGGGGATGGCTGCGCGAACGTCAGAACAAATTGGATGCTTACTTGGCGCAAGGTTTGACCAATGGCACACGGCAAGTAACGACCGAAACATTGAATGTAATGGGACTCAATTGGCAGATACAGGTGGAACTGCTAAATCGAATCGTGGCGCGGCGAGCTGGTGTCTCACCAATGTTTTATCATCGCATAGGACGCATGGGCCAAGAAACCGGACACGGTTATTACGTAGATGTATTTTGGGGAGTGCAAGCTTCCTCTTCCAGTTCAAATAAAAACGATGACCACGTTGTTCGATGGTTCGACCAATGGTGTTATGTCGGAAGCGCAATGGAACATGGACTGATTGAACAACAGCAATCAACCAATCTAGTCGCTGGCTCAACAGTGAAAATGTTGGAGTTAGCCAACACGAATCATCAGGCAATTTATTTTGCAGACAGCACGAATTGGGCAACTGTCCAATTGAAATTATCGAATTACACAATAAGTGATTTGACCGCTCTCATCAACAGAGGCTTTCAGCTTTTTTTACCACAGAACGGAAGCTTTGCAATTTCTGGAGCGAGCAGCCCTTGGAACGGCTACGGATTCATTGCGCGAGTCCCGGGGGCTGGCGGCACACAAATGGCCATTGGCCCCGGCATTTATGGCGGTTATGCCGGAGATTTGGGCGCATCGATAGATACGGGTTGGGTTAATTATTCTTCATACTCCCAGCCACTTTATTTCAACTCATCGCCGGTATCCGTTCCAAACATTACTGCTGCCGATCCGGTGAATATGGCGGACGGCACATTTCAAGTGCAGGAGACCGATATATCTTTAGGGCAAACCGAGCCGCGCGGTTTAAGTTTTTCTCGGTATTACAGTAGCAGCCGTCGCAACAGCAACATCGCTGGCATTGCTCCGGGTTGGCTTCACAATTACTACATTAACGCTGCTACGATTAGTTCGCCGCAGGCCATGTTAGGTGGAACGACGCCAGCGCAGATGGCTTCATTGACAGTCGCGACTACTGTCATCAGTGGGTTTTATGTCCCTGAACCGCCCGACCCAAAAAATTGGGTAATTACAGCTTTAGTTGCAAAATGGGGCATTGACCAACTGACGGCCAAAGCAGTTTCAATCACTCTCGGCAACAGCGTGTATCAATTTATTCAGCAACCGGACGGCAGTTACACGCCACCCGCAAATTGCACCATGACATTGTCGAAAACGAACGGTGCTTATTCGTTGCAAGAAAGGCACGGTCGCACTTTCAAATTTAACGGTTCGGGTTGGGGAACAAACATTGTTGACCAATATGGCAACTCTTTGAACATCGGTTACAACACAAGTAATTGGGTCTCTAGCGTAACCGACTGGAAAGGCCATTCGCTTACTTTCAATTACAGCGCAACGTCGCCGAAACATCTGACTTCTGTGGCCGAAAGCACAGGTCGAACAATTGGATTTGGTTACAGCAGCAGTAATGATTTGGTTTCCGTCACCGACCCTGAAAGCAAAACTAATAAATATGTTTATGACACGAATCACCAAATCACAGCCGCCATCAATGCGGCTGGACAATTGGTAGCCAGCAATATCTTCAATAGTTTTGGTCGTGTCACGACTCAATACACGCAAGGCGACACAAACAAGACGTGGAAAATTTTTTGGTCGGGCTGGCAAACCGTTGAACAAGACCCCGCAGGTAGCCAACAAATATATTTTTATGACGACAAAACGCGTCAGACAGGATTGCACAACGCTCTTGGAAATTTCAGCCAGAAATTCTATGACGGCCAAGACCATGTTGTAGCAACTGTTTCTCCTTTGGGTGAAACAAACCGATTTGTCTTTGATAATTTCAATAACCTAGTCGCAACAATTGATTCGCTCAATTTTAGCAACCAACTATTTTACGATAATCAAAACAGTTTGATTCGCGCTGTTGACCCGCGTGGCAACGCAACTGCATTCGGCTACAACAGCCAATTTTCGACAATTGGAAAAACCAACGGGGCAGGAGATTTTCTAAATTCTGCATACAACAGTGACGGCACAATTGCCAGCACCACAGATGCGGGCGGCACAATCACTTTCGGACAGGATGCCAACGGCTATGTAAATAACATCACATACCCAAACAGTCTCGGTAGTGAGAGTTTTGTGAAAAACACTTTTGACGATGTCACCAGCCATACCGACCCGCTCGGTTTCATTACGACCTATCAATTCAATAATCGTCGCCAACTTACGAATAGCATCGCGCCGACAAATATCACGGTGCGAGCGGCATATGATTCTATTGGCAACTTGTCCAGCACGACCGATGCGCGCGGTTCCAGCACAACAAACATTTGGAGTGCGACAAAAAAGTTATTGGCAACAAAATTTCCTGCCACGACACAAGGAACGCCAATCGTCACGAACATTTACGATAATCGCGATTGGTTAATGCGAACGGTTGACCCGCTACAAAATGTCACGCAATTCACCAATGATGTTCTTGGTCATTTGACCGCAGTAACTGATCCGTTATCGCAGGTCGCTAAACTTGGCTTCGACGGCAACGGACACTCAATTGCCAAGACCAATGCCATCGGCGAAGTAACGAAACAATTTTGGGATGCTCGTGGTAAAGTTGTGAAAACGGTTGACGGAGCAGGTCATACAATTGGCCGCAGCATTGACGGCGCGGGCAATCAAGTTGCCCTGACAAATCGCAATGGAAAAGTTTGGCAATTTCAATTTGACGGAGCTAACCGATTGACAAATACCGTTTCGCCGCGCGGTCGCAGCGCTCAATTGGTATTTAATCATCAAGGTTTGCCTGCTTCTTTCAAGGACGCTGCCGGCCAGTCAACGACTTTAAGTTATGACGCTAGAAAACGTTTAACCAGTCGCAGCGATAATGTTGGAGCGACGACATACAGTAACGACGCGGACGACAATTTGACCAGTGTTTCGGAAAATGGACTTACAAATTCTTGGACTTATGACGCCTACAAGCGCGTTTCAAGTTACCGCGACAGCTCTGGAAACCTTATTCAATATCGGTGTGATGCAAACGGAAATGTCACCAACTTGATTTATCCCGGCGGGAAAAATGTTTATTACGCTTTCGACAGCCATAATCATCCGACAAACGTCACGGATTGGGCAGGACGCCAAACCGCCATCACTTACGATTTGAACGAGCATGTCATCGGCATCACTCGACCAAACGGAACACATCGCGCCATCAGTTTCGACCCAGCGGGACAACCAACGAACATTCTTGAAACAACAGCAATCGGATTCCCAATTGTTTGGTTCAAAATAAATTGGGATGCCGCTGCACGAGCGCAATGGGAATTTGACGCGCCGCCGCCGCACGTTACAACGGTCGCTACGCGCACAATGACTTACGATGATGACAACGGATTGGCGACATTCAATGGCCTTAACGTTGGCTGCGACCTCGACGGCAATATAACCAATGCTCCGCTTATCAGTAGCACAAATTTTGTTCCTTACATTTATGATGCCCGCAATCGCCTCATTACAGCGGGCGGCACAACCAACATTTACGACCCCGCGGGTTATCGTGTTGGAATCAACTATGGAACAAACACAATTCGCTACGTTGTCAATCCGAATGCAAAACTTCCGCAAGTGCTGACGCGGATTAAAAATGGCGTTACCAATTATTACGTCTATGGAGTTGGCTTGCTTTACGAAGTCACGGAAACAACAACGGCGACAAATACACGCTCTTATATTTCTGATTATCGCGGCAGCACAGTTGCCTTGACCGATGACAACGGAAATGTCACCGACCGTATTGAATACAGTCTTTACGGTTTGACAACTTACCATGTCGGTAAATCCGATACTCCGTTTTTGTTCAATGGAAAATACGGCGTGATGACAGACCCGAACGGAATGCTCGCCATGAACGCGCGCTTTTACAATCCGTATTTGTGCCGGTTTATTAGCGCAGACCCAAGCGGCTTTACTGGTGGCATGAATTTTTACGCTTTCGCCAATGGAAATCCTGTTAGCTATGTTGATCCTTACGGGCTTGGCGCAATGAGTAGTTCTTTCTTCGACACGTTTCATGCGCCGACGCCAGAGGAGCAGCAATTTCAACAATTCATTGCTGGCTTTGTTAATCTTGTTACGCTCGGTGCAGCTAATTTGATTTCGTCGGAAGTTGACGGAACAGATTTACTTGGCAACAGTTTGAATGTAACCGATGCGTTTGGACAAATGCTCGAAACAAGCGCGTTTGTTGCATCACTGCCAGTGGCAGTTTTGACTGATGGTGGTTCACTTGAAGCGGAAGGCATATTAGAAGGTGCAACCGCAGAGACAGAGGTCACAGTTGAAGAGGGAGGCCTTGTAAGTCGTGTATGGGATTCTCGCTGGACTCCCGGCTCATCTTATTCTGGGCCATTTGGAAGCAGCTATTCACCAAATGCTGCACTTCCAATAAATTCGACAATTGGAAGCATTGATAGAGGTTTGAATATCCCAGGAGTGCTAAATAATAGTCAGGTAGGCGGCATATATCAGGCCACACAAAGCTTTCCCGCGATATTGAGAACATCGATTCAAGGCACAGAACCTGAAATCTTAATTGATCAACAATATCTTCAGTATTTGCGCCTTCTTGAAGAATCAATTTCTACAATTCCGGCGAGATAACATGAAAACATTTCCAATTCCAGAAACAGACCAAATAAGGGCAATGCTCAACAATTCATTTTATGAACTGTTGAAAGAATATACAGAACATCCACCAAAGTATGATTTCAAAAAATTTATTACAATTAACCGTCAAAAATTGGTTGAATTTTTAACAGCGAATCCGCTCGAAGCCAAAACCTATTTTCAGAATCAAAATAAAATCGTCTCAATTGCTAATCACGACATTTTCAAAATTTGGCAAGAAGGACGAAACTATTATGTTGCATGGATGGATCACGGGAATCCGAGAAATCCACGACAATTCGACATGCTCGCAGAAGCGGTCGCCGAATTTGTGCTGGTGAATTATGGCATGTATTGAAGTCAATCCGCAAAAAGTTTTACAAGCCGTTAGAGTTTGTTACATTGCTAAAGTCAGATGAAAACCACAAAAGTTTTTAAGCGAGGATTGTTGCTGCTCCTCGCCCTTGCATTATTCTGGGGTTTTCGTGCAACCGCTGCAATTTTTGTCATCACGGACACAAATGATTCGGTGAGAATTTCCAACTTGCGCGGGGCAATTATTGCTGCGAATCGAACGGGCGGTAACAACACGATTTATCTCGGTTCGACTCGCCAGCACCCCGCCGTCTTTATGTCCGAGCCATTTGGCAACGGTCGGAATATCCACGCCGGACTCGATGCAGCGCGTCGCAAACAGATGACGCAAATCGTGGTGCGTGAGATGATGAAGACTCAACTTCAAACAAGCATTTTTTAGGGAGCGGTTGAATTTTCGGACTTTAAGAACGGGGTTATCCAAAAATTCCTTTTCCTCGCGCTCCGCCTTCATACGCTCCAATAATTTTCGCATTTCAGGAATCATCGGCACGCGACGAATTTCCCAATTCTTCGTTCCCGTTATCGGGTCACCGCGAATCGTGATTTCATTTTTCAAAAAGCTGCAATCCCGCCCGAAAATGCGAGCCGCTTCTTTCAAACGCGGACCAGCGTAGGAAAAAAACTCAACAGCGTCCGCACAGTCGTGACTAAACCCATTTCCCGTTTCGCTTATTTCCTTAACGAGTGCAAAAAATTGATCCGGTTCTGGCAGCCTCAATTCTTTGCGGCGGACGCGCGCGCGTTTAATGTCTTTGTCTTTTGCGGGATTATCGTAACGCGCCCCCGACTCTACCGCGATGTCCAAGACTCGCCGAAGAACCGAAAGTGTGCCATTCGTCACCGTGGCAGAATACATTTTGCCATACCGCGATCTCCATTCCAGACAGTCAAATTTCGTGATTCGCTTCACATCTGTTTGTTCCAAGCCAACCCAGGTTTTAAGAAGCGTTTCTGCTGCGCGTTCGTTGTATGTTTTTGTGGTATCTTTAATGTTGGTAGCAAGTTTTTGCCGTTCTTTGAAAATTGCCAATGCGTCGCCAAAAGTCATTTTCCCGACAATCTTGGTTTCGGATGGCGCAACGGCTTTGTGTTCGGTATCAAGCCGGTCGGCCAAACGCAATTTGGCCACAGACAGGACATTTGTTTTGAGAGAGTTGCGAACGAGTTTTCCGCGCACTTTTGCGCGAACGAAATAAATGCCGGAAGGCGCATAGCGCACGAGGTTTGCCACCGGCGTTTTGAGCCAGAGACTTTTCGATTCAGTATTTTTGGTTTTCATGGAAACAGTATCACATCGCGGTATCAGATGGGGTGTGATGAAATCATCACAAAATGGGAAACCGCCAATGTTTGTTGTTGTTTTCTACAATCCATCATGTAGAAAGCATATGTGTTTCCTAAACCGTTGATCCCGGTTCAACTCCGGGCGGGAGCACATCCGTCTGGCAAATTACCAATCTTTGATCGGTTGACTGTTGTTTTGCGGCTTTCCCTGCGGCTTCAATCGAAGAAATTGTTCGTCGCCCTTTTGCGCGTCCAATAATTGCTTCGCTTCCTGCGGCGTCATGGCATTTTTCCGCTCATGTTTTCCTTCGCCGGATTTTTCCTGCGACTGCTGCTGTGAATTTTGCTTTTTATTTTGATTCGCCTGATTTTGCTTTTGCTGATCCTGTTGCCGCTGATTTTGGGTCTGCGACGAATTTTGATTTTGCTGTTTCTGATTTTGCGACTGTTGTTGCTGGTTTTGCTGCGACTGGCTGCTTTGCGATTGCTGTTGTTGCTTCAATAATTTTTCCAGCTTCTGCAATTTTTCATCGTTCGGATAAAGTTTTAGCCCGCTTTCCGTTTTTTCCAGCGCGGCGGGAACGTTGTTGGAAATGTAAAGCTGCGCGCCGCCGTTGAAAAAATCGTCGGCGGGCGCAAGCTGCGCGCAAACTTTCTGCGCGGCAAAAAGCAGCAGCAGCAAATTAAGGCTGATTTGGCGTGGCAATGTCATCTATCTGTTTGAGTTTTTTGGTATAATTTTCAAATTGTTTGGCCGTCGGATTTTTTTTGAAAAGCCCGGCCATTATTTCCAGTGCGCGATGATATTCGTTGCGCTGAACTTCATCATCTGCCTTGCTTTTTGCCAAACGTGCTTGCTCGCGGAATTGAATCAGCCGGTCAATTCTTGCCGCGACAAATGCCAAATTATTTGTGGCGTCCGAATCATTTTTATTCAATGCAATTGCCCGTCCGTAACTGTTCGTTGCCAGTTCCCAAGTTTTTTGCACGGTGTCTATGAATTCTATTTCATCCGAAGCCGTGTTAATTTTTTGCCAACCTGCTTGATACAGCGTGTTGCCCAGATTGTAATATGCCTGCTGCTGCAATTTCAAATCCGGCGCGAGCGTGACCAGTTGAAAATCCTGCAACGCCTCGTCGTAATTCGTCGCGCGATACGCCGCCGCGCCCGCGTTAAAAACCAGACGCAAATCGTTCGTCTGGATTTCCGCCAGCCGCGAAAATTCCGCCAGCGCATTTGTGAAATTTCCAGAATTGTAATCGCGCAACGCGCTTGTCGGGGAAGCTTTCGCCGCAACAGGCAAAAATAAAATTGTAAGAAGTGTAGCGATTGCCGCCACTTTGCCTTTGGACTTGGTGGCCGTCTGCAAAGACCTCTCCGGCAAAAACATTTCCGCCAGCAAAAGCAAAATGGCAATCGCCAGCGGCCACTGAAATTGCTCGTGATAACGCCGGATGAGTTTTTCGCTGCTCTCCGATTTCGGCAACGGCTCCAGCCCGCGCTCGTAAAGCGTGTCCATCGTGTCCGCGCCGCGCAACGGCAGGTAAAAACCGCCCGTCGCTCCGGCGATTTGCTGCAACAGATTTTCATTCAAGTGCGATTTCACGACGTTGCCTTGCTCGTCGCGGACGTAATCGGAATTTCCATTCGCGTCCGTCACGCGGATCAAATCGCCGTTCGCCGTGCCGATGCCAATCGTAAAAATTTTCAATCCATTTTTCGCGGCGTCTTTTGCAGCGGCGAGCGCGCCGGATTCGCTGTCGTTGTCCTCGCCGTCGGTCAGCAACACAAGCGCTTTGTAATGACCTTTTTCCTTGAACGCCGTCAGCGCGGTGTTAATGGCTTCGGCAATCGCCGTGCCGCCTTGCGGAATGGAATTCACGCTCAACGCCTGCACGCTTTGCTGGAACGCCGTGCTGTCAATCGTCAGCGGACATTCCAAAAACGCATCGCCCGCGAACGCGATCAGTCCCATGCGGTCCGCGCCGGCGCGCTGCATCAATTCCAGCGCGGCGAGCTTCGCGCGTTCCAAACGGTTCGGCACGATGTCCGTCGTGAGCATGGATTTTGACGTGTCAATTGCGACGACAATGTCCAAACCGTTTTGCTGCACTTCTTCCAAATCGAATCCGTGCTGCGGACGCGCAAGCGCAATGATCAAAAATGCGACGGCCAAAATCAAAAATGCAAAACGCAATTTTTGCCGCGACGGAGAAATGCCAGTGGTCAACACCGGCAGCAATCGCGCGGAAATAAATTGCGCGAGCAATTTTTGTTTCTGCCGGTTCGCGAACCAAAAAAATAAAGTCATCACAGGCGGAATCACCAGCAACAGCCAAAGAATATGTGGATGCTCGAATCTCATGGCAACCTCCGAAAAATTGTCTGCGCCAGCAAAATTTCGATCAACAAAAGCGCCGATCCGCCCAGAACAAACCACGGAAACAGTTCTTTGTATTCCGTATATTTGCTGATTGTCGCCTCGGTTTTTTCCAGCTTGTCAATCTCCGCGTAAATCTGCCGGAACTTGTCCGCGTTGTCCGCGCGATAATAGCGTCCGTCGGTTTTGTCCGCGATTTTTTGCAGCGTGTCTTCGTCCACGTCCACGGGCACGTTTTGATAGCCGACTTTTTGGCCGCCCATGAAAACCGGCATGGGCGCGCTGCCTTGTTCGCCGATGCCGACAGTATAAATTTTCACGCCCAGTGCCGCCGCCGCGTCCGCCGCCATGAGCGGCTGGATTTTGCCGGAATTATTTTGTCCGTCCGTCGCGAGGATGATGATTTTGCTTTTCGCCTTCAAATCGCGCAGCCGGTTGACCGCCGTCGTCAGCGCGTCGCCGATGGCCGTCGCGTCGGAATTGATCGTGCCGATTTCGAGACGCGCGAGATTTTCCTGCAAGTAATCGTGGTCGAGCGTCAGCGGCGTGGCGATGAAAGCCTGCGCCGCGAAGACGACGAGGCCGATGCGGTCGTTTGGACGCTTGTCAATGAACGTCTTCAAAACGGATTGCGCCATGTGAAAACGGTTCACGCGCTCGCCGTCCACGACGAAATCCTCCGAGACCATGCTGCCGGACAAATCCAGCGCGCACACGATGTCAATGCCGCTGGCCTTCACCTCCGTCGTGCTTTTCGACAAACGCGGCTGCGCCAGCGCGAAAATAAAAATGGCGAGCGTCAGCCAGCGCAACGCGGCGAGAAAATTTCCCGCGCGCGAACGACGCGCGTTCGTCAAACCTTCAACCAATTTCAGCGACGAATATAAAAATGCCGGCGGCGAACCGCGCTTGCCTTTGAGCCACGCGAAAAGCGGCAGCAGCAAAAGCAGCAGCAGAAAATATGGATGGGCGAAAGTCATTTTTGTAGTGGCGCAGGCGTCTCGCCTGCGCCACTATTTTCCTGCGGCTCCGTTTCTTCAACCAATTTCACCGCCGAGCTGTGAAGTTCGCGCAATTCATTTTCCTGCGGCTCGTATTTTGCGAATTTCACGAGGTCGCAGCTTTCCAGAAATTTTCCGAGCGATTCTTTCTGTTCGGACAAAAGCAAATCTGTTTCGCCGAGTTCGCGCAGAAATTCTTCCGTCGTGCGTTCCGGCGCGCGAAACTGAAAACGATCTTCGAGATAAAATCGGATTGCGTCCGAAACGAGAACGCAAAATTCCTTTGGCTGCGAAATCAGTGCGAGCGCTTCTTCCAATTTTTGTTTTGCGCGGATGTGCGCGGGAACCGGCGGCGCGACAGAAACCTGCGTCACGCGTTTCAAAAAATATCGCCATGCGAACAGCAGCGCGACAATCGTGATCGCGCCGAGCAGCCACCAAAGCCAATTCCAGCCGCTCGAAATTTCAATCGGCGGCTTGATGTCGCGGATGTCGTTGGCAATGGCGTTTGTCATCCTCGCAGCCTCCTTTTTTCCCGCGTTTCAAAAAATCTGCCGAGCGCAGCCGAATATGCTTCATCCGTCCGCAGTTGAATCGAATCAATTCCGGCGGAACGGAATTGCCGGGCGATTTCGCCGCGCAATTTTTCCTGCCGCAACGCAAACGCATCGCGGCTGCCGAGGCTGCTCGTGTTCACTTCCAAAATTTCGCCAGTTTCCGCGTCTTCCAAAATCAATCGGCCAAGTTTCGGCAATTCCAATTCATAACGATCCGTGATTTGCACGGACACGACATCGTGTTTGCGATTGGCCATGCGCAGCGAAGTTTGCAATTCCTTCGGCAACGCGCCGCTGCTTTTCGGATTCAGAAAATCGGAAATGACGACGGCTATGGCTTTGTGCGATTGCACGCGCATCAGAAAATCTAGGGCGATTTTCAGATCCGTCCCGCGCCGCTTCGGTTCAAAAAACAAAACCTCGCGGATGACGCGCAGGACGTGGCTGCGACCCTTGCGCGGTGGAATAAATTTTTCCACTTCGTCGGAAAAAAGAATCAATCCGACTTTGTCATTATTACGAATCGCCGAGAACGCGAGCACCGAAGCAATTTCCGCCGCGAGCTCGCGCTTCGATTGATCGCGCGAGCCGAACAGGCCCGACCCGCTCACGTCCACGACGAGCATGAGCGTGAGTTCACGTTCCTCGACGAACTTCTTGATGAACGGATGATTCATCCGTGCGGTGACGTTCCAGTCAATCGCGCGCACGTCGTCGCCGGGCTGGTATTCGCGCACCTCGTCGAAGTTCATGCCCTGGCCCTTGAAGACGGAATGGTATTGGCCCGCGAGCGTTTCGGTCACGATGCGGTTCGTGCGCAGCTCGATCTGCCGGATTTTTTTGAGAATCTCGCGGGGAATCATTTTGCGTTTTTGAAAACTCCTATCGGATCAAATCCAAATCTTAAGAAAGCTTCTCGCCACAGCAACCATTTCAACAAGGCTGACTGATGCGCAAGATGGTGAGCAATCGGATGCGCTGCTACCAGACCAGCGGAATGAGTAAAAAGATTTCCATCGCGAATCGCGTGAGGCGAGCCATCCGTTCCGTCAAAAATATGATGAATAGGCCACCCTTCATTTCCCCAATTTGGCCGTTTTCCACCAGCAGCTAGAAAGGATAGAATTGCAGGCCCATTTGTCCGGGTGTCAGATTTCAATCCGAGCCGGCCCAGATAGAGCATGACTTCTTCTGGGTAATTGTGCTCTCCGTCATTCTGTGTCCGAACGCATCCAGGCCATAGCAACACGCCTACTTGTGGCCACTGAAAAAACTGGGCTGGATCTGCACAAATTGACTGAATTGCTGCTCGCTCTGTGTTGAAAACAGAAGCATTGAGTTCTTGCATCCGATCAGGCCAAAGCTCGGTGCTCAAGCATGAGTTCATTTGCTGTGCTTTAATTTTGTTCAATTCCACTTCAAGTTGAAGCGTGTTTCCGTCATCCAATAAGCTAGAAACAACTTTGGCTTGCGCGATGTGAAGTTCCTTTGCTTTGGCAAGAATGACTTTGGGATGTAAACCAAATTCTTTTGCGATGTCGAAAATGCGTTTTGCCATAGCTTACGGCACGGGCAGTTCATCAAAGATTTTCTGGATGACCGTCTCGCTGGTTTTTTCCTCGGCCTCGGCTTCCCACTTGCGGCGGGAAACGTCTGGTGTCATCTTGTCGTCATGTCGAACGCACAATTGCTCTCGCGCATCACGGTGGATCCGAACATCTGCCACGGCAAGCCGTGCATCCGCGGCCTGCGTTATCCGGTGGAATTTCTTCTGGAATTGTTGAGCGGCGACATGACGGAACCGCAAATCCTGGCCGATTATCCCGACCTCGAAGCGGCTGACTTGCGCGCGGCCATCGCTTACGCCGCGCGCTTGAGTCGCATCAAAAGCATCGAACCGGTGGCGGCATGAAATTCGTCGTGGACGCGCAATTGCCCCGCCGTCTGGCGCGGGAACTGGCTGCCGCCGGCCACGACGCGGTTCACACTTCGGATTTTCCCGCCGCGAACCGCACGCCGGACAAGGAAATTGCCGCGCTGGCGATCCGGGAAAATCGCATCGTCGTGACGAAGGACAATGATTTCGTAACTTCATTTCTTTTGCGTGGCGTGCCGCCGAAATTGCTTTTGATTTCGACCGGCAACATTTCAAACGACCAGCTTTCCAAACTTCTCGCATCGAATTTAACAGCTTTGGAAAACGCTTTCAGCAAATATGACTTCGTGGAATTGAGCGCATTGACGGTTACAATTCACGCGTGATTCATTCTTAATTTTTCATTCGTTTTCACGGCACAGGCAACTCATCAAAAATTTTCTGGATGACCGTTTCGCTGGTCTTTTCCTCGGCCTCGGCTTCGTAGGTGATGGCCACGCGGTGGCGCAACACGTCCATGCCGATGCTTTTCACGTCCTGCGGCGTGACGTAGCCGCGGCCTTTTAAAAATGCGTAAGCTTTTGCAGCGAGCGTCAGCGCAATCGTCGCGCGCGGCGACGCGCCGAGCTGGATGAAATCCTTCACCGCGATCTTGTAATGATCCGGGTCGCGCGTGGCGCAGACGAGGTCCACGATATAATCCTTCACCTTGTCGTCCACGTAAATGTCGTTGATGACTTCGCGGGCCTTGAGAATTTGCTGCGGCGTGACGACGGCGTTGCAAGTCGGCTGGCCGGAAGTTTTCGCCATCGTCTCCAGAATCTGTCGTTCTTCCGCGCGCGACGGGTAGCCGATCTTGAGCTTGAGCATGAAGCGATCCACCTGCGCTTCGGGCAACGGATAAGTTCCTTCCTGTTCAATCGGATTTTGCGTCGCCAAAACGAGAAAAGGTTCTTCGAGCTTGAAAGTATTTTCGCCAATCGTGACCTGTTTTTCCTGCATCGCTTCGAGCAGCGCGCTCTGCACCTTGGCGGGCGCGCGATTGATTTCGTCGGCAAGAATCAAGTTCGCGAAGACCGGACCTTTGCGCGTGGTGAAGCCGCCGGACTGCGGATTGTAAATCTGCGTGCCGATGACGTCGGCGGGCAGCATGTCCGGCGTGAATTGCAGGCGCGAGAATTTGACGTGGAGGCAATTGGCGAGCGATTTCACGGCAAGCGTCTTGGC